>WNFC01000842.1_pt1 | contig 43510 bp, 54 predicted proteins | sample 5400541 | NCBI WGS metagenome assembly WNFC01 (sample SAMN13153342, study PRJNA577476) | soil metagenome | isolation source: 120 cm saprolite under Douglas fir tree site 2 hole 2 replicate 1 | place: USA:California | collected 2015-04-18 | reverse complement strand
GAGTGCTCAGGCCCCCGCGGAGGAGACGCACTGATGGGCTACAAGGCTGCGCTGCGGGTCTGGCGCGGGGACGCGGGCGCCGGGGCGCTCGCCGACTTCCAGGTCGAGGTCAACGAGGGCGAAGTCGTGCTCGATGTCCTGCACCGGCTGCAGGCCACCCAGGCCAGCGACCTGGCCATCCGGTGGAACTGCAAGGCAGGCAAGTGCGGGTCGTGCTCGATGGAGATCAACGGGCTGCAGCAGGTCGACGTGAACCGGTCGCAGGAATTCCGGAAGTGCATCGAGTGCTTCCTGTGCCAGAACACCTGCCACGTGATCCGCGATCACCCCGAAAACGAGCGCGCCTTCGCCGGGCCCAGGTTCCTGATGCGGGTGGCCGAACTCGAGATGCACCCGGCTGACATCGGCGACCGGCGCTCGATCGCCCAGGATGACTTCGGCCTCGGCTACTGCAATATCACCAAATGCTGCACCGAGGTGTGCCCGGAACACATCAAGATCACCGACAACGCGCTGATCCCGATGAAGGAACGGGTGGCCGACCGCAAGTACGACCCCCTGGTCTGGCTCGGCTCCAAGATCGGCCGCCGCACCGCCAAGGACACCCCCAAGCTCCCCGGCAACAGATAAGGGCACATGCGAACGAGAGCGCGGGCCTCATCGCCACGGTTCCCGCGAAACGGCGGCCCGTCCGGGCCGACCGGGATCGCCCCCGGCGCCCTGCGGCCCAGGTCAGCGCACATGTTGCGAGTTTTGTTAATTGCAGAGATGATAGTTCCGTTAGATTCCCCGGGCCGGGCTGGGCAACGCGCCCGCGGCGCGGGACGGAAGAAGCGACGGCGAGGTCGGCGAAGGCGGCCGGGGACAGGTAGCCAGAAGGAGACGGCGTGGCTGATGAGATCCCGGGGCTGGGCCAGGCCCCCACCAGGCACGGCGGGCTGATCGCGTGGGTAGCGGAGATCGCCGCGCTCACCCTCCCCGCCGCCATCCATTGGTGCGACGGCTCACAGCGGGAGTGGCAGGATCTGACCGGCCTGCTGGTCGAGCGGGGCACGTTGACCCGGCTCAACCCGGAGCTGCGGCCGGACAGCTTCGCCGCGTCCTCCGATCCCTCCGATGTGGCCCGGGTGGAAGATCGCACGTTCATCTGCTCGGAGAACGAGGAGGACGCGGGGCCGACCAACAACTGGATCGCCCCCGCGCAGATGCGCGCCACCTTCGCCGGGCTGTTCGCGGGCTGTATGGCCGGCCGGACCATGTACGTGGTGCCGTTCTGCATGGGCCCGATCGGCTCGCCGATCTCCCAGCTGGGAGTGGAGATCACCGACTCGGCGTACGTGGCGGCCTCGATGCGGATCATGACCCGGATGGGCACGGCGGTGCTGGAGCAGCTCGGCGAGGAGGGGTTCTTCGTCCGTGCCGTCCACTCGGTCGGCGCGCCGCTGCGGCCGGGGCAGCCCGACGTGCCCTGGCCGTGCAACCCCGTCAAGTACATCTCCCACTTCCCCGAGACCCGCGAGATCTGGTCGTTCGGGTCGGGGTACGGGGGGAACGCGCTACTGGGCAAGAAGTGCTACGCGCTGCGGATCGCCTCGGCGATGGCCCGTGACGAGGGCTGGCTGGCCGAGCACATGCTCATCCTCAAGATCATCCCGCCCAGCTCCGGCAACGGCGGCACCAGGACGCGGTATGTGGCGGCGGCGTTCCCGTCAGGATGCGGGAAGACCAATCTCGCCATGATGGCGCCCACGATCGGCGGCTGGCGGGTCGAGACGATCGGTGACGACATCGCCTGGATGCGCTTCGGCGCGGATGGTCGGCTGCGCGCGATCAACCCCGAGGCCGGTTTCTTCGGCGTCGCGCCCGGCACCAGCGTGTCCACCAACCCCAACGCGGTCAAGATGCTGCGCGGCAACACCATCTTCACCAACGTCGCCCGCACCCGCGACGGCGACGTGTGGTGGGAAGGGCTCACCGATCAGCCGCCGACGCACCTGACCGACTGGCAGGGCCGGGACTGGAACCCGCAGTCCGGCGAGCCCGCCGCCCACCCCAACGCCCGCTTCTGCGTGCCCGCCGCCCAGTGCCCCTCGATCGCCCCCGAATGGGAAGATCCGGCCGGGGTGCCGATCTCGGCGATCTTGTTCGGCGGCCGCCGCGCGACCGCGGCCCCGCTGGTCACCGAGGCCCTGTCCTGGCAGCACGGCGTCTTCCTCGGCGCGTGCATGGCGTCGGAGCAGACCGCAGCCGCCGTCGGGAAAATCGGGCAGCTGCGCCGCGACCCGTTCGCGATGCTCCCGTTCTGTGGTTACAACATGGGCGACTACTTTGCCCACTGGCTCTCCATCGGCGCCATGACCGACCCGGCCAAGCTGCCGCGGATCTACCACGTCAACTGGTTCCGTAAGAACGCGGCCGGCCGGTTCGCCTGGCCAGGCTACGGCGACAACAGCCGCGTCCTGAAATGGATCTGCCAGCGGCTGTCCGGGCGGGCCGGAGCGGTGGCCACCCCGATCGGCAACCTGCCCGCCGACGGCGCCCTCGATACCGGCGGCCTGACGATCAGCGACACCGACCTGGAAGTGCTGCTGTCGGTCGACCCTGGCACCTGGTTGCAGGAAGCCGACCTCATCGGCGAGCACCTCGCCACCTTCGGCCGCCGGCTGCCCGAGCAGCTGTGGGAGGAACACGACGCATTGCTGGAGCGCCTGAAGGCCGCCCGCTGAGCACCGGGAACGCGGGCGGAAGGAGGTACGCCGGCCGTGAAGAGGACGCTAGTGGCAGAGGTCATGACCACGCCAGTGGTCACGGCCGGGGAGGCGATGCCGTTCCGGGACCTGGCGGCGCTGCTGTACGCCAAAGACATCGGTGCGGTGCCTGTCGTCGCCCTGGCCGGCCAGGTGCTGGGCGTGGTATCGGGCTCTGACCTCGCCGCGAAGGCGGCCGGGCTGGCCACCGACGCGGGACCGCGGCTGGAGTCAAGGTCACGGCGCCGGGAGCGCCGCCGAGCCCTGGCGCGGACCGCAGGCGAGCTGATGACCACGCCCGCAGTCACCGTCGCCCCAGAGGCCACCATCGAGCAGGCCGCGCGGACCATGCGCCGCCACCAGGTCGGGCGGCTGCCAGTCAAGTTCCGGCTCACCGACCGGCTGGCCGGAATCGTGACCCGGTCCGACCTGCTGCGCGTCTACCTTCGTCCCGGCGAGGAGATCCGCGCCGAGATCGAGGCCGGGGTGCTCCCCCGGGTCCTCGGCGCGGATCCGCGGCGGTTGGCGGTTGCCGTCTGCGACGGCGTGGTGTCGATCTCGGGCCGGGTCGAACGCAGGTCGGCCGTATCGGGCCTGGTCAGAGCGGCGATGGAGGTCGAGGGCGTGATCGGGGTAGATCAGAACATCGCCTTCGACGTCGATGACCGCTACCCCGTCATGCCGATCAGCTTCTGACCGCGCGCGGGGCCGGCGGCCCGCCGTAGCTTGCCCAGCTACTCGCCGCCGAATTTCTTGAGCTCCTCGGACTCGGCCTCGGTCAGCTCGCGTGGTACCTCGCCGTGGGCGACCTTCTCCGCCTGCACGTGGTGCCGGATCTGCTCCACGATCTCGGGGTTGGCCAGCGTGGTGACGTCGCCGACGTCGGCGAAGTTGGAGACCGACGCGATCACCCGGCGCATGATCTTGCCCGACCGGTCTATGGAGACCGGCTCGACGGTCTGGCCGACGTGCTCCGGTAGAAGTTCGTCGACGAAGAAGTCCCTGCCTTCGACCATCGGGGTCTGCGACGCGTACTGATCGGGGTGCCGCCGCCAGACCAGCACCTTGTCGACGTCCTGGCCCTCCTTGGCCGCCGTCGCCAGGGCCTCGTCGGCCTTGACCTTGTGATCGGTCAGCTGGCCGGCGCGGTAATAGCCGTCCATGGTGATCAGGACGCGGCTGCCCGAGTCGGCGATGCGGCTCCTGCAGGCGTTGCCGCTGAACCCGCCGAACACCTCCGAGTGGATGACGCCCAGCCTCGCGCAGGCGAGCATGGTGACCGGCAGCTCGGCGACCATGGGCATGTGCAGCGTCACCCGGTCGCCGGTCTTGAGGCCGGCGAAGTCGCGCAGCAGCGCGGCGAACTCGTTCACCTGCCGGTGCAGTTCCGCGTAGCTGATGTGCACGGGCTCGTCGGACTCGAGCTCGGGCACGAATATGATCGCGGTCTTGTCCGGATTGGCCGACGCGTGCCTGTCGACGCAGTTGTACGAGGCGTTCAGCCTGCCGCCGACGAACCACTTGAAGAACGGCGCGTTGCTCGTGTCCAGCGTCGTGTGCCAGGGCTGGTCCCAGGCCAGCAGATCGGCGTACTCCTTGAAGCAGTCGGGGAACTTGTCCTCGGCGAACCGGTCCAGGATGGCCGGGTCCGCGGCGTTGGCCTGTTTGACGAAACTGGCGGGCGGCGGGTAGTAGTCCTCCTCGCGCCAGTGCACCGCGATCTGCGGAGACCTGTGCCTCGGAACCCTCCGGTTCCTGGTCTTCTGCCACTATTTTGTCCTCTCGCCCGACGATAACTGTCGCAGTGCTGGCAGCTCTGCGCTAAGCGTCCCTGAGCAGGCCGGCGCAGACGCCGAACTCGCGCAGTGCGGCGCCGGCTGCCGCCTGCCGACTGAACGCCGCGATATCGCCCCGGTTCAGCGAATCCCAGCACAATCTGTCTGTCAGGGCCAGCGCCCGCACGGTCACCCAGCCCAGTGCCTGGACCGGCTCAGTCTCAGCGGCCTGCCGCAGGGTCGACGCGTCCCGCCCCGCCGCCTCGGTCGTGGTGACCGTCTGCACGCGCTCAAGCAGCACCGACAACTCCCCGGCCAGGTACTGCTGCGTCATTCCCATCGCCACCCCGCTGGCCCGTGCTGTTGTGCCCGCTCCGCACGGCCGGCTCGCATCAGCGCCCGGCACCATCCTGCTGCCCGCGCCTGCCTGCGGCTGCAGGAACATTTCCGCGAAGACGAGCCCGCCGGCGAGCAACTCCAGCACCTGCCCCCGGCATGATGATGCGGGGCTGCGGAGAATCCCGCCGTCAGCTGCCGTGATGACGCGTTCAACGGGCAGATTCCCTGACCCGCAAATGCGCCCCTCTCCCTCAGGTGCCCCGATCGCATGGCCCATCACCTCAATGGCGCCTTCATGTGCGGAAACGGGCCCGGCACATATCAGCAGCTCGGCAATTGCCGATCTTAGCAATCAGTTGAGCAGGTGGCTAGCTGAGGACCAGCGGATCCTGCGAGGCATGTATCCGGCATTAGAGACAAGCGGTACACGCGACACGCTGAACCCGGCCTGACTATTGGCCGGCGCCCTAGTGGGAGAAGTGGCCGCGGTAGTACTCGAAGACGAAGCCGATCGAGGCGAACACGGTGAGCAGCATCCCGATCAGGAAGAGCCACCAGCCGACCGCGAAGCCAAGGACAGCCACGGCCGCGGCGAGCCCCATGAACAGCGGCCACCAGCTGTGCGGGCTGAAGAACCCGACCTCGCCCGTGCCCTGCTCGATTTCGCCGGCGTTGTCGTCTTCCGGGCGCTTGGGCAGGCGGCGACCGGCGAACAGCACGTAGAAGCCGGTGAGCACGGCGAGGCCGACCAAGAGCGCGAGCGCGGTGGTACCGGTCGGGTCATGCGAGGTGTACCAGTACACGACGTCCGAGCCGCCGAAGAATATCCCGCAGCCTAGGAACAGCCAGCCTTCGACCTTCATGCCAGAAACCTACTTCCGGGCGCTTTCGATAGCCGGGATCGTCTGCTCGAGTCCGCGCGATTCACGGCCCCACTTGACGTGCGGATAGTGCAGCTCGAACGCGGGCCGCTCGGACCTGATCCGGGGAATCCGGTAGAAGTTGTGCCGCGGCGGCGGGCAGGACGTCGCCCACTCGAGCGAACTACAGTACCCCCACGGGTCCTCCTCGGTGACCCTTTCCCCGTGCCGCCAGGTGATGTACACGTTCCAGAGGAACATCAGAATGGACAGGGCGAGAATCCACGACCCGACGGTCGAGATGACGTTGAGCGTGGTCACGTTCCCGGGCAGGTCGGGGTAGTTGGCGATGCGCCGCGGCATCCCCTCGACGCCCGCCCAGTGCTGGACCAGGAACGTCATGTGGAAGCCGAGGAACATAAACCAGAACTGGATCTTGCCGATCCGGCTGTTCAGCATCTTGCCGGTCATCTTCGGCCACCAGAAGTAGAAGCCGGCGAACATCGCGAACAGCACCGTGCCGGCCAGCACATAGTGGAAGTGCGCCACCACGAAATAGGAGTCGGACACCGCGAAGTCGAGCGGCGGGGAGGCCAGGATGATGCCGGTAATGCCACCGAACAGGAACGTGACCAGAAACCCGACCGCATACAGCATCGGCGGCTCGAAGGTGAGCTGGCCGCGCCACATCGTGCCTATCCAGTTGAAGAACTTCACCCCGGTCGGCACCGCGATCAGGAACGTCATGAACGAGAAGAACGGCAGCAGCACGGCGCCGGTGGTGAACATGTGGTGCGCCCACACGGTCATCGACAGGCCGGCGATCGCAACCGTCGCGGCGATCAGCGTCTTGTAACCGAACAGCGGCTTGCGGCTGAACACCGGGAAGATCTCGGTCGCGATGCCGAAGAACGGCAGCGCGAGGATATAGACCTCGGGATGGCCGAAGAACCAGAACAGGTGCTGCCACAAGATCGCCCCGCCGCTGGCGGCGTCGAAGACGCGCGCGCCGAGCCGCCGGTCGATCTCTAGGACCAGCAGCGCGGCGGCGAGCACCGGGAACGCCATCAGCACCAGCATCGAGGTGAGCAGCGTGTTCCAGGTGAAGATCGGCATCCGGAACATCGTCATGCCAGGCGCGCGCATGCAGAAGATCGTAGTGATGAAGTTGACCCCGCTGAGGATGGTGCCGAGACCGGACAGCACCAGCCCCATGATCCACATGTCGGCGCCGACGCCGGGTGAGTAAACCGCGCTGGTCAGCGGGGAGTACGCGTACCATCCGAACGACGCGGCCCCGCCCGGGGTGAGGAAGCTGGCCAGCAGGATCAGCCCGCCGAACGCGAACATGTAGTAGCTCAGGATGTTGAGCCGCGGGAACGCCACATCGGGCGCGCCGATCTGCAGCGGCAGCACCTCGTTCGCGAACCCGATGAAAAGCGGGGTGGCGAACAGCAGCAGCATGAGGATGCCGTGCATGGTGAACAGCTCGTTGTACTGCTGGTTCGACACGACGTGCTGGTCCGGACCCAGCAGCTGGATCCGCATCAGGAGCGCCATGACCCCGGCGCAGAGGAAGAAGAAGAACGAGGTGATCAGGTACATGTGCCCGATCACCTTGTGGTCGGTCGAGGACAGCCAGTACGCGAGGATGGACCCCTTGCGCTCGGTCCGTGGTGATGCTGCGATAACCGGCTGCTCGATCGTACTCACTGCGTGCTCCCGGATGAACTCTGCGCCGCCTGTTGCGCGGCCATGTACGCCTGGAATTGCTGCGGTGTCACGACCTTCAGCGTAAACAGCATCCGGCTGTGGTAAAGGCCGCACAGTTCGCTGCAGTGCCCGATATAGGTTCCCGTCTGCGTCGCGGTGATCGTGAAGTGGTTCGGGTGGCCGGGGATGACGTCGCGCTTGAACAGGAACTCGGGCACCCAGAACGAGTGGACGACGTCCTCTGAGGCCAGGTTGAACTGCACCGTTTCCCCGGTCGGGATCTCGAGCACCGGCAGCGGGCCCTCGCTCCACATGTTGCCGGTATTCGTCACGCCGTACTGCGGGTAGTTGAACTGCCAGCTCCACTGGAACCCGAGCACGTTGACGGTCACGGCGGGCTTGGCCGGCAGGCTGTCGACGCTGTTCTCGTCCTTCACGGTGAAGTAGAACAGGACCGCGATCAGCACGAACGGCACCGCGGTGTACATGATCTCGATCGGCATGTTGTAGCGCGCCTGCGGCGGCAGCTTGTCGCCGCGCTTTCGGTGGAAGATCACCGCCCACAGGATCAGCCCCCAGACCAGCGCACCGACGGCCAGGCCCGCGATCCAGGAGCCCTGCCAGAGCGCGAGGATGGTTTTGCCCTGCTCGGTGATCGGGTTGGGGAAGCCGAGCCGGGTGAACGTGTCGTTGGTGCAGCCGGTAAGGCCGAGGACCACGACGGTAACCGCGACCGTCATGCCCGTCGCGCGCGCGACGCGCGCCCGGCGCGGACCTGGCTTTCCCGGGCCGCGAGCGGCGTTGTCGGTAGTCAAGGCGAGGGCCTTCCTCGGTTCTGCTACAACGTGTCGTGCAAACAGTATCGCGGACCGCCCGCGAGCCTTCTAGGACCCCACATGTTTGCGCCATCTTTGCGCGCCGACACGCGTACCAGGACCTGGCGCGGGCATGATGGACATGAGCGAGCCGCAGGGGCGCGGCGTCGCCTGGACTGAGGAGCGAGGGACGAGCGACGAGGGAAGGCGGCGCCTGAAGGCGCCCCGGAGGCGTGCGGGGAACACAGCCGAACGGGCCGTGGTTCCACCCTCGGCTCCGGTGGCCGCCCTGACCATCGACGCCCTGGGCCGGAAGTGCCCGATTCCCATCATCATGCTCGCGGAGCAGATCAGGGACGTTCCGCTGGGCGCGGTGGTGGCGGTGCTGGCGGACGACCCGGCGGCCTACACCGACATACCGTCCTGGTGCACGATGAAGGCGCAGGAGTTCGCCGGATACCAGGTGCTGCCGCGCGGCGGCTGGGCCCTGTACATCCGCCGCAGGCTGTGATCCTCAGGTGGCCTTGAAACGGCCGGTGAAGCGGGGGTCGTCCTCCCACCACGGCTTGGCCCCTTCCTCGCCGGTTCCGGCCGGCTCCCCCTCGCGCGCCGCCGCGCCTGCCTTGCGCTCGGCGTCCCTGGCATCCAGGGTGGCGTCGATCGCGACCGCGTCGGACTCGTCCTCGCGCATCAACTGGATCAGCTGCGCAGCCAGGAACGGCAGGCCGACGAGATCGCCGAGGATCCAGAGCACTCCCCCGCCGATGACCTGGTCCGTCTGCAGCGTGGGTCCCCACGGCCTGGCCAGTGCGTGGTAGTACGCCGCGCCGAGGAGGTTCTGGTCGGCGATGACGGCGATGCCGAGGAACGCGTCGCCGATCACCTCCGCGCCGGTGATCCACATCGAGACCGCGTAGGAGTACTCCTTCGGCACCGGGTCGACCCGGAGCAGGGTCCAGAAGAACGCGAAACCCGGCGCCATCAGCGCCAGGTACGTCAGTTCCCGGACGGCGGCGCTGTGGAAGACCGCCGTGTACCAGGACGTGAAGTACATCACGAAGGGCACGGCCACCAGCGCGAACGTGGTGATCGCCGGGAACGTGAGGATCCGGGCCAGGCGCGAGCGGATGATCGTCTCGATACGCGGCCCCGCTCGCGGGAACATCGCGATGGCGAGCGAGATCGGACGTCCGAGCGCGAGGAACAGCGGCACCACCAGGACGAGCAGCACCGTCTGCACCGCTCGGGCGTAGAACAGCACCGGCTGGTAGACGCCCACCCAGGACATCGTCGCGATGACCAGGAAACCCAGGCCGAGGCCGAGGAACCAGATCCGCCGCGCCACCGGCCAGTCCGGCCGCCTGCACGCCCCAGCGAGGTAGCCGCCGCCGAGGATCACGACCAGCGCCAGCATCCACGGGTCAAGCGTCCACTCGGTGAACGCCCTCGTCACGGTCAGCGCAGGCGGGCCCCGGTATCCAGACGCGACCGTCCGGGCCAGGTCGGCCAGCCCTCCAGACGCGACCGCGGTTCCCATGCCCGCCACGCTACCGCCGCCGTAGCCCGCCGGCATGGCCGGGCCTGGTTCGGTCCCCGCCCGCGGCTTGCTGGCATGTTGGGCGGCCGGGGCTACGTCGAGCCGCCGGAGCCGGCCTGGACGGCGCCGATGTACATGATCTGGACGGGCTTAGCGCAGCCGTTCGTGGTGTTGGGCAGGTAGACGGGGGTGAACTGGTTGGGCGGGTAAACCTTCAGGGCCGTCGCCTTGGTCGGTCCGCAGGTGGCGGGCGGGTAGTTCAGCGCGTCCACGATCTGCAGCAGGGCGTTGGCGGTCGCGCCGGGGGCCAGCGTGATCAGCTTGACGGCCGTGGTCGTGCTCCGTTTGGCGGCCAGGCCGATCTGCGTGTACGGCGGGCCGGAGACCAGGGAGACGCCGGGATAGCCGAATAGCGTGCACGTGCTGCCCGAGGTGTTGGTGAAGTCGATGACCTGGTACACGCCGCCCGCGTAACCCTGGGCGAGCCCCAGCTTCACCTGGAGCGAGGTGGTCGGGCAGGCCGGCGGCCCGGCGGCCGCCCGCGTGGACGGTGACGCCCCGGCCGGCGTGGTGCCGCTACTGGACGGGGACCCCGAAGCCGTCGGGCTGCCGGCGGACGTCGAGCTCGACGAACCTGACTGGCTGCCCGACGACGCGCACCCGGCCACGGCCGCGGCGCAGGTTAGCGCCGCGGCCGCTACGGCAAGCCGGCCGGATCCGGAAAGCCCAGGGCTGGAAAGTCCATTTCTGGAATATCCGGCGCTGGAAAGCCTGGCACCTGGAAGCACTGCCGGACCCTTCGTGTCGCGCGGCGCCTCATTGCGCCGTTCAGCCATTTTGACATCCTCCGCCGCCCTGAAGGGCGGGGATTCCAGCCGCGACCTTCGGTCGCGCTGTAGGTTCGCGGTTCACCGGCCCGGTATCCCGGAAGCCTCCCCGCGCAGCCACGACAGGCCCTGCCGCGGTTCCGTACCCATGTGGTGCAGGTGTCCGGGCGCGGTCTACGAGGTCAGCAGCGGGCTGGTCTGGGTCACGGGCGCGGTCACCCATTTCTGGGTGACGTAGTCGTAGTAGCGCGGACGATTACCGGTGAGGATTTCGGTCATCATCGTGTAGCAGCGCTCGCCCGGGTGGTTCTTCACCGCCTTGCTGCCCCAGAAGACGACCACCGCGGGATAGCTGTGGAAGTGCCCGGCCGCGCAGAACGGGATGCAGTCGTTCAGCACCAGCGTGCCGGTCGCGCTGGCCAGGCCGGGCGTCCAGCTAGACCAGGAAAGCTTGTCAAACAGGGCGTTACCGTCCGCGCAGGCCAAGATAAAGGATTTCGGCCTGACCTGGGCCGCCTGGGCGGGGCAGTCGAACACAACCGTGCGGACGGCGGTAGTCCTGGGGGCGGCGCTCGCCGATCCGGACAGGCTGAGGGCCAATCCGGCCGTGCCGAGCAACGCGAACATAGAGATGATAGAAGCGCCCAGGCGCGCACGTTTCATGATGCCTCCCGTGAAGTCGACCTTTGACTCTGAGACGACGTTCGCGGGTACCTGGTTGCGCCCGGAAAAGCGCCCTTCGGTTACCGGGACGGTGAACCCGGCCCGTTCGGGAGAAAATGCGTCTGACTGGGTTCAGGCGGACAGGTGAGCGGCGACCTCAGCCGCCGCCGTGTCCCCGTAGGCGGAAGCGAGGCGGTCGGTCAGCGGCCCGGGCTTGAGGTTGTACTCCTGCGGTCCGGTAGCCTCCAGCGCGTGCACGGCCAGCAGGTTGCCGAGCTGGGCGGCGCGCTCGAGGGACAGGCCCCAGGCGACGGCGGCCAGGAAGCCGGAACGGAACGCGTCACCCGAGCCGGTCGGGTCCACGGGCTGAGCGTCTGGCACCGCGGGCACCGCGATCGGCGGCTGCCCTTGCTGCTCGATGCGCGCGCCTGCCGAGCCGAGGGTGGTGATCCTGACCCCGACCCGGGCCAGCATCTCCGCGCCGCCCCAGCCGGACTTGCGCTCGATCAGGGCTTCCTCGTACTCGTTGCCGAACAGGTAGTCCGCGCCGTCGACCAGCGCGCGCACTTGCTCGTCGACGAGGATCCTGGCCAGCTGCTGGGAGGGGTCGGCGGCGAACTTCAGGCCGGCGTCGCGGCACTCCGCGGTGTGCGCCACCATGGCCCCGGGATCGCCCGCCCCGATCAGCACCAGGTCGATGCCGCCGTGGGCCTCGGCCAGCGGCGCGATCTTGATCTCCGCGTCCTCGCTCATCGCGCCCGCGTAGAACGAGCCGATCTGGTTGCCGACGGCGTCGGTGGTGCAGACGAAGCGGGCGGTGTGCCGAAGCAGTGATTCCCGCACGCCCGCCGTGCTCACCCCGTGGTCCTCCAGCCAGTGCCGGTAGTCCTCGAAGTCAGCCCCGACCGCGCCGACGAGCAGCGGCCGCAGGCCGAGCACGCCGAGGCCGAAGGCGATGTTGGCCGCCACTCCACCCCGCCGGATGGACAGGTCGTCGACGAGAAACGACAGCGAAACCTTGTCGAGCTTGTCCGCGATGAGCTGGTCGGTGAACTTGCCGGGAAACGTCATCAAGTGGTCGGTCGCGATCGACCCGGTGACCGCGATGCGCACGGTGGTTAAACCCGGCCGGGCGTCAGTGGAAGGAGTCGCCGCAGGCGCAGGAACCCGTCGCGTTCGGGTTGTCGATGGTGAAACCCTGCTTCTCGATCGTGTCGACGAAGTCGATGGTCGCGCCCATCAGGTACGGCGCGCTCATCTTGTCGGTCACGACCTGGACGCCGCCGAAGTCGCTGACGATGTCACCGTCGATGTCGCGCTCGTCGAAGTAGAGCTGGTACTTCAGCCCGGAGCAGCCACCCGGCTGTACCGCGATGCGCAGCCTGAGGTCGTCCCGTCCCTCTTGCGCGAGCAGCGAGTTCACCTTGGCCGCCGCGCCGTCGGTCAGGAGGATCCCCTGCATGGCCTCTTGCTGAACAGTCACGTTAGCTCCCGCCTGGTTCGTGTGCCGCGTGCGTGCGGCGTGGGTTGTGCTCCCACGTGCAATCCAACGATATGCGGTGCGGCGGCATTCCAGCCACCCCTGAGGCGTGACTCACAACCCGTTACAAACCGGGGGCACCCCAGACGGGAAACCACCGGGACAAATCGGGCTCGAACTTCAGGTCGCTGCCGATCACGCCCTTGACCTGGAGCTCCAAGGTGTTGTCCCGGCGCTCGCCGGAGAGCGGGGCGAAGGGGTAGAACGTGCCGCGCTTGTACAGGTAGACCAGGCCCAGCCGGCGCTCCTGATCGTCTCTGAAGGCGACCAGGGTGCACAGCAGCTGCGGGCCGAAGCCGTTGTCCACCAGCGAGGAGTTAACCGCGTGCAGGTCGGTGACCAGCGCCTCAAGCTCGTCCGACATGTGCGAGCTGACCAGCCAGTTGAAGCCGTAGGAGTCGGTGGTCACCTCGACCGGCAGGCCGCCCTCCTGGCCCGCGCTCGCGTCGAGCAGCTCCCGGACGTCCTTCTGCACGTCCGAGAAGGACCGGCCTTCGACCGGGCGGAAGCAGACGGAGCCGGATCCGGTGGGCTTGAACCCGGCTCCCGCGTCCAGCGTGACCGCCGCCGACGGCAGCGCGAACAGGTCGTCCAGCTTGGGCTGGACCGGCTTGGTCCGGCCGAGCAGCGTGTCGAGAAAACCCACGAGCGCTCTACCCGGCGGTCCGGCCGAGCTGCTGCTGCACCTTGTCCAGCTCAGCCAGCCTGCGCTCGAGGCTTGGGTGCGTGGAGAACACCGTGGACAGGCTCGCCTTGGCGTTCAGCTTCATCGCGGGCGCGAAGAAGAAGGCGTTCAGCGGCTCCGCCGCGCGCAGGTCCTTGGTCGGGATCCTGGCCATGTCCGTGCTCACCTTGATCAGCGCGCTCTTCAGCGCGCTTGGCCGGCCGGTGAGCAGCGCGCCGCTGCGGTCCGCGGCCAGCTCACGATACCGGGACAGCATCCTGATCAGCAGGAAGCTGATCGCGTAGACGACGATGGCCACCAGCATGAGCACGAGCATGATGGGCAGGGCGTTGCTGTTGTTATTGCCCCGGCCGCGACCGCCGCCGCCGAACAGCTCCCCGTAGAAGGCGATCCTGATCAGCAGCGCGGCGACGATGGCCAGGAACGAGGCGGCGGTCATCACCTGGACGTCCTTGTGCGCCACGTGCGACATCTCGTGCGCGATGACGCCCTCGAGCTCCTCCGGGGTCAGCCTGCGCATCAGGCCGGTGGTCACGCAGAGCACCGCGTGGTCGGCGTTGCGGCCGGTCGCGAAGGCGTTCGGCAGGTCGGTGTCGGCGATGGCGACCCGCGGCTTCTTCATGTCGGCCAGCGCGCACAGCCGGTCGACCGTGCCGTGCAGGAGACGGGCATACTCCCCGTCGTTCGGGCCGACCTCGCGCCCCCCGGCCGTCGCCAGCGCGATCTTGTCCGAGTAGAACAGCGACCCGATGGCGAAACCGCCGCCGATGACCACCGCGAACAGCACGATCACGGCACTGGACGCGTGATACGCCGTGCCGATACCGATGATCGCGGCGACGAACGCCACAAAAACCAGCCCGAGCAGGAACATGGTCGCGGTCATCCGCACCGTGAGCCCCCGGTCGGGCGCATACCTGGTACGCGCCGCCATGGCGCCACCTCCGTTCGGCCCGGGCTGGTTGTTACCCGCCCGGAGCCAGCAGCCATTAACTAGCTCAAATGTATCCGTATAACGCTGAACGCCAGCCGAATGTTACCCGCAAGTATGCTCTGGCCTTCAGCCCGGAATGAGGCCTTCGTCCGTGAGCAGCTTGCGGACCTCGTCCATGCTCGAATCCTGGTGAGGCAAGATCAGGTCCGACGGTTCAAGGGTATCCGGGGGCAGCGGTGAATCATGCGCGCGAACCTTCGCCAGCAGGGCGTCGAGCGCGGCCGTGAACGCAGGCTCGTCGTTGTGGTTGACGGCCGTCTCGAGCTCGGTGTCGAGCCGGTTCAGCTCGGCGGTGGCCGCGTCGTCGACCCTGAACTGGCCCTCGCCCAGGATCCTGACGATCACGACTTCTCACCGTCCTGCGGCTCGGCGGCGGGCAGGTCGGACGCCGGGATCGCGGCCGGCTGGGCGTGGGCCTGCGGGGCCTCCGGGGCGTACGGGCCGCCCTGACCCTGGGTCTGGCCCTGGGGCGCCTGGCTGCTGCCGTTGGCCCCGCCCTCGAGCTGCTTGGGCGCGCTGGCGGTGATCTCGCCCTTGAGCCTGCTCAGCTCCCGTTCGACATCGCTGCTCGCGCTCATCGTGTCGAGCTCGGACTGGATGTCGTCGCGGCGGCCGCCGATGGCGTCGTCGAGCGCGCCCGAGGCCATCAGCTCGTCGATCGCGCCCGCGCGGGCCTGCATCTGAGCCGTCTTGTCCTCGGCACGCTGGATCGCCATGCCGACGTCGCCCATCTCTTCCGAGATGCCGGAGAACGCCTCGTTGATCCTGGTCTGCGCTTCGGCCGCGGTGTAGGTGGCCTTGATGGTCTCCTTCCTGGTGCGGAAGGCGTCCACCTTGGACTGCAGCCGCTGGGAGGCGACCGTCAGCTTTTCCTCCTCGCCCTGCAGCTGGGCATACTGTCCCTGCAGGTCGTTCAGCTGAGTCTGCGCTGACGCCTTGCGCTCGAGCGCGGCCCGCGCGAGATCCTCGCGGCCCATCCCGAGCGCCTTGCGCGCCTGGTCCTCGAGCTTGGTCGAGGACTGCTGTAGCTGGTTCATCTGCAGCTCGATGCGCTTGCGCGACGTGGCGACATCCGCGACCCCACGGCGGACCTTCGTCAGCAACTCGAGCTGCCGCTGGTAGGAGTAGTCCAGGGTCTCACGAGGGTCTTCCATCTTGTCCAAGGCCTTGTTGGCCTTGGCCTTGAAGACAAGTGAGACTCGCTTCATCAAGCCCATACGCGCGGCCGTCCCCTTCATTAACTTCTTCGCCGCCACCAGGCCGCGCGACCGGGCCGATGCGGCCGGGCACCCGGCTAGACGGCGGACGAGCCCGTGCGACTAGTCGCATTCCACCCTACGCGGTTACCAGCATTGCCAGCTACCAAGTCCGGCCCCTCGCGGGGGTGGTGCTGGCCCCCGCGGGGCTAAACGGTGCGGGCCCGGGGGGACGACCCCCCGGACCCCCCGCGGGGCTAAGCTAAGCGCGTGTTCCGACGCCGTAGCGCCGGGGCGACGGACAGCACGGCCCAGGATTCCCCGGGCGCGCAGAGCCCGGACGGCCCGGCCGACAGTAAGCCCCGTTCCCCCGCCGAGGCGGCCAAGGGACGGCCCACCCCCAAGCGCAGCCAGGCCGAGGCCAAGCGACGCCAGCCGATCACCGGGTCGCGGGCTCCGGCCGTGCCCCGCACCAAGGAGGAGAAGGCCAAGGCCCGCTCCAGCCGGGGCACCAGGTACGAGGCGATGAAACGGGGCGAGGCGTGGGCGCTCAACCCGCGCGACCGCGGTCCGGCGCGCGCCCTGGCCCGTGACTTCGTGGATTCCAAGCGCCGGATCAGCGAGTACTACATGTACGTGCTGGTGGTCCTGCTCGCCGCCGTGTTCCTGCGGAGCAAGGGGGCGCAGCAGATCATCTCGCCGCTGGTCCTGGTGCTGGTCGTGGTCATCGTCCTCGACGCCCTGCTGATCCGGCGCAGCCTGCGCAAGCTGGTCGCCGAACGGCTGCCCGGCGAGTCCCCCCGGGGGCTGACCATGTACGCGGTGATGCGGGCGCTGCAGATACGCAGGTTCCGGGTGCCGGCCCCGCGAGTCGGGCCTGGCGACAAGTTCTGACCACCTTTCTGACCACTCTTCTGACCACCGACGAGAGTTGGGAATGATGGAGTACCGGCATCTTGGCCAGAGCGGCCTGGTGATCAGCGAGATCGCGTACGGAAACTGGATCACCCACGGCGACCAGGTCGAAGAGCAGGAGGCGGTCGAGTGCGTCCGGGCCGCGCTTGACGAGGGCATAAGGTCCTGTACATCGGCATGTCCGAGTGGCGCGCGGAAGAGATCGCGGCCGCGCTCCGGGTCGCCGGCGAGCTCGGCCTGGACCGGATCGTGTCGAACCAGCCGCAGTACAACATGCTGTGGCGGGTCATCGAGGCTGAGGTCGTGCCGCTTTGCGAGAAGGAAGGCATCGGGCAGATCGTGTTCTCGCCGATCGCGCAGGGCGTGCTGACCGGTAAGTACCAGCCCGGGGCGGCACCGCCGGCGGACTCCCGCGCCACCGACCCCTCGGGCTCCCGCTTCATCAAGCGGCTGCTTACGGACGAGACGCTCACGGCGGTGCAGCGGCTCAAACCGCTCGCCGACGAGGCCGGGCTGTCGATGGCCCAGCTCGCGGTGGCGTGGACGCTGCAGAACCAGAACGTGTCCGCGGCCATTGTCGGCGCGACCCGGCCCGAGCAGGTGCGGGAGAACGTCAAGGCGGCCGGGGTTCGGCTGGATTCGGGGCTGATGAACCGGATCGACGAGGCGCTGGGCGACGTGGTCATCCGCGACCCCGCTCGCACCGCCAGCCCGCCCTCGCGGCCCTAGTCTCGCTCAGTTGTTGCCCAGTTCTTGCTCAGGTCTTGCTCAGTCATCCGGGTGCAGGCTCATCGGGCCGTACTCGGTCCTGGTGTCCTCGAGCAGCGAGACCTGATCCACCCCGGCCGCGAGCAGCGCGCGCCAGTTCTCCCCGAGCCAGCTCTCCGCGTCTCCCTGGCTGGCGAAGATGGCCTCTTGCAGGTCATCGGTGGTGATTACGGTGCCGTCCGCCTTCTCGTACCGCCAGGTCCAGGGCATCGGTGAGTGGCCTCCCTCGTCGCGTGTGCTGACCGAGGGTAGTCCAGGATCGGGGCCGTCACTACGCCGGGGCGGCCCTTGGCGAGCCAGGATGAGCGCTGCCAGTGCAGGTAGCGCTGACAGTGCAGGTAAGGCGCAGAACAAGATGGCCCAGACGGCCTTGCCGCGACCGGTGACCGGGCTCCAGCCCCAGACGTCGCTCAGCGCGTCCACCATCTGCAGGCCACGGCCGGCCTCGTCGTTCCGGTCCGGCATCCGGAGCACCGGGGCGCAGTCGGACGGGTCGAGCACCGCGCACATGACCTCGCCGGTCCGGCGCAGCAGCCGCAGGCCGAGCGGCTGCCCGGACTCTGCGCACCGCGCGGCGTGCGACACCGCATTGGCCACGAATTCGCCGACGATTGCCTCCGCGTCATCCGCGAGCGAGGCCAGGCCCCACTCCCTGAGCGTGTTCCTGGTGAATTTCCTCGCGGTCCGGCCGGACTGGGCTCCGGCGCCAAGCGGGCACGCCGCCACCGCCGGCGAATCCCACCAGTCGGAAGGCATCCTGACCACGCGCGGGCGCCCGGGCGCGCACTGCAGTCTGGCGCTCAAGTCAAGCGGCCGGCGAACGGCAGGATCGACCTTGGTTCGTGTCGGCAACCCTACTTGGCTCAAACCCATCGCGACCCCGCGAAAGCGTTGTGCGGCAATCCCAGATGATTGACGGCAAATCACATCCTGCCCGAGATTGCGCCTTTCATGCAAGGCCAAATGCACGTTCATTTGTAACGTGCACCTAACAGTGTCCCAGGTCACAGACTTTTTCATAGATTTTTCATGTAAAGCTTGCGGGCGAAACGCGGGGCCGGGCCCTCCGGGGTTGCCGCGGCTGTTCAGCCGTTAACACACAGTAGTGGCCGGGCTGAGGTGCGAGGCCTTGGGGCGCCGTCGGGTGCTGTCGAGGGCCCTCGGGCGGGGGCCTGCTGGGCTCCGCGGACCGGGCAACCCACGTTGCGGACAGGGCGGTCACGTTATCGTGGGCCTTCGTTATCGTGGGGCAGGGAGCCGCTGATGCTTGTCGCTGGCGTCGATTCATCCACTCAGTCCACCAAGGTGCTCCTCTGCCAGGCCGACGATGGCACCGTCGTCGGTCAGGCCGCCGCCCCGCACCCCGACGGCACCGAGTGCGACCCGGAACTGTGGTGGCGGGCCCTGACCCAGGCGGGAGACGGGCTGCTCAACCGTGCCGCCGCGATCGGGGTGGCGGCCCAGCAGCACGGCATGGTCGTCGTCGACGAGACCGGCCAGGTGATCAGGCCCGCGCTGCTGTGGAACGACGTGCGCTCCGCACCGCAGGCGGCGGCGCTGATCGCGGAGATGGGCGGCCCCGGGCCGTGGGCGCGGCGGACCGGGAGCGTCCCGACGGCCTCGTTCACAGTCACCAAGCTGCGCTGGCTGGCCGAGCACGAACCGGACGCCGCCGCCCGGACCGCGCAGGTAATGCTCCCGCACGACTGGCTGACCTGGCGACTCGCGGGGGTTCCCGGATCCTCCCAGGCCACCACCGACCGCGGTGACGCCTCGGGCACCGGCTACTTCTCCCCCGCTACGGGTCGCTGGCTGCCCGAGATCGCGGAGGTGGCGCTAGGCCGGCCGGTAGGCCTGCCGCTGCTCGCCGCCCCGGCCGACATCGTCGGCCGGACCCCGGGCGGCGCCGCACTGTCCGCGGGAACCGGGGACAACATGGGCGCCGCGCTCGGCCTCGGCCTGGGCCTGGGCGAAGTGGTCGTCTCGATCGGCACCTCGGGCACCGCGTACGCGGTCGCGGCCGAGCCCGCCGCCGACGAGTCCGGGGCCGTGGCCGGCTTCGCCGACGCCACCGGGCGCTTCCTGCCACTGGTGGCCACCATCAACGCCGCCCGGGTGCTGACCGTCACGGCCCGCATGCTCGGCACCGACGCCGACGGCCTGTCCCGGCTGGCGCTGGCCGCGCCCCCCGGAGCGCAGGGCCTGACCCTGCTGCCCTACCTGGACGGCGAACGCAGTCCGAACCGGCCCGGCGCCAGCGGCGTACTGCGCGGCCTGACCAGCACCAACACCACCCAGGAAAACCTCGCGCGGGCCGCGGTCGAGGCCGTGCTCTGCTCGCTCGCCGACGCCATCGGCAACCTGGCCGACTGCGGGATCACCGCGCAGCGGGTGATCCTCATCGGCGGCGCCGCCCGGTCCGAGGCCGTCCGCAAGATCGCGCCGCTGATCTTCGGCGTGCCGGTGACGGTGCCCTCCCCAGCGGAGTACGTGGCCCTGGGCGCGGCCCGGCAGGCCGCCTGGGCCCTGTCCGGCGCGGCCGAGCCTCCTTCATGGCCGCTCGCGGGGGCAAGCGCCGAGTACACCGCCGAGCCCGTCCCGCTGGTCCGTGAGCGGTACGCCGCCCTCCGCGATGCCACCGCGGGCTGGGCCTAGGGCGCGGGCGGCGTGAAAAACTGGAAAAAAAAGAGTGAGACCACAGGAAAGGATCGCCCGGTGAGCACGGATTACGTTCCCTCGCGTGAGGACCGCTTCTCGTTCGGCCTCTGGACGGTCGGATGGCAGGGCGTGGATGTGTTCGGCTCGGCGGTGCGACCGCCCATGCCCGCCGAGCGCGCCGTGTACAAGCTGGCGGAACTCGGCGCCTACGGGGTGAACTTCCATGACAACGACGTGTTCGCCTTCGACGCCACCCCCGCCGAGCGGGACGAGCGGATCGGCGCGTTCCGCAAGGCGCTGACCGAGACCGGGCTGGTCGTGACGACCGCCACCACCAACCTGTTCGGCCACCCGATGTTCAAGGACGGGGCGTTCACCGCCAACGACCGGGAGATCAGGCGATTCGCGCTGGCCAAGGTGATGCGCAACCTCGACCTGGCCGCGGACCTCGGCGCTAGGACCTACATCTTCTGGGGCGGGCGCGAAGGCGCCGAGTCGGGGGGCGCCAAGGACATCAGGGCCGCCCTCGACCGGTACGCCGAGGGCCTCAACCTGCTCTGCGAGTACGTGCGCGAGCAGGGCTACGAGATCAGGTTCGCGATCGAGCCGAAGCCGAACGAGCCGCGCGGCGACATCTTGCTGCCCACCGTCGGGCACGCGCTGGCGTTCATCAACTCACTGGAGCACGGCGACATGGTCGGGGTGAACCCCGAAGTCGGGCACGAGGAGATGGCCGGGCTGAACTACGCGCACGGGATCGCCCAGGCGCTGTGGCACGGCAAGCTGTTCCACATCGACCTGAACGGGCAGCACGGGCCGCGGTACGACCAGGACCTTCGGTTCGGCGCCGGGAACGTGCGCGGCGCGTTCTGGGTGGTGGACACGCTCGAGGCCGGCGGGTACGACGGTCCGGTCCACTTCGACTACAAGCCGCCGCGGACCGAGGACGACGAGGGGGTGTGGGTGTCCGCGGCCGCCTGCATGCGCAACTACCTGATCCTGCGGGCGAAGGTGCGGGCGTTCCGGGCCGACCCGGAGGTGGCCGAGGCGCTGCGCGCCTCCGGTGTGGACCAGCTCGGCTCACCCACACTGGCCCCCGGCGAGACCTGGCGCGACGTCCGCGAGCCCAGCGCCGACGTCGAGGCGCTGGCCGGACGGGGCCTGGCCTACGAGCACCTCGACCAGCTCGCCCTCGAGCACCTCTACGGGGTCCGGCCCTAGCTGCGCTCGCTAGCCCCACTGGCCGCGCTAGCCTCACCGGCGGCGCGGGCCTCGGCGGCGACGCGCATCAGGTGGCGCTGGGAACGCACCTGGAAGACGAGGATCACGGCGATCAGCGCGAGGGAGATCCACAGCCCGTAGTGCGAGACAGTCTGCGCCACCACGACCGCGTGATGGCCGAGCTCGTAACCGAGGCCGGCCAGCAGGCCCGCCCACAGCAGCGAGCCGATGATGTCCAGGACGATGAACGTGAGCAGCCGCATCCCGGCCCAGCCGGCGATGACGTAGATGATCGCGCTGGGGATGGGCAGGAACGGGGCGATCACCACGGCCGGCCAGGTGAACTTGCGGCCCCAGCGGTCCACGCGGCCCATGTACTTGGCCCCGCGGTTGCGCCGGCCGGACAGCAGCGCGATGACGCGCTCGCCCCACAGCCGGCCCGCCCACCAGAAGAGCGGATCGAACTTCATCAGCCCCGGAATGGCGGCCAGCAGCACCACGAGCAGTGTCCCGTGCCCGACGCGGGCGAACGCCGCGGCGGCGATGATCGCCTCCGTGCTCCCGTTGAGCAACTCGAGCAACACCGGGTGGGTACCGAGCAGCGGTGCGCGAAACGGCAGCATGGCCCAGTAAAAGATGCCGCTGAGCATGATGCCGGCCCAGCACAAGATGTCGGCCCGCTGCGGCTTGCCGGCCCACGGCACCCGCGGGTCATCCCACCTCGCCCGCTGGCCTCCCCCGTCCGCGGCGACCGGGACGGCTCCCCCCTGAACCGGCTCCGCCACAGCTTCCTCGTCCACCAAGACACGTTATAACGAATCACGGGTAGTTCGGTCTTGGGCCGAACGGGCGGGTAGACCAGCCGTCCCGCCCCTGATGCGCCATGATGACGATCGTGACCGACGATCCTTTCGCCGCCGCGGCGGCCAGCGCCGACCGCCTCACGGCCCTGACCGGCCCGCATGATGTCGCCGTGGTCCTCGGCTCAGGCTGGACGCCGGCCGCCGACGCGATCGGCGCCACGCAGGCCGAGATACCGCTGGCCGAACTCGGCGGGTTTCCCGCCTCCACCGTGCCGGGACACACACCGACGGTGCGTTCGGTAGCCGCGGGGCCGGCCCGGGTCCTGGTGTTCCTCGGCCGGGTGCACCTGTACGAGGGGCTGTCGCCCGCGGCCGTGGTCCACGGCGTGCGGACGGCGGTTTCGGCGGGCTGTCGCACGGTGGTGCTGACCAACGCGGCGGGCGGCATCCGATCCGGGCTCAGCGTCGGCGAGCCGGTCCTGATCAGCGACCATCTCAACCTGACCGGCAAGTCCCCGCTGGCCGGGCCGCCGCCGTCAGCCGGCCAGCGGTTCGTCGACCTGACCGACCTGTACTCGCCCCGGCTGCGGGCACTGGCCCGCGAGGCCGACCCGAGCCTGGCCGAGGGGGTCTACGCGATGCTGCCCGGCCCGCACTACGAAACCCCGGCAGAGATCACCATGCTCAGCAGGCTCGGCGCCGACCTGGTCGGGATGTCGACCGCGCTCGAGGCGATCGCGGCCCGCCACCTGGGCGCCGAAGTGCTTGGCATCTCGCTGGTCACGAACCTGGCGGCGGGCCTGGCCGGGCACGGCCTCAGCCACGCCGAGGTGGTCGAGGCGGGCCGGGCAGCCGCCAGCCGGATGGGTCGCCTGCTCGCCGCGATCCTGCCCCGGGTCTAGGCTCCGTGGCTGGCCAGAGCGTGGCCGGCGAGCCCTAGGTGGTCAGCTAGCCCTAGGTGGTCAGCTAGCCCTAGGTGGTCAGCTAGCAGGGCGTGGTGATCGGTGTCGTCCAGGGGGTCGGCGTGCACGATGGCCGCGGCCAGCCTGGGGATGGCGTGGATCAGCGCGTGTTCGGCGCTGACGGCGACGTCGTGGGCCTGGACGATGGAGCAGGCCGGGTCTACGGAGATCTCGCACTCCGCCCGGAGGGTGCGACCGACCCAGCGCAGCCGGACCTGCCCCACCGCCAGCACGCCCGGGGTGGCGCGCAGGGTGGCCTCGGCCTGCTCGGTCAGGGCCGGGTCCACGCTGTCCATCAGCCGCCGGCCGACCTCGCGGGCCGCCTGCCAGCCGACCATCAAAATGGCCGCCGTGATGAGCAGGCCCACCACCGGGTCGGCCCAGCGCCAGCCGATCGCCAGCCCGCCCGCGCCGGCGAGCACGGCCAGCGAGGTGAACCCGTCGGTCCGGGCGTGCAGGCCGTCGGCGACCAGCGCGGCCGAGCCGATCCGGCGCCCGGTCGTGATCCGGTAACGGGCGACCACCTCGTTCCCGGCGAAGCCAAGCGCGGCCGCGATCGCGACCGCGGTCAGGTGCGTCACCGGATGCGGGTGCAGCAGCCGGCTGACGGCGGCGAACGCGGCCGCGGCCGAGGAGAGCAGGATCACGGCCACGATGACGATGCCGGCCAGATCCTCGGCCCGGCCGTAGCCGTAGGTGTAACGACGGGTCGGGCGCCGCCGGCTGAGCAGGAACGCGATGCCGAGCGGCACCGCGGTCAGCGCGTCGGCCGAGTTGTGCAGCGCGTCGCCGAGCAGCGCGACCGAGCCGGACAGCGCGACCACCACCACCTGCGCGAGCGCGGTCGCCGCGAGCCCGGCCAGCGAGATCCACAGCGTCCGCAGGCCTTCGGCCGAGGATTCGAGGACCGAGTCGACCTCATGATCGTGGGAGTGCGGCCGGGTGGCATGCCGGAATCGAAGCCAAAGACCTCGGACGCCCGGGCCCCGGTGCGCATGATCGTTCCTGTCCTGGTGATCATGCCCGTGTTCGTGGTCGTGGCCATGGGTGCCTAGCTGGCGTTCGTCCCTCATACTCCCAGAATGACCGGTAAACCCCGTTGCAGCACATCGATACAAGCCACCCTCGCGCTGCTGCGAACTCCTCGCACTTACGGGTCGGTCAGTTCGCCGGCGAGCAGCACGAGTTCGGCCCGCGAGGTGATCTCGAACTTGCGGTAGATGCTGCGCAGGTGGTGATCTACCGTACGCGGGCTGATAAACAGCTGGGCCGCGGCCTCACGGTTGGTCAGGCCCTGGCTCACGGCCCGGGCCACCTGCAGCTCCTGAGGAGTGAGCCGGTCGATGGCCTGCCCCTGATCGCGTTTGCGGATGGTCTCGCCGGTCGCGCGCAGCTCGTCCCGGGCACGCTGGGCCCAGCAGGCGGCGCCGAGCCGTTCGAAGGCGTCGGCCGCGAGGTGCAGGTACCCGCGCGCGTCGACCCGGCGGCGGTGCCTGCGCAGGTGCTCGCCGTACAGCAGGGCCGTCCTGGCCTGCTCCATCGGCCGGTCGGTGGCGGCGTGCAGCCGCAGGCTCTCCTCGAACAGCGCGTCCGCCTCGTCCGGGCCGGCCAGCAGGGCCCGGGAACGGGCCGCCAGCGCGCCGGCCTGTGCGGAACCCACCGCCTCGGCCCAGGACAGGTAGCCGGGGAGCCGTTCGGCTCCGAGCTCGGGCCGCCCGGCCCGCACCGCCGCTTCCACCAGGTCGGGGACGCTGTGCCGGGCTAGGCCCTGGTGCACGACGGCCCCCAGCGTCCACATCGCCTCGAGCTGCACCAGGGCCTCGTCCGGGCGGCCGGTGGCCAGCGCCAGCTGGATCAGGGCACGCCGGGCGAAGGCTGCCGTCCCGCGCAGGCCGCGTCCCGTCGCCTCGGCGAGCACCTCGTCGCCGAGGCGGCGGGCCTCGTCTTCCGGCCCGCGGACGGCGGCGATCTCGGCCAGGAACGCCCGGTGCTGGCAGGCCAGGTTGGGCTGGCCCGCCTCAAGCGCCAGCTGGAGCCCCTCGGCGGCGTAGGCGCCCGCCCAGGTGAAGCGGCCGTAGTCGATCTCGTCGAGGGTGAGCGAGCGCAGCGCCCAGGCCAGCGTCCCCGCCGCCCCCAGCGCCCTGGCCCGGGCCACCGCCTTAACTCGCAGGCGGCGGGCGAGGGCGTACCGGCCCAGGCCGTGCAGCATGCCGCCCGCCCGGGCGAGAAGATCGGGATCGTCGAGCTCCTCAAGGGCGTCGAGATCGAGGGCGGACGGCTCCGGCGCCTCGCCTCTGGGCACCGGGCCGACCGACCGGTAGAGCCCGGCGATGAGCGCGTCGTGCGGGTCGCCACTGTCCGGCAGGGCCGCGAGCAGCGCGGCGACTTCCAGGGCCGCGCCCTCGTCGCCCGCCTGGAATGCGCACTCCCCCGCCTCGGTCAGCATCGCCACCGCGAGATGCGGATCGGTCTTGATCGCCTCGGCGGCCGCGGGCAGCAGGATGGCCAGGCCGTCGGCGGGCACCCCGGAGCGCAGCTTGATCAGGCTCCTCCTGGTCGGCCAGGGCGGCGTGCGCGGCGCGCCGCTCGGCCGGGCTCGCCTGGTAGTAGGCGGCCGAGCGAATCAGCGGATGCGCGAACACTACGGCCGGGTCCTCGATCCTGACCAGCGCGCCGAGCCGGTCCAGCCCGGCCGCGTCCAGGTCCAGCGCGGCGGCGGCCCGGGTGATCGCGGGCAGCCGCCCGGAACAGGCGCACAGCAGGACCAGGGTGCGCGGGCCGGGCTCGAGCTGGCTGACCCGCGCCGCGAACACGCGCTCAAGCTCCCCGGCCAGCGGCAGCGGCTCGGGCAGTGGTTCCGTCCCGGCCAGCTGCGCCGGACGGAGGATACCGGGCAGCTCGATGAGCGCCAGCGGATTGCCCGCGGCGGCCGCGAGCAGCGCGTCGCGGACGGCTGGAGGCAGCGGGGCGCCGCTCCGCTCGGCCAGGAGTGCGCTGGCCTCATCGGGATCCAGCCCGTCCAGCACCCGCTCGGCGAGTCCAGCTTTCACGAGGCTGTCACCTAGGTCCGTTCGGCCCAAAAAATCAGAGCCGGAGCGGTCGGGAGCGAGCCGGTCGGCGGCCAGCACGACGATGGGCTCTTCGCGGAGCCGGCGGATGACGAAGGCCAGGACGTCGGCCGACGGTCTGTCCGCCCACTGCACGTCGTCGACCAGGCAGAGCACGGGCCGGCCCGCGTCCGAGAGCAGGGTGAGCACGGCCGGCGAGACCAGGAACGGGTCGGGTGCATCCTGGGCGGCCTGCAGGCCGAACGCGATCCGCAACGCCGCCGCCTGCGGTTCGGGCAGGCCACCCGCGCGGGGCAGCAGCGGGCGGAGGAGCTGATGCACCGTGGCGTAGGCCAGGTCCGATTCGGCCGCCGCGCCCGCGGCCTCAAGCACGCAGGCGTCCCCGGCCTGCTCGCGCGCGTACCTGAGCAGGGCGGACTTGCCGATCCCCGGCTCACCGCGGAGCAGCAGGCCGCCGCCCTGGCCGGCGTGTGCGCGGGAGAGCAGCCGGTCGATCGCGGACGTCTCCCCGGTCCGTGACCAGAGCATGCCCCCGAATCTAGCCGAGGTGGGCGATTTACCCGATGCGATGCCGTCTTCGGCCCGGCTACCTTCGGCCGGTAGGGGCAAAGAAACGGGAGGACTCACCATGACCACGACACAGCCGGTCACGACCGCGCGCACGGCCGGTTTGCGCGCGCTGCGCGGGAACTGCATGGGGGCGGCGGTGCTGCTGGTGATCCAGTTCGGGCTGGGGACCGCGGTGAACCTTTATGTCACGCTGCCGAAGCACAAGTCGTTCTGGTCGACCGTGTTCAGCCAGGGCGCGGTGGCCGTACATGCCATCGTGGCGCTGCTGCTGCTCGGGGCGTCGGTCAGCGCCCTGGTCCAGTCCATCCGCGGGGGGCACCGGCTCCTGGTGGCGTTTACCGCAGTCGGCCTGCTCGCCATCATCGTCGCCGCGGCGGGCGGCGTGGCGTTCGTGCGCAACGGCAGCGCCGGCGCATCCCTGTCCATGGCGCTGGCGGCCGCGGTGGCGTTGTTCTGCTACCTGGCGGCTATCTTCAGCTTCGGCGCCGGGGGTTGGTCCGAGCATGCGGCGCCGGCGGATCGTGCGGCGCCGGCGGATCGTGCGGCGCCGGCGGATCGTGCGGCGCCGGCGGATCGTGCGGCGCCGGCGGATAATCGAGACCATGGATGACGGGGACAGGCTGGGGACACCTGAGACGGCCGCGCGGATGGCGGCCGCGGCGTCCGCCTTCCTGGCGGCGCTGACCGCGGGGCAGCGGGAGCGGACGTGCTTCGCCTTCGGCGACGAACGGCGGGACTGGTCGTTCCTCCCTGCGCAGGACCGGAACGGGCTGCCGATCGGCGCGCTCGACGACGGGCAGCGGCGGCTTGCGCACGAGCTGATCGTGACCGGCACGAGCCTGCCGGGGTACACGAAGGTCGTCTCGGTGATGGCCATGGAGCACGTGCTCCGGGCACTGGCACCCACGCCGACCTTGGCTGATCTGTTCAATCCCGAGCGGTACTGCTTCAAGGTGTTCGGCTCGCCGGGTAATCGGCCGTGGGGCTGGCAGTTCGCCGGGCATCACGTGTCGCTCAACTTCACCGTCGTCGACGACCGCTACGTCTCCCCCACGCCCTGTCTGCTGGGCGCCCAGCCGGCTTCATACGGGATGCTCGCCCCGCTGGCCGACGACGAGGAACTCGGCTTCCGGCTCGTGAACTCGCTCGACGCGGCCCAGCGGCGCGTCGCCATCATCCACCGCCGGCCGCCGCCGGACCTGGCCGCCCGGATGGTGGCGAAGATCGGCGAGACCGAACGGCCCGACCCGGTGTTCGCTCCCGAGCCGGACTACGTGATCAGCGAGGACGAGCGCGACATCCTCAGCTACGTTCGGTCTAGTCCTAAGGGTGTCGCGGCTGCTGCGCTGGAGCAGCGGCAGCTCGATGCGCTGGCGGCCCTGGTCGGGGCGTTCGCGCGGCGGTTGCCCGACGAGGTGGCCGGGGCCCAGATGCACGACCTCGAACGCGCTGGTCTCGATAGCCTCACCTTCGCCTGGGCGGGCGGCACCGAACCGGGGCAGCGGCATTACTTCCGCATCCAGGGACCGACGCTGCTCATCGAGCACGACAACACCCAGGGAAACGGCAACCATATTCATTCGGCGTGGCGGAACCCGGCGGACGATTTCGGCGACGACGTGCTGGCCTCGCACTACCGCCTGCATCACCGTTAGCCGACGTGGGCTTGCCTCAGCCGGCCCGGTGCCGTGGTGGCGTCAGCCGGTGTGGTGGTGGCGTCAGCCGGTGTGGTGGCGGCGTCAGCCGGTGCCGTGGCGGCGAGGCGTTCGCGCAGGCGCCTGGCCCGCCGGCCGTAGGCCATCATCCAGCCGACGAGAACCGCGCCGACGGCGTAGGGCATCACCTTGGAAACGGTCAGCGCGGTCGCCGTCGATGTCGTCTCGACGATGATGACCCTGACCGCCAGCCCGAGGATCGTGCCGACCGCGATACCGGCCAGCACGATGACCCCGATGGTATCTACGCGACGATGACGTACCAGGCCGGCCGCGATGCCCAAGGCGGGGAAAGCGCCGCTCAGGATGAGCGCCGACACCGCGCTTTGCCCGGCCGAGCGCAGTAGTGAGTAGGCCACGAGAGGCCCGGCGATGTCGAACACCGCGATCATCGCCAACGCCTCGAGGCGGTTGCGGTCACGAGAGGGGCTGAGCCGCTGATTACCTGTCGTCATGTCCGCAACGCTATGAACACATCGGCGCGTGACCCAGTGCGACAGATCCTGAGTTCGGCATGACGGATGTCATGGCCTTGGGAACGCGTGGAAGATGACCTCTGCGCCGGGTTCGGGATGGCCGACATCGAATCGGCTTCGGGCACGCCGCGCCGCATCCAGGACAACGCCGTTTGCGCTGCCACGTCGGTCAATCGCAGGTAGGGTTGGCCGGGTTCGCACCCCGGGGATTACCGGGCCCCGGCGGGTGGGCTGTGGCTGCGCAGGACCCTGGTCTTGTCCGGGTTCCAGGCAGTCGTGGTGCCGTCGGGATTCAGGACCAAGGTCCAGCCCCACCGGTGGATCACGACGTGATGGTGATACCAGCACAGCAATACGCAGTCTTTGAGGCTGGTCTTGCCGCCGCGGGCCTTGTGCTTGACGTGGTGGACTTCACAGGCCGCGGCGGGCTGGTTGCATCCGCCGGCCCACCGGCAGCTCTTGTCCCGCAAGATCACTGCGTTGCGGATCCCGGCCGGGACGGTCTCGGCGTAGCCCACGTCCAGCGGCAGGCTCGGCCCGCCCAGCCGGGCGCCCAGCTGCCGGCGCCGCAGGAACGAGGCCAGCCCGCCGGGGCCGGACAGGAGGTCGACGGCTTTTCCGATTACTGCTTGTTCGAGGGCGTCCCAGGCCCGCGCGGTGTCCGGGCCGGGGGCGGCCCGGCCGGCGTCGTCCGCGCCGTCGGGGCGGTGCAGGCGGGACAGCTCGACGCAGAGCCGGACCAGGTCGTCCAGGGCGGCGTAATTCACCTCGCCGGTCACCACCGGAGCGGCCGAGGCGTCGCAGGCCACGGCGCGGGCGACGTCGCCGTCCAGCCAGGCGCCGCCGTCGCTGCCGCCGGCCGAGGCCCCGGCGCGGTGCGCGGCCCACTGGGCACGGACCCGCGTCGTCCATTCCTCCAGCAGCGCGGAGCTGCCGTCCAGGATGAGCAGGTCGGCCAGGGAGATGTGGACCCAGGCTTTCACCGGCTGCCCGGCCCGTTCGGGGAGCAGGTCGGCGGCGACCAGGCGGCGCATGCGTCCGCTGTGTTTTTGCGTCATGATGGATTCATGCGTGACATTCAGGCAGACCGGGCGGAAGCCCAGCTCAGGGCGGGCGTGTACGCGCGCCTGAGCGAAACGTACGACGCGGCGGAGTCGGTGCCGACTCAGCTTGAGCGCGGCACTGATCACGCGAGGCGGCGCGGCTGGGCCGTGACGGCCACCTTCAAGGATGACGGGTTCTCCGGGTTCAAGGAAATCACCCGGGACGGGTTCGGGGAGCTGATCGCGGCGATCGAGGCCGGCGCGGTGGACGTGGTGATCGTCCGGGATATCGACCGGCTGACCCGTAACCTGACGGACTGGAACGCCTTTGAGAAGGCGTGCGTGCGGCACGGGGTGCGGCTGAGCGCCTATACCGGCGGGGACCTGGACCTGTCCACGGCCGAGGGTGCCTATTACGGCGGGATGGAGACGCTGCGGGCGCGGCGGGAAAGCGCGGTCAAGAGCGCGCGGGTCCGCGAAGCCCAGGACCGCGAGGCGCGCAAGGGCCGGCGGACCGGCGGGGGCCAGCGGTGGTTCGGATACACCCGCATCTACGCCAACCCGGACGAGTCGAACCACAAGAAGCGGCACATCGTGCGGGAGGAGATCAACCCGGCCGAGGCCGAGGCGATCCGGGACGCGGCCACGCGGGTGCTCGAGTACGGCGAATCCGTCGGATCGATCGCGCGGGACTGGACGGCGCGGGGCATCAGGCCGGTCGCGGCGAAGCAATGGTGGCCGACGTCGATTGTCGGCACGCTGACCTCGCCCCGGCTGGCGGGCCTGCGGGAGTGGCAGGGCCAGAAGTACCCGGCCACGGGCTGGCCGGCGATCATCGACACCGACACCCACGAGCGGCTGGTCAAGCTGTTCGGCGACCCGGCGCGGCGTAAGCACGTGGTGCGCGCCCCGGCGCATCTGCTGTCCGGCATCGCGACCTGCCCGAAGTGCGGCCGGGGGCTGCATTACCGGCGGCATGCGAGCGACCGCGCGGATTCTTACGGGTGCGTGAAGGGGCCGGCCGGGTGCGGCGGGACGGCGATCAAGGCGGGCCTGCTGGAGGAGTACGTGACCGGCGCGGTGCTGGACGCGCTGGAATCCCCGCGCGTGCAGCAAGCGCTGCGCGACGGCGAGGACGCTTACGCGCCGCGCCGCGCGGAACTGCTGAAGCAGATCAGGGACGCGCAGGAGCGGCGGGACGAGGCGCGCCGCGACTATTCCGGCCGGGTAATCGACCGGGCCGACTGGCTCGATATCCGGCAGCGCACCGAGGACGACATCAATGCCGCGCGGCGGGAATATGACCGGCTCAGACATTCCCCCGTCGGAGCGGGTCCGTGATGCGTGGGAAGCGTGGAGCACCGACCGCCGGCGCGCCGCCATCCGCGCCGTGCTGCACCGCGTCCTGATCAAGCCGCTTCCCCCCGGCGCCAGCGCCAACGTCGCCGGCAACAGCAAGAACACGGCCCTGCGCCGCGAACGGGAACTGGCGGTCCTGCGACGGCGCGTCGAATTCGACTGGCGCGTGTAGCGATCACGCCACAAGAGCAGCGGCGGAGACCAGTCCTTTATGCCGCTGGCCTGGTCGTGCGGCGTCTTGTTTCGTTGCGCGGCGGCGGGCGGGCATCACGCAAGAGCGCGGCGAGCACCGCGACCGCGGCCGGGTCCTCAATGCGCTCCGGGAAACCCTGCCCGGCCCGGGAGCGCCGCGCATCGTCCGCGCCGGCCTGCCGGATCGCGGCGCGCTCCTGGTCGCTGAGCGGCTGCCGTGCGGTGTCACCGGGCGTGCTCGTCCCGTCCGCCCGTCCCGCCGCCGGCGTCCGCGCGGTACGGGCGGACGGGCGCGCGGGGCCCGGGACGGGACCATCCCCAGGGCGGTCACTCACCCGGACCGCCCCCGGGCCTGCGCGCGCCAGCGTCCCCCGCTGGCCCCGATCGCGCGGCCCGCGCCGGCGTACCGCCGCCGGTGCCGGTCAAGCCTGGTGCGCGTCCAGCTGGTCATGCGCGCCAGTCCGGTGACGTCCGCCCCATTATCGGGGGCCTGGCAGAGCGGCAGCCATGGCGCGGTGCCGGCTGGTTCCCGCGCGTGCGCAGGTCCCGGCGAACCGGCAGGCCCGCTGCCGGCCGCGGGCGCATGAGGCCGGTCCGCCCGGCCGCTGACGCGGCGGGAGGTTTCACCGGGCCGGGGCGGGTCATGGGCATCGTCCGCGGCAGCAGCGGCGCCGGCCTCGCCGGCCAGGAGGCAGGCGCGTGCCCGGTCGGGCCGGCCTGGCCTGGTCCCGCGCTGCTGGCCGCGGTTTCGCGGGTCACGGCTCGGCCTCCAGGCCGGTCTGCCGGCCGGGCTGGAGCTCAGCAGAACGCAGTGCCCGGGTGGGCTCCGGCGGCGTGTACGCGGTGTCGTGGTCGGTCGCGGTGCGGCAGGCGTGCTCGACGGCGCGCAGCCGGGTGGCGACCCGGGTCTCGCGGGCGGCGATGGCCTGGCGGTTGCGCCGGCCGTAGGAGCCCTCGGGCAGGCTGCGGCCGGACCGCTCGACCTCGCGGACGTGGGCCTCCCGCTCATCGGCATGGGCCGCGATGGCGAACATCGCGACGGTAGCTGTGGTCGCGTCCAGGACGAGCGTGACCGTGCCGGTTTCCGGGTCGTGGCGGGCCAGGGCGGTGATCCGGGGCCCGCCGGTCTCGGGCCAGGCCGGCTCAGGTGACCGGCTGCGGTGCCGGGCCCGGGTGTGAGCGCCGGCCAGCAGGGTGTCGGCGCGGTCGATCTGGTCGCAGGCGGCGCCGAAGTTCTCCCCGACCGGGCCGAGGTCGGTGCCGCGGGAGATGCAGTATTCCATCAGCCTTGCGGCCTGCGGCTGGTCCGAGAAGGTGCCGGAGCGGGCGTGGATGCGCAGCTGGGTCTTCAGCGCGTGGCTGACGGCGCCGGTGCGGACGAAGCGGACCAGGTGCTGGGCGAAGACCGGTGCTTGCGGCCGGGCGGCCAGGCAGATGGCCAGGCGCCGGGCGGTGACGTGATCGACGGCGCTGCCCCGGGCGTCGGCGGCGGCGATGCCGTCGCCGATCAGCCGCTCGTACAGCTGCAGATCCGGGAGCTGGCTCTCCTCGACGCCCGGGCCGGGGAGGAACTGAGCCGGTGGCTGGCTGGCCGGGTAGCCACGTACGCTGGTCGGCGCTGCGGGGCGCGGCCCGGCCACCGAGCCATTGGCGCGGTCAGGCTGAGCCCCCGGGGGCCGGGCGGCTGCCGGGCGTGCGCTGGCGGTGGTGCCGGGCTGTGATCGGGCTTGGCCGTGGCTCATCGGGTCTCTGGCCTAAGACGCGATGCCGAGGAATTGCCGCAGGTGCTGGCGGGTGATCAGGCGGCGCCTGCCGACCTTGACGTCGGCCAGGTTGCCGCGGCGCATCTCGTCGTAGAGCAGGTCACGGGACAGGCCGGTCAGGCGGACGGCCTCATCGACGGAGTAGGCCAGCCGTCCGCTGTGCGGGTCCTGGCCGGAGCGGTCGGCGGCCGCGGTGATGTCGTCACCGGGCGGCGCCGGATTCGCGGCGGTCCGAGACCGCCGGGCTAGACCAGGTTTGCGGTCGTGCTGCTGGCGGGGCTGGGTGGTCATTGTCCCGCCTCTAGGTCGGGCGGCTCGCTTGCCCGGTCGTGCTGCTGACCGGGGCGGCCGGACGAGGCGCGGGTGATCGCGTCGGATCCGGTCAGGCCGAGTTCGGCGGCCCAGCTCTCGATGAATGGCCAGATCTGGTGCTGCTCGTTCAGGTCGCCTTGGCCGGCGTGGCCGGCGAGGGTCATGGCGGTGATGGCGCTGTTGCGGTCCAGGGCCTGGCCGGGCAGCCAGGAGACCTCCCAGAGGAGCTGGCTGCCGGGTGCCAGGCGGGCGGTGTGCGCGGTCTGGTCGCTGGTCATGGTGGTGTCGTTGATGGTCAGGGTCATGGTTCGGCTTCCAGGTCTGGTTCGGGTTCGCGGGTGCGGGCGGGTCCGGCTTCGAGGAGTTCGGCCAGGGAGGGCGGCTGGCCGGGCTGCCAGCCGCGGAGCTGGTCGACGACGATCACGTACTCGGGGCGGCCGGGCGGCCAGTCGTCGGGGAAGGGAAGGTCGTAGGGTTCTGCGGTTTCGGGCATGTCCCGCTCTCCCGGCCGCGGGTCAGGGATGCGGGGCGTAGCAGCCGGGCGGCGGACCGGTTCATCCGGTTTCCGGCGGGCGGGCGTCACTGGCCGGCCTCCCTGTCGGCGGCGGGCTGGGACCGGCGAGCTGGCTGGGGCTTGCTGGCTGTGGCGGCGGGGGCGGCTTGGGCGGCCTGGAGCATGCGGTCGGCGATCTGGTCGAAGGCCTGCGCGTCGCGGAGGTGGGTCTGGCAGTCGGGGCAGGACTGGTCGGGGCAGTCGGGGCACATCTCGACGCGGTAGCGCTTGTCGGCGGCGGCGATATCCGACGCGGCGAACACGGTGCTGGCGTCGTCGCGGGTGAGGGTGATGACGTCCTGGCGGCCGGGTCCGGGGTAGGCCGGCGGCGGCACTCTGATCTGGCAGGTGGCGGCGGGGTGGTCCTGGCTGCCTTCGTAGATGCAGGCCAGGTCGCCGATGAGGCCGATGGCGCGGTCGGCGTGCAGGTCGTCGCTGCGGTAGTAGCCGTGGCGTTCCAGCGCGTCCAGGATGTCGTGGATGAGGCCGGGGGTGACCCGGTGATCGCTTGTCATCGGCGGTTCCTCCTGTGCCGGCGGGCGGGCGGGGCGATGTCGGGGGCGACCCCGGTGCCGGTGCCGGTGGCGGGTTTCCAGCCGTGCCGGGGCCGGTAGCCGGGGATGTCGAGCTGGTCGTCGTCGAGGGCGGCGGGGGCGCACCAGTTCCCGGCGATGGCGCGCTTGCGGGCCGCGGTGGCCGCGGCGCGCTCGAACCGGGTGCGGGCGGGGGGGCGCTTGTCCCACCAGATGTCGTAGAGCTCGGTGATGGCGTCGCGGAGCTTGAGGCTGACGGTGCGGGCGTCGCCGCGGACGATCTGGCGGATCGTCATCTCGCGGACGCCGAGGGCGCGGGCGATGCGGGCCGAGCCGTGGCCCATTACGTGCAGGGCCCGCAGCCGGAGCCGGCTCCCGCCGGCGTCGACGCGGCCGCGCGGGACGGCCTGGCTGGTCACGGTGAGCACCGCGGTGGTGGTGCCGCGGCGGGGCCGGCGGCGGCCGCGGGCCAGGTCCGAGACGGTGGCCCGGTCCAGGCCCGCGGCGGCCGCGATGGCGCGGTAGGTGCGTCCGTCCTGGCGCAGGCGGCGGACGTGAGCGCGGGCCGAGCCCGGGCCGGGGACCGGGTACGGCCGGCCGACTGGGCCCGGGACGGGACCGGCCGGGGGGTTGATGCTCATCTCAGTTCACCGCCTCGGCCTGGTAGTCCGGCGGTTCGGAGCGGGCCTGGCCGGTCCGGCGGGCGGAGTCCAGGGTCCGGTTGATTTCCTGGTCGCCGAGGCCGGCCTGGCGGGCAGCCTCGGCCAGCGGGCTCAGGTCGGCGGCGGGGTCGGTTTCCAGGGCGCGGTTGGCGGCCCAGTACAGGCCGGCGTTGCGGTTGCCTTCGCGCTGGCGGGCCAGCCAGCGCGCCAGGGTGTCCAGGTCCCGGTCCTGGGCCGGGCGGGGTCGGGGCCGCTGCCGCTGCGGCTGGGAGGGCAGCGCGCGGCAGACGCGCTCCCAGCTCAGGGTGCCGTCGCGGCCGGGGGTCCCCCACGGCAGGTAGGGGTGGCCGTCCACCTGGGAGGGCGGGGCCAGGACGTAGCCGCCCGCCGAGCGGAAGTCCACGTGGTGGCCGGCCAGGTGGCCGCAGTGCTGGGCGGTGCCGGTGAAGTAGATGTGCAGGCCGCCGCTGGGGGTGCGCACGTAGCCGTACGCGTCCTCGAGCAGCCCGGCGCAGTGGAGCCGGCCGAGGGCGGCGTACCCGTTCCCGGCGGCGCCGTGGACGTCGACGTCCAGGACGTCGGGGCCGGGGGCGCCGGTGGCGATGGCCACGTTCAGGCGGGGGTCGCGGCCGAACCAGCTGGTGATCTGCTCCGGGTCGGTGGTGGCGTCCTTGTAGCCGTGCCGGGTGGCGGGGACCTTCTGGCCCGGCTGGCAGGGGAACACCGGCCAGCCGCGGCGGGCGTAGGCCAGGGCCTGGCGCAGGGCGGGATCGTCGGTCATGGCATGCTCCGGGGGCGGGTGTGGCCGCAGCGGGTGGTCTCGGCAGTCAGCTGGGCGGCCAGGGCGGGCAGGATGCGGGCCTGGTATTCGGCCTGGGCGGACAGCAGCGCGTGGTCGCGGCCGGGCTGGAGGTACAGGACCGACCACAGGGCGGATGCGATGTCCAGGGCGTACAGGCACAGGTCGTGGGCGGGCCAGCAGGGACCGAGGGCGGTGGCGAGGTGGCCGTAGCCGGGCCGGTAGACCTGGTCCACCCAGGCACGCAACCGGCCGACTGGTTGCTGCCGGTCATCCGGGCTGAGCTGCCACCAGCACGGGGCCGGGTCAGGCTGGTAACCGCTGGGATCTTCTTCGGCCGGGCCGGGGCCGGTCCGGGCGGTCAGGCCGGCGAGCAGGCCGGTCAGGGTGGCGTAGTGGGTGGCTTCGCGGGTCTCGAGCTGGGTGAGCTGCTCACGCTGAGTCGCGAGCTGGTCCAGTGCCGCGGTGATCTGGTCGTCGGTCATGTCAGGCTCCAGGGCAGGCCGGTGCCTTCGCCGGGGATCAGCCCGGCGGGCACGGGATCGGGAATGAACGGGGCGCGGGCCCGGGCGGGCTCGGCCGGGGCGGGGAGCTGGCGGCGGGCGCGGCGGTAGGCGGGGTTGCGCCAGGCGCGGGGCAGCCGGGCGATGACCGGGGCGCAGCCGCCCCGGATCACCAGGGCGAACCCGGCGGGCAGCTGGCGGATCATGTCCGGCGTGGCCACGTCGTGGCGGGTGGCGTGGTCCTGGCCGCGGACCTTCCACGACGCCTGCCCGCACAGCGTGCTCGCCGCCTGCAGCGTGCTCACGTCAGCGATGCCGGGCAGGAACACCTTCACCGAGGAGGTGTCGAGGACGACCTGGCGGCCGTGATCGCCCCACCGCTCGGCGAGCTGGGCCTCGCCGTGCACCACCGCGACGACCTGGATGCCCTTGCCGCCGGAGTCCGACAGCCAGGACGGCAGCGGGACCGGGCAGATCTGGGTCACCTCGTCCAGGCCCATCAAGAGCGGCGGGTCGAGCCGCGCCGACGGGGACGCCTGGCCGATCTGCGCCGCGATCCAGTGGATCTCCGACGCCATGGCCGCGAACAGCGGGGCGACCGGCGCGTCCTCGGAGACGGCCTCGGCGACCATGTACACGGTGTCGGCCTGGGCCAGGAAGGCGGGGATGTCGAACCCGGTGCCGGGGGCGGGCAGGACGCAGGCGGCTAGGTCGGGGTCGGCCATGAAGGCCAGGGACCTGCTCATGACCATCCGGACGGTGGCTGCGGTCTTGTGGGCCTCGGAGCGGAGTTCGGCCAGGGTGTGCGCCCACTGGCGGGCGTCGGCGGCGGCCAGGATGCGTTCGGGGATGTGCGGGTCGTGGCCGGAGACCCAGGCGGCGACGGCGCGCAGGTCGTAGCGGGCCAGGGCGGCGGCGTGGAAGTAGCCGCGCAGGTAGTCCGAGGCCTTGGCGGACCAGAAGGTGCCGTCTTCGACGCCTTTCTGGGAGACGGCGAACGCGAACGCGTCGGCCCGACGGATGGCGGTGGCCGGGTCCTGGCAGCCGTCGACCGGGGACCAGCAGAACGTGGACGGGACGCCGCCGATGTGCTGGGGGTTGAACACGTGCACCGGGCCGAGTTGCGCGCGGACCGCGCTGGTCAGCGCGTACACGTCGGGTTTGGTGCTGGTGGCGATGACCGGGCCGGGGTAGCGCAGGATGACATCGGCCAGGAACGCCGTCTTATAGGTGCGTGGTGGTGCCATCGCGAGAAGGTGTTCTTCGAGCGGGACACGCAGGCCGTGCCGGTAGTGAGCTCGGCCGAGGAACACCGAGTGCTCGCGCGGGTCCAGGATCCGGTAACCCAGCGGTAGTGAGCGGCGGATCCGGCCGGAGCGGCGCAGGACCGCGAAGCGGGACCAGCGCAGGTGCAGGCTGAAGACGTGGGCGAAGCCCTTGCCGGGGTGCAGCCGCAGGTGCAGACGGATCCGCAGGTGGCGGGCGCGGTTGCCGGGCAGGTCCCGGGCGGGCAGGAACGCCCAGGCGGTGAACGCCGTCACGGTGAGCACGACAACCAGGGCGATGGCGAGTTTAACGATCATCGGGGGGCTCCGTTCCGTGCGTTCAGGACGGCTTTGCGCAGGGCGGCGCGGGCGGTGCCGGGGTGCAGGCCGGCCAGGGGGGCGAGGTCGGCGCTGATCGCGGCGACGGCGTCGAGCGGGATGGAGGCGAAAGACCCGTGCCGTTCGGTGGCCAGGGCCAGGAACCGGGCCGTCTTGGTCACCTTCCGCGGGGGCGGCGCGAGCGCCGGCCCCGGTGCCGGGGCGCGGCGGCCGGGGGCGACCGGGCACTCCTGGAGCACCCAGGCGCGGAACCCGGCCAGGGTCGAGGCGGGGGCCAGGGCCAGGCGCAGCAGCCACAGGGCCAGGCCGCCCAGGACGGCGAGCGGGGTGGGCGTGTCGTCGGCTAGCTGCCGGTGGCGGACCCGGACGACTCCTATCAAGGTGTCGCTGGCCAGGGCGTAGGCGACCGGGGGCAGGGCCCAGATGGGCAGGTTCCGCCAGCCGGGAGCCGCGGCGATCGCGTTCATGAACACGCTGGCGCCGACCGAGACCAGGTTGAGCGCCCGGGCCCGGAGCGCGCGGCGGCCGTGCAGCGCCAGCGCGATACCCAGGCAGGCGAAGACCAGGGCGGCGGTGTCCGGAATCGCTGCCTCGAGGACGGCTACCACCGGCAGGTGGCGAGTCGCGTCGACCATCCGGTACTGGGCGGCGAAGCTCACCGACGCCGCCGCCGCGGCCAGCACGCACAGCCCGGCGGCCGCGTTGCGCAGCCACAGCCAGGAGCGGTCCCGACCGGGACTGGTCCATCCGGCCCCGGAGACTTTGCCGGCGACGGGGCCTTGCGGGACGGACAGCCCGGCCGGGCCGGTCAGCACAAGCAGAACGCTGGGCATCACGGGATGGCCGACGGGATTCTGGCCAATCAGAATCGGAGATGCCGGGCGCATGATTTCTGTCACGGTGGCACCATTCCTCCGGACGGGAAAGACGAATGGCGCCGAAATCGCGAGCCGCGGAATTCCGACCCGAATGGCATGGCGGGCCGGGAATTTACTTGGCGTGCGCATCGATCAGTCCTCCGGGCGGTCGCCGGTGCGCACGCCGACGCCCAGGACAGTTCGGGTGAGGGCTTCCAGCTGGCCGGGTGGTGGTGCAGCGGTCAGGTGGCGGGGGCGGTCACCGGCGTGGACGCCGACGACGAGCATCGCGAATACGGCGGTTACCGCGCCGGACAAGAACGCGGCGATGACGGACAAGACGACGGTGGAGGCCATTAGCGGGCTCCGTTTCCGTCATCTGATAGGGCGTAGTGCGTCACGGGGCTGTCCCTTTCCGGGGCCGGGGAAATCTGATGACCGTGACGGTAGGGCGCAGGAAAGGGAGAACCAATAACACCGTGTTATAGACGGTGTTATGGGCGGCGAAAAGCCTGGGCGGCGCTTAAATGGCGAACCCCGATAGAGCCGGGGAACGAGCGTCTAGGGCGCTGACAGCGCTGCCGGGAGTTGGCTGAGCGGAGCAGAGTTCGGGGCAGGTCATTGAGCAGGATGGGCGGGCTGCAGTACCCGTTGCGCAGCGTCGCTAGGTTTGCGTGCTTCGAGGCTCGCGCGGGGCCACGAAGGTTCCCCTGCCGTGCACGGTGACGATGATGCCTCGCTCGCGCAGGACCGCCATCGCGTGCCGGACGGTGGTGTAGGCGACCTCGTACTCTTCGGCGAAGCTCCGCTCGCTGGGGAGCTTCAGCTCGATCTCGCCCTCGGTGATCCGCCGCTGGATGTCGTCCGCGACCTGGATGTAGGCGTATTCAGCCCCATAGGGATCAATAGGACGAGCCGCCACATGATCAACTTAGATGCTCACTGAGCTGCAGGAACACTGACTAGCTCTGTGAGCTATTAAGAGCTATCTGTGCTCTGCTATGGTTGGAGCTGGCTCGGCAGGGTCGTTCGGTCGCCATGAGGCCCGTTCCCGCGGCCCTGCCGGCCCCATTCCCGGGAGTCCGCCGATGAGCTATGGCACGAGCAATCCCGTCCGGTACTTCGGGCCGCAGGTGCGCCGGGCGCGACGGGTGGCCGGGTGGACGCTTGCGGAGTTCGGGCAGCGGATCGGGTACGACCCGGGGCAGATCTCCCGGATCGAGAACGGCAAGCGGGCGCCGACGGAGCTGTTCGCCCGGATGTGCGACCGGGTGTTCCCCGACCGGGACGGGTGGTTCGGCGAGTTCTACGCCGAGTCCCGCACGTGGATCGCGACCCCGCCGTGGTTCCGCGGCTGGGTCGAGCATGAGCAGCGGGCCGCGACCTTGCGGATCTGGCAGCCCAGCGTCTTGTCCGGGCTGCTGCAGACCGAGGACTACGCCCGCGCCATCCTGGCCGTCAACCCGGGCGTGACCGAGGACCAGGTGGGTGAGCGCCTGGCCGCACGGCTGGGCCGTCAGGCGATCCTGGCCCGGGATGACCCCCCGGCCGCGTGGTTCCTGGTGGACGAGGCCGCGCTGCGCCGCCGCACCGGATCGGCGGACGTCATGGCCGCGCAACTGCGCCACCTCGCCGGCCTGGCCCGCCTGCCGAACATCACTATCCAGGTCGTGCCGGATGTCGCGCACGCCGGGGTGCTCGGCGGCTTCGCGGTCGCCGAGCGCGCCGCCTACGTCGAGACCGCCGTGGCCGGCCAGGTATTCGAGGACGCCGATATCATCGCAGGGCTGATCACTCAGTTTGATACGCTCCGTAATGAAGCGTTCCGTGGGTCAGAATCCCTGACCTTGATAGAGCGGATGTGCGAGGAATGGACAGCACCTGGCGCAAAAGCAGCTACTCCGGCCCCAACGGCGGCGAATGCGTAGAAGTCGCCACGACCGGGGCCGTGCTGGTCCGCGACACGGCCGACCGCGACGGCGCGGTACTCACGTTCACCGCTGAGGCATGGCGGGCCTTCACCGCCATGATCAGGTAACCCGCCCGCCGCCAGCTACCGAACGACACCGGGCCCCCCCGGCCTTCCGAGGGTGTCCCGCCGCACGGCAGGCTAGCTTGCCAAGCCTGTCGGCCGTTTGCCATCTGCCCGGCAATGACTACCGTCCCTGGATCCCGGACGTGCACGCTGCCACCAAGCAGGCACGAAGGGACCCCAGGCCATGGCCAGGACAGCAACACAAGCCAGCCCCCGGCTGATCACACTCGTCTTGCCGGGCATCCCCGGATCAGTACCGGTAGCGCGCCGGCATGTCCGGGACGCGCTCGGCTTGCACGGGCTGGGCGAGTTCGCGCAGGACGCCGCGATCATCACCTCCGAACTGGTCGCCAACGCGGTCCAGCACGCCTGCTGCAACGGCGCCGCGACGATCGGGGTAACGCTCACGTGGGCCGGGAACCCGGCAGCGGTGACCGTCGTGGTGTCAGACTCCTGCACGCAAGGCCCCGTCAGGCGCGAGACGCCGGCCGAGAGCGAGCAGGGCCGGGGGCTGCAGATCGTGGCGGCACTGTCTGCTCGCTGGGGCTGGCGGTACGAAGACGGCGGGAAAGCGGTCTTCGCGGTACTCGCCCGGGAGGTTTGACGGGCCATGGCCGGCATCTCGGACCTGCCGATGCTGCATGACATCGACGCCGACTACTCACCCCAGTACGTCAAGCTCGCCCGGGTCCTCCGCGGCAAAATCGAGTCCGGCCAGTACCGCCGGGGGGATAACCTTCCAGCTGCCGACCTGGCCGGCCAGTACAAGGTGTCCGTCCGGGTGACCTGCAACGCGCTCGCGATGCTCGCGGCGAACCGGTACGTCAGCCGGCCGGGATCGTTCAGGTCGTACAGCGTCATCTGGCAGGCAGGCGCGTGATGACCGGACGGTTCCGCCGCGTCGATGAGATACCGCGGGCCCAGGCGGCCGTGGTCGGCGCGAACATCCGGGTCCTGCGCCAGCAGCACGGCTGGAACCAGGCCAGGCTCGGCGAGCTGATGGGCTGGCCGAGCAACTCCACCGTGTGCGCCGCCGAAGGCCGCCGCAACGGACGGCAGCGGGGATTCACCACCCAGGAGGTCGAGCGGCTGGGCGCCATTTTCGGCGTCTCCCCACGGCAGCTCACCATGCGGTGCGCGAACTGCGGCGGGCAGCCGCCGGCGGGCTTCGCCTGCCTGGCATGCGGAGCCCGCCCCCAGAGGGGGAGCATGTAACAGGCCGATCGCAAGCCGCTATCCGCAGGAGACGCTCCTCGCGCAGAGCGGACCTTCATGCCAAGCGCGGTGGTGCATAAACATAAAGAGGCTGGTAGTGCGCTGGACCCGAACCAAGGATGCCAGCAACGCGAAGCCCGTTTGATAACCGCACGCGGATCCGCCGCTATGCGCGCCTCGGGAACACTTAGCGCTGCCGGGGATATGGGTACAGAATAAGGTGATCTGCACGGTCGGCTGCCTTATCGCGTTCAGTGGCTGCTCGCATCACCGTCACAGACCCAGCAGGCTCCAACAACAGGACCGGGGCTGCCGCAACTGTCCACGGCCCGACGGAACAAGTTGCTGCGACCGCACGCGAGGCGTAGCGCTTCTCACCGGCCAAAGCCAGCGTTTTCGAGACCTGGGCCAGCGCCTGTGCCTGGGTGCCCGGCTGGGTGAGGGACCGGGCGATGATGAGAGCCTGCTCGTGCTGGCCGCCCCGGCCAGCGTTCCCAGCGATGCCGGCCAGCGCCCGTGTCTGCTATAGCTGCTTACACCTCTGTTGGAGCGGGATGCGTACAGCAGCGGTCAACGCGCTGATGGCTTCCTTGAGCCGTGCTCGAGCGGACTGCCACTCCGCCTCGTCAGCCGAGTAAGCGGCCCACAATGCCTCGATACCGTTGCCCATGGCACGGATCTGTGGTCTGAACGTGAGCGGCCGCACCCGGGGCGCAGCTGCGATTCACCGACGTCGACGGGCACCGGGCTCACCGCCCTTCGCTACCGACGCGAGTAAGGGCCAGCTTGCCGACCTCGAGTTCGGCCATCGCTGCCGGGCCCGGTGCGAGGACCGGATCCGCTGCGCTAAGGATACCGGCCTGCGGAACCTGCCGCGGAAGGCTTCAACCAGAACCAGCTGTGGTGCGAGGTCGTCGCGCTGGACTGCGACCTACTGGCTGGACCTAGATGCTCGCCCCAGCCGGGAACGCCCGCCGCTGGGAACCCAAGCGCCTGCGCCTGAGGCTCTTCGCCGTCGCCAGCCGCCTCGCCGCCAGCGGCCGCCGCCTGCGCCTGAGGCTCGCCGAACGCTGGCCCTGGACCGGCGAGCTAACCGCCGCTGTCGCCCGCCTGCAGGCCATCCCGTCCGGTTGAACAGCCGGAACAACCCGGCGACTAGGAAGGAGCAAACACCCGGGCCCGTGGAACCCCGCCCAGCCGGCCAGCCAGGCATCTCGGGTTGCCACTCAGCAG
>WNFC01001012.1_pt1 | contig 43560 bp, 37 predicted proteins | sample 5400541 | NCBI WGS metagenome assembly WNFC01 (sample SAMN13153342, study PRJNA577476) | soil metagenome | isolation source: 120 cm saprolite under Douglas fir tree site 2 hole 2 replicate 1 | place: USA:California | collected 2015-04-18 | reverse complement strand
GCCCGCGCCGACGCCCGGGTCGACCAGGCGCTGCTCGACGAGGCGCCCCGGCTCCAGGTCATCGCCCGGACCGGGGTGGGCGTCGACCTGGTCGACGTGCCGGCCGCCACGGCCCGCGGGATCGCCGTCGTGATCACCCCCGGCGCCGGCGCCGCCGCGGTGGCCGAGGGCGCGATCGGCATGGCCCTGCACCTGGTCAAGCGGTTCGGCCCGCTCACCGCGCTGGTCCGCAACAGGCGCTGGGCGCAGCGCGGCACAGTCCCGGTCGGCGACCTCGACGGCGCCACCCTGGGCGTGATCGGCTACGGCCGAATCGGCCAGCGGGCAGCGGAGCTCGGCGCGGCGTTCGGCATGCGGATCCTGGCCTACGACCCGGTCAGCGAGCCGCCCGCCGACGTGCGCTGCCCCGATCTTGGCGACCTCGCCGCGCGCAGCGACGTCATCACCTTGCACCTCCCGCTGACCGGACAGACCCGCCACCTGGTCGACGACGCCTTGCTGGCCCGGGTCAAGCCGGGCACGGTCCTGGTCAACTGCAGCCGCGGCGGGCTCATCGACACCGACGCCGTATGGCGGGCCCTGAACACCGGGCGGCTGTCCGGAGTCGGCCTCGACGTGTTCGACCCCGAACCACCCGGCCCCCATCCGCTGTACCGCCACCCCGACGTCGTCCTCACCCCGCACCTGATGGGGCTGAGCCGGCGGGCCACCGCGGCGACCTTCACCGCCGCCGCCCGGGGCGTCCTGGACGTGCTCGTCGGCCGCGAGCCCCAAGCCGTCGCCAACCCCGCCTGGCGCACCTGCCGCCACCCTAAGGAGAACACGCATGACCAGCTCCGCTGACAAGAACGCCGGCGCCCCCATCTCCTGCGGCGTGTGCGAGGCGCCCGGCCGGGGCTACCAGCGAGCTGGCAGCCAAGGCCGGCCGGGAAGACGTCCTTACCCCAAGCTGGTCAGTCGCTCGACGAGCGCGCCGCCGACTGTCCCGGAAGGACAATCCTCATGACCGGCACGGTGATCGCGGCCCCGATCCGCATCGGTGTGCTTGGTGCCGCCCGGATCGCGGATCTCGCCATCGTGGGGCCGGCCCGCGTTACCGGCCACCGGCTCGTCGCTGTCGCGGCCAGGGACCGCCGTCGCGCCGAGGACTTCGCCCAGCGGTACGGAGTTGAGCGAGCGCTCGGCACCTACGCCGACGTCCTCGCCGACATTGACGTGGAGGCGATCTACAACCCGCTCGCCAACGCCCTGCACGGCCCGTGGAATCTCGCCGCGATCCGGGCGGGCAAGCACGTGCTCTCCGAGAAACCCTTCGCCAGCAACGCCGATGAGGCGCGGGTCGTCCGCGATGCGGCCGCGGCGGCACAGGTGACCGTCATGGAAGGCTTCCACTACCTCTACCACCCCGTCACGCGCCGGCTCCACGAACTGCTGGACAGCGGCGAACTCGGCGAGCTTCGCGCCGTCGAGATCGACATGTTCATGCCCCCACCCGATGACAGTGACCCGCGCTGGTCCTACGAACTCGCCGGCGGCGTCCTGATGGACCTCGGCTGCTACAGCTTGCACGCGCACCGTGCCCTCGCCCCCTGGGCCGGCGGGCCGCCCCAGGTCGCGGCCGCCCGCGCCGGTGAACGTGCCGGGCGCCCCGGAGTCGACGAATGGCTCGACGCCGACCTGGAATTCCCCGGCGGCGCCACCGGATGGGCGCGCTGCAACATGGCCGCCGGCCACCGGCGATACCACTGCCGGATCGTCGGCAGCCGGGGCGAGGCGGCCGCCCTGAATTTCGTCGAGCCGCACCACGACGACCGGATCATCGTGACCACTGCGGCCGGAACCCGCACCGAAGAACTCGGCCGCCGATCGTCCTACACCTATCAGCTTGAGGCATTCGCCGCCCGCCTGCGCGATGGTGCCTCGCTGCCCACCGACGCCGACGACGCGGTCGCCAACATGCAGCTCATCGACGACTGCTATCGCGCCGCCGGTCTCACCCCGCGGCCAGCCGGCCGACCGCTCATCAACGAAGCAGCCCATTGACCCGAGCCGCAGGCCGCCGCCAATCCTGCCTGGGCGCCCCCACCGCACGAAGGAGATCCATCCATGACCAGCTCCGCTGACAAGATCGCCGGTGCGCCCATCTCCTGGGGTGTGTGCGAGGTGCCCGGCTGGGGCTACCAGCTCCCGCCCGAGCGTGTCCTGACCGAAATGCAGCAGGTCGGGCTGGCCGCCACCGAGTTCGGCCCGGACGGGTTCCTCCCCGCCGACCCGACGGTCATGGCCGAGCTGCTGGCCGCCCGGCACCTCACCGCAGTCGGCGGATTCACCCCCGTCGTCCTGCACGAGCCCGGCCACGACCCGGTCCCCGGGATCGACCGCCTACTGGACAGCTACGACGCTTCCCACGCCGACGTGCTCGTGCTGTCCGCCGCCACCGGCCAGGACGGCTACGATACCCGCCCTGAACTGGACGAATCCGGCTGGAAGACGCTGCTCGGCAACCTGGACCGGCTGACCGCCCTGGCCGCCGGGCGCGGCGTCCGCGCCGTCCTGCACCCGCACGTCGGCACCATGATCGAGCGCGGCGACGAGGTCCAGCGGGTGCTGGAAGGCTCGGCCATCTCGCTGTGCCTGGACACCGGGCACCTGCTGATCGGCGGGACCGACCCGGCCGAGCTGACCAGGCAGGCCCCGGACCGGGTCGCGCACACACACTTCAAGGACGTCAACGACCAGCTCGCGGCCCATGTCCGGTCGGGCCGGCTGACCTACACCGAGGCCGTCGGGCGCGGCATGTACCGGCCGCTGGGCCGCGGCGACGTGGACTTCGCCGCCATCGTCAGCCACCTGCGCGGCCGCGGCTACGACGGCTGGTACGTCCTGGAGCAAGACACCATCCTCACCGAGGAGCCCCGCGGCGAAGGCCCGGTCGCGGACGTCCGGCAAAGCGCCGCCTACCTGCGCGAGCTGCTGACCGCCGGCCGGCGACGCGACGGCGCACCGCCTGCCGGCGGGACACCGCCGGCCGCGGCGGTCATCAAGTCCCATTCCGGCCCGCCGCCGGCACAGTCGTAAAGGCCCTCCGAGGCTGGGATAACGCCAAGCCGGTGGCGTCCGCGCACGAGAACCCTTGAGGAGCAAGCAGATGACCTCCGATGCCGCGCCGGGCTACCTGTCCGCCGATGACTGCCGCCTGGCCGACCTCATCGACCTGGTGAGCCAGAAGACTGATCTGGCCGATTACCCGTACGCCGCTGCGGTCGAGCAGAACATGCTGATCTACGACGGCGCACGGCTGCGGAAGGAGCTTTCCGGTCCGGCGGGCCGGCTCCGGGTGGAGGCCGAGCTGGCCCGCGCGCTGCTCGGCGGGCCGGGCATCGTGGTGCTGGCCGGGGCGTTCGATGACCCGTGGGTCGTCGACCGGGCCACGCGGCAGTTCGAGGCGATCATCGCCGCGCAGCGGGCGGCGGGCGGCGCGGCCGGAGATCACTTCGCCGCCGCCGGGCAGAACGAGCGGATCTGGAACGCGCTGGAGAAGCTGGCCCTGCGCGCGCCGGAGGTATTCGCGGACTACTACGCCAACAACCTCATCGCGGCCGTGTGCCGGGCCTGGCTGGGGCCCGGCTATCAGGTCACCTCGCAGGTCAACGTGGTCAACCCGGGCGGCGCGGCGCAGGGCGCGCACCGGGACTACCACCTGGGTTTCGCCTCCGACACCCAGGCCGCGCGGTTCCCGGCGCACGTGCACCAGCTGTCGCCGGTGCTGACCTTGCAGGGCGCGGTGGCGCACACCGACATGCCGGCCGAGACCGGCCCGACCATGTACCTGCCGCACTCGCACAAGTACCTGCCCGGCTACCTGGCCTGGCGGCAGCCTGAGTTCCGGGAGTACTTCGAGGCCAGCCGCGTGCGGCTGCCGCTGGCCAAGGGGGACGCGGTGTTCTTCAACCCGGCCGTGTTCCACGCGGCCGACGCCAACCGTACCGCCGACGTCAGGCGGATGGCCAACCTGCTGCAGGTGTCGTCGGCGTTCGGGCGGGCCATGGAGGCCGTCGACCGGAGCGCGATGTCCGTGGCGGTGTTGCCGGCGCTGCTGGCCGTCGCCGACGACGGGGCCAGCCCGGCGATGATCGCGAACGTCATCGCGGCGTGCGCGGAGGGCTATGCGTTCCCCACCAACCTGGACCTGGACCAGCCCGTCGGCGGGCAGGCGCCGCCCACCCAAGCGGACATCCTCACCTGGGCGGTGACGGAAGGCTGGTCGCGGCAGCAGCTGGAGACCGAACTCGGGGCCTGGAGTGCCCGCCGCCAGAGCCGGAGGCCGTGGTGAGCGAGCCAGAGGGCGCGCCCCGCAGGAGAACAGGAGAGACATGAACGAGCCGGAAGGGCGCGGTGCCGCCTGGACTGAGGATCGAAGGACGAGCGACGAGGAAACGCGTCCCCTCAAAGGCGCGTTGCAGGCGAGCGGCCGACAGAGCCTGCTGCCGGAGCGGGTGGTGCTGATCAGCGGCGGCACGGCGGGGCTGGGCGCGGGCATCGCCCGGGCAGCGGCACGGGAGGGCGCGACCGTCGCGGTCAGCGGCCGGCACCGTAAGCCGGGTGACGCGCTGGTCGCCGAGTTGCGCGCGGCCGGGACCAAAGCGCTGTTCGTGGAGGCCGACGTGGGCGAGGTGGCGCAGGCGCGGGCCTGCGCGGCTGCGGCGATCGCGGAGTTCGGCCGGGTGGATAGCCTGGTCAACGCGGCGGGCCTGACCGGCCGGGGCACGCTGCTCGATACCACCCCGGAGTTGTTCGACGCGCACATTGCGGTGAACCTGAAGGCCCCGTTCTTCCTCATGCAGGCTGTGGTCGCCGACCTGGTCGCCCGCAAGGCTTCTGGCACCATCGTCAACATCATCAGCACCTCCTCTCACGCGGGTCAGCCGTACCTGGCGCCGTACGTCGCGGCCAAGGCTGGGCTGGCTGGGCTGACCCGCAACGCCGCGCACGCGCACCGCTGGGACCGGATCCGGATCAACGGCCTGAACATCGGGTGGACCGACACCGAGGGCGAGGATGCCACCCAGCGCCGATTCCACGGCGCCGGCGATGACTGGCGGGCCAAGGCCGGCGCATCGCTGCCGATGGGCAAGCTCGGGCAGGTCGGCGAGATCGCCGAGTTCGTGGTGTTCCTGCTGTCCGACCGGTCCGGCGTGGTCACCGGCTCGGTCATCGACTGGGACCAGAACGTGCTGGGAGGGATGGACTGATGCGGCTCGGACTGCTCGGCCTCGGCCGGATCGGCGCGTTTCACGCCGAGACCCTGGCCGGCCTGCCAGCCGTCGAGGAGCTGGTACTCAGCGACCCGGTGCCGGCGCTGGCCGAACAGGCCGCCGGACGGCTCGGCGCGCGGATCGCCGGAAGCCCCGGGGCGGTGCTAGCGTCCGGGGTCGACGGGATGGTCATCGCCGCCCCCACCGGCTTCCACGCCGAGCTCATCGAGTTGTGCGTCGCCGCGGGCCTGCCCACCTTCTGCGAGAAGCCGGTGGCGCGCGACAGCGACGAGGCGGCCCGGCTCGCCCGCCGGGTCGCCGACGCGGACGTGCAGGTCCAGATCGGATACCCGCGCCGGTTCGACCCGGCCTTCGCCGCCGCCCGCGCCGCGGTGGCCGACGGCGACCTCGGTGTGGTCCATACGGTCCGGTCCACGACGCTCGATCCCGCCCCGCCGCCACGGGCCTACCTCGCCGCGTCCGGCGGGATCTTCCGCGACTGCGCCGTGCACGACTTCGACGCCGTCCGGTGGGTGACCGGACAGGAGGTGACCGAGGTGTACGCCGCGGGCACGAACCAAGCCGCGGAATGGTTCGGCGAGCTCGGCGACGTACACACCGCCTCGGCCGTGCTGACCTTGGATGGCGGCGCGCTCGCAGTCGTCTCCAACACCCGGTACAACGCGCGCGGCCACGACGTGCGGCTGGAGGTGCACGGCACCAGGGACAGCCTGGCGGCCGGACTGGGACCGGGGCTTCCGCTGCGGTCGGCCGAGCCGGGCGTGTCGTTCCCGGACGGCAAGCCGTTCACGTTCTTCATGGACCGGCTGGCCGGGGCGTTTCGCGCCGAACTGGCGGCGTTCACCGAGGTGGTGGCCGGCCGGCGCGCGTCACCGTGCACGGTCCTGGATGCGATCGAGACCGGCTGGGTGGCCGAGGCCTGCACGCTGTCGCTGCGCGAGCACCGCCCGGTCCAGATCGAGGAAGTCCGGATCCCATGACCTTGTGCCCGCCAGCTGTTTCCGCGGCGCAGCAATGGCCTCGCCCTGTCAGCGGCAGTATGCCGGTGATCGAAGATCACGCCTGCGGGCTGGCGGTAGCCGACCCGCATCGGCGCGCGCTCGTGGCAGGCCGGTATTACATGCAGGGGACGGCGCTCTCCCCTCGGTCCTCCCACAGGAGGCAGCCGGCTAGAGTGCCGGGCTGCTGGTGCTGGGCTTTGGCAGGCCTGCCACAGCTGTACCGCCGCGGGCGCGGCGTCACCGATACGGAGGTTGGCAACTGGACGGTGCCGGCCCGGTCATGGGAGCCAAGTGAGGAGCCATCATCGGCCGACACGGGGCCACACGGAGCCTACTAAGGCGTTCGATTTCGCGGAGGGTCGGCGCCTGCAGCAGATCGTGCGGCGCGGTAAGCACGGATCGATCCGGGTGCGGCGGGCGATGATCACCATGGCGTCGGCGTCGGGCACGTTGGTGCCGGCGATCGCGCGGCTGGTCGCCGCAACAGCCCTTACAGGATGCGGCTTCAGCTAACCAACTCGGCTCCACTGACATTTCGTGTCGTTCCTACTGACGTTTTCGTGTCGCTCAACAGCAGGCTCAACATCGTCGCCGTCGGCCTGATCGCTGTCCTAGGCCCGTTTTCCGCATAAGGACTGGGTTAGGTCTTGGTCGTTGAGCCCTTACAGGGGTTCTGACGTGCGGCATTGCTGGATTGCCGGAGCGGGCGGCTGTCGTGGTGTTATGACAAACTACGGGGAATTACCGGGCGTGCCGCCTGGCGGTGGCCCGGGCCTGTCTGCTATTGTTGTGGCAACATGTATCCGAAAGTGAAGACCGTCCGCCGGGGCGGGCGGAACTATGAGTACCTGGAGCTGGTCGAGGGCCGGCGCGAGGGCACCCGGGTGCGCCAGCACGTTGTGGCAAACCTCGGCCGCCTGGATGAGCTGGTGGCCGGCGGGCAGCTGGAGGCGCTGGCCGCCGGGCTGTCCCGGCTGCACCAGCCGCCGGCCGGGACGCGCCGGCACGTCGGCCCGCTGCTGATCGTGGCGCACTATCTGCAGGCCCTGGACGTGGCCGGGATCGTGGATGCGGTGATCCCGCGCCGGGGGCGGGCGCTGGCCGGGCACGGGGAGATCGCGGCCGTGCTGGCGGCGAGCCGGCTGTGCTCCCCGGCGCCGCTGTATGACATTGCCGGGTGGGCGTCCTCGGCGGCGGTCGCCGAGCTGCTGGGGGTCCCGGCGGCGCTGCTGAACGATGACCGGCTGGGCCGGTCGCTGGAGGCGCTTGCGGAGGTGGCCGAGGACGTGCGCGGCAAGCTGCTGCTGGCCGCGGTCAGCCGGTTCGCCGTGGCGGATGCCTCGCGGCTGCACCTGGACCTGACCGCGGTCCGGTTCGCCGGGCATTACGCCGGGTCCGGCCTGGCGGAGAAGGGCTGGTCCGCGGACCGGACCATCGCCCGGCAGGTCAAGACCCTGCAGGCGACCGTCCCGTCCGGCGTGGCGCTGTACTTCCGGCCGCACAAAGGCGCGGCCGGGGACCTGACGGCGTTCATGGCCGCGATCGAGGCCCTGGCCGCGGCGCTGCCGCCGGGCCTGGTCGTGGTCGCCGACTCCGGCCTGGGCTACCTGGAGAACCTGTGCGCCGCCGACGCCGCGCACGTGAAGTTCGTCGTCCCGCTGCGGGCGGACACCGGCTGGGCAGGCCGATTCGACGCCGGCGTCCCCGGCGGCCTGGCGGACCTGCAGGTCCTCGATCACGTCTCCTGGCGGGAACGGAACCTGCCCGCGAGCCAGCGCACCGTATGGAAAGGGCTGCTCGCCCTGTTCCCCGTCACCGGCGAGGACGGCACCCGCCACGACCTGCAAGCGGCCTACATCTGGTCCTCCGAAGAGGCCGCCTCCGTCCGCGACGCCCGCGAACGCGCGCTGGCCAAGGCGGAAGAAGCCCTCACCCGCATCCGCAACGGGCTCGGCGGACGCTCCTGCAAGACCCGCAGGCAAGTCGACGCGAAGGTCGCTCAGATCCTGGCCGGCGCCGCCGCCGGCCTGCTCACCGCCCGCACCGGCACCAGGGCCGGCAAGCCCGTCATCACCTGGGCGCGCGACGATGACGCGATCGCTGCCGCTTCCCGGCTCGACGGCCTGTACGCGCTGGCCACCAACCTGCCCGGTCACGGCGACGGCACCCCGCTGACCGCCCTGGACGTGCTGAAGATCTACAAGGGCCAGTGGATCGTGGAGCAGCGTCACCGCGACCTGAAGCAAACCCTCAAGGTCCGGCCGGTCTTCCTTACACCCCCGGCGGCATCGTCCTGGACCACCTCACCCAGGTGCAGCGGACCATCCTCGGCCTACTCGACATCCCGCTACCCTGGCCCGAAAAACCAGCCTGAACCGGGCAAACCATGACAGGTACTTATGCGGAAAACGAGCCTAGGCAGCCTGAGTGGCCGTGTCACCCGGCACCGGGTGTAACTGTGTAATTCAGTAATGACAGTTGCAGGTCCTTCGTGCGAGACTTTCAGCATCATGTTCCCGTCGCGAGGGAGGCGGAGAAAATGACGGCGATTCCCGCGCCAGATGAGCAAGCCGCAGGCTACGGCGCCATTCCCAGGACGACCGGGAGCAGCAGGCTCGGTCTCGCCCTCGTGGTCATCGCCTCAGCGCAGCTGATGGTGGTACTTGACGCCACCATTGTCAATGTGGCGTTGCCGCACGTGCAGCGGGCTCTTGGTTTCTCCGGCAGCGGCCTGGAATGGGTGGTGAACGCCTACGCGGTCACCTTCGGCGGGTTGCTTCTGCTCGGCGGCCGCGCCGGTGACAGGCTCGGCCGGCGGCGGGTCTTCGTCGCCGGACTGCTGCTGTTCTCCGCGGCGTCCCTCCTCGGCGGGTTTGCCACCAGCCAGTGGTGGCTGCTCACCGCGAGGGCAGTACAGGGAGCCGGCGGCGCGGTGATCGCGCCGACCGCGCTGTCGCTGATCACCACCAACTTTCCCGAAGGTGAGCCGCGCAACCGGGCGCTGGGGGTCTACTCGGCGATGGCGGGCGGCGGCGGGGCGGTCGGCCTGCTGCTGGGCGGGCTGCTGACCACCTACGTGTCGTGGCGGTGGGTGCTGTTCGTCAACGTCCCGATCGGGCTCGCAGTGGCGGCCGCCGCGCCACGGGTGCTGACCGAGTCGCCGCGCCGGCAGGGCCGGATCGACGTGGCCGGCGCGATCACCGCCACCGCGGGCATCGCGCTACTCGTGTACGGCCTGTCCAAGGCGGCCACCGGACAGGACGGTATTTCGCACTGGGGGGACACGCTGGTGCTGGCGTCGCTGGCCGCGGCCGTGGTGCTGCTCGTCTTGTTCGTGCTGATCGAGATGCGCACCCCGGATCCGCTGCTCCCGCTGCGGGTACTTGCCGACCGTAACAGGTCCGGCGCCTACCTGATCATGCTGTGCATCGGCACCGCCATGTTCGGCATGTTCTTCTTCCTCACCCTCTTCACGCAGACCGTACTCGGCTACAGCGCGGTGCGGTCGGGCGTCGCCTATCTGCCGTTCGCAGTAGGGATCGTGACCGCCGCGGCCCTCGCTTCGCAGCTGATGGCGCGGATCGGCGCCCGGCCGCTGATCCTGGCCGGCGCCGCCGCGGCAGCGGGCGGGATGTTCTGGTTCTCCAGGCTGACCGAGCATGCCAGTTACCCAGGTCAGCTGCTGGGCCCGATGCTGGTGACCTCTTTCGGGCTTGGCCTGCTGTTCGTCCCGCTGTCCCTTGTCGCCCTGCACAATGTGGCGGAACAGGACGCGGGTGTCGCCGCGAGCCTGCTCAACACCGGCCAGCAGGTCGGTGGCGCGATCGGGCTGGCCGCGCTGGGCACGATCGCGTGGACCACGGTGGCGGATAACCTGAGGAATGCCCGCGCGGCCATCGCGGCCGGACAGCAGCCGCCCGCATCGCCCGCCCAGCTGGCGTCGCATGCCCTCGCCACCGGGTTCGCCCGCGGGTTCCTGGTCGCGGCGGGAATCGCGCTGGCTGCCCTGCTTGTCGCGCTCGCCGCCATCCGGGTCCGGCGCCAGGATCTGACCGGTATCCGGCCCGCGCCAGAACAAAGCACGGTGAGCCAGCCCGCCGCCGTGCGGCACCATGAGGACCGGGCCGCTCTCGCCGCTGCGGTTCGTCCCTGCCGGCACTGTTAGTGTGCTCGGGCCGCGCCTGCGCCGGATTCGCGATCGGCTGAAGGTAAACCGTCATGAACGTACTCGTCTTCGGCGCGACCGGGCCGCTCGGGCGCTGCCTTGCCGATCGCCTGCTGTCGGCCGGGTACCAGGTCACGGCCTTCGTCCGTTCCCCCGGACGGCTCGGCTCGCGTCCCGGCCTGCGTGAGGTCACCGGTGACGTGCTTGATGCCGCCGACGTCGCAGCCGCTGTCTCGGGGCACGACGCCGTGATCAGCGCCTTGGGACACAGCCGACCGTCACCGGGCGGCCAGGACATGCAGCCGGGCGCGTCCCACATCATCGAGGCGATGACGGCCGCCGGGGTGAGCCGTCTGATATGGATCTCTAGCCATGGTGTCGGAGACAGCCGGGGCTGTTCCGGCTTCCTGTTCGAGCAGGTCTTCATACCGCTGCGGCTGCGGGCCGAGTTCGCCGACAAGGAACGCCAGGAGGCCCTGGTCACCGCCAGCGATCTGGACTGGACAATCGTCCGGCCAGCCCGGCTGACCAACGGGCCCGTCACCGGGCGGCCGCGGGCCCAGGCACGCCTGAAGATCAGCATCCGGAACTCAGTCAGCCGGGCCGACGTCGCCGAGTTCGTGCTAACGGAACTGGAACGCCGCAGCCATCTGCTCAGCGCCCCCACGGTGACCGCCGCCTGACGCGGGAGGAATCAGGGCCCCGCGGGGATCGCCCTGGCGAGGAAGGCCCGGCAGGGTGATCAGGAAGTCCAGGTCCCCCGAACTGGTCCAGGAACTCCTCGGCTTTCTGGAGCTAGGCACAAGACCATTGTGCACCGCAACGTCTGAGCGGCGATAAGGGTTACGGGGTGGCTGGAACCCGGCTCGTTCGGGCCAAAAGTGATTTTCTTGCTGGCAGCGGCGGGTCAGATGGGCTACGGCGGTCAGCTCACGCCGGTCGTGGAGGCGGACACCGAGCGCGGGTCGCGTGGGCGCCAGGCGCGGCGGGCGACGCTGCTGAGGAAACTGTCGACGGTTCGGTTGAAGACGTCGGGTTCTTCCAGGTTGGCGGTGTGGCCGGTGCGCGGCAGGACGGCCAGGCCGGCGGTGGGGATGGTGCGCTTGAGCATCAGCGCGGGCTCCAGGCAGCCCTCGTCCTCGTCGCCGACCAGCACCAGGACCGGACTGCTCACCCGGGCGAGCTCATCGGTGAGCGCGTACAGGGACGGGCGGGCGGCCTGGACGCCGCGCATGGTCAGGGCGCTGCCCAGCGAGGAATGCCCGGCCAGTGCCTCGGCAAACTCGGCCCAGCCGCGCGGGTTCTTGTTCTGGAACTGGACCCGGGCTGGCCCGATCGCGTAACGCTCGGCGACCTTCGCCGCGCCCTCGGCGGCGAACGCGGCCGCGGTGAGCACGGACTCGGCGCGGAAGGCATCGGCGTGCTCGGGCTGGGCGCCGTAGCCGGCTCCGGCGACCACCGCCGAGAGGACCCGGTCGGGGTGGCTGAGGACCAGGTGCAGCGCGGTGAAGCCGCCCATCGACAGGCCGGCCAGGTGCGCTTTGGCTATATCGAGGCCATCGAGCACCGCGATCGCGTCCGCGACCGCCCGGGCCTGCGAGTACGCGCCCGGGTCGGTAGGAACCTCCGACGGCGGGTAGCCGCGGGCCGCGTAGGTGACGCACCGGTAAGCCGCGGAGAAGAACCGGACCTGCGGCTCCCAGCTGCGGTGATCGCCGGCGAACTCGTGGATGAACAGGAGCGGCTCGCCCTGGCCGGTCTCCTCGGCGTGCAGCGTCACGCCGTCGTCGGTCACGATCGCTGGCATCGCGGCTCCCTGGGGTCTGGCTGCGCCTCACTCGGTCTCTTCTTTTACCGGATCCGCGCCCATGATGTGCAGGTACGTGCGAGCTGAAGCAGCGGCGGCGTCCCCGTCCGCCAGCGCGGCCAGGATCTCGTCGTGCTGGCGGGCGGATTCGGCGTGCATGCGCGAGACCACTTGGTATACCATATTTTCAGGCGTTTCGGGGATCTCTGGGAGCCAGCACATGCCGCATCCTCATCTGACGGTCGAGAACAGCCCGGCCGGCTACCGCTGGCTGCGCCTTTCCCGCCCCGAGCGGCGCAACGCGCTCGACGTGAGCCTGCTGAGCGCCGTCACGGACTCGCTGGCTCTCGAGCCCGAGGTGCCTGTCGTGCTCGGCAGTACTGATCCGCGGGTGTTCTGCGCCGGGGCCGACCTGACCATCTCCGAGGCCGAACGGGCCGCGGTCTCCGACCTGATCTATGACTGCTGCGAGACCATCGTCACCAGGCCCGGGCCGGTGATCGCCGTGCTGGCCGGAGCGGCGGTGGGCGGCGGCGCGCAACTCGCCGCCGCGTCTGACCTGCGGATCGCGGGCCCGGCGGCCCGGCTGCGCTGGATCGGGCCGCCCGGCCTTGACCTCGCGGTGGGCGCCTGGTTGCTGCCCGACCTGGTCGGGCGCGGCACGGCTATGGACCTAGTGCTGACCGGCCGCTGGGTGGAGGCGGCCGAGGCGCTCGCGCTCGGCCTGGTCAACCGCGTCTGCGACAACCCGGACGTCGTGGCCGGGCAGATCGCCACCGACCTGGCCCGCCGAGGCGCCGGCGCCGGAGTCAAGGCGGTGATGGCGGCTGGAGGGCTGCTCGACCGCATGCAGGCGGAACGTTCGGCTAACCGGTCGGCCTGGACCCGCGTGATCCCGTCCGCCTCCCCCGGCGCGATCCCGACCGCCTCCGCCGGGTCCCCGACCGCCTCCCCGGGTCATGAAAGACGGTTACGAGACGTGGAGCCTGGCGGGCTGGCGGACGCACCTGCCCAGCGTGGCCGACGTGCGGGACTACGTATCGGTGCTGGGCGACGACACGCTCCCCGCGCTGGCCGCCGCGGCCGCGGACCGGGTGCCGGACCGGGTCGCGGTCACCGTGGACGGCGAGCCGGTCACCCACGCCGAGCTTGACGACGCGGCGGGCCGGGTGGCGGCGTGGCTGGAGAAGCGGGTGCACGCCGGGGACCGGGTGCTGCTCGCGGCTGGCGCGAGCATTGGCTTCGTGCGCTGCTACCTCGGCGCGCTGCGGGCGGGCGCCGTCGTGGTGCTCGCCAACCCCGGCTACACCGCCGCTGAGCTGCGGCACCTGGTCGCCGACTCTGGCGCGGTGCTGGGCTTCGCCGACCGCGAGCCCGCGCGGCTGCTGGCCGGGCTGGGACCTGCGTCCGCGCCGCCGATCACGGTGGACGTCCGGGAACTGCCCGACGATGCGGGGCGGGACGGCGGCCCGCGCGGGGCCGGCGGTGGCCGCGGGATCGTGGCCCGCCCGCACGATGCGGCGCTGCTCGCGTACACCTCGGGCACGACCGGCAGGCCTAAGGGAGTGCCGCTGACCCACCGCCAGCTGACGGTCTCGATCCGCGCGGCGATGGCGGCCTGGCGGTGGCACGGCGATGACGTGCTGGTGCACGCGCTGCCGCTGTACCACCAGCACGGCCTCGGCGGGTTGCACGCCGCGCTGATCGCCGGCGGCATCGTGCACATCCGGACGAAGTTCTCGGCGGCCGACCTGGTGCAGGCGGCCGGTGACACCCGGGCCAGCGTGCTGTTCGCGGTGCCCACCATCTACCAGGCCCTGCTGGACTCACCGGCCGCGCGGGCCGGCGGCCTCCGGGATCTGCGCCTCGCCGTCTGCGGCTCGGCCCTGCTGAACCCGGCGCTAGCCGAGCGGCTGCCGACCGTGCTCGGGCGGTTGCCGCTGGTCAGGTACGGCACGACCGAAAGCGGGCTCAACGTCTCGAACCCGGTCGGTGATCCCCGCGGAGACACGATCGGGGTGCCGCTGCCCGGCGTGCTGGCCAGGATCCGGGCCACGGATGGCTTGGCAGATCCTGGCGCGGACGGCGAGATCCAGCTGCGCGGGCCGCACGTCTTCGCGGGCTACTGGAACGACCCGGCGGCCACCGAGGCCGCCTTCACCGCGGACGGCTGGTTCCGCACCGGCGACATCGGGGCCGTGGACCCGGCCACTGAGCATCTGGTGATCCGCGGCCGAACCAAGGAAATGATCATCACCGGCGGCCTGAACGTATATCCGCGCGAGCTGGAGATCGCGCTCGAGGGGCATCCGTCGGTGGCGGAGGCGGCCGTGGCCGGCGTCCCCGACGAGCGGTGGGGCGAGCGGGTGACCGCCTGGGTGGTGCCGCGGGACGGGCACGGTTTCGACGAGGCCGCGCTCATCGCGCACGCTCATACGCTGCTGGCTGGGTATAAGTGCCCCAAGCGGGTGTTCCAGGTGGCGGCGCTGCCGCGCAACCAGCTCGGCAAGATCGTCCGCAGCGCCTTGCGCTAGGTCCCGATCAGCGCGATCCTACGCAGTGGCGAGCCCGCGCTAGCCGCAGTGGCTAGCCCGCGTTAGCCGCAGTGGCTAGCCCACGTTAGATATTGAGGGGTGAATCCTGCTTGATGCCGTATTTGGCTGCGACCGGACTCCACACCCGCACGAACGCCTCTTTAGAGGCGTCGGCCGCCCGGTTGGCGCTGATCGCGGCGCGGTAGGCAGTTGATTGATCAGACGGCGTGCACCCGTGGCCCAGCTGCTGCTGTGCCCAGGTCAGATAGTCCCTGTCCGCCCTCAGTGAGTCGTTCAGCGCCGCGATCAGGTCAGACTTCACCGACGTGCCATCCGGGAGAGCGGAGGTACGCAGGGTCGACGCCCGGCCGTCCTCGGTGATGCGCTGATTCACGACGTTCTGGAGCCGACTGACCGCGTTGTCCAGGTTCGTGCACGCACCGACCTGGACAATTGCGTCATGCAGCGCCGTTCGGGTGGCGGCGCTCGACGTCAGCAGAGTGCTCACGGCGGCCGACTGCTCGGACGCCGACAGCGATGACGCCGACGACGATGGCGCTAGCGCGGGAGCGGCCCGGGAGGATGCGGCGGGAATGGACACGGCCGACTTGCCCGGGATCGATTGCATCGACAGGGCAACGCCCAGCGCGATAGGGGCCGCTATGACAATCACGGCAGCGGCCAGGATGAGCACCAGCACGCGGCGGCGCTGCGCGGGCGGCGCAAGGTCAAGGTCGTTCGGCTCGTCCATTGGGTCAGGGGCCAGTGGGACGAGCGGGGTGAGTGGGTCCGCCGGGTCCGCTGTGTCCACCGGGTCCAGTGCGTCCACCGGGTCCAGTGTGTCCAGTGCGTCCACCGGGTCCAGTGCGTCCACCGGGGCCGGTGCGGCGGCGGGCTGCTCCTCGGCGGCAGACCCGGATTCCGCGACTGGCCTGGCGCGACCTGGTGATCGCGACTGCGGCAGGTCAGCTGACTCACCGGGCCGCAGTCCCAGCGCCGCTCGCAGTTCCTCGGCGAACTGGCCGCAGCTCGGGTAACGGTCCGCCGGGTTCTTCGCCAGCGCAGTGGCCAGCACCAGGTCCACTGCCGCGGGCAGATCAGCGCGCGCAGCGGTAGCCCTCGGTGGTGGTGCGTAAAGCTGCGCGTACATCAGGGTCAGGCCCTGGTCTTGCCCGAAAGGCGGCGTGCCGCATAGCAGCTCGAACCCGGCGCAGGCCAGCGAGTAGAGGTCGGCACGGCCATCGAGGGCGCGTCCCTCGATTTGCTCCGGTGCGACGTAATCGAGCGTTCCTGCGAACTGGCCCGTCGCGATGACCTGGCCGGGCGAGAGGACTTCGCTCATTCCGAAATCGGAAAGGTACGCATGGTCGCTAGCCTGCGGCGGTGTACCTCGACCCGACGTGTCGCTTGCATCGAAAAGGATATTGGCCGGCCTGACGTCGCGATGGATCAGGCCGTGTGCGTGCGCGGCATCCAGCGCCGACGCGATCTGGGCGATAAGTTGCCAGGCGGCGCCGAACGGCAGCGGCCCAAGCCGGTTGAGCAGCGACCGCGCATCCCCGCCCCGGACGTAGCGCATGGCGACGTACAGGGTCCCGCTCACCTCGTCGGCCTCATAGACCGGAATGATGTGCGGGTGGTCCACCACGGCGGCCGCCCGCGACTCCCGGATCATCCTAGTCCGGAAGGCGGCGTCGCGGGCCAGTTCCGGCGCCAGCACCTTGAGCGCCACCTGGCGGTGCAGGCGCTCGTCTTCAGCCAGGTAGACAGCAGCCCTGCTGCCCTGACCGAGATACTTGTCCAGCCGGTAACCGGCGATCTTGCCTGGCAGCCTCGAACCGGGCCGCGCCGGTTCCGTCGCGCGACTCACCGAACCACCGCGAGGCAGCACGCGAACAACCGGGCGGCCAGCCCGGTACCGGTGCAGTGGTGGTTTCGGCTGTGCAGCTCACGAACCTCCGCTCGCGGTGCGGCGGGTTCGCCACACCCGTATCGTCACAATAGTGACATTTCAGCAGGTCTGCCCAGTGTTCTTCCTTCCGGTTGATATTTGGTATACCATCCAGCTCACTGAGGGGCGCGGAGCCGCGTCCGCCGTGGCGGAACTCGCGTGGAGCTGCGCGGGAACGGGAACAGGTCGGCTAGGCGGAACGCTGTAGCCATACGGAAGGGGTTGCGGTGGATCTGCGGCTGGATGGCAAGGTCGCCTTCGTCACCGGCGCCAGCAAGGGCATCGGCCGGTGCGTGGCGGAGCACCTCGCCCGCGAGGGCTGCGAGGTGGTCATCACGGCTAGGCACGCCGGCCCGCTGGAAGCCGCCGCAGAGAAGATCGCCGCCGAGACCGGCCGTGCGGTGCTGCCGCTGGCCGGGGACATGAGCGTGACCGCCGAGCTCCAGCGCTGCGTCGACGCCACCCTGGATCGGTTCGGCAAGATCGACATCCTGGTCACCTGCGCGGGCAGCTCGCCCGGCGGCCTGCTCGAGGACCTGACCGAAGAACAGTGGATGTCGAGCCTAAACTTGAAGTTCATGGGCTACGTGCGGTCGGTGCGCGCGGTCATCCCGCACATGCGGCAGCGCGGCGAGGGCGCGATCGTGCTCGTCGTCGGCAACGACGGCCTGAAGCCCAGCTACTGGGAAATGACGGCCGGCGTGGCGAATGCCGCGGACATCAACTTCGCCTCCTCGGTCGCCGAGCAGTACGGACGGTACGGAGTGCGCATTAACACTGTCAACCCGGGCCCGGTGAACACCGACCGCTGGGACATGCTGGAGCGGGCCTTCGCCCGCGACAAAGGCGTGACCCAGGAGCGCGCGCACGAACTGGCCGAGCGGTCCATTCCCTTCGGCCGCATCTGCGAGCCGGAGGAGGTCGCGGCGCTGGTGACGTTCCTCGCCTCGCCGCTGGCCAGCTTCATCAACGGCGCCCACATACCAGTGGACGGAGCCCAGCGCAAAGCAATCATGGACCAGTAAGGAGGCCTGCCATGACTGAGGGTCCGGGCACGGCGGAGCTGCGGCCGCTCCAAGTCGAGATGAACGGCATCAACGTCATCGCGGAAGATGAGCGCAAGGGTCATCCGCGTGACCTGTTCTGGCCCTGGTTCGCGGCGAACGTCTCGGTCCTCGGCCTCAGCTATGGGTCGTTCGAGCTTGGCTTCGGCATCTCGTTCTGGCAGGCGCTGGTGGTCGGCGTGGCCGGGATCGTGCTGTCCTTCCTGGCCTGCGGGTTCATCGCGGTGGCAGGTAAGCGGGGCTCGGCTCCGACCATGGTGCTCAGCCGGGCCGCCTTCGGGGTCAGGGGCAACAAGCTGCCCACGGCGATCTCCTGGCTGCTCACCGTCGGCTGGGAGACGGTGCTCGTCATCTTGGCCACGCTGGCTACGGCCACCGTCTTCCATCGCCTCGGCTGGGGCGGCGGCAACGGAACGAAGGCCGTCGCGCTGATCATCGTGGTCGCGCTGACCATCTTCGGCGGCGTGATGGGCTTCGACCTGATCATGCGGATGCAGACCTGGATCACCATCGTGACCGGGGTGTTCACCGTGGTGTTCATCGCGCTGGTGGCGGACAAGATCCACTGGCACACGGTGTCCGCCATCCATAGCGGCTCCGCCCAGGCCATCATCGGCGCGCTGGTGTTCACCATGACCGGCTTCGGGCTGGGCTGGGTCAACGTCGCCGCGGACTACTCGCGCTACCTGCCGCGCCGGTCGTCCGGCACGGGCGTGGTCGGCTGGACGACCTTCGCGTCTTCGGTCGCACCCATCGTCCTGGTCGTTTTCGGGCTGCTGCTGGCCGGCTCGTCAAGCAGCCTCAGCTCGGCGATCAGTGCCGACCCTATCGGGGCGCTGGCCACGTTGCTGCCCACCTGGTTCCTGGTGCCGTTCGCGATCGTGGCCGTGCTCGGCCTGATCGGCGGCTCGGTGCTTGACATCTACTCTTCCGGGCTGGCGCTACTCACCCTCGGCGTGCGGATTCCCCGGTACCAGGCCGCCCTGATCGACGGCACCGTGATGACGCTCGGCACCATCTACGTGGTGTTCGCGGCGCACAACTTCGTGGTCCAGTTCCAGGGCTTTCTGATCACGCTCGGCGTGCCGATCGCGGCCTGGTGCGGGGTCATGCTGGCCGACATCGCGCTGCGGCGGCGGGACTACGCCGAACCCGAGCTGTTCACCTCGGCCGGCCGCTACGGCGACGTCAGGTGGCTGCCCGTCATGGTGGTCATCGTGTCGACCGGGATCGGCTGGGGCTTGGTCACCAACAGCTTGGCCAGCTGGCTGACCTGGCAGGGCTACCTGCTCGGCCCGTTCCACCTCGGCGGCAAGACCGGGGCCTGGGCCTTCGCCAACCTCGGCGTGCTGGTGGCGCTGGCCATCGGCTTCATCGTGACCGCCCTGTTCAGCCGCGCCGCCGTCCGCGCCGAAGAAGCCGCGCCGATCCCCGCCCCCGCCGCCGCCTAGCTCCTCGCGTCAATGGTTGTGACAACGTACCCGATAGAGCGACTACGTTGTCACAACCATTGGTTGCCGTACGCCCGTTATGGTGGAAATGTCGGGGTGTGCGCGGGGGGTGTGGCGGGGGCGCTAGCCGCGGGGGCGGCCAACGAAGCGGTAACCATGTCCCGTCGAGACCTTCTTTTGCCGGGTATGCGACGTTTACCCTGACGACATGGGGATGCCCTCTCCAGGCTGGGATGCGCTGGTACGTGAGACCAGCGCCTCGACCCCGCGCCGCAGGCGTCGTCGCCGGCAGCGGCTGATGCTCTGGCTGCTGACCGGCGTCACGACCGTGGTGCTGCTGGTCATTGCCTTGTGGGTGAAGGAGATCTCCAGGGGCCCGACGGCGGCCAGGCCGGCCGCGCTGTCCGCCTCGGCGCGGACGGTCAGTCGCGGCGCCGCCTCGCGGGCGGCGCACCGGGTGTCGCCGCGAAGCCACCACCAGCGCGCGGTGGCGCAGCCGCAAGTGACCGACACCGCGGCTGGCCTGTCCTATCGGCGGCTCCCGTCGCCCTGGCAGCGCGGCTGCCCGTCCGACCTGAATACGCCGATGTTCAGCTGGAGCGCGGGCGAGAACGCCGTGGCCGGGCACGTCAGCATCGGCGGGTCCGTCATCGACTGGCACGGCCTGGCCTGCTCGGGCCAGCTCCAGCAGCAGTTCGCATACGCGGGCCCGGCGGACCTCGAGCCGACCGCGATGGGCCTGGCCGACGCGCTAGACCCGGCCTACTACTCCGGCGTGCAGCACTCCCGCACGCTCCAAGACAGCTCCGCGATGCAGGTCGGCGGGCACCAGGCCTGGATCATCAAGTTCGGCATGAACTACCCGGACGGCGCGAGCCAAGGCGTGACCTGGAGCACCGAACTCGGCGCCGTGGTGGTTATCGACCGCGGCACCAGCCAGGCTCCCGCCGTGTTCTACGTCTCGGTGCCGGCGAACCTCGGGACCCAGAACGTCACCACACTCATCGACTCGCTCCGCCTTGGTAGCTGACGTTACGCGACACGACCCACATGAAGCACAGTGATGGATTGTGCCGACATGTCGATTTCGTAGAGCACCCGGTATCGGCCGACACGAATACGCAGCAGGTTATCGCTGCCATACGGGAACGCCCCGTCAGGACGCGGGTTATCGGCGAGAAGGTCGGTGGTGTCGAGAACCTGAGCTAAGCCTGCGGGGTCATCCGTGAGATACCTAGACCCCGCAGAAGTTGCCTTCTCGCTCCATGTGACCGAGTATTTCACCGTGCTGCTAGCCCGAAGCGGCGGCGTACCTCGGCCTGCGGCACGGTGATAGCCGTGCCGGCCGCCTGCTGCGCGCGATATTCGGCCAACGCGACGGCCTCTTCCTCGTCGGCCTGCTCGATGAGCTGCGCTCGAAGCGCATCCTGGCGTAGCCGCCTGTATTCGCTGAGCGGAACGACCACGGCCGTCTCGTCGCCAAGATGGATGACCTCATGGGGGTCGTCTGACGGGAGCTCGCTCATACGGCCATCGTAGAGGAGCCGATGTGATACCAGCGGAACCGACACGAGATGCCACAGAAACTGAAGGGCCGGGGTCTGCGCCTACACTCCCGCTGTCGCCGAGGCGTCATCCGCAGGCGCTGCTACCCGGAATGTACCGTCCTGCGCCTTTAACCATCCGCGCCCGGCGCCCCGCCCGCCACAGGCATGGCACAGCGGGCGCCCAGCGCGGATGCGGTGCGCTCCATGGCCGCGCTGGCCGCGACGACGGCGGCAAGCGTGAGGACGGCGATGGCAGCATCTCGCGCGCCGCCCTTTCCTGGGTGGATGGCGTCGGACAGTTCCTGTTCTTCCTCGGCGACTGCCTCGGCGCGCCCGGATCGCAGCCGTGGCGGGAGCGGAAGGGCAGAGCGGCCGGAGGGGTGCACGGCCGACATGTACACAGCTTAGGTTTTAACCTCTTAGCCATCGGCTAGCGTGTCCGTTTCGTCGTTGTTGCCTGTTTTCTTGGGCACCGGGTAGCGGGGTGCCGGGCCGCTGACGGAGCCTGCGGGCCTGCCAGGGCCAGGCCGCCGGGCTGGGAGGGCTGCTCCCTCATCTGGATGGCCTGTGCATCGGCCCGGTCAGGTGCGCGGCTGCCAGCGTGGAGCTGGAGGCGCGGTCCGGCGCGCCGGGGGCGGCGTGCTGGGCCTGCGGCATGTGGTCATCGCGGGTGCACAGCGGCATCCCCGGCATCCATGACCCCAGCCATGATGGCTACCACGACACCAGCGACAACGACACCCCGGGCGACCACGGCGGCGTGGAGCGGTCGCAGTGTTCGCCGGTCCAGCGCCGTGTTAGCACCGGTGTGATCAAGCCTGCCGCAGCTTCACCCCTCTGCCGCTAGGATGCTGTGCGGCCGGATGAAGCTCCGGCGGGCTTTGCCGCCCGAACCGCCGCCGTGGCTGATGGCTTCTACCGGGAGCACACTCCTGGCAGCCGCCGGTCGCCGGTTCCTGCCAGGACGTATCTGGCAGGAGCAGCAGTGAACATCTACTACGTGGCGGCAATCTGGCTGGGCATGGCCCTGCTCGCGTCGGTGGTCAGCATCAAGATCGCGGTGCCCGCGGCGCTGGTCGAGATTGTGGTCGGGGCGCTGGCCGGGAACATCCCCGGTATCCAGCAGCACGTCACCCCGACGGACATCGTCACCTTCCTGGCCAGCGCGGGCTCCCTGGTGTTGACGTTCCTGGCCGGAGCGGAGATCGACCCGGTGTCGCTGCGCGGGCACTGGAAGGCGAGCCTGTCCATCGGCCTGGTCTCCTTCCTGCTGCCCTTCCTGGCGGCCTTCGGGTTCTGCGGGCTGGTCTTGGGGTGGCATCTGCACGCCGCCGAGATCGGCGGCATCGCGCTGAGCACGACATCGGTCGCGGTGGTGTATGCGGTGATGGTCGAGACCGGCCTGAACCGCCATGACCTGGGCAAGCTGATCCTGGCCGCCTGCTTCATCACCGACCTGGGCACCGTGCTGGCCCTCGGCGGCCTGTTCGCAAGTTACGGCTGGCTGCTCATCATCTTCGCCGCGGTCAGCGCGGTCACCGTCTTGCTGCTCCCCCGGCTGGTCCGGCTGGCGATCAGGTATTTCGGCCACCGGGTCTCCGAACCGGAGATCAAGCTGCTGCTGGTGGTCATGTTCGGGCTCGGCGGGCTGGCCACCCAGGCGGGCAGCGAGGCAGTCCTGCCCGCGTACGTCGCCGGGCTGGTGGCGGCCGGGGTATTCCTGCACGACCGGGTGCTGATGGACCGGCTGCGCTCCATCGCCTTCGCGCTGCTGACCCCGTTCTTCTTCCTGCGCGCCGGGACGCTCATCTCCGCTCCGGCGCTGATCTCTGGCGCCGGGGTAATCGCGGTCCTGCTGCTGGTCAAGCTCGCCGCGAAGATGACCGGCGTCTGGCCGGTCGCCGCTGCCTTCAAGCTGCCACGGCGCGAACGCACCTACACCACGCTGCTGATGGCTACCGGGCTCACCTTCGGCTCCATCGCGGCGCTGTTCGGCCTGACCCACCACCTCATCGACAAGGCCCAGTACACCGAGCTGGTGACCGTCGTCATCCTCTCGGCGTTCGTGCCGACCCTGATCGCCCAGCAGCTCTTCCAGCCCACGGTCCTCGACACTGACGAAGAGGAAGCACTCGGGGAAGAAGACCTATCGATCATCCACCACGGGAGCCGCACCCGGCCCCACCGCAATTGATCAGGTTTGCTCCGCTCAGCTGGGCTGGCGGAACATAAGTTCATCCATGATGCTGGTACCTGCCCGCCCTGGGGACGCGGCCGACGAGTCCAGTCAGCTGGGGCCGAGACCGGCGGCTAGTTACCCTGCGAGAGTTAGGTGGTGGCAACGGCGGACGACTCGGTACGCAGTGCCCTGCTGCGCCGAGGCTTCGTCCTTGAGTACCTCACGGTGGGCTGGAACGTCGCCGGGATCGTGGTCCTGGCTATCGCCGCAATATCGGCTCGGTCTGTGGCGCTGGCCGGCTTCGGCTTGGATTCGCTGATCGAGATCGGTGCGTCCACGGTCGTGATCTGGGAGCTGTCGGGCACTGGTGAGGAACGCCAGCGCCGTGGCCTGCGGCTGATCGGATGCGCGTTCGCCGTCCTGGCCGTTTACCTCCTGGCGCAGTCCACGGTGGTGCTGGCTAGTGGCTATCACCCGCGGCACTCGCTGCTCGGGATCATCTGGACGGCGGTCACCGCGGCGGCGATGTTCGCGCTGGCGTCCGGTAAGGCCCGCACCGGCCAGGCACTCGAAAACCCGGTGCTGCGGACCGAGGGCCGGGTCACGGTGATCGATGGCATCCTGGCCGCTGCGGTGCTGCTGGGCCTGGTGCTCAATGCCGCGCTCGGCTGGTGGTGGGCTGACCCCGCCGCCGGGTACGTTCTGGTGTACTACGCTGCCCGCGAGGTACGGGAGATCTTCTCAGCAGATCACTGAGTCAGGTACGGGCCTGACCTGGCAGCGTGACCGTGAGCTGCCGCTGGTGACCGCGGGTCAGCGGCACGGCGATCTTGCGGACAGCTGGCCGTTACGGCGTGTGCATCAGGAAAGTGATTGTCAGGTCGGGGCAGTGCGCCATGCTTCGGCGGCGGCGGCAGCTGCCACTATCAGGGCGGCAGCCCGGTCGGCCCACCACCATCCCAGCGTGTCGTATAGCACGAGCGCGGCAAGCGCGAGCAGGCTGGTCGCAGCCCCGATGCCGCTGAGAGCGCCGTCACCTTGGAGTGCGCGGCTGGCCATCCGCTTACCGAGCCGGCGCTTCGCCAAGGCCAGGGGCGTGAGGACGACAAGCGATATGCCCGCCGCAGCAAGGGTCACGCCCGATGTCCCGGGATGAGATCCGCTAGCCAGCGCGGCGGCAGACTCGATGCTGAGCACGGCGCTGACTACGGCCAGGGCGATGGCCACGACGATGGCGGCGCGGGCTTCCATTGCGTCGGACCGCACTGGGTGGCGCCGCTCGGCCCGGAACCGCCAGATGAGGACCGCCGACCCTGCTACGTCGGCCAGGACACAGAGCCCGATTGCGAAAACACCGAGGCTGTGATCTTGCAGCCCGGTTATCACCGAGACGGCACCGGAGAGCGTGCCGAAGGCAACGGAGATCGAGACCAGCCGCAGCGCGGCCGTAACCAGCTTCAAGCGACCTGGATCGCTCTCGGGCAACTCGTTTGCGGGCACCTGATCTGCCGTTTCCTGGTCCTCCCCCGTCCTGCTCGTAGCTGCCATCCCTTGGCCGTGGCCGAATTGTCAAGGCTCGCGAAGCGACCGTCTAGCCGCTGGGCCTTGACTGGGAGGACGTGGCCGAGATCATCTCACAGCGAGGAGGGCGAGATACCGCCCGCAGGGCCGGCCTCACCGTGGCGGCTTCTAGCCGAACCCTGCCCATGGCTGCAGCCGTCAGCGTCCGGGTGCTGATGCGTGGCTGCGTCTGCTAGCCAGGATGAGCGGGACAGAGATGATCATGGCTGCGGTGAGGAAGAGGAACGCGGCGGCGGGGGATACGGCGGTCCACAGGATTGCCGCGACCGCGCTGGCGATGAAGTTGGCCCCTGCCTGGGCGGTGGCGAGAAGCCCGAATGCGGAGCCGCGCAGGGTGGCGGGGGCCAGGGCGGCGACGGCGGCTGAGCTGGCGGTTTCGCCGCAGCCGATGCCGAGCCCGGCCAGGATGAACCCGGCCGCGAGCAGCCAGGGCTGGCGGGGTCCGGCGGCGAAGACGCGGTATCCGGCGGCGAAGCAGATTGCCCCGGCGGCCAGGACCCGCAGCGGGTTGTACCGGTCGCCGTGCCGTCCGGCCGGGATGCTCATCACGGTGGCGGCGATGTTGTACAGGACGTACAGGACCAGCGCGAGCTGAGTGACGGGGCCGGGCTGCGGCCGGGGCCAAGCAGGCTGGTGGCGCGCAGGATGAGCGGGGTGGCGGCGGTGTTGCCAGTCTCGAAGGCGGCGACGCCGGTCATGAGCCGGCCGAGGTGGCTGCGCAGGGTGGCGGGTGAGCAGGCTGGGCAGCAGGGCGGTGGGGATCTCGTGGCCAAGGTCGGCGAGGAAGCTGCAGGTACCGATGCCGGCCATGCCCCGGCTGAGCCACCGCGCGGGGATGTCTCCCCCGCTGCTGACGATGTCCAGGTTGGCCGGCACCTTGGTGAACACCAGGGTGACGTTCCCGCCGCCGGAGTCCGTGGTGACCTGCGGCGCGGACAGGCTGTTGCCGTTGACGTTGCCACCTGAGGTGGTGAACTGCAGGATGCCGGCGAGGTCGCTGGCGGTCAGGTTGCCACCGCCGGTAGACACGTTGGCGATGCCCCCGACCCCGAAGACCGCGACGTTGCCGCCGCCGCTGTCCAGGGTAACGTCGCTTTCGATGTCGCTGACCTGCATGTTGCCGCCGCCGCTGGTCAGCCTGACCGCGGTGTTCGGCGGCACGTCCAGGGTCGCGTTCAGCCCGCAGATACCGGCAGGGATGCGGCAGCCGACGATGATGGTCGTGCCGCTCGCCGTCGTGCTCTCGCCGATGGCCGGGCGGACGAGGGCGATCGGCACGCCGATCGCGAGCGCGACCCAGCGGCCCGGCGTCATGCGCAGGGCGCCGGCCGCGCGCCGAGGGCCGGTCATGCGTGAGGGTGTGAGCCCCGCGCTGGCCGGTCACGCGTGAGGAGGTGAGCCCCTCCTACGTGTTGACCGGGAAGCCGAGGTTGACGCCGCCGTGGCTCGGGTCGAGCCAGCGGGACGTGACCACCTTGCCCCGGGTGTAGAAGTGGACGCCTTCGGTGCCGTGTACATGCGTGTCGCCGAACAGCGATGCCTTCCAGCCGCCGAACGAGTAGTACGCCATCGGCACCGGGATCGGCACGTTCACGCCGACCATGCCGATCTCCGCCTCGGACACGAACCGGCGGGCCGCTCCCCCGTCGTTGGTGAAGACGGCCACGCCGTTGCCGTACGGGCTGTTGTTAACCAGGTCCACCGCAGCCTCGTAGGACGGCGCGCGGAGCACGCTGAGCACTGGCCCGAAGATCTCGTTGGTGTAGCAGCTCATCGTCGCTGTGACGTGGTCGAGCACGCTCGGCCCGAGCCAGAAGCCGTCATGGGCTCCCCCGATGACCGGGTGGACCCGGCCGTCGACGGCCAGCGTGGCGCCCTCGCGGACCCCGCTGTCCAGGTAGGACGCGACCTTGTCCCGGTGCGGCCCGGTGACCAGCGGCCCCATCTCGGACCTCTCGTCGGACCCCGGCCCGACCCGGAGGTTCGCCACCCGGTCCCTGATCCTGCTGACCAGCTCATCGCCGACCGGATCGACGGCGACCAGCGCGGAGACCGCCATGCAGCGCTCCCCGGCCGAGCCGAACCCGGCCGACACCGCGGCGTCGGCGGCCAGGTCGAGGTCGGCGTCGGGCAGCACGACCATGTGGTTCTTGGCCCCGCCGAGGGCCTGCACGCGCTTGCCTGCCCTAGTCCCGTTTTCGTACACGTACCTGGCGATGGGCGTGGAGCCGACGAAGCTGACCGCCTTGATGTCCGGGTGGCCGAGGATGGCGTCCACCGCCACCTTGTCGCCCTGCACCACGTTGAACACGCCGTCCGGCAGGCCGGCTTCGGCCCACAGCGAGGCGAGCAGCAGCGACGCGGACGGGTCTTTTTCCGACGGCTTGAGCACGAACGTGTTGCCGCACGCGATGGCCAGCGGGAACATCCACATCGGCACCATGGCCGGGAAGTTGAACGGGGTAATACCCGCGACCACGCCGACCGGCTGCCTGATCGAGTACGAGTCAACCCCGGTCGAGACGTTCTCCGAGAACCCGCCCTTGAGCAGGTGCGGGATGCCGCAGGCGAACTCGATGACCTCCAGGCCGCGAGCCACTTCACCGGCCGCGTCCGAGGCGACCTTGCCGTGCTCCTCGGTGATCAGCTGGGCCAGGTTCTTGGTGTTCGCGCGGACAAGCTCGCGGAAGGCGAAGAGGACCGAGGCGCGCTTGGCCAGCGAGACGCGCCGCCAGGTCCGGAAGGCGTCTTTGGCGGCCTCGACCGCTAGGTCCACCTCGGCGGGTGCGGCGAAGTCGACTTGGCCGCTGACCTGCCCGGTCGCCGGGTCGTACACGTCGCCGTGGCGTTCGGCCTCGCCGTCCCAGGGTTTGCCGCCGATCCAGTGCGTGCAGTGCTTTATTGCTCGCTTCTCCGCGCGCAAGCGCGCGTCGCTCGCGTGCTTCACCTGCCTGTCGCCTCCTCGTTCACTGCGGTCAGGGCATCGGTCAAGATGCTGAGCCCTTCCTTCGCCTCGGCCTCGCTCAGCGTCAGCGGCGGCGCCATCCGCAGCGTGTGGCCGTAGAGGCCGCCCTTGCCGACCAGCAGCCCGCGTTCCCTGGTCGCCTCGAGCATCTTTCCGGCCAGCGGCGGGCTCGGCCTCCTGCTGGCCGGGTCGACCAGGTCGACCGCGAACATCAGGCCCTTGCCGCGCACGGCACCGACGATGTCGAGGTTCTTCGTGTTCTCTTGCAGTCCTTCGATGATGATCCGGCCGGTGACGGCGGCGTTGCGCTGCAGGTCGTGGGACAGCACGTAGTCGAGGGTGGCGTTGCCCGCGGCGGTGGCGAGGGGGTTGCCGCCGAAGGTGGAGATGCCGTTGCCGCGGATACCGTCGAGCAGGTCGCCGCGGGCCACCACACCGCCGATGGCGAAGCCGTTGCCGAGGCCCTTGGCGAAGGTCATCGCGTCCGGCGTTATCCCGTGCGCCGAGATGCCCCAGAAGTGCTCGCCGGTGCGTCCCCAGCCGGTCTGCACCTCGTCGGAGATCAGCAGGATGCCGTGCTCGTCGAGGACCTCCTTGTACGCGGCGAACAGCCCGTCGGGCGGCATCGTAAACCCGCCCACGCCCTGCACCGGCTCGGCCAGCAGGCAGCCGACGTCGGCGGGGTGGATGCCGGCGGCCAGCAGCGCGCGGAGATCCTCCACGCAGGCTTTGATGTAATCGGCGTCATCGAGGCTCGCGTAGGCAGTGAGCTGCCGGTCCGCACCATGCAGATAATGAGTGCCGAACGGACTGAGGCTCGACATCTTCCACGCCGCATTGCCCGTCACGCTGACGGCGCCGAACGACCGGCCGTGATAGCTGCCCCGCATGGCGAGCACCTCGCTGGCCTTGCGCGCGGTGAGCGCGGCGAGCAGCGCGGTCTCGTTGGCTTCGGTGCCCGAGTTGGTGAAGAAGACCTTGGCGTCCTTTATGCCGGACAGCTTCGCGATCTTCTCCGCGAGCTCGACCTGGTTGCGGATCAGGTACAGCGTCGAGGTGTGCACCACGCCGCTAGCGATCTGCCGCTCGACCGCGTCGCGTACCTCGGGCACGTCGTAGCCGAGCATGTTCGTCAGGATGCCGGCGAAGAAGTCGAGGTATCCGCGGCCGTGGGCGTCGGTGACCCGGCAGCCCTTGCCGCTGACGATCTCGATCGGCTCGTCGTAGTAGATACCGACCCAGTTAGGGATGACCGCGCGATGGCGGGCGAGAAGCTCAGACATGGTTCCCAGTCTTCCCTGTTCTTATGGGTTGGCGGAACGGACACTGTGTAATGTTTTTACTGGCTGGCTTTACATGTAGTCTCTTGCTTTGTCATGCTGCCCACCGGGGTGGCGCTGCCCGCCGAACCTTCGCTGCTGGCCCGCTACGCCGCTGACCTGGCGGGGGCCGGGGTGAGCGCACTGGCGGTCGAGCTTGGCCGCCGGTACGTCGGGACCCTGCCTCCGGCGCTGGTCTGCGCAGCCGCCGAGAGCGGGCTGACGCTGATCGCCTTCGAGCGCGAAGTCCCGTTCGTGGAGATCACCGAGGCAGTGCACGCCAGGATCATCGACGCGCAGCTCGAGGAATTGCGCGCGTCGGAGCGTCTGCACGAGGTCTTCACCGAACTGTCCGTGGCGGGCGCGTCGCCCGACGAGATCGTCCGGCAGGCCGCGATCCTGGCCGGACGGCCGGTGATCCTGGAGCCTGGACCGGCAGGCTCACCGGACGCTGATCACCGGCATCATCAGCCAGGCCCACGCCGACCCGGCCGAAGCCGCTGTGCGAGCCAGGGCGCTCGGGGTGCCGGTAGACGGCCGTCAGCTCATCGCCATGGTGCTCAGGCTGCGCGACCCGTCGGGACCTGGGGTACTCGGCGTTTCCGCGCACGCGCGGGTGCTCGACGTCGCCGACACGGCGGCCGCCGCGTGCCGCGCCGAGCACATTCCCTCGCTGGTCGGAACGCTGGATGACGCCCGCGCCGGGGCCATGCTCTCGCTCAGCCCGCGAGCCGACCCGGATCGCGTCCTGAATGGTTTGGCGGCGCGGATCACGGAGCGAGCCGGGGCCTCTCCGGACGGACTGGTGATCGGGGTCGGCGCCGCGGTCGGGTCCATCAGGGACGTACGCCGCTCGTTTCTCGAGGCCAGCCAGGTTGCCGACGTGGCGGCGGAACGCCCGGACGGCTGGAGCGGTGGAGACAGGCCGGACCGCCCCCCGTTCTACCGGCTGGCTGACCTGCGTCTGCGCGGCCTGCTCCACCTGCTCCGCGATGACCCGCGGGTGCAGACGTTCGTGGAGCGGGAACTCGGCGCGCTGCTCGCCTCTGAGCCGGACACGTCGCTTCTCGACGTACTGGCTGCCTACCTTGCGGCCGGCGGCAACAAGGCGGAGGCGGCCAAGACTTCGCACCTGGCCAGGCCGACCTTCTACGAGCGGCTCCGGCGCATCGAGCGCATCCTCGGCACCGACCTGAGTTCGGCCGAATCACGAACGTCGCTGCATGTGGCGCTCCTGGCGCTGGAGGCATCCCGGGCCGGTTCGCCCCAGCCGGGCTGAGCGCAGGGTTTGGGGGTTCGTCGGGGTTCGCCTTCACGGCCACGGACGAGCACGGCCCGCCGGGCGGATGCGGGACCTGGCGGCCGTCTACCGGGGCCAGCGAGCAGCCGGACCTGACGGTCACCCTCGAGCCGGTCGAAGACAGGCAACCCATCCAGCAACACTTGCAAGTGAGCGGCAGGCAGCCCGTTCAGGCTCACCGGGAAGCCGTCGTAATCAGCTGCCGCTCCCACTCCCGGCGGGCGTGCGGGCCCAGCAGCCGCCGCAACTGCGGCCACATGCTGACCAGCGACTCCCGGTGCACGAACCGCTCAAGATCCTCGCGCGGCGCCTCCGCGAGGAGCAGCGCATACAGGACAAGGCGCTGGTCCTCCTCACCCACGTCATACACGCGCCGACCCGACCACGCCACATGCAGCGGCAACTCAACCGTGCCCGCAGCCGGCCCCTTCAGATCCTCCAGCGACAATGGCAGGCGACGCGCATACTCACCCCAGCGCGACGGCAAAGCACCAGCCTCCATACGGACAATTATTCTCCTTCCGCACGCCACGAGCAGCAGGCACGCCGGGCGCCGTCACTCGCTAGGTCGGCGAGTCGGCTACCGACGCCGTGCTCGTCGCCCTCTTGTCCTTGCTGATCCGGTGTAAATGACGCAGGTCGCCACTTGTGCCACTGCAACCAGAATCCCAAATGCCGGCACGAGCACCGGCTCAAGCAGCACCCGCGGTGGAACGTCGAGCCGCTGACCCCGGCGGTCTTCCGCTGGACCACCCCGGCCGGGCGCCGGTACACTACCGAACCCACCTGCTACCCCATGTGACCGACACGGGTTACCGCCTGGCGGTCGCGTCAGGCGTCGAAGACCTGGCCGGCGCGTTCGATGACGGGGCCTTCGCTGCTCCACGGGAAGTTGATCCAGCGATCGGTGCGCTTCCAGACGTAATCGCACTTGATCACGGACCGGGGCTTCTCGTAGATCACCGCCGAGCGCACGTCCTCGACGTGGTCCTTGATGAAGGTGTGGACGAGTTCGATCGTTCGGCCCGAGTCGGCGACGTCGTCGGCGATGAGCACCTTCTTGGCCGAGAAGTCCACCGCGCTCGGGACGGGCGGCAACATGACCGGCATGTCGAGAGTGGTGCCTACTCCGTCGTAGAATTCCACGTTCATGACGTGCAGGTTCTTTACCCCGAGCGCATACCCGAGGGAACCGGCCAGGAACAGACCTCCGCGGGCGATCGACAGGATCAGATCAGGCTCGAAACCGTCGGCAGCGATAACCTTCGCTAGCTCCCGGGACGCCGCACCGAACCCCTGCCAGCTGAGATTTTCACGCTCGTCGTCCATGACCTGCCTCGTCGTCAGAGTGCTCGTAGCTCATGGTGCCATGCGATGGGTTCCCAGCCGCTACAGGCCGAGCATCCCTGCTAAGCATCGCGGGCAGGGCAATGGCTAGCGCGTGCAACGTTTCGCTGGCTTACGGTGCTCTTAGGTGGTGTGGAGCCGCTGGTGTCCGATCCAATCGACGAGCTCGCCGCCGTCCCTGACATCATCAGCAGCGGCGGCGAGGACTTCAGTGCCTTCGCGGTGTCACGGTGGCCGGGACTGGTCAGACTGGCCTTCGGCCTGACCGGAGACCGGTGGGCCGCCGAGGACATCGCTCAGACCACCCTGGCCAGGGCATACGTCGCCTGGCGGCGGGTCAGCCGGGCAGATGACCCCGACGCTTACCTGCGCCGCATCCTGGTTAATGCCAGCAACCGGCGTTTCCGCCGGCAGCGGGTGGTCGAACAGCCGGGCGATCCACCGGAGACCGCGGTGGATGGTCCCGCTGATCTGGTGGACGAGCGGACCGCCCTGGTGACCGCGCTGCGTCAGTTGCCGCCCAGGCAGCGTGCGGTCGTCGTGCTGCGTTACTGGGAAGACCTGACCGACGCGCAGATCGCCGCTGCTCTCGGCTGCACTCCGGGCACGGTGCGCAGCCAGCTCTCGCGAGCGCTGGCCAAGCTGCGGGAAAGTCCTGTCCTCGGAGGAGGTGATGAGCGGTGACGGGAACGGAAGACGCGGAACTGCGGCAGCGTATGCGCGGGCTGCTCCAGGTGATAGAACCGCCGCCCGCACCGCTTGACACCATCGCCCGGCGGGGAAGGGGCATCCGCCTGCGGCGTGCGGGGGCCGCCGTCGGCTGCCTCGGCCTCGCCGGGATTATCGCGGCGGCTGCGCTGCTGGTACCACGAAGCAGCCCGGAGCCAACCCTGCCGGTTACGGTTCCCGCGAACGGCACCGCCGGACCCGGAGGAGTGTTCGCCAGCGGCACCGCAGACGGGCATGCGTGGCGGCTTGCCGTCCAGAACATCGCTGACCCGGGCTACAGGTGCCTGCCTGCGGTCACCATCAACGGCACGGACGCCGACCCCGTCTATCCCGATTCGGGAAATGGCGCCGCCGTGACCTTGGGCTCCGCCGATCCAGGCGTCGCGTTCGCGTTCGTCCAGGTGCCCGCCGACATCGGAGCGCTCATCGTGAACGGCCGGGAACGAGTCTCGGCGGTCACGGCGACCGCCTGCGGAGATCGCTACCACATCGTCGGCTTCGCCTACCCGCTGACGACGGTGCTCCGGCTTACCGTCAGTAACCCTCCCCCAGGCCCGTCGACCGTCTATTTCGTGCCGGTGCCAGTGGCTAGCCCCGAACCACCGGCCACAGCCCATACCCCGCAGACGACGGGCATGTGGAACAACGTGGGCTCTACCAGCGCCGAGACGGCGTCGGCCACCCTCGCCACGGGAACTACTTCCGGGCAGAGCTGGGGGATACGGCTCCTGTTCGGAGCGGGAGGAGATTGCTACGAGTTCAGCGCAAATTCGCCTGGCACTCCCGATATGGGCGCATGCGGCCCCGTCAGCACGCCGAGTGGCCCGGAAACCATCATGGCCCTGCCGCTGGGCTATCCGAGCCCGAGCGATGGCCCGACCGGATACGCCGTGCAGGTAAGCCCGGCCACGGCTCACCTCAGGGCGACCCTGTCCGACGGATCCACCAAGCTAGCGACACCGCGGATAGTGGACGGCAGGAAATATGTGGCGTTCTACGTCCCCACCTCACTCCGGCTGGTCCGGCTGACCTGGCTCAACGCCGCAGGCAAGGAGATCGCCAGCACTACCGCGCTGCCTCGGTTCGGATACACGCAGTTCCAGCCCTGAGGCAAGCCCGCTGGCCCAGCTAGCCGGCCTCGAGCGCCACGCCAGGGCCTTCCTCGCGGGCCGCGCCCTGGCTGGCTTCGCGGGCCGCGCCCTGGCTGGCTTCGCGGGCCGCGCCCTGGCTGGCTTCGCGGGCCGCGCCCTGGCTGGCTTCGCGGGCCGCGCCTTGGCTGGCCTCGTGGGCCGCGTGCTCAAGCCGGCTCCGGTAGCTCTCCCACCACGCCTGATCGCCCGGCGCCATGCTGTCGCGGCCGTCACGCAGGCCGACGGCGCCGTCAATGAGCTCGCGGACGATGTCGGCCTGCCCGGCGTGCCGGTCGGTCTCGGCGATCATGTGGACCAGGATCTTGTGGAGCGTCACCTCGCTCCGGTTGTCTGGCCACCACGGCACATGACCGACCGCGTCCAGCGCGAGCATGCCGATGGTGGCGTCGGAGTGCGCCCACGCCCGCTGGTACAGACCGGTGATCTGCTCGCGCGACTCGCCTGCGGTGGCCCACATGTCCGCGTTGGGTTCGGCGTCGTCCTCCAGCCACGGCAGCCGCTCGCCGAAGGGACGTCCGAAGCAATCGCCGAAGTACCCAAGCTCCACGCTGGCCACATGCTTGATCAGTCCCAGCAGGTTGGTGCCGGTAGGCACCATCGGGCGGCGGATGTTGTACTCCGAGAGCCCGTCGAGCTTCCACAGCAAGGCCTCACGTGCGTCCTGCAGATAGCGGTGAAGGTCCGTCTTCGGATCCGATCCGGTCATGCCGACAGTCTGCCATCGCAATTGCGTCAGCTGAAAATCTCAGCGGATCGTATATGGTTCTGATAGCCCGCCGGCCCCAGGACGGAGGCGCCTTGTGACCAGGACGGCCAGTACCGCCGACGCCATCGTGCAGTCGCTGATCAGCCACGGCGTGGACACCGTCTTCGGGATACCCGGCGTGCAGACCTACCCGCTGTTCGACGCGCTGGCGCGGGCGGGCCTGCGGGTGATCGGCGCGCGGCACGAGCAGACCGTGGCCTACATGGCCTTCGGCTACGCGCAGGCCACGGGACGGACCGGCGTCTGCTCGGTGGTGCCCGGCCCCGGTTTCCTGAACGCAAGCGCCGCGCTGATCTCGGCCTATGGCGCAAGCGCCCCGGTGGTGTGCATCGCCGGGGAGATCCCGTCGGCGTTCATCGGCCGCGGCCTCGGCCACCTGCACGAGCTGCCCGACCAGCTGGCGACGATGCGCTCGCTGACCAAGTGGGCGGCCACCATCGAGCATCCAGGCCAGGCCAGCGAGCTGACCGCGCGGGCGTTCTATCACGCCAGGTCGGGACGGCCGCGCCCGACCGCGATCGCCGTTCCGTGGGACGTGCTGGCCGCGCCCGCGCCTTCCGGTGCCGTGCCGCCTGTTCCGGTGCGTCCGCCGGAGCTTGACCGCGCGGCCGTCGCCCAGGCCGCCAGGCTGCTGACGGGGGCCAGGAATCCGATGATCATGGTGGGCGGCGGGGCCCGCGAGGCCGCCCGCGAAGTGGGCGAGCTCGCCCGGCGGCTGCAGGCGCCGGTGGTCTCCTTCCGCGGCGGACGGGGCATTGTCGACGACGACGACCCGTACGGTTTTACCAGCGCCGCGGGCTTCCAGCGCTGGGCCGACACCGACGTGCTGCTCGGCATCGGCTCGCGGCTCGAGCTGGCCTGGTTCCGCTGGCCGCGAGGGGGGTCCGGGGGGATGGGTCCCCCCGGTAGGGGGGGCTCCGGGGGGTCGTCCCCCCGGGCCAGCACAGCTTGCGGACGATCCTGATCGACATCGACCCGGTGCAGGCGGTCCGCCTCGAGCCCGACGTGGCGATCGTGGCGGACGCGCGAGAGGCGGCCGCCGCGCTGGCTGTAGAGCTGGCTCGTCGCTCCGAGGCGGCGCCCGATCGCAGCGCGGAGTTCCGGGCCGCCAAGGAGCACGCAGCCAGCCAGTTCCGCGACGTGGGCGCCGACCTGGACTACCTGGCGGCGATCCGGGCCGCGCTGCCCGCCGACGGCTTCTTCGTGGAAGAGATCTGCCAGGCTGGCTTCGCCTCCTACTTCGGGTTCCCGGTGCACGCGCCGCGTCAGTTCGTCACCTGCGGCCACCAGGGCACGCTTGGGTTCGGCTACCCCACCTCGCTCGGGGTGAAGGCCGCCTTCCCCGACCGGGCCGTGGTGTCCATCGCCGGTGACGGCGGGTTCATGTTCGGCATCGGTGAACTGGCCGCCGCGGTCCAGCACGACCTGGGCGTGGTCGCGGTGGTGTTCAACAACAGCGCCTTCGGCAACGTCCTGCTCGACCAGATGCGCCTGTTCGAGGGCCGGGACGTGGGCGCCCGGCTCCACAACCCCGACTTCGCCGCCGTAGCCGAGGCGTTCGGCGCGGCCGGCTACACAGTGCGCAGCCCGGAAGCGCTCGAGGTCGCGCTGACCAAGGCGCTGGCCGATGGTTCTGGGGTCCGGCCCGCGGTAATCGAGGTGAAGACGACGATCGGCGGCACGGCGACACCCTGGAAGTACCTGATGCCCGGGTGGCAGTCGACGCCGTAACGGGCGACGCCGTAACGCCAGCCCTCACGCCAGGCGGGGCGGATCCTTGACCAGCCGGGGATGCGAGCCAAGGATGGACAGTATGTCCGAGCTGCCAGCGTGGGCACGCGAAGCGCTTGCCGGGATCTACGATCCCTGCTGCCGGGAGAAGGGCATTTCGGTCCTGGACATGGGCCTGGTGCGTTCGGTCCAGGTCGAGGACGGGGTGGCCAAGGTCGAGTTGCTGCTGACGTCGGGCTGGTGCCCGTTCGCGGCCAGTGTGCTCACCGAGGTGAAGGATCAGATCCTGGCCCAGCCCGGGATCAGCGACGCCGACGTGTCGATCGTCTGGGACGAGGCCTGGACGACAGACCGCCTCTCCCCGCGGGCGCAGGACATCCTGCGCTTCCTGCCTCCGCCCGCGGCCGTCCCCGATCGGGACTCCTACATCCGCGCCCACCTGCCCGCAAAGGAGTAGCGATGATCGACGATGCCTTCGTCTTCGACTGCGTGGCGCACGTCTTCAACTTCGACCCGAAGAACGCGTTCGGCAATGCCGGCCTGATGTTCGACAACCACCTGTACGCGTTCCACAACGCCCTCACGCCTGACGACCAGCCCAAACTGCCGCCCGAAGAGTTCTTGCGGCAGTGGACGCCCTCGGACATCCGCAAGATGGTGTACGAGGAGTCAGACACCGACATGCTGGTGGCGATGCCGCTGCCGCTGACCGACCTGTTCCACGACGGCCTGTCGCCGTGGGAGTCCTGCGCCGACCTGGCCAGCCGCGACCCGGACCGGACGATTTTCTGGGGCTCGGTCAACCCGCTGGAGGGACGCAAGGCGCTGGACCTGATGGAGCGCCAGGTCGGGGAGTTCGGCGCGCGGGCGTTCAAGTTCTACAACGTCCGCTACGACTACGGGTCGCCGTACCCGTGGCGGATGGACGACCCGAACATCGCGTTCCCCATCTTCGAGAAGGCGCGGGATCTCGGCGTGAACCTGATCGGCGTGCACAAGGGCGTGCCGCTCGGCCCGCAGCCGATCGAGCACACCCAGACCTGGGACATGGACGGGGCGGCGGCCAACTTCCCCGACATCAACTTCGTCATCTTCCACGTCGGGCTGCCGTTCCTCGACGAGACCTGCTGGCAGCTGATCAGGTACCCGAACCTGTACGCGTCGATCGCGGCGACGATCAACTTCCTGGTCCGGGAGGCACCGCTGTTCCACCCGCAGTGGGCGCTGCGCGCGTTCATGGACTTCCAGATCCCCGAGGACCTGTCCGCCGGATACGGCTACCCGCAGCTCACCGACCAGGCCAAGCGCAAGATCCTCGGCGAGAACCTGCTGCGGCTGCACGGCCTCGACCTCGCCGAAGCGAGGGCTAGGGCCCGCACGTAGCGGCGTTTCATGATCACCAGCGAAAAGAAAACGTCTTCACGTACGCGTCGATCAATAAGTTACGGATGCGGACGTACCAGATCCTGGCATACCAAACCAGGAACCCATGACTTAATCAGCGACGCGTACCACAAGACGCGGGATTTTCACGATCATGAAACCTGCCGAAGGGCTAGCGGCAGCAGTTCCGGGGGAAAGTCCTGGTAGGCGACGGGCACAAACCAGCGGCGGATCGCGGCCGTGCCCACGGACGTGTAGGCCGGCATCGTGGTGGCCGGCCACGGGCCGCCGTGGTGCTGCGCGGCGACCACTGCGACGCCGGTCGGCCAGCCGTTGCAGACGACGCGGCCCGCGATGCGCTGGAGCACCGCGACGGCCTGGCGGGCCAGGTCCATATCCTCGGGCGAACCGGTGTCGACGTGCACGGTCCCGACCAGATTGCCGGCCAGCCCGAAGAGGACCGGCAGCAGGTCCTCGACCGACGGGTAGATGATCACCAGCCCGGCCGGGCCGAACCGTTCGCGGGACAGCACGGCGAGGTCGGCGGCGAACTCCTTCAGCGTGACCTGGAACACTCGCGGCGTGGCGCCCCACGGTCCGCGGCCGGGGCGCCCGGCGGCCAGTTCGGTGACGCCGGGGTGCTCCTCGGCCTCGGCCACCGCGTCCTGGTAGCCGGCGAAGATCCGGCCGGTCAGCATCGGGCCGCCGGCCGACGCGCCGACCGCTTCGGCGATCGCGGTCAGCAGGCCGACGTCCTCGGGCACGAAGAGCAGGCCCGGGTTGGTGCAGAACTGGCCGGTGCCGAGCGTCAGCGAGCCGGCATAGCCGGTGGCGATCGCGGCCGGGCGCGAGAACGCGGCACCTGGCAGCACGACACACGGGTTGACGGAGCCGAGCTCTCCGTAGAACGGGATGGGAACCGGCCGCTCGGCGGCAATCCTGGCCAGCGCCAGGCCACCGCCCGTCGACCCGGTGAACCCGGCCGCGGCAACGGCCGGGTGGCGGAGCAGCCTCAGCCCGGCCTGCACGCCGTGGACCAGCCCGAACGTCCCAGCCGGAGCCCCGGCGGAGGCCAGCGCCCCGGCGACGATCTCGGCGGTCACATCCGAGGTGACCGGGTGCCCCTCGTGCGCCTTCACCACCAGGGGGCAGCCCGCGGCCAGCGCCGAGGCAGTGTCGCCGCCGGCCACGGAGAATGCGAACGGGAAATTGGACGCTGCGAACACGGCCACCGGCCCGACCGGCTGGTTGATCCGCCGCAGGTCAGGCGTGACGCCCTGAGCCGGAGTCACGACCGCGTCCAGGTACCCGGGTGCCGACCCGGAGGGACGAACCCAAGAGCCCCCCGAAACCCCCTCGTCGTCCCGCAGAAGGGACGCGAACAGCCGTAGTTGCCCGGTCGTGCGCGCTACCTCGCCGGTGAGCCGCTCACCGCCGAGCGCGGTCTCGGTGTCGGCGATCGCCGCGAGCTCGCCCGCGCGGGCGTCGAGTGCGTCGGCCACCGCCTCGAGCGCCTCCGCCCGCCGCGGGAATGCGGACCAGGCCGGAAACGCTGCCGCCGCGGCCGCCACGATCGCGTCGAGGTCGGCGTTGGTCGTCTCCGGCACCGGCTCCCCTACGGGCTCTCCGGTTCGCGGGTCAAACCCCTGAATCATCAGCGCTCCTGAGGTGACGAGGTTTACTTCGGGTCGGGATCTGGGTTGCGGCCGCGCTTGGCCAGGAACGTGAAGTCGCAGCCTTCGTTGGCCTGGGTGATGTGCTCTGTGTACAGGGCGCCGTAACCACGCTCGAACTTCGGCGCGGGGGGCTGCCATTGTTCCCGGCGACGCACCACGGTCCGTTCGGAAATATCAACAGAAAGCTGGCGGGCTGGTACGTCCAGGGTAATGAGATCCCCCGTGTGCACGAGAGCCAGCGGGCCGCCGATGAACGACTCAGGGGCCACGTGCAGCACGCAGGCGCCGTAGCTGGTCCCGCTCATCCGGGCGTCGGAGATGCGCACCATGTCGCGGACGCCCTGGGCCAGCAGGTAGTCGGGAATGGGCAGCATGCCGTACTCGGGCATGCCGGGACCGCCCTTCGGGCCCGCGTTGCGCAGCACCAGGACCGAATCGGGCGTGATATTCAGCGCCGGGTCGTTGATCCGTTCCTGCAGCTCGGAGTAGCTGTCGAAGACGACCGCGGGGCCGGTGTGCTTGATCAGCCGCGGTTCGGCCGCGATGTGCTTGATTACCGCGCCGTCCGGGGCCAGGTTGCCGTGCAGCACCGCCACGCCGCCCTCGGCGGCCAGCGCGGTATCCGGCGTGCGGATAACGTCGGGGTTGTGGACGGGTACCTCGGTGATTTTCTCGCCGAACGAGCCGCCTGTGACAGTTATCCGGTCCAGGTGCAGCGCCCCGGGAACCTTCGCCAGCTGGCCGAGCAGCGCGGGCAGGCCGCCGGCATAGTAGAAGTCCTCCATCAGGTACGTCCCGCTGGGCTTGACGTTCGCCAGCCACGGCACGCGGCGGGAGATCGCGTCGAAGTCGTCCAGCGTGAGGTCTACGCCCGCGCGGCCGGCCATCGCGATCAGGTGGATGAACGCGTTGGTGGAGCCGCCGAGCGCGAGCACGGTGGCCACCGCGTCCTCGAACGCCTCGCGGGTGAGGATCTTGTCTGGGCTGAGGTCCTCCCAGACCATGCCGACGATGCGACGGCCGCTGGCCGCCGCCATCCGGTAGTGCGCGGAATCGACCGCGGGGATGGACGCCATCCCGGGCAGGGTCATGCCGAGGGCCTCGGCGGCGGAGGTCATCGTCGAAGCGGTGCCCATCGTCATGCAGTGGCCCGGTGACCTGGCGATGCCGCACTCGAGTTCGGCCAGCTCACAGTCGCCGACCAACCCAGCCCGCGCGTCGTCCCAGAACTTCCACACGTCGGTGCCGCTGCCCACCGGCTGGCCGCGGAAGTTGCCGCGCAGCATCGGGCCCGCGGTCACGTAGATGGCCGGGATGTTGGCGCTGGCCGCGCCCATCAGCAGCGCGGGCGTGGTCTTGTCGCAGCCGCCCATCAGCACCGCGCCGTCGGCCGGGTAGGAGCGCAGCAGTTCCTCGGTCTCCATCGCGAGCAGGTTCCGGTACATCATCGGGGTCGGCTTCTGGAACGTCTCGCTGAGGGTCGCGACCGGCATCTCGACCGGGAAACCGCCTGCTTCCAGGACACCGCGCTTGACCTGCTCGGCCCGCTGGCGCAGGTGCATGTGGCAGGGGTTCAGTTCGGACCAGGTGTTCAGGATGACGATGAGCGGCTTGCCCAGGTGCTCCTCGGGCTCCACGCCCAGCTGACGCATCCGTGACCGGTGGCCGAACGCCCGCAGCCCGGCGGTGCGCTCCCCGCCGAACCAGCGGAAGCTGCGCAGCTCTTCAGGCTTCTTCACGGGCGGCTTCTTCACGTCATGTCCCATTCCCTGAGGATGCCGCGGATCTCGTCCTTGATGTTCGCCGGCAGCGGAAGGCTCGTCAGCGCCGCGTAGGTATCCTAGTCGGGGCTTCCGTCGGAGTCAGGCCGCCCGGCTCAGGCGCCGCGCGAGAGTGGATGCGGCAGCGAAAAGGAATGCCGCCAGACCTCCCAGTTTGGCCAGGTCAGGGCCCGCATGTGCCCTGACGTCTACCTCCACGCTGGCACGGTCAGCGCCAGTCATGGTCGCTACAAGGTCCGCGACAACGCCAGGGACTTGGTCCAGGGTGCGAGCTTGGGTGACTCGTCCAGACTCAAGCTCAGGAACGGTGACAACCCACCAGCCGCCCTCGCGTTCGCATAGCGCGGTGTAGGTGCTGCTGTTCGCCTTGGTGATCGTCACTGGAGCCATCCCTTCGGAAGGCACTTAAGATCAGCGATGATAGTTGCGGATGACGCCGACGGTGATCTCGGGGCACCCCCACTTCTCTTAACGCTTCCCCACGGCTGTAAGCCGGGGGATTTCTAGCTCAGACAGCACTACCCACGACCCTTGAGGGGAGGTAAGGAAGTGTCTTACGCCGTCGGCACCAGCACGGCCGCGTTCTGCCATGGCCAGGATCACCCTGGCGGCGTTCCGGTCGCGGTCTGCAGTGTACCCGCAGACCGCGCACCGGAAAGTTCGTTCGGCCAGCCCGAGGCGCGCTTGTTTCTCGCCGCACTCCGAGCAGGTCATCGTGGTATAGGCGGGCGGAACCAGCACCACCTTCCGGCCCGCCCGCGTGCCACGGTAGATCAGCTCCCGTTTGGCCGCGCCGATCGCGGCATCCGCAGCTTTGCGGGCCATCGTGGACCTGGCCAGGAACTTGGCCTTGAAGTCCTCGACGGCGATGGTCTGGTGATCAGCCACGACCCGCTTAGTCCATACGCGGCTCGCGTGGATGTTCTGGCGGGCGGCTTTCTTGTGCAGTTTCGCGGCGGATCGCCTGGCGTACCGGTAGCCCTTCGACTGAGACTGGCCGCGGGCTCTCCTGCGGCGCGACATCCGCCGCTGTGCCCTGGCCAGCTCGGCGGAGCAGCGCTTCCGGTGGCCGCCATACGGCAGGTCGTACACGGGGTCGGTCGTAGTGGCCGTGGTGGCAATGCCCCAGTCGATGCCGATCGCGCCGCCTGCCTCTGGCGCAGGCTCAGGTTCGCGGGTGACGACGAACGACGCGTACCAGTGGCCGAGGGAATCCTGATAGATGCGTACACTGGACGGCTCGGCGGGCAGGTCACGGGACCATACGACCGGGATGCTCACATCCTTGGGCAGGATCAGCCATCCGCCCCGGATGCTGAACCCGCGGGTGGTGTACTCCAGGCTGGGAAGCGTCACGTGGCGTTTCTTGACCGTCGGCTTGCGACGGCCCTTCACCTTGAATGAGTGATCGAGGGCGAGCGCATAGGTGCGGAGTGTCTGCTGCTGGGCGACCTGCGATCCGTCACGCAGCCAGCTGAACTGGCTGCGTGCTCCTGTGAGCATCTTCGACAGCCGACAGAACGTCGGCTCGAAGCCGAACTCAACCGGGTCAGCGCCTACGCCACAGCTCAGCGACTGCCGGTCAGAAGCGGACTCTCGGCAGGCACGGTACGGCGACCTGCCGCCACCACGATCGGCACACTGGTCCGCACAGGTCGGCTCAGCGTACTGAAGGGTACGAGGGTCGACGTGGCCCATGTCGGCATCGACGGACATCATGTGCTGTTCGGGTCGCCCGAGGTGCTCGGTGAATGCCGTCCGGGCAACCGGAAGATCGATCGCGAAATGCTAGCCACGCGCTACCCCCGGGCCAAGCTCACCGAGCCCGGGGACGTGATTGTGACGACGATCCCCCGCCTTGGCGCGATCGTTGATCGCGCCGGTTTCTGCGTCGTGGAGTTCCCAGCCAGGATCCTGCGTATTCCCCGCGCCGAGCATGACCAGTTCACCTCGCGCGTGCTGGCGGCGCTTCTGACGGCAGAAGGGGCCGGTGCCCGCGCGGCGAGTGCCGTCCGGCCTGTGCTCCGGCTTGAGGAACGCCGCCTCGCGCTGCCGAGTCCGGTCGAGGTAGCGCTGCTGGACACGCTGCTCGCCGAACTAGACGAACGAAGCGGTGTCGCCCAGCGAGAGATCGACATGCTCGATGAGTTGCGTGACGTCGCTACCGCCGGGCTCATTGATGGAACACTGACCCTGGCCGGCGACAACACATGACCGGCCGAGCCGAGGAAGGAAACCCGATGCCGCAAAGGAAGAAGGCCGATCAGGCGGCCTTGCCGGGGATGCCGACGATGGCAGATCTGCGTGACACGCTGTGGAAGGCCGCCGACAAGCTCCGCGGCTCTATGGACGCCGCGCAGTACAAGGACTTCGTCCTCGGCCTGGTCTTCCTCAAGTACGTCTCCGACTCCTTCGAAGAGCGCCGGGCCCAGATCCGTAACGACGTGCTCACGGACGGCGTACCCGAGGCGCGTCTGGCCCAGTTCCTTGACGACGTGGACGAGTACAAGCGGGAAGGGGTCTTCTGGGTTCCCGAGGGCGCCCGATGGACCAGTCTCGCGGCGCAGGCGAAGAGCGCCGGCATCGGCGAGCTCATCGACAACGCCATGGACGCCGTCATGAAGACGAACGCCCCGCTCACGGGCGTGCTGCCGAAGATCTTCAACCGGGACAACGTCGACCAGCGCCGCCTGGGTGAACTGGTCGACCTGATCAGTGATGCGCGGTTCACCGGTCACGGCGACAAGCCGGCCAGGGACGTGCTCGGCGAGGTCTACGAGTACTTCCTGGAGAAGTTCGCCCGAGCCGAGGGCAAACGCGGCGGCGAGTTTTACACCCCCGCGAGCGTGGTAAGGG
>WNFC01000382.1_pt1 | contig 43612 bp, 38 predicted proteins | sample 5400541 | NCBI WGS metagenome assembly WNFC01 (sample SAMN13153342, study PRJNA577476) | soil metagenome | isolation source: 120 cm saprolite under Douglas fir tree site 2 hole 2 replicate 1 | place: USA:California | collected 2015-04-18 | reverse complement strand
GTTTGCGCGGGTGCGGCGGATGATGCTGATTGCAAGCCTTACCACGGCGCTGGCGGTCGCGGCCGTTCTCATCGCCATCGGCTACCGCCTTTTCCGCAGCGAGGGAAGCGCCGTCGCCGCCGACATTACTTCGCTACTGCCGAAAGGCGCCCGCGTGGTCGCAACCGGCGTCGCTGGCGACCGCCTGGTGGTGACGCTGGACATCGGCGGCGCCACCGAAATCCGCACCTTCGACGCCCGCACGCTCAAGCCCGCCGGCCAGCTGAAATTCGTCAGCGAACCCTGAACAAACCCACCTTGCAGCCGGCGGATTTCAAGGCTATTGCCTGATGGTCCGCTCCCTTCGTCTAGCGGTTAGGACGTCGCCCTCTCACGGCGAAAACAGGAGTTCGATTCTCCTAGGGAGCGCCAATCTTTTCAATTACTTATTGGTCATTTTCCAATTTCTGCTGGTGTCGTCTTCAACTTTTCTCCAACGGACTATTCTGTCTATTGGGCGCAAAGTTTTTGCCGCCCTCCAAAATGATCAAACCAAAGGCTAGATAACGAACGAATGGGTCTTTAGAGCTGCCGATGGCAGCGGTGCGTTGGCATGTTCGCCGATGGCGAAAAGGTTCAGCAGAGCAGCCCTACATCAATCATCTACTCGAAGTCGCAAATCTCGTTACCGAGACCATGCAGGACGGATCGAAACTTGTTTCCCTAATCGACCAGCTGATTGCTGCACTGAGGGAAGGCGGCATCGAAAAGAGCACTTTCGGCGAAGATATTCAGTCTACAAACCTAGCCAAAAGCTAAACAATCGGGGGTTGCTTAAGCGGCATCCAATCGCTTAGTTGATCGGGTCGGGGGCGCGCGCAGGAAATGAACATCCAACAGGGCGATTTTGTCGAGGCGCGGGGGCGGCCGTGGCTCGTCGAGGCTGTCGACGACCAGGAACCGGGCCTCACCACCGTACGCTTGTCGTCGATTTCAGATGACGCCCAAGGCGAGCAAATTGAGGTGCTGTGGGATGCGGAAGTCGGCGCATCTGTGCTGGCTACCGATACTTGGTCACATGTAGGACGCGGGGCACCCGACGATCCCAAAGTCCTCGCGGCGCACTTGCGCGCGATCCGTTGGCGCTCGGCGACGGCTGCCGATCGAGACCTTCTGCAAGCGCCGTTCCGGGCCGGCATCAGGCTTGACGCCTATCAGCTGTTGCCGCTGCGAAAAGCGCTTCGACTACCTCGTGTGAACCTCCTGATCGCCGACGATGTCGGCCTCGGCAAGACAATAGAGGCGGGACTTGTGGTGCGCGAACTGCTGCTCCGCCGGCGCATTGATTTCATCGTCATCGCAGCTCCTCCGGCCATGACGATCCAGTGGAGGGACGAACTCGAAAGCAAGTTCGGCCTGTCGTTCGACATCATCGATCGCGAGCGCATCGGTGAACTTCGGCGTCTTCGCGGTTTTTCGGTCAATCCATGGAGCACCGGCTCGCGCTTCATCATTTCCCATAGCTTGCTGACCGAGGAACACTATGTTGCGGGATTGCGGGATCTTCTTGGCGAATTCCGCTCGCGCGCGCTGCTGATTCTCGATGAAGCTCACCATGCGGCGCCGTCTGGTGGCGCGCGTTATGCAATATCGAGTCAGCTCACGCGTGCCGTGCGCGAGTTATCCGAGCGCTTCGAACATCGTCTCTTTCTGACCGCGACGCCTCACAACGGGCACTCAAACAGTTTTGCTGCACTGCTCGAAATGCTCGATCCACAGAGGTTCACCAGGGGAGACGCGCCCGCTCTGAAAATACGGCCGCGCGACCTGGAACCAGTGATGGTACGCCGCCTGAAAGCGGATCTGAGACGCCTTGGCGAAGCATTTCCCGAGCGGAAGGTGGAAGCGATCCCAATTGTGGGATTGCCGCTGGATGCGCCGGAACTCGATCTCTGGCGCCGGCTTGCAGCCTACGGAGAGCTGCGCCGGGCTCGCATTTCAAAGCTGTCACCGCAAAAGGGTGCGCTTGCGAAGCTGGCCTTCGTTGGCCTGCAGCAACGGTTGCTGTCTTCGATCCCGGCCTTTGCCCGCACGCTGAAAGCGCACAGGAAAACCTTGCAGCGGTTGCTCGATGGCGGGCAGGAGCCGATCGTGGAGGCCGCTGTAAAGATGTTTGTCGACGGCAGCACGACGGACAAGGTCGAAGGTCTTGAGCTCGATGATGAAGGCGCCGAGACCGCGTTGGAAGCCGACGAGGAAGTCGCCGCTGAAGCTGCATCTGTCGCCGGTGCGGCCGAAGCATCGGCCTCCGATTTGCAGAAGGAGTTGGCCGCAGTCGATGAGATGCTTGCCATCGCCGAGCCCGCCGCACTGAACCCGGACGAGCGCGTCAAATGGCTTGTGGGATGGATCAAGGCCAACTTCCTGTCCGGTAAGCAATGGAATGTGCGGCGGCTGATCATTTTTACCGAATGGGAAGACACCCGACGCTGGCTCGAACGGCGCCTGACGGAAGCGCTGGCTGAGACCGACCGGGCGGACGAGCGGATCGCCGTTTTCACGGGTGCGACCGGGCAGGATCGGCGCGAGGAAGTGAAAGCTGCCTTTAATGCCGATCCAGAGAAGGAGCCATTGCGCATCCTGATCTGCACGGATGCTGCGCGCGAAGGCATCAACCTGCAGACCTACTGCTCCGATCTGATCCATTTCGATTTGCCGTGGAATCCGTCGCGTCTTGAACAACGTAACGGCCGCATAGATCGCAAGCTTCAGCCGGCCAAACAGGTCTTCTGTCGCTACTTCCATTATGACCAGCGGGAGGCCGACATCGTTCTCGAAGCGCTGGTCCGCAAGACCGAGGTTATCCAGGCGCAACTCGGCTCGGCTGGTCAGGTGATCGAGAAGCGGATCAAGGAGAGGATGGAGGCCGCAGGCATTGATCGTAGTGCCGCAAATGCTCTCGCCAAAGCGATTGAGGAGGAGACCGACGCCGAACGGCTCGCGCGCGCCCGGGCAGAGATGGATGACGAAGAGAAAGTTCGTTACGAACGCGTGGTGAAGGAGCAGCGCGATCTGCAAAGTGCGCTCGAAACATCACGCGAGCGCGTTGGTGTCGACGCGCACGATCTGCAGCGCGTAGTCGGCGCCGCCCTGGCGCGCGCAGGTCTCTCGCTCGACTCCACACGCGGGGAGACAGTCGGCAAAGCTGCCACGTTCAGGTTCGATCCGGACCACGCAGCGTTTTCGCGCGAAGCAGGCTGGCAGGATACCTTCGATAATCTCCGCCTGCGTCCGCGCAAGCGCGGCGAGCGCATCAACGAGTGGCGCAAGAAAGTTCCAATCCGCGCCATTGCCTTTGAATCGCCGCGTCTGCCAGACGGCCGCGACGCGCCCGAGGTGGTTCAAGTTCATCTCGAACACCGTCTGGTGCGCCGGCTCCTGTCTCGCTTCATTTCGCAAGGCTTCCAGTCCGGCCTGTCGCGCGTCACCGTCATTGAAGGCCCGGGCGCGCAGCCGCGCCTCGTCCTCATGGGGCGCTTGGCCGTCTACGGTGCGGGCGCCGCGCGCTTGCACGAAGAAATCATTCCGGTGACGGCGATCTGGACTGAGGCCGAACGCGACCGCAAGCCGCTCAAAGCGCTCGGTGACAGCGGCGAAGAGCGCACCCTCAACCAGCTCGAAGAGGCTTTGCGTGAAGCTCGCGCCGCGACGGCGATGGCAGTCGCGCGCATCCAGGCTTTGGTCGAACGGGACGTTGCCGATCTCGTGCCGACGCTTGAAAAGATCGCCAACGAGCGCTTGGCGAAAGTGAAGGTTGATCTTGCCAAGCGCGGCGAAGTGGAAGCAAAATCTCTTGCCGAACTCCTGGAGCAGCAGCGCAAGCGCATCGGCAAGGCCAACGACGAGTTCGATCCCGATCAGCTGCTGCTGCCGAGCATCGGCGACGACGAGCGCCGCGAGCGCACAGCTGATCGCCGCCACTGGCAGGGCCGGCTGGTCCGGCTTGAGAAGGAGATCCGCGAAGAGCCTGCGCGCATCCGAGCCTCTTACGACGTCACCGCGCACCGGCTTGAGCCCGTTGGTCTCGTTTATCTCTGGCCGGAGACGGGTTGATCCCCATGGTGGCTGAAATCAAACGCGATCCCGATCTTGAGTGGCTGGATCACGTGCGGCCGGTCGGGCTTGTCATCGCGCCGGTCCTGCTGAAGGACCTCGGCCTCGCCCCGACGCGGCAGACCCAGGTCGATAGCGCGAAGGTTGCCGCGCACATCGCCGAGGATGATGGCAGCCCGGCACTGAAGGATCCGTGGGGCTTCGTGCATGACGTGCTCGGCTGGGAGGCGGAATTTGTGGCCGGCAGTCCCGGTGGTCCGCCGCTGCCCGACGATCTTCATGTCAGCCTGCCCCAGCAGGCAACGACGCTCAGTCCAACCTGGGCGGTAAAGGAACTCGGAGAATCTGTTCGGCCCTGGCAGCTGCTGGTGCGCATCGAGCCGACGGGCGTTGATCCGGATACGCGCGACACTCTGGGTGGCTGGGAAGCGACCGCGCATCAGCGCTTTGAGCGGCTGCTGCGTGAGACCGGCATCCACGCCGGCGTGCTGATGTCGGAGAAGAACGAGCGCAAGGATGGCGAGGATCGGTTCCGGCCCGAATTGCGTCTGGTCTATGCGCCAAAGGGCGAGACCTCGGGTTACCTGAGCTTTCCGCTCCGTGATCTTCGCGCCGTTGCAGGCCGCTCAATGCTTGGCGGCCTCAAATTGTTGCTGGACGCGTTTCGGCTGTTCGCCGATGCCAGCGATCGACGTCTTCCCGCGTTGTTGGAAAAAAGCCGGGAGGCACAGGCTGCGGTCTCGACCGCGCTCGCCGAGCAGGTGCTCGGTGCCTTGCACGAGTTGCTGCGCGGGCTCGATGCAGCTGCACCCGATCGCGCGCGCGATCTCGCCCGCAACCACGCGGAGCACCTCTATGAAGGCCTTCTCACCGTGCTGATGCGGCTCGTCTTTGTGCTCTATGCCGAAGATCGCGATCTTTTGCCCTCTCGTACCGATGGTCGCGCGCAGAATATTTATGAGATCGGCTACTCCGTTCGTGGTCTCTACGACAGGCTCACAAACGACGCAGCGCTCAATCCCGACACCATGGATGAGCGGCGTGGCGCATGGGGCCAGCTGCTCGCGCTGTTCCGCCTGATCCACAAAGGGCATCCGAGCCACTTCATCCAGGCGCGTGGCGGCAAGCTGTTCGATCCTGAGCAGTTTACTTTCCTGGAAGGCCGCGCTGCGTCGGGCGACGCGCCCCGTGTACTGCCGGTATCCGACGGCTACATCCTGCGCATCCTCGAGGGCTTGATGACGCTCGCCGCGAAGGGTGGTGCGCGCGAGCGATTGTCCTACCGCACCCTCGATGTCGAGCAGATTGGCTCGGTTTATGAGACGGTGATGGGCTTTCGCACCGAGCAGACCGAGGGTCCAAGCCTCGCGATAAAAGCCGGCAAGAACAACCGCACGCCTGTCTTCGTCGATCTCGAGGCGTTGCTTGCGGCGAAGGGTAAGGATCGGATCAAGCATCTGAAAGAGGAGGCGCATCGCGGACAGCTGTCGGCAGGGGTTGCCAACGCAGTTCAGGCTGCCAAAACGGTCGCCGAACTAGCTTCCGCGCTCGACGGAATCGTCGACGAGCGCGGCTCGCCCAAGAAGCATCCCATTGCGGCCGGCAGGCCGATCCTGCAGCCGACCGACGAGCGGCGCCGCACCGGCAGCCACTATACGCCACGCACGCTCACGGCACCGATCGTCGAGCACGTGCTGGCGCCGGCATTCGAGCGGCTCGGCCCGGACGCGACGCCCGAACAGATTCTCGACCTGAAGGTCTGCGACCCTGCGATGGGTTCAGGCGCGTTCCTGGTCGAGGCCTGTCGCGCGCTGGCCGCTAGACTTGTCCAGGCGTGGGTGCGCCATCCAGAAGAAAAACCGAAGAACATTCCCCCGGACGAGGATGAGGAATTGCATGCGAAGCGGCTTGTGGCGCAGCGCTGCCTTTACGGCGTTGACAAGAACCCGCTTGCCACCGATCTGGCCAAACTGTCGCTGTGGCTCGCCACGCTCGCGCGCGACCATGAGTTCACCTTCCTCGATCATGCGCTGAAATCGGGCGACAGCCTCGTTGGTCTCACCCAAGGGCAGATTGCGGCGGCACATTGGGACACGTCGAAGCCCGGCTTGCCCTTGTTCAGGCAACTGGTAAGGGACCGTGTAGCCGGCGCGATGAAGGGCCGCGCCGAAATCCAGGCGGCGTCCGACGATACCGCGCGCTTCATACAGGAGACGCGACATCGCTCGCTTGAAGCACGACTCAAGGAAATACGCCTGATGGGCGACGCGGTGATCGCGGCGTTCTTTGCTGAGGACAAGCCAAAACTGCGCGAGAAGAGACGCGCCGAAGTCGAGAGTTGGCTCGGCGGTGCGCCTGTGGCTTGGGACAAACTCGAGGCGATGGGGAATACCCTGAAGCAGGGTCCACATCCGCTCATATCGTTTCATTGGGAGATCGAGTTTCCGGAGGTGTTTGCAAGAGAGAACGGCGGCTTCGATGCAGTTATGGGAAATCCGCCCTTTGCCGGGAAAAATACCATCATTGGCAGCAATCGAGCGCGTTACTTGCCCTGGCTTCAGACATTGCACGTGGGAGCACATGGCAATGCCGATCTCGTGGCGCATTTCTTTCGCCGCGCGTTTGCGATGTTGAGATCTGACGGTGTGCTCGGGCTCATCGCCACGAACACCATTGGTCAAGGTGACACTCGCGATACTGGGCTGGCAACCATTATGGAGCAGGGCGGCGCGATCCTGCGTGCAACGCGAAGACTGAAGTGGCCAGGGGAGGCAGCAGTAATTGTGAGCGTAGTGCACTTGAAGAAGGGTATAGCTAATGCGCCTGAGATCGATGGGCGCCAAGTACGACGCATCTCCGCCTACCTAGTGGAAGGGGAACTCGACCATTCACCTGCGGTCTTGTCGGCAAATGTCGGCCGCGCGTTCACTGGCTGTTACCTTCTGGGAATGGGCTTCACATTCGATGATACTGCAGCTGCTAAAGGTGAAACAGCGTCGTTAGCGGACATGGCCGAACTTATCCAAGCTGGTCCGCATAACTCGGAACGCATTTTTCCTTATATTGGCGGCGAGGAGATCAACACAGACCCCGCACAAAGCCATAGGCGGTTTGTAATTGATTTTAGTCGGGATAGTGAAACTGAGGCTCGATCTCGGTGCCCAAATCTGCTTGCCGTCGTTGAACGGTATGTCAGACCAGAGCGCGAGAAAAAGTCTGATAAGCAGGCGCGAGAGAAATGGTGGCAATTTTTGCGCCCGCGATGGGAGCTAAGGGCAGCAATTGCCGACAAGTCGCATGTGCTCGTTGTCAGCCGGATTTCCGGCCACCTCGGTGTGGCCCAAGTTGCAACTGGTCCCGTATTTTCTATCGAGTGTAATATCTTTGCTTTCTCTAACGTCGCCCCCTTCCGTACTCCAGTGCCGTTTGCACGAAGTGTGGGCGCGCTTCTCTGCATCATCGATGAAGGACGATCTTCGATATACACCATCCGACTGTTTCGATACCTTTCCCTTTCCACCACTGTTTGAGACTTCATCTGACTTGGAGGCTGCCGGCCGCGCCTATCACGACCATCGGGCCGCGCTCATGATCGCCCGCAATGAGGGCATGACAAAGACCTACAATCGATTCCACGATTCGGCCGAGACCGCTGAGGACATCCAGCGCCTGCGCGAGCTGCACGGCGCGATGGACTGCGCCGTGCTCGAAGCCTACGGCGGGCGCGACCTTGCCGCGCGCGCCGAGCCGATCTTCCTCGATGAGACCAACGAGGACGACCACACCTACCAGGGCCGTCTATTCTGGCCTTCCGACTTCCGCGACGAAGTCCTTGCCCGCCTCCTCGCTCTCAACGCCGAACGTCACGCTGACGAGGTTCGTCGTAGCGTCGCGCCGGGTAAGAAGGGGAACGCCGGGGATGAAAGCGATGACGATGCAGAGTGATTGATCGTGCCAGCAGAGAGTGCCGGATGCCAATCTGTAGCCGATGCGGCAGTGAAATTGAGTTCCGCTACATAAAGGGGCGCTGTGTGCCGCTGCACCTCTACGGCGGCGGTTGCGACGGGTCCGCACGTTCGGATGTTTACGATTATGCCGGCTACAGCCGCAGCAAAGAAAGCTGCTGCTTTCTGACGAACTGCCCCGAGTGCAGCCATAAAGTTTACTTCATACGCCACAACGGCGGCAGCGTCTGGATCGATCCCCCGCTGGGACCGCCCTGGTACAAGCATCCTTGCATGGACAATACCTATGTGGCGGCGAAAGGCATTCGCTCGCCGGTCGTGACCGAATCCGCTCTTGCGAAGTTCAGACAAAGGGACGGCCTCATCATCGGGATCGTCAAGGAGGCCGAGGCGTCTGCCTCGAAGCTCTGCTCGTTGATCAACATTGAAGCCGGAAAGGACAAGAGCATTATCCTTCTGATGAAGAACAATGCGGGCTTCCTCGTCGGGCGCCTTGTGGTTTATGACCAGCGTGGCAAGAGCGTCTCGTGGGTCGAGGATGACAGCTACAAATTTCTCGTCATCGCTCGCCTCAAACCTCAACTCGTTCGGCCGGATTCCCTTGCACTGCCCATCGAATGTCCCGAGTGCACTAACAAAATCACGGCGGGCGAAATATCAGAACATCTCAAGCAGCAACACTGGTTTCCTCAGACAATCGTCTTGGAAAAGTCGCCCGTTCAACCTCCATTGCCGACGCGCAATCGTGGTGTTGACCGCAGCACGAAGGTGAAGGCTCCGACCCCGCAACGCATTTGTCCTAACCCATCGCGGTGGAACGACGTCTTCAAGCAATTGGTCGAATACGCCGAGGCGCATTCCAGTAATCCAAGCCAACCGCCGGCACCTCTCATTCTCGCGGGATGGGCATACAGCAACGACACCGAGAAGATGCGCAGGTGGAGAGAGACGGTCGACTGGGCCTCCGCCAATGGTTGCGTGGGCATTGTCAAAGGAATTTCAGATCAAGATTTCTACCAGGTCGAAAATCCGAGCAGCTATTCCGTCGGTCCGATGGGCGGTCCGTGTTATCGGCCGTGGGATTTCCATGCGAAGGTGCGGCCTCCCGAGGATGAGTTGGCGAAACATCTCGAATATCTGACCGCCCATTGGGCCGATATCGCAGGATCGGGCCTGTCAACAGTCACACGTCCCGTGGCGTTCACGGGCAAGAAAGCGCGGCGATTGTTGGTGCAGGCTGAGGGGACGGCCGCTCCCCCCGTGGGGAGGGTGGTCGTATCGATCGCCGGACGAAGCCGAGCGACGAACGTTCACTCGGTTTCGCAGTGCGGTGAACAAGGCGATCGCTTCTCACGAAGTCGATCATGTCGCATTTCAGGAAACATGATGGGGCCGCGGTCGCTCTGGCGTCGCAGCGGGCATTTTGTGAAAGTGTGGAGGTCCAGATGGCCCATTTCGGCAATGGTTCGCCAGCAACGGTCCACGTCGCCCTTTGAAATTGCTCCAAATAGCTTTTCCATCTTAGACCTTCGCCGGCTTGGGAGCTGCTCCCCAGATGCATATCTGCAATTAATTCTTGCTTTTGTCAATCCGCAAGATTACATTGCATCCATGACAACGCTTATTGCAACTCGGCTGAAAGCTCTTCGCGAGGAACGCAGGCTCTCGCAGGATGACCTTGCGCGCCTCTTTGGCTTCAAGGATCGGCAGACCGTGTCTGCGATCGAGACCGGCGAACGCCGGCTGTCGGCGGACGAGCTTTTGCTTGCCGTGGAGAAGCTCGGCGCATCGCTCGATTATTTTACCAATCCGTTTCTGCTTGTGGGCGAGGGAAAGTTCTCCTGGCGCCAATCGAAGGTGTCGAATGAACGGCTCAACGCATTCGAACGCGTTGCCGGCCGTTGGATCGCGGCAAATCGCACGCTCGCACCGTCGGTAGGCAAACCGCCGCCGAACCTGCGGCAGTCTCTCAAGCTGACGTCGAAAAGCACCTTCGCGGAGGCCATGGCCGCCGGCGAGCGCTTTGCCGCCGATTTCGAGTTGGGGGAGGTGCCAGCGCAGCGGCTCGCCGAGGTCATGGAGCGCAAGCTCGGCGTTCTCGTGCTGATGGTCGACGCGATCGACGGTATCTCCGGCGCCGCCTGCCGGCTGCCTGATCTCGATGCCGAGCTGATCAACCGCCACGAGGTCATCGGCCGACGCCACTTCGATCTCGCGCATGAGCTGTTCCACATTCTCACTTGGGACACGATGCCTCCAGAGCACGTCGAGGAGGCTTCTGAGCGCAGCAAGAGCCGTGTCGAGCAGCTCGCCAACAACTTTGCTTCGGCCTTGTTGATGCCGGTCGCCGTTCTCGACCGCTTCACGCCCGCGAAGGTCGATAATGTCAAATGGCTAAACGACACGGCAGAAGCGCTTCAGGTGACTGCCACGGCACTAAAATGGCGGCTCGTCGCTCTGGAGCGGCTGGACAACGCTCAGGCCAACAAAATTTCCGATGCCGACCTGCGCAATAACGGTCGCAATATTTCGGGACGCACGCCACCGCCGCTTTATTCGAAGGCTTTCATGGAAGTGATTGCACTTGCGATCGATGACGGGCAGGTCTCGGCGCGCAAGGCCGCGGATCTGCTTGATATGAAACTTGAAGATCTGACCGAGCTTTGCGCGACGCACGGCGTCAAACTGTCACTCGATTTGTGAGGGGCTATGGCGCGTCATCAAGGCCCGGTTCTGGTGGACACCAACGTCATTCTTGAGTGCTGGCGCATTAACGCGTGGAAAGTCCTTGCGGGAGGTTATGCCGTGGAGACGGTCGAAGACTGCGTCATTGAAACGCAGACCGGCTATCAGCGTCGGCGTGAAGAGCAGCGCATTGATCAGGCCGTGCTTACGCAGACCCTGAAGGCCGTCAACAAGGTCGACGACGCGCAACGCGCCGCCATGCTGCTGCGCGATCCATTGGCGGCGAACCTCGATCTTGGCGAGGCGTCGCTTTGGGCACATGCGCTGGGGCGGGCCGATACGTGGGTGCTGTGCGGCCCCGACAAGGCCAGCCTTCGCTTTGGCGTGAGGCTTGGGTTCCGCGACCGGCTTGTCGCGCTTGAGGGGCTGTTTCAGGACGCAGGGCACAAGCCCGGCGCCGCCCTGAAGGAGAACTATACGTCGAAGTGGCTGGATAAGACACTCGGCGAGATGGTGATTGCGGAGGGACCGAAACGCAAATGACCAGTTCTGCCACGCCACTTGCCGTTCGAGCGTCCATCGTCGAGAAGTTTCGCCGTGACCTGGTTGGTCCAGATGCACGGGACACAGACCTTGCGCAGGAGCGCCTGAACGAAAATCCCTCGCGCTGGTACCTCACCGGATTTCTTGCGCCAGTAGATGATCCGTTGACACAGGACGGAGGGCAAGGGGCCGAAGACGATCCATCTACACAGGAAGAGCTGGAGATTGACGTCGGAGAGTCCGATGCCGAAGGCGCGGGCGGCGCGTCTGGCGATGCCGACCCACCCGAAGTCCCCAACGCCAAGCGGCGATTCTTGCCGTCATCGATCGGTCTGACGGTTCTGCTGCCGCATGACGTGACCGAAATCGGAGCGGTGGTTTCGTGGGGTGATTACCGCACCGAACCACCGTTGCCCGAATCGGTCTTGCTGCCTGATGACGATTTCGGAGGTTCTCAGGACGATCCGAAAAAGCCGAAGCGCCCCAAGGTTGATTGGGTTCGGGCACCGCGAAAGCAAACCGTTCGGGTCGCTGTTCCTGATGGGCGAGGGCAGCAGATCGTCGTTCCGGAAAGCGCGGCCGCGCAACGAAAGGGAGGCGGCCTTGTGCTGGAAGCTCATGCGCGTCTATTCACTTACGAAACACCGGACGGAAGCGAGCAGGTCCGCGCGCTCACGGTATTTCTGGTCAATCGTCGAGCGGCAGTCCACCGCCGCTATGCCGACGTCAGCTTTGTCTTCCAGGCCAAGCTCGAACTTGTCAGCGAACAGGGGTTCCGGCCGCGCCGCGATCTCTCCGGCTTCAATTCTGATGATCCCGACCTGAGGGTGGCCGACCTGCACTATCGTGATGTCTGCGAATACGGCGTCGGCAGGAACGTTGCGGCAGCCTGGAATGCCGACGAGGAAAGGACTGGTCGCGTCGCGAGAGTCTGGACCGATCCATTACCGCAGGCCGAAGTAGAGCGTGTTGCACCGAACGAGGATGTCACGCTGAAATCGCAGGTCGCCTTTGACATGGCGCAGCTTGCGGAGGCAGCCGCAGGCGGTGGCGCCGATTTGGTTAGGGCTCTGTCGGCCTTGCCGCAGCTCTATGCGGAGTGGATCGACGCCGAGGGCCGAAAGCTGGCTGGTCTGGCGTCTCGTCGCCGCGAAACAGCCGAGCAACTCATTGCCGATATGCAAGCGGCCCGCGATCGCATCGCTGAAGGGATCGACGTCCTCTCGCGCGAAAAACTTGCCCGTGCCGCGTTTCGGTTCATGAATCTGGCAGTTTCCGCTGCTGCGCGCCGCCGAGATGCCTCGCAACCGAATCCGACTTGGCGGCCGTTCCAGCTGGCCTTCATTCTCGTCAATCTTGCGGGTTTGTCCGATCGAACGCACAAGGACCGCGAGATCGCCGACCTGCTGTTCTTCCCGACAGGCGGCGGCAAGACCGAAGCCTATCTCGGACTTGCGGCATTCGTCATCGCGCTTCGGCGGCTCAAGGGCTCGGGAGTCCTTGGCGCGGGCGTTGCCGTCATCATGCGCTATACCTTGCGGCTTTTGACCCTCGACCAGCTGTCGCGCGCCGCAGGCGTTGTTTGCGCGCTTGAACTGATGCGAACCGATGCAGCGAATGCCGACGAGAAAGGGTGCCGGCTGCTGGGAGATTGGCCGATCGAGATCGGGCTCTGGGTCGGGTCAGATGCGTCTCCCAATCGGTTGGGCCGCACTGGCGACGCCGACCAGACGACGGCCGTGGGGCGCGTGCGCCGCTACAAGTTGGGGCAGGACAAGCGTGCGCCGGCGCCGCTGAAAGCGTGTCCATGGTGTGCGACTGCCTTCACGCCGCAGTCGTTTGCATGCGTGCCAAACGACAACGCGCCGAATAATATGGTGATCCGTTGCGTCAATACGGCCTGTGACTTTACGCGAAATCGGCCGCTGCCAATCCTGACCGTCGATGATCCGATTTACCAGCGGCTGCCCGCGTTCCTGATTGCGACCGTCGACAAGTTTGCCAGCCTTCCATGGGAAGGTCGGGCCGGCGCATTCTTCGGTCAGGTCGACCGCTATCAAGAAGGTGTCGGGTTCTTCGGAGCCGCCGAGCCCCGGCAGGGACGCAAGCTCGACAATGGCTGGATGCTCGACCCGCCCGATCTCATCATTCAGGACGAGTTGCACCTGATCTCCGGTCCGCTCGGCACTGTGGCGGGACTTTACGAGGTAGCCATCGATCAACTGGCTGCGCGCCGCGTTGGCGGCAAGCGTGTGCGGCCAAAGATCGTGGCGTCGACCGCCACCGTCAGACGGGCCAGTCAGCAGATCGCTGCCCTGTTTGATCGTCATAAAACAAGCATTTTCCCGCCTCCGGGCATCGATCGCACGGACAGTTTCTTTGCGCGAACAGTCGCCTCATCCCAGGATCCAGCGCGTCTTTATCTGGGCATAGCGGCGCAAGGCAAGGGACCGAAGCTCGTCTTTCTTCGAGCACTCACAACGCTGCTCACGGCGGCTCAGGCTGAATACGACTCGCATACCCCTGTTGCAGGGATGAGCAACCCTGCCGATCCCTACATGACGGCGCTTTGCTACTTCAATGCGCTCCGCGAGCTTGGCGGCGCGCGCCGTATCGTCGAGGATGAGGTGCGCGCGAACACCGCCCGCTACGGAGCGGATCGCCGCCGGGCCGATCCGAAGGATGCGCCCTTCGCCGATCGTGCTATCCGTGAACCGCTGGAGATCACCTCGCGCGTTTCAACGGACGACGTAGCTCTTGCGAAGCAGCGGCTGGACGCAGTCTTTGGGGCCGACGGCCAACCGGTCGATGTCGCGCTTGCGACCAACATGATTTCCGTTGGTCTCGACATCCTGCGGCTCGGATTGATGGTCGTTCAGAGCCAGCCCAAAACGGCTGCGGAATATATCCAGGCCACCAGCCGCATCGGCCGCGATCATCGGCGGCCCGGTCTCGTGGTCGTCATCCTGAATATGCACAAGCCGCGCGATCGTGCGCACTTTGAGCAGTTCGGTCACTTCCATCGCAGTTTCTATCGCGCAGTCGAGGCCACAAGCGTAACGCCCTGGGCGTCGCGCGCGCTTGACCGTGCGCTTGCAGCCATTGTTGTCGCGGCGGCGCGGCACATCAATCCCGGGTTAACCCAAGATGCTGCGGTGAAAGAATTGATGAACCAGCCAGCCACGCGAGCGGTGGTGCGCGACGCAATTGTCGACCGCGCCCCGCAGGAGGCTATCCCCGGTGGCAAGGCAGCACTCGCCACCCTGATCGACGTTCTGTTCGATGCATGGATCGCGACAGCTGACGAGCAGACAAAGGGTGGCAACACCTTCGCCTATGCCCGCAACCCAAGTCCACATCGTCTGCTTCACATGCCCCTGGCACCTGAGTTGGAGAACCTGTCTGCGGCTCATCAGCGGTTTGTTGCCGGGCGCTCGATGCGCGACGTCGAGGCCAATGTCACCATCAACCCGCGCGATCCATGGGGCAACTCCATCGCCAACGCGGATGACCTAAAATGAGCAAGAACGCGCAGCGATTGAGTCAGGTGGTGTCGAGCTTTGGGCCCGGCGCGATGGTCGACCTGCCGACGCGCTCGGTCGTCATCGGTGGCCTGGAACTTTGGGAAATGCGGGCTGGCTCGTTCACGCCGATTCCGGAACCGCGTCTGACCGCAAGGCTTGAACAGTTCCTCAAGGCCCAAAACAGGCTGGCGCCGACGACGAATCTGTCGCTTCGCACGCCCCCGATCGATCATGGCCGGCCTGGTCAGCTTCCAAATTACATTATAGCGCCGGTCTTCCCGGCTTATTTTGTTTGCGAGCACGTCGAGATCAGCACCGTCGGCAGCGGTACGGCTCGCCGCCGTCGCCTGGTGCGCTGGCAAGATCTCGATACGCGCGGCGGACGCCGCAAGTTTGTGTTCGACGACGGCAAGAAATCAGATGTGACGCCGATCCGTTTTCTCTGTGCCTGCAAGAACGGACATATGCAGGACATCGACTGGAAATGGATCGTCCATCGGGGGCAGCCGTGCGAGAACCCGATGTGGATGGAAGAGAGAGGGACCAGCGCCGATCCCGCGGATCTCACCGTGGTATGTGGATGCGGCAAGCAGCTATCGTTGCAGACGTTGTTCCTACCGGGGTTGCTCGGCGATTGTCGCGGCGAGCGACCGTGGTTACTCGATCGGGATCCGAACGGATGCGATCAGAAGCTCAAGTTGCTGACGCGCACGGCGACCAATACCTACTTCCCGCAAGTCGATACGGTTATCTCCCTGCCGACGGCAGAGGATGAGTTGACGCGTCTCGTCGACAGCTTGTCGGGCGAGCTTGCGAACGTCCAGTCGGTCGAGGACGTGGGGCCGGCGAAGCGGTTCAACTCAAAAGTGCGCGCGGCGCTCGAATCATATCCCGATGAGGAAATCTTTGCTCGGCTGGTGAGGATCCGCGAGGGTGCGATCGTGGACAACAGCGGATCACCAAAGATAGCGGAGTTCGACGTCTTCGCTAGCGGCAGGTCTGAGATCGGACAGAATTTGCCTTCGGCGAAACTCTACGCGCAAACCCTGCCACGCGACGCCTGGGATGATCCTGCCGCAGATGTTGACCTTTCGGTGATCAAGAGCATCGTCGCGGTTCATCGTCTGCGAGCGGTGTCGTGCCTTTACGGCTTCACTCGATTCGAGGCTGCTCCGACCTCGGCCGACGGCGAGCTTGAAGATGTCGGGCTTGCAGTGCACGGCGCGCCGATTTCGCGCGACGCTGACTGGCTACCGGCGATCGAACAATTTGGGGAAGGTATCTTTATTCACTTTGACGAAGTCAGGATTGCGCAATGGCTTGCTCAAGCGCCGGCGCAAGCGCGTCATGAACTGCTGCACCGCGGCTATCTGCAGTGGCGAAAGAAGTTTGCGAAGCCACCAAAGTATCCCGGGACAGCATATGTTCTTCTTCACAGCCTGGCTCACGCTTTGATGACCGAAATCGCACTGGATTGCGGTTATCCCGCCAGCTCGCTCAAGGAGCGCGTCTACGCGCTACCTGGAGCCAGCGGCGCGCCCGAGCGCTGTGGCATCCTGATCTATACGGCGACCGCTGGTGCTCAAGGCACACTTGGAGGACTCGTCGGAACTGCGACGCGTTTTTCGCAGATACTGTGCAGTGCGCTGGACCGCGCGACCGTTTGTTCGAACGATCCGATCTGCGCCGATCACGAGCCGGACGACCACGGCGGTGACCGGGCCACCCACGGAGCGGCGTGTCACGGTTGCCTATTGATTGCCGAGACCAGTTGCGAGATGCGAAACATGTTTCTCGATCGCAACTTGCTTATCCCGACAATGTCGCCGCAGCGCTCGGCTTTTTTTTGTTTCGAGAGTTAGGTCGGGTCCAATCTACAGGCGAAAAATATAACATTCGATGAGCGAGATGCGAACAACGCGCCGTTACGCCAAATAGCTTGGGGGAAAAGATATGAAGGACGCTCAGAAGCCGGACCACGTCAGTCTGATGGTCCTCGTTAATCGACTTCGCGAGGGTCGTTTTGTAATTCCTGATTTCCAACGTGAATTTGAGTGGAAGCCTTGGGATATCAGCGAACTTATGCGCTCGATTTTCCTCGACTACTTCATTGGTAGCTTACTACTTTGGAAAGGGAAGAAGGATAACTTCGAGTCCCTCGCCTGCGAGGCCATTTATGGGTTCCAGGGCGAGGGCGCTCCCGAGCATATTGTGCTCGACGGACAGCAGCGGCTTACAGCCATGTACTACGCGTTCCTAGCGCCGGATGTGCCGGCTCCGAGTCGCGCGAATCGATTTCTCTATTTCATCCGCGTTGATCGCTTCATGGAGGAAGCTTACGACGAGGCGTTCGAGTATGACTGGACACGCACGGGCGAAAAGACCCTAGAGGCCGATCTGGCGCAGTATGAAACGCACAGATTTCCTTTGGCTGTTGTCGGGCGGGGGGACCGATCCATAGTGAGGTGGTCGCAGGGATACGAGGCGTACTGGAGAAGTAGGGAAACTGCCGCACTGAGCGAAGGGGACGAAGCGGGCGCCGAGACCGCTCGCCGGCACACCGAGAACGCGTTGCAGTTTGACAAGCACCTTGAAGGAATTACGCAGCAATTTCAAATCTCGTACATTGAACTAGATCAGGAGCTGGAGCTCGACAAGGTCTGCGACATCTTCACCCAGATCAACAGTCGCGGCATTCGCCTCGATGTGTTCGACCTGATCAATGCACTTCTCAAACCCAAAGGTCTCCAACTCAAGCACCTGTGGCGCGACGCAGCACCGCGTCTAGATTTTGTCGAGACTGAGCGGATGAACGTCTACATCCTCCAGGTGATGTCCATCCTTCGTCAAGCCTACTGCTCCCCAAAATATCTCTACTATCTCCTACCGGGCCAAGAGAAGAAGGTACGTGGAGCCGACGGTTCGTTGCACAAGGAAGTATTGCTTCCCGACATTTCCGAGTTCGAGAAGCAGTGGCATGAGGCAGTTGAAGCGCTCCAACGGTCGATCAACCTGCTTCGTCATCCCCAAGAGTTCGGAGCCATTTCGTCCCAGTACCTGCCCTATGTTTCGATACTGCCAGCCTTTGCAGCTCTTCAGCTGGCAGCCAGGAAGCTACCAGCGATCCGGCAACTCGACGCTCAGCGCAAGATTCGTCATTGGTACTGGGCCAGCGTCTTTAACAACCGGTATTCCGGTTCGGTCGAATCCACGAGCGCGCGGGACTATTTGGACGTGAAAGCATGGTATGAGGATGACGAAGCCGAGCCGGCGCTCATCGGCGAGTTTCAAGGGCGGTTCAAGGCGCTGGATCTCCGGCGAGAAACCAAGAAAGGCAGCTCCGTTTATAACGGCATATTTAATTTACTTGTGCTTCGTGGCTGCCGCGATTGGATGGCCGGCACGGTGCCGCAATATGGCGATCTCGATGACCACCACATTGTTCCCAAAAGCTGGGGAAGAGAGCGCGGCCTCGGCAGCGCCATCGACTCTATCTTAAACCGGACTCCGCTAACTGCCGACACCAATCGTAAGGTCATCAATGATCGTCTGCCGAACGAGTATCTGCCGGAGATGATTGCTGCCAACGGCGAAGCTGCGGTACGTGCGATTCTGGAATCGCACTTTATATCTACCGCGGCCTTCGACATTCTACGGCGCGAACCTTTCGGTCCCAACGATTTTGAGGCCTTTCTTTCCGAACGACAGCGCACACTTCAGGAGGCTATTGAGGATCTGCTGGTGAAGGAACGCCTCGACCTCCCCCCACAATTGCGCGAGCTTGACGCTCAAGTAGAGGCGGTGGAATTGAACCTCCGGAAAACCATCGACGAGGTCTTGGAGGGCGACGCCGTCAGACTTCCTCCTCACGTTAACCAGAAGATCGATGAGCGGCTCCAGGCAGCCGCGAGAAAAAATGCCGCCTTCGATCTAGACCACTACAAAACGCTGGGCGGTAAGCTTGAGTATGCGGACCTTCGAGAGGTTCAAGACGCGATCTTGAGCAAGGCGATCTGGCCGCTTTTCGAGGCCCGGTTCGTAAACAAAGAAACTCTAACCAAACGGTTCGACCAAATTGCTGAACTCCGCAATGGCATCCGCCATAGTCGCACAGTGGACGGGGTCACGCGCAAAGAAGGCGAGGCGGCGCTACTCTGGTTTCAGCAGGTGCTTGGAAGATAACCGACAGGCATCGACACGTGTTGCGGTGCCGTCGAAATCTACCAAGATGATAACGCTGAATAGGGGAGGACGGCGACATCGTCGCCTATCGAGCCCAAGATCCATGAACCTTGGCTCAAGTGAAAAAGTATTAGGAAGCGGGAGAATGCGGTCAGACCTAATCTTAGCGTATCGGGCTACGGATTATGTGGCATTTAACGACGGTAGGGCTATCTTGGTCCGGATCGGTCACCACTCGTTAATCGTTGACGGGTTGTTGACCAAGATGAAAACGAGGAGTGGCGCCTTCATTACCGCGTGGAATCCATTTAGCAAGAGCCAGAGTGCGGGGACAAATGCATATTGGGATCGTGAGCTAAAGCGCTATCTGAGTACCCGCAAATTCACTTATCTTGCGGGAGAAGGTCGTGGGGAAATTGGAGAATGGCCTCCTGAACCCAGCATTCTTGCGTTTGGCATGTCACGCGCGCAGGCCGCTTCGGTTGGTCGGCGCTTTCGACAAAATGGTATCGTATATGTTCCGTTGGGTAGACCAGCCGAATTGGTTATGCTCCGATGGCTGCGATAGGCGCGATAGCCGCTTTAGATCCTATGACGAAGGGCTATCGCCGTACTCTCGACATTTTTTAGCAAGGCCTCTGTCGAGCACCTCAAGCGTTGAGCAAATTTCGCCTGAAATTTCGTCCGGTCCAATCGAGTCGGACATTTCCAGAACGGTATCGACGATTTTTTCAGCGGATCGAATGCCTGTAACTCCTTTTGGAGATATGATCCCGTCGCCTTCTTCCGCGCTGGTTTGACGAAGTGAGAAAGTGCCATCGGCTCGCTGGGTGCAGTAAATGTAGTCGGTCCACGAGCTAACCAGACTCGCTCCCTTTCTCTTCCAAAGCACAACTTGTTTGGCCATTCCGATGTCCTCGCGTCGACTCCGAGAAAAATTCGTCTCAAGCTAAGTCGAGGCAGGTTGAAGGAAGCACTGAGTTGGCCTGCTCGGTCGTGGAAATTGGGGCAATGGCACACTGACTCAAGGCAACGCGGCCGGAGCGGGGTGCCTGTCGTGATTAGCTTCCGTCGCCAGAATGCGGATAACCTTCAAGCCATTCGCGATCTTCGCGCCATTGTTTCACAGCGAGCTGGCTGTTTGGTTTCGCTTGGTTGCCTTCGATCATGTTGTCCAAGAACCGAGCGAGCTTTTGAAATCGGGTTGAGGAATTGGGTCCGCCCCATTCTTTCATATACTCGGCCGAATGAATCATGGGTAATTCTCCTTCGAGCACATATTTGAGTATCAACCTTCGCATCTCCGAAGATTGGCCCTGATTGTGGCCCACGTGGTAGCCCAATGCAGCAAGCAATCCGCGCTCGGGTCTGTCGTAGTTAACAACCGTGTCTCCTTGATCTCGTCTGCGTTGCCATTCTTTTTGAATGTCGCGTATCATCCGCTGGGCAGCTTCGACCTGCTTCTTTTCGACAATCAGACGAATGGAATTTAGGAATCTCTGGAAGAGCTGGTCGTATGTTTCGGTTTGTAGAGTCATAACGGTTTCCTGAATCGAGGCCGATAGAATTTGGGCAGTTGCTTCGGAGGAGGGTCTGCAGAGTAAATGCATTCCTCAATCCACGCATCCAAGGCTAGTTGATCTGGTTGGAGTTGCACCCATACGCCTGTCTCTCGGCTAGTCGTATAAAGACTACCGCGTTCCCGTTTGGGAATGTCCCTATTTTGGTTGCTCATAAATCTAGGATACCCGAAAAAAAGGAAACTAGCCTCGGTCCCGCGTCCACTTTCTTTGGCCGTGTCTAATCCGACCTTGAATTCGAACTCATCGCAATTGTCGATTTCGATGTTGCCGCCGGTCGCCGGGATTGGGCACGGCAATCTCGCGCGAAATCGGGGACCGCGGTAGCGAGGGTAATGCGCTGGGCAATCTCGGCAATGTCTAAAGATCGGCCGGCCGCGTCCCCCCGCTTGGCACAACATCGTGGCCCAACTATCAGCACAACTCGTAACCGTCTCATATTGTTTAGCTTTTGCTGGCGATCGGTGCCACCAATTTTGGCACATCGGCGCGGGCTGACAGTTTCGCTCAATAATTCTCGAGCGCACGGTCAGCTAAGCCGTCTGGGATGCCTATCGACAATGGCCAAGGCGCGTTAAGGAAAGGCGGATCGGTTCGCGAGCATCAATCAAGCAGGGCATCGAACACAACCTCATCACTCTCCAATGCGTCAATCGCTTCGCGTTCCGATTCAAAGACTTGCGATGCGCCTCTTGTGCGTTCGTCCTTCCAACACCAAACGGTATCAAGGTTTTCGTCATCAAAAAAGTCAAGAAAAATGGAAACCCCAGTCGGAATAACGCCGCCCAACCGTGTGATCTCGGCTACTGCCTCGATCTCAGTCTCGAAACCCTTTGAAGACACTCGCACATCATGCCGCCGAGCAATTTCTGACTTCTGGAATACAACGAATTCGAGCTTATCAGGCTGGGTACTCAATACGCGACAAGCGAAGAACAGACCTTGCGGCATAGATTAGGCCCCCTAGGCATTAAAGCGTCACGCACCATCGACAGGCAACGCAGGGTGGTCAAGTTGTAGCTCACTTGGGTTGACGCGCCGTTCAGCTTTTTTTTCGCCGCTCGCCCCTGGGTGCGATGGATCCGAATGCAGCGAGACCGCGAATTTCTGTTCCATCGTTTTGTCACGAAACCAGAAGCGGATACGAAAATCCCTCGTCTGCCTAATTCGCTCACTACGAACCTTCACGTCCTTGTCGATTGCCGCCGCCTCTGTTCTGAGCCGCCGGAGTGTTTCCATCTGGTTCGGACCAGCCTTCAAAATTTGCTTCATCATTTTAAACTCCTCACAGATTTGGGCACACTCTCCGTTGAGAGATACGAACAGTTTCGCTTAATATTTCTCCCGTGCACCAGACATCGACTGGTCCTACCTCATCCGGGCAGTGGATAATACCCTGATGAGTGGGGAGGCGACCTATGACGTAAGCGGGCCGCCAGGCGGCGGTCGAAAACCCTTCGGCGCCTGGCTTAGAGGCGCGAAATCGTAGAATGGCTAACATTATATGTCCGTGCGATATCGGTCAGGACCTCTCCCGCCTCTCGCCGAGTCAAAGCCTCCCTCCGCTGATGGGGTGATAGCTTCGGCTTTCGACCAAGGATGACCCCACGGGCCTTGGCACGCTCACGCCCTTCGCCGGTCCGCGTCCGGATTAGTTCGCGCTCGAACTCAGCGAGACCGCCCAAAACGGTCAGCATCAAGCGGCCGTGCGCCGTCGTGGTGTCCGCCCAGGTGTCTCTCAGAGATTTAAACCCTGCCCCTTTCTCGGCGATCGTCCCCAGCAGATTAAGAAGATCGCGTGTGGACCTCGCCAGTCGGTCGAGACGGGTGACGATCAAAACATCCCCCTTTGCCAGGCCTGCCATCAGGCGCGTAAGTTGCTTGCGGTCGGACCGCGCACCGCTGATCTTCTCCTGAAATATCTTGGCGCATTTGGCGGCTTTGAGTTCGGCTAATTGGGCGGATAAAGATTGGCTGTCGGTGCTCACCCGCGCGTATCCATAGACCGTCATATCGCCCTCCATTTCGCACATATAATATGCACAACATAAAGCAGCATTTTATATGGGTCAACGAATTTGTGCATAAATCATGATTTTTGCACGGAGCCGATCAATGTCCGTTATGCGGGGCTGAGCGGACTCTTTGCGAATGCGTTCTCACTTCCTAGTCTGACCCAACTCGGACGTCCGACGATTTGCACCCCTGATGAAACAATTTGTCGTGGATGATGGCATGGGAGTGGGATTGGCAATTCAGCGACGCCAGTTCAAGACGTTTGCTGTCTGTGCAGCTCCACGGCGCGTTAGCGCGTAAACTCAACCCGCCTTCGCGACGACATTTTCTGTGGGGATGGTGAAAAACGGCTGCAAGCCCTTCCCGGCCTGGGGGTCTGTGTTGACCCAGATCAATACCGGTACCGCGGCGAGGCCGGATTTTGCGCATCGCATCCAGTATGGAGACGGCGCCCGCCATGAAACTCCTCCTGAAGCAAATCCGGCACACCCCGCTGCTCTGGATGCTGACCTTCGTGCCGGCTCTGCTGGTCGCGGAGACGATGGCGCCGCATTCCCATACGCTGCTCTTCGTGCTTTCGGTACTCGCCATCGTGCCGCTGGCCGCCCTGCTCAGCAACGCAACCGAAGCGGTTGCCGCCAAGACCGGCGATGCTGTCGGCGGCCTTCTCAATGCGACGCTGGGAAACCTGACGGAGCTGATCATTGCGATCACCGCGTTGCACGCTGGCCAGTACATGCTCGTGAAAGCGTCGATTGCCGGCGCGATTGTCACCAACGCCCTGTTTATGCTCGGCGCCTGTCTGCTGCTCGGCGGCCTACGCTATCACGTCCAGGAATACAACCGGGCCGGCGCGCGGCTCTACTCCGGTCTCCTGCTGATGGCCACTGTCGCTCTGCTCGCCCCGTCGGCGGTCGCCGACCTCGATCTCGCGCAGGGCGAGACCATTATGCGGAAGCTCAGCGTCGGTCTCGCTATCCTGCTCATCATCGCCTACGCGCTCGGCCTGCTGTTCTCGCTGAAGACCCACAAGGAATTGTTCGCGAGCGCCGAGCATGGCGAGAGCGAGGAACATTGGCCGATTGGCCTTGCGGTCGGCACATTGGTCGCCGTCACCGTGCTAGTTGCACTGGTGAGTGAGATTTTTGTCGAGTCCGTACAGAAGGCGGCGGAAACTTTCGGAATGAGCCCGGCCTTTGTCGGCTTCATCATCGTCTCACTAGTCGGCGCCGCCGCCGAGTTTGCCGTGGCCTTTTCTGCGGCGCGCAAGGACCGCCTCGACATGAGTGTCAGCATCGCGCTCGGCAGCGCCTCCCAGATCGCGCTGTTCGTCGCACCCGCGCTGGTGCTGCTCAGCTATGTCGTCGGACCGTCGCCGATGAGCCTGCAGTTCTGGCCGGGCGCTGTCACCATGGTGATGATTGCGACCGTGACCGCGAGCTTCATTACGAGCAGCGGACGCTCGGCCTGGTTCGTCGGCGCCCTGCTCATCTTTATCTACGCGGTCTTTGCGCTGACGCTGTATGTGGTCCCGCCGGCGGGCCAGGCGACGGGGTGAAGCCGACTCCTCCTTTTTCCTTGCCGTCCGTCAGCCCTGTCCTGCTTGCTCGTTCAATCGGTTGTGGCGAAACGCACGAACTGCCGCGCCAATGCGCCATGGGCCGAGATCAGAAACGCGGTCGCTGACCGACCAGACGAAGAGCATGGGCGAGACCACGAAGAAAGCCGCAACGGGCATGTCCACCCCAAAGGGCTGAAGTCGTTGCATGGCCGCAAGGGCGCCTGCTAGCATCTTGCGGTTCCATTTAGGTGAGACGGGCGATGACGTATCAACTCCTGGTCGGCTCCATCGTCAGCGTGATCAACATCATGATCCATGCTTTGGTGACCGTTGGCGCCATCGGCATCGCCCGCACGGCGGGCTTGCGGCACACGGCGCGGCCGAAGCTGCACCTGATGACCGTCATGGTTGCGACCGCGGTTGTCCTGATGGTCGCGCACATGCTCGAAGTTTTCGTCTGGGCATCGGTGTACGGCATCGTAGGCGCGGCGCCTGCCGGCAGCGATCTGCTCTATTTTGCCTTCGTCAATTACACCACGCTTGGCTACGGTGACATCACGCCGGTACAGGAATGGCGGCTGAAAGGGCCGATGACTGCGATGAACGGCATCCTGATGTTCGGTTGGTCGACTGCTGTCCTGTTCGAGGTGCTGCGGCGGACAATCGAGCACCTCGCCGTGATCGGCGCTCCTGGTTTCAGTCCTGCAGATCGAAGCTAGTGAGTTGCTGCCGATCCGGCAGCACGGTCTGACGCTTATTGTTACCGACGAAGCCGAGAATGCTTAGTCTCGTGCAGCCGCGACAGGTGATGCTCGCCCGCGCTGACGAGGTGATCGAATAAAGGGCCATGTCTGTTCATGGCACAAATGCGAAGTCTGGCGAGGTCCGCTGCACCGTCGCTATCGGATAAAAAGCGGACATGACTCAGACGTCGTAAAACCATCGCGATTGACCCGAAAGAGACATAGGGCTGGCGCGCCATTGAGCGTCGTTTCCAACTGCATTCTAGTTTGCAAACTGCTATGCATTTGCTGAAGGCGATCCGGAGGCAACGAAGTATTGCAGCAGCCTCATGAAACCGCGCACCATCCTACTGATTGTATGCACGGGCTTGGCCATGTCGATCACCGGCTGTTTGCCGGTGTCGGCTGCAACGCGGCATGTCGTTCTGCTTTTTGACGAACGGGTCGAATTGCCCGGCCTGTCGCTCCTAGATGCGGAATTAGTCAGCGCACTTCGGTCCAACTCCACCGAGCCGGTCGAGGTCTATCGCGAATGGATGGATTTGTCCCGATTTAGCTCAAGCTCTTACAAGACGCTCCTGCGAGACTTCCTCCGTGCCAAATATGCGAACAAGAAGATCGACGTGGCAGTCGCCGTCATGGCCCCCGCGCTTGATTTCTTGTTGGCCTATGGTGATCTGATCTTTCCGGGAACGCCAATTGTGTTCTGCGGATTGGATAGAAGACAACTTGGCGCTCGCTCCCTGCCACCCAACGTGTACGGTGTTCTTATAAAGAGAGAGTTTGCGCCGACACTTGAGCTTATACTTCGTCTGCATCCCAAGACCGAAGACGTTGTCGTCGTTTCGGGCACGTCAGAATTCGACACTGAGCTTCTCGCGGAGGCGCAAAGAGAGTTTCGTTCGTACGAGAACCGGGTCTCGTTTACTTACCTTTCAGAGCTCCCTTTGGAACAGCTTCTCGCGAGGCTTTCGCAGTTGCCCCCTCGAGACATCGTGCTCTTTATGTCGGTGTTTCAAGACGGCATCGGCCAACGCTTCGTTCCACACGAGGTCCTTGAACGTGTTTCCGGCGCGGCAAGCGTGCCTGTCTATGGCTTTCTCGATCAATACCTCGGCCGGGGGATCGTAGGGGGAAGCCTGTATAGTTTGGCCGCGCTTGGCGCTGAGACAGCCAAGGTGGTTTTACGGCTCACGGCGGGCGCGGTGCCTCCGCAGACCCTCACTGAAATCTTTAGCAATAAGGTAATGTTTGACTGGCGGCAGATGCGGCGTTGGGGCATCAGCGAGGGCCGCCTTCCACCGGGCATCGAGATCGACTTCCGAGAGATTTCCGTATGGCAGCGGTATCCGCGGCAAATCGCATTCGTTGTCGCACTCATTCTTGTGCAAACCGGGCTGATTTCGGTGCTGCTACATGAGCGTCGTCGGCGTCAACTTGCCGAAGTGCAGTCCCGACAGCGCATTGCTGAACTTGCCCATGTCAACCGCTTCTCCACGGCTGGCGAACTGACCGCCTCAATTGCTCACGAAATGAACCAGCCGCTCGGCGCCATTCTGACCAACGCCGAAACGGCAGACGAGATCCTGAATTCTCCGAGCCCCGACATCGCTGAACTCAAGGATATCGTGAAGGATATTTTGCAGGATGACCGGCGCGCCGCTGAAGTAATCCGGAGGATGCGCAGTCTGTTGAAAAAAGCACCTTTCGAGCTGAAAAATATCGACCTTAACGACCTCGTTCGGGAAACTGTCGAATTGCTTTCGGCGCTGGCTATCGCACGAAGAGTCGAACTGCTTAGTTTGATCACGCCGGATGCGCTTCCGATCCTCGGCGACCGCATTCAGCTTCAACAAGTCATTCTGAACCTTGTCGTGAACGGGATCGACGCGATGAAGGATACGCCTACCGAAAACCGCATCATCAGCATTCTGACTTCGCGCGTCGAGAACTTTGCCGAGCCATCCGTATCGGATCACGGCCCGGGCATTTCCGAAGACAAATTAAAAACAGTCTTTGAACCGTTTTACACCAGCAAGGCGGAAGGCATGGGCATGGGGCTGTCCATCGCGCGCACGATTGTCGAGGCGTACAATGGGCTGATATGGGCAACAAATCGGGATCACGGGGGCGCGTCGTTCCAGATCAGGCTTCCTCTTGTCTCATAGTTGGTGATCCATGGCACGACCCATGTGAAGTGGACTCGACTTCCGCTAATGGCACAGGCCGTGTGGGCACGAAGCGGACCAGCCGGGCGGGTCTAATGATGTCCGTTGATTGGGGTAGACCGGAAGTTGGATTTGGGAGCTGTCAGGACCGTTGTTGACCCAACTGAGACATCGAGCCTGATCGCGTGTGAGGCCGGTCAGCCGGCCGAATCGCCGAATGCTTAGCCGGCGAGGAAGTAAACGATGACCGATCCCCAAGTGGTGAGCAGGATGTTCGCGACTGGATATGCTGGCGTATAGCCCAGCACCGCAACGGGGCTTCCCGAGCGCTCCTGGACAGCGGCCATCGCCGCCGTCACGGTCTGCCCGCCGGCCAAAGCTCCGAGCAGCATGATCGGATTCATCCGCAGCGCGAAATGACCGAAAGACAACCCAATTACCTGCGGCAGGAGCGTAACCACGATACCGCCCAAGAACAGCCCAATCCCCACCTCCTTCAGAGCCGAGAGAAAAATCGGCCCCGCCTGGATGCCGGTAAGCCCGACGAAAGCTGCCAGCCCAAGTGACGTCATGAAGGTAACGGCCCCGTCGGGAATGCGTCCGAACAATGGATAATGAGTGCGGAGATAGCCCACCAGAAGTCCCGCAAGCAGCGTTCCGACGCTCGTGCTCAGCGAAATCTTAACGCCTCCGATGGAAAAAGTGATGAGAACGCCAAGAACGCCTCCGAGGAAGATCGCCAGCCCCAAAACGACAAAATCGATGCTTGTGCTGGGAGCGATGGCGGCGCCGATCTTCGCGGCCGCTCTCTGTATGACGAACTCCGGGCCGACGATGCGAAGGACGTCGCCGCGCTGAAGCACGACACCGGCTGCGACAGGGAGTTCCTGACTCCCGCGGCTCAGTCGTCCTAAGTAGAGCCCGCGCGTCCAATCCTCCTTCGACGCATCACCAAGGTTCGTGCCGGCAAGCTTCGGATTCATCAGGAGAACGTCGGCCACTGTGACCGGAACATCAAGAAGTTCACTATCTTCGATCTCCGGGGCACGAGCTCCAATCTGCTCGACGATAACCTGGCGCGGGCCGGAGATCGCAACCACATCCCCCGCCTCGAGCGTGACGTCGGGCGTCGCCTCGAGAATGCGTTCTCCGCGACGGAGTCGGTGGACGAACAGGCGGTGCTCAAGGATTCGCGCCTCAACAGCGGCGACGGCTTTTCCCGCCAAAGGTGATCCATCAGCCAGTCGATAGGCGCGCAGCTCGAATTTTCGCCAGGCGGATGCCAGCCCCGGTTTGGCGCGATTCATACCCAATGCCTGCTCGAGCTTTAGCGCCTCCGTCTTCAGGTCTATCTTCAAGAGTCTCGGGACAATTACCGTGCAGAAGATAATCACGCCGGCATAACCGAAGATGTAACAGACTGCATCGGCCACGGCGATGTGCGCAGCAAACAGTGCGCGGTCCGCTTCGGGCAGAGCCAACCCGTTGACCGCGTCCGTCGCCGTTCCCATAGCGGCGCTTTGGGTGAGGGCACCCGACATCAGCCCAGCGGCAAACCCCGGATCCAGCCGCAGCACTTTGGCAACGAGGATCGAAGCTGCAAGACCGGTGATGCACATGACGACGGCCAGCAGCACCGGCTTCAGCCCATCACGCTTTAGCGCCAGAATGAACTGCGGGCCGACCGAGTAGCCAATCCCGAACAGGAAAAGAAGAAACAAGAAGGACTTGGTCATGCCCGAGACGGGTACATGCGCGAACTGTCCAACTAAGAGCCCAGCGAAAAGAGCGCCTGTAACCGGGCCGAGACTAACCGCCCCAATTTTGAAGCTTCCGATCCAATAGCCGGCGGCGAGCACGAGGAATAGCGCTAACTCCGGGTAGCGCACCAGGAACTGTTCCATCCAAACTAGCATCGCCTGTCATCCCATATTGCGGGTTGGATCGCATTGGCCGCCGCCTTGGTGCCGACAAGCAGGCGGATACTTGGCAACCGCCCCATCGGAGCAGGATGGGTGATCAACAAGGGCCAAGCGAATAGCGAACTCAATTACATTGTCAGGATCATCTGGCATCGATGCCAAACCTTGGACGGTGACATAGCTTGAGTGGCAATGGACAGGCGGGAAAGTAGAGCGCCCATCAGGTTCCCCATGACGCACGTCAACGCGGTTGCGTGCGTTGATCTACATCAAGCGACGAAGGCGCCTTACGTCGGTCAGTTCCTGGCGACGTTCCTTGACCACCAACAACGGCAGAAGGCGGCCAGTTTTAACCTGGATTAAGTCCTCGCCAAGCTGAAGGAACAGTTCCGGGTCGAAGTGGAGACCGGAGATTTTGGTCGAAGGTCCATATGCAAGAAAATCGGCCTGTGGCCCACGCCGGGTGTTGATGCTTCATTTCCGGTTATGGCACGAAACGGCCATGCCGGGATGGCCTGACGATGGCTGCTCTTGAGGGTACAACGGACATGCCGTTCTAGCGCGGCCACTTCCGTTTTTGACCCAGCCTGTGTGAAAACGCGCGCGAGCAGAGAATGCGCAGAATTGTTTTCTCCCTTTTCCTCTTTCGACTGCGACTGCCAGTGCTGTTCTTTTCCTATTCAATCTAATCGAGACAAAATTTCTACGCGCAAGTTCGACGTCGGAGTTTTCACACAGGCTGGACCCACAACGGACTCTGGCCGACCGAGCGGTGAGACGATGCGAGTTCCGGGGTGATGGTGTCGGCCAGCACTGGCGGACCGGCCGAGTCAGAAGGTCCGGTCCCAGTTCTTCTCTCCCAACTGAAATTCCAATCGGTGCCCATGAACAATGAGAGGAAGGCCCTTCAAAAGAGCCTAGAGGACAGGTCCGAACTGGTCCGCTGATGCGAGAGCCGCCGCCGGACGCGTCTCCGGTCATAACCGCGCGCGACGATCGCGACCAGCGCCTGCTGAAGCCGAGCCGGGCGAGGTCGCTTTACGGGCGAGGATGCTCCCAGTCGAGAAACTCGATTTGATCGAAGGCCCGTCGCGGCGTGCCGAGGAATACTACGAGACGAAGGCCATCGGTCAGATATGGGTCTCCACCGAGATTGACGCGCGGATCGGGCATAGACGATACACCAACGCCCTGCACAAAGCCGAAGCGCGAAACGGCCCCGGACATGATCAGGTCCTGCAGCAGATAGAAGCGGTCCTGGTCGACGGCCGGGCTAATTCGATGCGTGGTCAGATACCAGACTTGCGTGGTCAACTTGATGCCGATGTCGCGGCTGATTTGGCCCACCCAGACCTGCTGCCCATCGACCGTGAACGGAGCGAGCCACAGTCGTAGATGATTGCGAAGGCTCACGGTGTTGCGCGCCTTTTGCAATGCGACGTCCTGCTGCCGTCCGAAAACATGCAGCGGGCTGACTGGTGCGTTGAGATATTCGCTGCGGAACAGGAAAGCTTGAATCGTTCGATATACGCTGTGAAGATCGAACGGCTCGTCGAGCCTCCATCCCCGCCCGATGAATGAGAAAAGTGCATCGAGCCCGTGCCCGACAACGACGATATTGAGCGGATCACCGTTATCCGTGCCACTCTTGTTGGTGGTGCAGCACGGTAGCTTCGCCAGCCTTTCGCGCAGCGTCGCCAGATCGATATCCTCAACCGATCCGGGCGGATAGATGTTGCTGAAATCAACCTTCTCGATCGCATAGGACCCGCCGCGGACCGGGATGGCGAACCTGAACAGCAGTTCCTCACTGCCGGTTTCGAACCCCACGCCAAACAATTTCAAGCCACCTTCACGGTGCGTAAAGACGAAGCCCGCCGCGGCTTGCCTCTGCGGGATGATATCCGGCATGGGAGCCTCGGCGACGGCGGCCTTGATGGACGCATTGGCGCTGCCGCGCCACCATGCGTGAAGAAGCTGCTCCACCTCTGCTTCCGAAAAGTATTCTGGGTCGGTGACGATCGGCAGAAACTCCAACGGGGGTTCACCGGCGTTGTCCACGCCCAGCCAGATGGCCTGAATGCCATGATCGGCCAGAGACGCACCGAAGTAGCGTTGGCTTTCGTCGTCAGTCAAAACCGCCGCGCGAACGGTTACCGCGCCCTGATGGCGAGCTTCGGCGCGGGACATGAATGACTGCTCTGCTGTCCGATCGGGGGTGGTGACGCCGAACCAGCCAAACACGGCGATTGCCAAAAGCATCGCCACCGCCAAAGCCAGGGCCTGCCAGCGCCATCGTTTTATGGCTTGCCAGACTCGTCGCAGAATCGCTTCAGACATCGTCAGCCTCAGGCCTGACAAAACCCCTGTTCAGTCTATCGAAGGGGCGATAGAACTGTCGAGCATTGCTCAAGCAGTTGCCCTTTGACGCGTTGCGGCGCGGACGAATCAAGTGAGAGCCATGTCGGCTTGTGGCAGATTTTGTTGCAAAAGTCGAAAATCGAACGACTCCGAAAATCTCGCGAAAGTTGATTTTCGGATGGCTGTATCGCTGCAAAGTGCCGTAGCGCCAATACGAAGGTCCGTGGTCGTTTTTCTGCGAAACGATGTGGTCCCTCACGTCGCGAGGCGCGGGACGCATCAGCGGCTCTAAAAAATTTCGTTCGTCACCTCAAAAAGACTTTTGCAACAAAATCGGCACATCTCAGACATGGCGCGATGCCCGAATTGAGTCCGCTAACGGGGTGTAAAGCGGAAGTCCGACTTTTGGGGCCGTCAGGCCGTTGATAACCCAATTGGGACATCAAGCTAGATTGCGTCCCCGGCTTGTTGCCGTTTCGCACTCGTCGATCGGGTGCAAAGTGCCCTTAGTCCAAAAACATTCTATCCTTTTCGTCAGGTTCGATTTCGCACCCGCATACGTCGCGCAAGGCTAGATCAAACATCCGATCAAGCTCATCGCGAACCAACATCAGCCGACCATCTATTCTTGGTACCGCCGCCGGTATCCTCCGTTGCCTCGTTTACTCAACAAGGCGGCCAACGCTGCCGCACCTTCCATATCTGCCATCTTCCATGCCCCGTTCTTTATTGCATCACGTCATCTCTCGGGTGGGTCGCGATCGGTTTGGTCCTCAAGATCAGCGCGGGAATAGAACCAGCTTCGAGAAAGGTCGGCCGTCTGCGGATCGCCCTTGATCAGCATGCAGTTGTACCCGTCTCCGACGGCATGTGTATCGGTCCTGTTCTTTGATTTCGCCGAGGAGCTACGGCACGGACCGCACCGTCGAAAGTCAACTCTAAGCGTCGATCGTCTCGTCCGGCAGATAATGCTCATGCCATACAGCATTGAGGATGCCGAAGGCACATGCGAAAGCGACTCCCAGAATCCAGGTAAAGTACCACATGCTCCCTCCTCAATAGAGATTGGACGAATTGCGCTCGACTTGGCTCGCGGTCACCGCCCCGCGCAGGGCACTGAACACAATCGATGTGTAGACGAGTACGACAGGCAGGAAGATCAGCGTCGCCAGCAGCATTACGAACAGCGTGAGCTGGCTCGACGATGCATCCCAGACGGTCAAGCTCACCATCGGCGCGATATTCGATGGCATCAGGAACGGGAACATGCTCAGGCCCGCGGTCGCGATGATGCCAAGGATGCCGAGCGCGCTGGCAATAAAGGCCAGTCCGCCTCTCTGAGCCATGGTGAAGAGCAAGGCGAGCAGCGGACCAAATATGCCGAGGCTAGGCGCTACGATCGTCCAAGGATGCGCCGCGTAGTTGGCGAGCCATTGACCCGGTTGGCGGACGACCGTCTTCATGAGCGGATTCGAAGGCCCGTCGCCCATCACTCTGCTGGTGATGGCGTAACCCTCGATTCCGAGCCATACCCACAGGCCGGCCAAGGAAAATAGGATGACGGTGAGCGCGGCGCCAATTTTGACGAACTCTTGCGCACGCTGCCGAACCGGACCATCCGTCTTCAGCGTGAGATAGACCGCGCCATGGGTAGCAAGCATTGCAGCGGAGACGAGGCCGCACAGCAGCCCGAATGGATTGAGCAGCTCGAACAGTCCGCTTCCCTCGTAGAGAGACCGCAGATCGGAGTCAATGCGGAAGGGAACGCCCTGCAACAAGTTGCCGAAAGCCACCCCGAATACCACGCTCGGCACCAGCCCGCCAGCGAACAGGGCATAATCCCAGAAGGTCCGCCAACGCGTGTCGGCAAACTTATTGCGGAACTCGAACCCGACCGGACGCAGGATAAGCGTCGCAAGAACAAGAAACATAGCGATGTAGAAGCCTGAGAACGATGTGGCATAAACAGGCGGCCATGCCGCGAACACCGCGCCGCCACCGAGGACCAGCCAGACCTGATTGCCTTCCCAGAAGGGTCCAATGGCATTGATCGTAACGCGCCGCTCGATGTCGCTGCGAGCGACATATGGCAAGAGCATCGCCACCCCGAGGTCGAACCCATCCATGATGGCGAAGCCAATCAGCAACAGGCCCAAAAGCAGCCACCACACGAGCCGAAGGATTTCGTAGTCGACTGGGATCGTCGTCATGGCGTCTACCTCACTCCGCGGGCAGCGCTGCAGGTCGCATCGCTGGTTCCGGCAGTCCCAGCGCGCCAACCGGTCCCATGCGGATGTATCTGAGCATCAGCATGATATCGACGACGAGAAGGGACGAATAGAACAGGACAAAGCCGGTCAGGGTGAACAATACCTGAGCGGTCGACACCGAAGATACGGCAAGAAACGTCGGCAGCACCCCGTCGATCGCCCACGGCTGTCGGCCGTATTCGGCGATGATCCAGCCGAGCTCCGCCGCGATCCAGGGAAGCGGCAGCGACCAGAGCATCAGGCGCAACAGCCATCGCCGCGAAAAGTTGTGAAGTGAAACGTTCCAGAACGCGACCGCGAACAGCCAGATGAAATAAAAGCCGAGCACCACCATGACGCGGAAGCTCCAGAACAGTGGCCCGACATTGGGAACAATGTCGCTGGCGGCGTGCGCAATGGTTGCAGCGTCTGCAGTACGCGGATCCGCGACATAGCGCTTCAGCAGGAGGGCGTACCCCAGATCTGCGGCGTGCTCCTGGAGCTGCTTCCTCGCTTGGGAGTCGCCGCGGTTCTGCTTGATTTTCTCGAGAGCGTCATACGCAATCAGGCCATTGCGAATCCTCTCTTCGGCGTGCGCAACTAGGTCATTGATTCCCGGTATCGGCTGGTTGAATGAGCGTGTTGCGATGATGCCGAGCATCCAGGGTATCTTGACGGCGTATTTGACCTCGCGGCTCTGCGCGTCTGGAATGCCGACAACGTTGAACCCGGCGGGGGCCGGCTCGGTTTCCCACATCCCCTCGATGGCCGCGAGCTTCATTTTCTGGTTCTCGGATACGGTGTAGCCGCTCTCGTCGCCGAGAACGACCACGCACAGCGCTGCAGCAAGGCCGAACGCGGACCCAACGATGAGCGACCGTTTTGAGAACGCCTGGAATCGGTTGGAAAGCAGATAATAGGACGAAATAGCAACGACGAACATCGAGCCGGTGACGTAGCCAGCGCCCACCGTATGCACGAATTTGGCTTGGCCGACCGAGTTGAAAATCAGATCCCAGAATGACGTCAGCTCCATCCGCATGGTTTCGGGGTTAAAGACGGCGCCCGTCGGATGCTGCATCCATCCGTTGGCGATGAGGATCCACAAGGCCGAGAAGTTGGAGCCGATCGCTACTAGCCACGTCACCGCCAGATGCCCGAGCTTCGACAGCCGATCCCAACCGAAGAAGAACAGACCAACGAAAGTTGACTCGAGAAAGAAGGCCATCAGGCCTTCGATCGCCAAAGGGGCGCCAAAAATGTCGCCAACGTAATGCGAGTAGTAGGCCCAATTGGTTCCGAACTGAAATTCCATGGTTATGCCGGTGGCAACCCCCATGGCGAAATTGATGCCGAACAATTTTCCCCAGAACTTCGTCGCGCTACGCCAGATTTCCCGTCCTGTCATCACGTACACGCTTTCCATGACGGCAAGCAGGAACGACAGCCCGAGCGTCAGTGGCACAAACAGGAAATGATAGAGGGCCGTTACAGCAAACTGTAGTCGCGCAAGGCCTACGGGATCAAACTCGAGCATGCGTCAATGTCTCCTCTCATTCCCCGACGACACCGACGGGACCTATCAGCCGCGAGACCGTGTTCGAGTCGACGACCGGCCGCCCGCTGCTCGAAAATAGGAAAACGCCGGCACCTACGATTGCCATCAGCTTGACGACCAGCACCAGCACGATTGCCTTGGCGAGCGGAGTTGGCGGTCGCACGCCCGCGGCGAGGTAAGCAGCTAGTGAGGAAAGGACGGCGTTCAAATTGGGCCCTCGCAAGACAGCGCCTTCACGACGCTCCATGGTCGCGCGGACACGTCGGTGGCGGTCGGGTCGGAACGCACCATCGATCAGGACCCCACGAATAATTCAGCGGACTCCAATGCGATTGACGGGGCCGCCACGATTGGGTGAGTTCACCGTTCCTGCCCGAACGGCTGCGCGCGCGACCGGACGCGGCCTGAGCACCACGCCGGCCCTGGCTACGCAGCTCGGCGGATAGTCAACATACTGGCAGTACACTATTGCCCCCGCTGGCGCACTGCTGAATGTCACGCCCGCAAATCCCAGCAAGGCGCTGACCGCAAAACCTGTAAACGTTACCGACCTAATCGAAAGACGACCCTGCTTCATGGCGAACCCTCCTGATAATGCAAACGAACTCATCACGCGGATGGCCGTAGTCCCTTTTCGGCATATGTGCGGCTGATCAGAAACGTGGGCGCATCGGGATAGCTGACGTTGATGTAGATCAACATTGCTTGCCGCCCTCGGATGCCAAAATGCGCGCGCCGCCGCGCTTGAGCCCTTTGCGCACCGCACCCCTCGGCGACCCCGGCCACTTAATCCCCCAATCAAATAGGGCGGGGTCGTACGGCACTCTCACTGAGGTAGTATCTCGTAAGCCAGCATCATGAGATCGATAAAGGAAACGCTCGAGATACTCGGCGAGATATCAGCGGCAACCGCCGCGATCTTGTGGTTCTTGTCGGCTCGCGTTCGACTAGCGCGACGCGATACTGCCAAACGGGGCTTGGCAAGCGGGGTGGATGACCCTAAGGCGCTGTTGCGCCTCGTCTATCAGCAAAGTCAGCGGAGCGCGTGGGCGGCAATAGCCGCAGGTCTTGCCGCCCTGTTCGCCCTCGCCGATGGCTTTGTGCGGTAGCCAGTCTCAGCTGCATCGCCGGGTAAGCAACCCCTTTCGCCGGTAGTTGCATGAGTCCGGAGTTGGCACTTTCCGGCCCTCGCGCGATGTGCGACTTGAGTCCGTAATGCGCCCCAAAGCGGACGTCCGCCAGCGCCCATGGATTTATGATTTCACACCCTGGGGCCGCTGCGACAATCGTCGGCCTCGCCGCAGCATGACGCAGTCGGCACGTCCCGCTGCATCAGCGATATTACTTCGCTCGAGTCTGCCACGGTTCCTGTTTAAAAACCCGCTGCACCACGCTGGTGCCGATACCCAGCTTTCTGCCGATCTTGAGGATGCCATCACCGTTAGCCCTCAACTCCAATATTTTCGCCTCCACCGAGGGCCTAACTCGACGGCGGCCCAACTTTGTGCCGTTCGCCCTGGCGCGAGCAAGCCCAGCATTGACCCGCTCCCGAATGATTCCCCGCTCAAACTCAGCGAACACGCCGAGCATCTGAAACATCGCTTTGCCCGCGGTGGTCGAGGTATCGAGCCCTTGCTGATGAAGGAACAGACCGACACCCTTTTCATGGAGGCCTTGGAGTATGCCGAGTAGATCGGTGAGCGATCGACCGAGCCGATCTACCGACCACGACGCCACCATGTCGAACTCCTTCGCGTTCACCGCCTTCATCATGGCGTCAAGCCCAGGGCGTTGATCCCTGCCCTTGGCGCCGCTGATCCCAGCATCCTCGTAGACCTGGACAACCTTCCAACCGGATCTCTCTGCCACCGCCTCCAACTCGCGGCGCTGATTGTCGGTGTCCTGCTTCGAGGTACTGACCCGCAGGTAGATTGCGACGCGCTTCATGGAGATCTCCCCTGTCCGGTGGCGTCACTATAAGCTCAAACTATACTAAAATCAAATGATTTCGGTATAGAGTAGGTGCGATGGGAAAACCCTTTGGATACGCCACTCTCCTCCAACCGGAAGCGATGGGTTTTCCGTATAGGCTGAACACGCGCGATTCAGAATGTCCGTTGTGCGGGGTCGAACGGACTCTCAGCGACTGCATCGCCACTTCTCAGTTTGACCCAGAGCAGACCCATGACGCGTGACTTTTGGCCTAAAGCCGTAGTAACTTTCGATTGGCGCGTTCGATCGCGTACCGTAGGGAAGCGCGTCCAGGCGAGGGCCGCCCGAATGACCGCGAACGGAAGCAGGAGGACGCTGCCGCGCCGTGCCGTGCTTGCTGCTCTTGGTGCTGCGGCGCTGGTCGCGTCTCCGGCGGGTTGGGCGCAAGAGGCTGGAAGGACCTATCGTCTGGGCTTCGTGATCCAATCGCCTCGCAGTGAAGACTTTTGGACTATCCTATTCGACGAGTTGCGGCGCGCCGGGTTCGTCGAGGGTGGCAACCTCCAAGTCGTGGGCGAATTCGGCGTAACACCGGACCGCGCCGACGCGGTCGCTGCCGCGGCGGTCAAAGCCGGGGCGGATGTCATTTTCACCGCCGGATCGGAATGGACACGAGCTGCGCAGCATGCGACCAAGACTATTCCGATCAATGCTTACTCGGGTGATCTGGTAGCGGAACGCCTTGTTGCCTCTCTGGCGCATCCCGGCGGCAACACTACCGGGGTCAGCATCCTAGCGCCCGAAATTGATGCCAAACGCCAGGATATCCTGTTCGACATGCTGCCCAGCATTCGTCGCGTAGCCGCACTGGTCGATCCAAGCGTGAGAACCCCCGCACAGCTCCAGGCGCTAGCCGAGGCCGCGGGGTCACGTGGCGTCACGCTGTCGATCCACCGTGCCAGTCGGGGTGAGGACATCATTCCAGCGATCGACGCGGCGCGAGCGGCCGAGGCTCAAGCCCTCAACGTCTTCCAGTCGCCGCTCATCTTCATCAACCACACGCGGATCATCGAGCATGTCGCCAAGGTCCGGCTGCCCGCAATCTACGGCGTGCCGGAATGGGCCGACCAGGGTGGCCTCGTCGCCTATGGTCCGCGCATCGCGACACTGATGCGCCAGATTATTGTGCCGCAGCTGGTCAAGCTGCTGCGGGGTGCAAAGCCCGCCGATGTCCCGGTCGAGCGGCCCACAATTGTCGAGCTTGCGCTCAACCTCAAGACCGCGAAAGCGCTCGACCTCGTGGTGCCAACTAACTTTCTCGCTCGCGCCGACAAGGTGATCGAATGAAGCGGGCGATGATGTCGGGTTTTGTGCAGGTTTGAGACATTCCGCGATGTCCGTGCTTCGGTCGCTAACAGGGGAAAACCGGACGTAGCGCGCACATCCCTTTTCGGTGGCGATTGACCCACAGCGGTCATGCCCGAGCGGTTACTCGATGACTTCATTGGCAATGGCGAGCAGGCCCGGATGGATGGCGAGGTCGAGGGCCTTCGCGGTCTTGAGGTTGACGACGAACTCGAACCCGGTCGGTTGCAACACCGGCAAGTCGCCCGGCTTTGTGCCTTTGACAGGCGACCCGGAGCTGACCTCTGTTACGTTCTCTTGCGGATGCTACTGGCTGGCTTTGGCCAGTCCGCAGCTTGAAAGTCGAAACGATTTGGAACGCGCGAGCGCGTTTATTTTGCGGACGCGCCTCCTAAGGCTTGTGCAGCATAGGGCCATTTTTTCATTTGGATGCACCACGATGGCGGCTTGGGTAACAGGTAGAAGCTTTCGCGCTGGGTTGGGGTGAGACACCGAAGCAGCGAAGATTTGACCTCGTCAACGAGCTCCTGCCCCCTCGACGGGACCTCCCAAAGCCGGGCACGGTGATCCGCTGATGCTGTTACGACACGGTGTCCGTCGGGACTAAATGCTGCACTCCAGATCGCCTCATCGCTTCCAAATTCGCTAATTGGCTCGGCGAATTCAAGTCGCCCGAGCTCATCACTAACCTCGGCAGGCTCCACATCCCAGAGTCGTGCGGTTTTGTCCAACGATCCGGTAAGGATCTGACGGCCATCGGGACTAAAGACGGCGCTCATCACGAAATCGTTGTGGTGTAGAGGTTTGCCAATGAGCGTGTAGGTTTCCGCATCCCATACGCGCGCCGTCTTATCTGAAGCTGCAGTCACTATGCGGCGCCCATCCAGGCTGAACTCTGCGCTGTAAACCTTCGCCGAATGACCCATGGGCAGCTGTTCCAAGAGTTCGCCCGTCTCGGGATCCCAAAACCGCACCGTCGTGTCCCCCGATGCGGTGACAACCCTACGCCCATCCGGACTAAACCGCGCGCCGAACACAGTCTCTCTATGGCCAAAAAGTTCGCTGACTATCTTGCCGGTTTCTGCGTCCCATACACGTGCCGTCTGATCTTCCGATGCGGTAACAATGCGACGGCTGTCGGGACTGAACGCCACGCCCCAAATGGTGGCGGCATGGCCCGTAAATGATCTGATAAACCGGCCCGTCTCCACGTCCCATAGCCGTGCGGTCGTATCCATGGACCCAGTGACGACGCGGTGACCATTGGGACTAAACGCCACGCTCCGCACGGGGCCCGTGTGGCCCTCCAGCGGTGTGCCGACGGGATCGCCAGTTTCCGCATCCCACAGGCGTGCTGTCTTGTCTTCGGAGCCGGTGACAACACGGCGACCATCAGGACTAAACGCCGCGCCGTGCACCGGCTCCTTATGGCCAACGAGCGACTTTACCATCGGCTCCGCGTTCCCATCCCATACTCGCGCCGTATGATCCCATGACGCCGTCAGGATGTGGCGACCATCAGAGCTGAATGCGGCGCCGACCACGGGCTGTTCGTGGCCGGCAAACACTGCAATAGATTGACGCGTCTCTACATTCCACAGGCGCGCTGTCTTGTCCCCCGACGCGGTCAGAATTCGATTGCCGTCCGAGCTGAACACGGCGGAGCGCACGGAACCTGAGTGGCCCTTGAGCGGTTGGCCGACGGCCGCGCAGGTTTTCGCGTCCCAAATCATCACGGTTCCATCCCCCGATGCGGTCGCGATGCGCTGATCGTCAGGGCTGAAAGCTGCGCTCGCCACAAAGTCATCGTGTCCCTTGATATCGCAGACCCCTTGTCCGGTTTTTGTGTCCCACACCCGCCCTGTCTTGTCCCACGAAACCGTGACGATGCGGCGCCCGTCGGAGCTAAATGCTGCGTGATTTAGATCGTAGCTCTGCTTAAATGAAGCCACAGCCAAACCAGTTTCCGCGTCCCACAGCCGCGCCGTCCCCTCCCAAGCGGTTGTCAAGATTTGGCTGTCATCGGGGCTGAACGAAGCACTTGTAAGCCCGGCCGAATGGCCCAGAAGTTGACCAATTTCCCGGAGGGTCTGCACGTCCCAGATCCTCGCTGTCTTGTCATAAGACGCCGTCACGATTCGGCGACCATCATGACTGAACGCCGCCCAAGTAACCTCCGCAACGTGGCCTTCGAGATTTCCAATAACCCGGCCGGTGCCCGCGTCCCATATCCGCGCGGTCCGGTCTGCGGATGCGGTCACGATACGGCGACCATCGGGGCTATAGGCCGCGCTCCAGACGCTATCCTTGTGCCCCTGCAAAAGTTTTACTTCCGTTCGTGGACGGCGTCGTGCAGAGGCCAGGCTGACTTCCGCCGACGGCCAATAAGGACGGGTTCTTGCAATCTCATCGTCGCTTCTTTTGTCCGGCAGCGCCTCCAATCCCAACAACATCGCGGTCTGAAAATCACCCTTATCGATGTTCTGCTGCGCCAAGTCGGCTAAAGATCGCGACTGAGAAATCAGTGCGTGGTTACGTTCTATGACAGCGGTGACATATAGTCCGTAAACGTACAAAAGACCTGCGGCAAACGGAGATACGTAAAGGGCCACTTTGACTGGCTCACTATTATTGGCAAGAACGGTAATGATGCCATCAAGGACGCTCAATCTACGCCCATCAAATTCGGGTATTGGACCATCCCCTTGCAGCAACGGCAGCCAACGCTCTTTCATGTAATCGTCGGTGTCTTTCCCGCGCTTGTCCTGAAAGTATCCGCCGTGACCAAAGACTGAATAGCGGTTACGGAATGCGTCGCCAGTTGCGCCACTGAAGCCGGTACGGCCGGCCATTCCGGTGAAGAGGACAAGAAACTGACTGAGCAGCAAGACTGCGTCCTTCGATCCGCAATCATTGGCAACTCGCTTGACCCGTTTTACTGGCCCACGCATCAGGTCTCGCCAAGGAAAATCGGCTCGAAGCACACTGCCTGCTAGAATAATTGAATGAATCTCAATATCTAATTTTGACGGCAGACCATCAACACCCCACGCAATTATGTGCGTTCCAAAACTATGACCGATCAGATCGATGCGAGACCATGATTCCTCAGCGGATAGCTTGATCAACTCATTCCGAAATCGGCGAACAACGAGCCATCGGAAAAAAGGAATGATGAATGCGAGAACGAAAAAATATCCGTACTTATAATTGACAACCTTAATTTGATCGTCTCCGAGCTCGGCCTTTGCAAGGTGCTCTAATCGTTCTTGCCATCGCCCAAACGTTTGAATCCCGTGAACGGTTACGATGAGTCGTCGGGGTTTGCGGTTATCGTCGTGTTCGCGCAGCATGCTGTCCCGCCGCTTATGCTCGGTCAAGCTACGATAGCACGTTGGCATCGGCCCGTAAGTGAGCAAGTTCATGGGGCAGCCGCCAAAGTACTCATGTCTCTTACTGGCACCAAACGGACATGCTGGGCAGGCTGACGATGTCTGCTCCTGGAGGGTAAAACGGACGTGCCGCGCGAGCCCGGATACTTCCGTTTTTGACGCAGGCCGTGTGAAAACGTTTTCTATTTTCCAAAAACTGCACGCAGCCGGGCGTGGTCCACGTCGGCGCGACCATCTGAGCATATTTTGGCTGCATCGAGTCTGGAGTCAATCCGGGCGCAACCTCGGGCCGCGCTCAGCAACCTGGACGGTCAAGCACTGTCATCGAGCAAAGCGTATGGCTTGACTTTGAGACCGCGAGCAATACGTGCGATATTGTCGATCGACACATTGCGCTCGGATCGTTCAACGCCGGAAAGATAAGTTCGGTTGATCCCGCACTCGTGCGCTAACGCTTCCTGACTAAGACCGCGCGCGGCGCGGAGGCGGCGCATGTTTCTCGCCAGAATGTCTCGGAGCGGCCCTTTGTGAGTCTTTTTCACAAAGCAGATTTCGGCTCTTTACCGCTTTTAAGGCGACCGCTTTTAAGTTACATTCGTCGCGGATTCTTCACGATTGTTCGCCGATTTGGGGGGGTGACATGAAATTAGGTTGGCTTACGGCTGCCGCGTGTCTGATTTCGTTCGCCCCTTTGGCCGCCGCAAAGGCTCAGCAGGTGGACCCATCTGCTGTTATCGATCAACTGACCCGCTGGACAATGGAGGATATTGCGCGCCAGCGCGCCAGGGCGCGTCAGCAAGAAGCGGATGACGAAGCTCGGCGTAATCTTCCGGATCTTTCGCAATATGGAACCCCTGTTGAGGTCCCGCGAGAAGCGCGAAAACGACCAAAACCGTCAAACGAAATTCATTGCAGAACAATCGATCTGGGCGGCGGCGACAGTGCGACCGACTGCTTCTGAATATCCACGGTTGTAGATCGTTCTACCGAAACTGGTTTGCAAACATATTCAGGGGGTCGTTCCAATGTTTTTTCTTGCGGAGCAACATCTCGCAGCCGCGAAGCTGGTACGGCGAAACGGCGCGGAGCGCGCTGAAACCGACCGCGAGCGATTCATAACAATGTCGAACAGCTTCGTTGTTTGTGTGCGCCTGGCCGCGAAACATAGGGGCGGCATCTGCTTAGATAATTTCGACTGGTCGTCGCTTACCCCAAATTGGAGTGTCGTCGATGAACAAGTTTACCGGCTTCCGCCGCCGTACATCGACGGGCCTCCACTCGTCCCAGACTGTGGCCGCCAGAGATAAGGCGATCATTGACGAGCGCGCCTGCGGATCAGTGATCCCTCCCAGCCCGTGAACTGTTTGCCGCGCCGAAAGTATAACCAAAGATGGATGCGAAGCCGATACGGACCGAGATGATTCAGTCCTACATCGCGCAACTGCGCGCGTCGCTAGGTGGAGCAAGACCTGTCGGTGAGGATCGACTGCGAGAGTTATTCGCCAGGCAAGATTACACCGGCATGGTCAAATTAATTCGCGACCATATGAGGCTCGATTTGCGTGTGCGCGTGGGTCTCGTGAACGAAGGTGGTCCCGTGGGCGCTCCGGCTTGGGTTTCAACGCCGAAGCCAATGCCACGTTTCGGCACCGCCGAGTTCCAACAAACGCTCGTTACTGTCTTCTTGCGCAAAACCTTTGTGAGCAGCCACAACTTCGAGGAAGTCGCCATAGCAATAGCCCATGAGCTATCGCATATCGTTCTATTTGGAATA
>WNFC01000384.1_pt1 | contig 43687 bp, 44 predicted proteins | sample 5400541 | NCBI WGS metagenome assembly WNFC01 (sample SAMN13153342, study PRJNA577476) | soil metagenome | isolation source: 120 cm saprolite under Douglas fir tree site 2 hole 2 replicate 1 | place: USA:California | collected 2015-04-18 | reverse complement strand
TCAAGAGCGGCTACCTCCGCGTCCTCACGCGCAACAACGACACCAGCTTCTTCATCTACCGCGGCCACCGCATGGGCTTCGACTACGAGCTGGGGAAGAAGCTCGCCCAGCACCTCGGCATCCGCGTCGACATGATCATCACGCAGAACTGGGCCGACATGGTCCCCGAGCTGCTCAAGGGAGAAGGCGACGTCATCGCCGCCGAGGTGACGGTCACCGACGATCGCAAGAAGCAGGTGCTCTTTGCCGAGCCGTGGGGCAAAACCCAAGAAGTGGTGGTGTGGAAGGACGGTACGCCGGAGGTGAAGGACGCCGAGGGGCTCTCCGGCAAGGACGTGCACGTCCGCGAGAGCTCCTCCTACTACCGGACGCTGCTCGCGCTCAACGAGAAGCTCAAGGCCGCGGGCAAGGCGGTGGTGAACATCAAGCCGGTGGCGGAGGATTGGGAGACGGACACCATCCTCCAGGCCGTCTCCCAGGGAGCGATGAGCTACACCATCGCCGACGATCTCCTGGCGAACATCCACACCGCCTACTGGGAAAACCTGATCCTGGGGCCGCCCATCAGCGACGAGCGCGCGCTGGCGTGGGCGGTGCGGCCGGGCCAGGTGAAGTTGAAGCAGGCCATCGACGACGTCTTTCACGAGCTGCGCAAGAAGCCCGACTTCAACATCCTCAAGAGGAAGTACTTCGAGGCCGAGCGCTCTCTCAAGAAGGAGCGCGCCGACAAGTTCTACGCCTCGGAGACGGGGACGCTCTCGCCCTACGACCCGATGGTGCGCAAGTACGCCGAGCAGCACGACTTCGACTGGCGGCTCGTCGCCGCGCAGATCTACCAGGAGAGCCGCTTCGAGCCGCACCGCAAGAGCTGGGTGGGGGCGCTGGGGCTCTTCCAGATCATGCCGGCCACCGCCAAGGGGCTGGGCATCACCGACCCGACCGATCCCGAGCAGTCGATCCGCGGGGGGCTCAAATACATGCACCAGCTCTCCGACCACTACCAGAACGTGCCCGACGCGATCGAGCGCTTCCGCTTCGCGCTGGCGGCCTACAACTCCGGGTTCGGGCACGTCGACGACGCGCGCAAGCTCGCCCGCGCGGCGAAGAAGGACGCGACGCGCTGGCGCGAGGTGGCGCCCTTCCTCCTCAAGCTCTCCGACCACAAGTACGCCCAGCAGGCGCGGTTCGGGTTCTGCCGCGGGATCGAGCCGGTGGATTACGTGCGGCACATCGACGAGCGCTACACGGGTTACGCGCAGCTTGTCCCGCTCAAGAAGGAAGCGCGCGGGCAGTGAGCCTCCTTCCCGAGAAATCCGCGCCGCCCGAGTTGGCCGACCCTCGCGGAGCGCGGGCACAGCCGCCCGAGGACCTGGTGCCGCTCGCCCGAGCGGCACCACCCCGCGCCGCGGGAGGCCTGCCGGCCATCGCCGCGTCGCTGAAGCGCGCCTTCGGCGAGGCGGGTCCGCTGCGCGGCGCGCGGCTGCTCTTCCGCTTGAATCAGTTCGACGGCTACGACTGTCCGGGCTGCGCCTGGCCCGAGCCCGACGACCGGCGCTCGCTGGTCGAGTTCTGCGAGAACGGCGCCAAGGCCGTCGCCGAGGAGGGGACCTCCGCGCGCGCCGGACCCGATTTTTTCGCCCGCCACAGCGTCGCCGAGCTGTCGCGCCAGAGCGACCACTGGCTGGGGAAGCAAGGCCGCCTCACTTCTCCCATGCTGCTCGAGCAGGGCGCCACGCACTACCGGCCGCTCGACTGGGACGAGGCGTTCACGCTCATCGCGCGGCACTTGAACGCGCTGGCCTCGCCCGACGAGGCGGTCTTCTACACCTCGGGCCGCGCCAGCAACGAAGCGGCCTTCCTCTATCAATTGTTCGTGCGCGAGTACGGGACCAACAACCTGCCCGACTGCTCCAACATGTGCCACGAGTCGAGCGGCGCGGGGCTCTCCGAGACCATCGGCGCCGGCAAGGGCACCGTGCGTCTCGACGACTTCGAGAAGGCGCAGGTCATCGTCGTCATCGGGCAGAACCCGGGCACCAACCACCCGCGCATGCTGACGGCGCTGCAGGGCGCCAAGCGCGCCGGCGCGCGCATCGTCAGCGTCAACCCGCTGCCCGAGGCGGGGCTGATGCGCTTCCGCCACCCGCAGGAATTGCTGCGGCTGCTCGGCCCGGGGACGCCGATCACCGATCTCTTCCTCCAGCTCCGCATCAACGGCGACGTGGCCTTGCTGCAAGGGCTGGGGAAGGCCATCGTCGAGGCGCGCGCAGTCGACGAGTCCTTCGTGCGCGACCGCACCGAGGGCGCGCTCGCGTACGTCGAGAACCTCCGGCGATTGAATTGGGCGGAGATCGTCCAGGGGTGCGGCGTGCCCGAGGAACTGATCCGCCAGGCGGCCGGGCTGCTCGCCGGGAACGAGCGGATCATCTTCTGCTGGGCCATGGGCCTCACCCAGCACGAGAACGCCGTCGACAACGTGCGCGAGATCGTCAACGTGCTGCTCCTGCGCGGGGCCATCGGCAAGCCGGGCGCGGGCGTGTGCCCGGTGCGCGGCCACAGCAACGTGCAAGGCGATCGCACCATGGGGATCTGGGAGAAACCCGGGCCGGCCTTCCTCGACGCCCTGGAGAAAGCGACAGGGATCACGGCGCCGCGCGAGCACGGCCTCGACACCGTGAACACCATTCACGCCCTGCACCAAGGGCGAGCGAAGGTCTTCTTCGCGCTGGGCGGCAACTTCCTCTCGGCGACGCCGGATACTGAATATACTGCATCGGGGCTGCGGCGCGCGAAGCTGACGGCGCACGTCTCGACCAAGCTGAACCGCGCTCACCTGGTGGCGGGAGAGACCGCGCTCATCCTCCCCTGCCTGGGCCGCACCGAGCGCGACGGCGGCCGCTTCGTCACCACCGAAAATTCGATGGGCGTGGTGCAGATGTCGCGCGGCCGCATGCCGCCGGCCAGCGAGCACCTGCTCTCCGAACCGGACGTCGTCGCGCGGCTGGCGCAGGCGACGCTGGGACAGCGTACCAAGGTGCGCTGGGCGTGGCTCGCCGAGGACTACGACCGCATCCGTGATCTCATCGCGCAGGTGGTCCCCGGCGCGGAGGGCTACAACGAGCGCGTCCGGAAACCGGGCGGGTTCTACCTGCCCAACGGCCCGCGCGAGGGAAAGTTCACCACCCCCTCCGGCAAGGCGCGCTTCACCGTGCACGCGCTTCCGCAGCGCAAGCTGGGCAAGGGGGAGCTTCTGATGATGACGGTCCGCAGCCACGACCAGTACAACACCACCATCTACGGGCTCGACGACCGCTACCGCGGCCTCTCCGGCGACCGCCGCGTCGTGCTCGTCAACCGCGACGACCTGGCCGGGCTGGGGCTCGAGGATGGTCAGATGGTCGACATCACCAGCCATTTCCGGGGCGAGACGCGCACGGCGCGCCGCTTCGTCGCGCTCGCTTACGACATCCCACGCGGCTGCGCCTGCACCTACTTTCCCGAGGCCAACGCGCTGGTTCCCGCCCGCCAGGTCGCGCATACCAGCAATACACCGGCGTCCAAGTCGGTGGTCATTACACTTTCGCCGGCAAGTCGGCTTGACCAGCGCACTTCCAGCCTGTAGGTTCACGCGCCTTTCGGGCAATCCGGCCCAACGTGCTGCAGCCGGCAGGCGAAGGCACTAAAAACAATGCCTGCTCGCCCTCCCGCCCGGCCGGCGGAGGAGCGGGGGGAAACACAAGGAACGAGAAGATGTCGCAAGGGCCTTTGCATTACGAGAGCAAGAAATCTGGCGTGGTGGAGAAATTTCGCACGCACGTGAAGGACACCGGCTCCCCCGAGGTGCAGGTGGCGCTCCTGACCGAGCGCATCCACTACCTCACCGAGCATTTCAAGACGCACAAAAAGGACCACCACTCGCGGCGCGGCCTGCTCAAGCTGGTCGGCCAACGGCGGCGGTTGCTCGATTACCTCAAGACCAAGGACACGGCCCGCTACCGCAAGCTGATCGACGGGCTCGGCATCCGCAAGTAGCTTTTTGACCCGGGGGGCATCGGAAGATGCCCCCTTTGTTCTGTACAAAAGAGGAGGCGGGACCCGAGAGCGCCAGTGGGACCCTCATCGGAGCAGCGAACACGGTTTCGCTCCTGCGATCAGGATCCAACGCCGCTCCCGGATCCTCCCTCTCCCACAACCGAGAGCAGTGACGGCGCGGCCAGGGGCCGCGCGAAAGGACGTTGCACATGGACGCGATGACGGTCTCCGCGCAGGTCGGAAACCAGGAGATTTCAATCGAGACGGGCAAGCTGGCCAAGCAGTCCGACGGCGCGGTGGTGCTGCGCGCCGGCGACAGCATGGTGCTGGTGACGGCCGTCTCGCAGAAGGAGCCCAAGCTGGGCTTCGATTTCTTCCCCCTCACGGTCGACTACCAGGAGCGCCTGTCGGCCGCGGGCCGCATCCCCGGCAGCTTCTTCCGCCGCGAGGGCCGGCTGACCGAGCGCGAGACGCTCATCTCGCGGCTCATCGACCGCAGCCTGCGGCCGCTCTTCCCCGAGGGCTACCAGAACGACACCCAGGTGATCGCCACGGTCTTCTCCGCCGACAACCAGTACGACACCGACGTGCTGGCGCTGACCGGCGCTTCGTTCGCCATGGCCATCTCCGACATCCCCTTCCCCTTCCAGTTCGCCGGCGTGCGAGTCGGGCGCGTGGGCGGAAACTTCATCGCCAACCCCAGCGAAGAGGAGCGGGCGCAGTCCGACATCGACGTGATCATGGCGGCGAACCGCGACTCGATCTTCATGGTGGAGGGCGGCGGCAAGGAGGTCGACGAGGCCAGCATGATCGAGGCGCTCCTCTTCGGCCAGCGCGCCATCGAGCCGCTGCTGGCCGCGCAGGAGAAGCTGGCCCGCCAGGTCAACAAGCAGAAGCGCAAGTTCGACAAGGTGCCGCTGGCCGAGGGCGTCGCGCAGAAGGTCCGCGAGGCGGTGCTGGAGAAGGTCAAGCAGGCCTACGCGCTCAACGAGAAGCACGAGCGCTACCAGACGCTCTCGCAGATCAAGAAGGAGGTGGTTGCGCAGCTCTGCGCTCCCGGCGCTCCCTTCGAAGGCAAGGACAAGGACGTCAAGACGGCGCTCGAGGATCTCAAATACGAGTACATGCGCCGCATGATCACCCACGAGGGCCGGCGCATCGGCGGCCGCGACACCAGGACGGTGCGCAAGATCTCCTGCGAGGTGGGCCTCCTGGCCCGCGCCCACGGCTCGGCGCTCTTCACCCGCGGCGAGACGCAGGGCCTGGTCACCACCACGCTGGGCACCAGCGACGACGAGCAGCGGATGGAGTCGCTCAAAGGCCAGTCCTTCCGCAAGTTCATGCTGCACTACAACTTCCCTCCCTACTCGGTCGGCGAGGTGAAGCCCCTGCGCGGGGCGGGCCGGCGCGAGATCGGCCACGGCATGCTGGCCGAGCGCGCGCTGCGGGCCATGCTGCCGGCGGACGACAAGTTCCCCTACACCATCCGCGTCGTCTCCGACATTCTCGAGAGCAACGGGAGCAGCTCGATGGCCACGGTCTGCGGCGGGGCCCTCAGCCTGATGGACGCGGGCGTGCCCATCAGCGCGCCGGTGGCCGGCATCGCCATGGGCCTCATCAAGGAGGAAGGGCGCATCGCCATCCTCTCCGACATCCTCGGCGACGAGGACCACCTCGGCGACATGGACTTCAAGGTCTGCGGCACCGCCAAGGGCATCACCTCCATCCAGATGGACATCAAGATCACCGGCGTGGACAAGCAGATCCTCACCGACGCGCTCACCCAGGCGCGGGAGGGCCGGCTGCACATCCTCGGCGAGATGACCAAGGCGCTGGCCGCGCCGCGCGCGGACATCTCCAAGTACGCGCCCAAGATCACCACCATCCGCATCCCGACGAGCCGCATCAAGGACGTCATCGGGCCGGGCGGCAAGGTGATCAAGGACATCATCGCCCGCACCGGCGCCACCATCGACATCCAGGATGACGGGCAGGTGGCCATCGCTTCGGCCAGCAGCGAGAGCGTGGAGCAGGCCATCAAGATGATCCGCGCGCTGACCCAGGAGGCGGAGGTGGGCAAGACCTATCTCGGCACGGTCCGCCGCATCATGGAGTTCGGCGCGTTCGTCGAGATCTTCCCCGGCACCGACGGCCTGGTCCACATCAGCGACCTGGCCAACTCGCGCGTGAAGAAGGTCGAGGACGTGCTCAAGGAAGGCGACGAGGTGCTGGTGAAGGTCGTCTCCGTCGATCGCTCGGGCAAGATCCGCTTGAGCCGCAAGGAGGCGCTGGCGGAGCAGCAGAGCGGCGACGGCAAGGGCTCGTCGGGCCAGCAGCAGCAGGCGGCGCCGGCGTCGGCGACCAAGGCCTAGCCATGAGCCTCACCAAGCTGCTGGTGCTTCTCATGGGTCTGGTGGCGGTCGCGTTCGCGGCCAAGTACGCGCTGACCGGGACGCTGGGCGACGATCCCGCCAAGGAGAGCCGGCCCAAGCGCCAGCTCGACAACGTCCGCTCCAGGGCCAAGGAGCTGGAGCACGAGACGCAGCAGCAGGCCGACGACGTGGTGAAGAAGTCGGACGAGCAGGCCAAGTAGCCCGACCTCGCTAGGAGTGGGACTTCTTTTCGCGGACCAACGTCTCGACCACCGTTGGATCGGCCAGCGTGGAGATGTCGCCCAGCGAATCGAACTCGTCGGCGGCGATCTTGCGCAGGATGCGGCGCATGATCTTCCCCGAGCGCGTCTTGGGCAGCGCGGGGGCCCAGTGGATGACGTCGGGCTGGGCGAGCGGGCCGATGCCCTTGCGCACGTGCTGGATGAGTTCCGCGCGCAGTTCCGGGCTGGGCGAGAAGCCCTGCTTGAGCGTGACGTAGGCGTAGATGCCCTGGCCCTTGATGTCGTGCGGGAAGCCGACCACGGCCGCCTCGGCCACAGCGGGATGCGAGACGAGCGCGCTCTCCACCTCGGCGGTGCCGAGCCGGTGGCCGCTGACATTGATGACGTCGTCGACGCGGCCGGTGATCCAGTAGTAGCCGTCCTCGTCGCGCCGGCAGCCGTCGCCGGTGAAGTACTGGCCGGGGAAAGTGCTGAAGTACGTCTTGTGGAACCGATCGGGATCGCCGTACACGCCGCGCATGATCCCCGGCCACGCGCGCGAGATGCACAAGTTGCCGCTGCACGCTCCTTGGAGAACATTGCCCTGGTCATCGACCACCGTCGGCTCGACGCCGAAGAAGGGCAGCGTGGCGGAGCCGGGCTTCTGCGGGATGGCCCCGGGCAGCGGCGTGATGAGGATGCCGCCCGTCTCGGTCTGCCACCAGGTATCGACGATGGGGCAGCGGCCATCGCCTACCACGCGGTGGTACCAGAGCCACACTTCGGGGTTGATGGGCTCGCCCACCGTCCCCAGGAGCCGCAGCGACTTGCGGCTGCGCTTCTTCACCGGCTCCTCGCCCTCGCGCGCGATGGCGCGAATGGCGGTGGGCGCGGTGTAGATGGTGTTGACGGCGTACTTGTCGACGATGTCCCAGAAGCGGCCCCAGTCGGGGTATTGCGGGACGCCCTCGAACATCACGCTGGTCGCGCCGTTGGCCAGGGGCCCGTAGACGACGTAGCTGTGGCCGGTGACCCAACCGCAGTCGGCGGTGCACCAGTACGTATCCTCTTCCTTCAGATCGAAGATCAGCTCATGGGTGATCGAGGTGTAGACCATGTAGCCGCCGGTGGTGTGCATCACGCCCTTTGGCTTTCCGGTCGAGCCGCTGGTGTAGAGGATGAAGAGGGGATCTTCGGCGTCCATCTCCTCCGGCGGGCAATCCCTGGGGGAGGCCGCGGACCAGATCGTGCCACCAGCGGTCGCGGCCTTCGGTGTAGGGCACGTCGCGCCCGGTGCGCTTGAGCACCACCACGTTCTTCACGCCCGGGCATTGCTTGAGCGCTTCGTCGGTGGTGACCTTGAGGGGGACGATCTTCCCGCCGCGCATGCCGCCGTCGGCCGTGATCACCAAGTCGCTGCCGCAGTCCTGGATGCGGTTCTTGAGCGACTCGGCGGAGAAGCCTCCGAAGACCACGCTGTGGATGGCGCCGATGCGCGCGCACGCCAGCATGGCGATGGCCAGCTCGGGCACCATCGGGAGATAGATGGTGACACGGTCGCCCTTCTTGACGCCCAGCTTGCGCAGGCCGTTGGCGAAGCGGCACACCTCCCGGTAGACGTCCTGATAGGTCAGCGTGCGCGACTCGTCGGGCGAGTCGCCCTCCCAGACGAGCGCGGCCTTGTTCTTGCGCGTGCCGGTGAGGTGGCGGTCGAGGCAGTTGACCGAGGCGTTCAGCTTGCCGCCCATGAACCACTCGATCTTCGCCGTGTTGAAGTCCCAGCGCGAGACCTTGTTCCACTTCTTCGACCAGGTGAGGCGCTCGGCGATCTCGGCCCAGAACTTGTCGGGATCGCTCAGCGAGCGATCGTACATGGCCTGATACTTCTTCATGTCACCGATACGGGCGCTGCGGGCGAACTGCTCGGGGACGGGGACGATGCGCTCTTGGCTCATGCTGTCCTCCCTCGGGGGGAGGCAGTTTACCCTGATAGGCGCGAAGCGGAAGTGCCATACTTCTATGGGTGGGGCACGGGAGCCCCCTGGTTGCGAAAGAACTGATGCCCCTCCGAATCGACCTGACCCGCGTCTCCCCTCCCCGCGGCGACCCGCTCCCCCTGCCCTCCTACGCGACCGATGGCGCCGCCGGACTGGACCTGCGCGCCGACGTGGCCGTGACGCTCGCGCCGGGCGAGCGCGCGCTCGTGCCGACGGGCCTCGCCATCGCCATCCCGCCGGGCTACGAGGGTCAGGTCAGGCCGCGCAGCGGCTTTGCCCTTCGCGATGGGGTGACTTGCCTCAACAGTCCCGGCACGGTCGACGCGGACTTTCGCGGAGAGCTGGGGGTCATCCTCGTCAACCTCGGCCAGCAGCCGGTCGCGGTGAAGCGCGGCGACCGCATCGCGCAGCTCGTGATCGCCAGGGTGGAGCGCGCCGAGCTAGCCGAGGTCGCTGAGCTCCCCCGCACCCCGCGCGGCGGCGGTGGCTTCGGCCACACCGGAAAAAAATAAAAATAATTATTTTTCGTTCAGCGACTGGACAGGGGGGCGGGGACCGCATCGGTCAAATGGCGGAGGCCGCCATGGCCCGCTTGATTCTTCAGAAATCGTTAGCGTGCTCGCATTCCGCGGCGCAGGCTCTTCTTGCGCCGGGCCCGCTTGCGCTTGAGGGCGGCCCTCTTCACCTTGCTGCGGCTCTTGATGCTCTTCTTGCTTCGGGGCATGCGCGGCTCTCTAGCACACGCCGAGTGTGGGCGTGAAGAAGATGCGCCGCCGCCCCCCTTGCATGCGTGCGAGCGCTGCTGGTACATGCGTTCAGTGCGCCTGTGCGTGCTCTCCAGCGGGAGCGGCGGCAACTGTCTCTGGATCGAGGCAGGCGGCACGCGCGCCCTCATCGACGCCGGCCTTCCCTTACGCGAGACGGCGCGTCGCTGCGCGCGGGCCGGCATCTCGCTGCGCGACGTGACCGACGTGCTGCTCACGCACGAGCACGCCGATCATGCACACGGCGCGGGGATCCTGGCGCGCAAGCTGGGCGTGCGCGTGCACGCGACGCGCGGCACGATGCGCGCGTTGCGCGATCCGCCGCCCGAGGAGCTGCGCTTCGCGGTCCGGGCCGGTGTGCCGCTGCAGGTCGGTCAACTGCGTGTGGTCCCCGTGGCCATCCCGCACGACGCCTGGGAGCCCGTCGCCTACGTCTTCGACGACGGGTCGGTGCGCGCCGCCATCGTCACCGACCTGGGCTGCGCTCCGCCCCCGGTGGTGCGCGCCCTGCAGGGGCTCGACGCGTTGGTGCTGGAGATGAACCACGACCTGCGCATGCTGCTCGAGGGTCCGTACCCGTGGTCGCTCAAGCAGCGCGTGCGCAGCGACCGCGGCCACCTCTCCAACGCGCAGGGCGGGAAACTGCTCGCTCAGGTCGTGCACGCGGGGCTCCGCCATCTCGTGCTGGCGCACCTCTCCGAGCACAACAACACCTTGAGGCACGCGCGGCGCGAGGCAGAGCGCGTGCTCACCCGGTTCGGCAGCTCCGCGTCGCTGACCATCGCCTCGCAGGCGCGGCCGCTCGATCCCGTCGCGCTCGAGCCGTTGGTCCCCGCCGTGCCGCTGCGGCGGGCGCGGCAGCTGGCGCTCTTCGCCTGAACGAGCGCGCGGCTCTCATGGTCGCGCTGGCTCACGCAATGACTGCAAGAGCGCGAACAGCGCTCCCCCGCACAGAGCCCACAGAGTGGCCGAGGCGGTCCAGGCCAGCGCCATTGCGACGGCCTGGGCGGGCGGGAAGCCGGCTTGCTGGAAGACGAACGCGCCCATCGCCTCGCGGACACCCAGCCCGCCGAGCGAGACGGGCACGGCGGCTGCCAGCGTGACGGCGATGTAGAGCGCTACTACCAGCGACAAAGGCGCGGGCAGCGCCAGCGCGCTCGCGAGCATCAGATAGACCGCGACGTTGAGCACCTGCACCGCCGCGCCCAACGCCAGCGGCGCCGCCAGCGCCCGCGGCGGCAGCGCCTTCACCGCCTGTGCGATGCGCGAACGCCCCGCCGAGACGCGCAGCGCCGCGAAAGCGATCGCGGCCGTGAGCAGCACCGCGGCTCCGAGAGCGCCGAGGCGCGGATCGACGCGCGCTCCGAAGAGCGCCGCCGCCGCCGCGAGAACGAGCAGCGCCGCGAGCCCGACGAGACGGTCGAGCACCACCGACACTCCCCCCGCTGCGCCGCGCGCCAGCGCCACCATCTTCACCACGTCACCGCCGATCGATCCCGGCAGCAACTGGTTGAAGAACATCCCCACGAGGTAGAGCGCGAAGAGCCGCCTGGGCCGCACCGGCGCGCCCAGCGCGCGCAGGATGAGCCCCCAGCGCAGCGAGCTGAGCAGCTGGCATGCTCCGTAGAGCAGCGCCGCCAGCGCGAAGAGCCGCGCGTCGAGCGTCGAGAGCGAGCGCCACACCGACTGGGCGTTGGCTTTCCAGAGCACGAGCGCAAGCAGCGTGAGCCCCATCGCCGCGCGCGCCGATCGCATCCGGGCAGGATGCCATCCCCGGCCACGGTAGGCCATGACGGCAACGAGCTGTCGCTTTGCTGGTGCGGCCGCCCTGACCGGTGTAGGAAGCGCGGCATGATCCCGCGCTACAGCCGGCCGGAGATGGCGCGCCTCTGGACGCCGGAGCACCGCTACCAGAAGTGGCTCGAGGTGGAGCTGGCGGCGGGCCGCGCCATGGCGGAGGCGGGGCTCGTCCCGGCCGCCGCCATCGCCGAATGCGCCGCCAAGGGCGGGTCGTTCACCGCGCAGGACGCGGCGCGCATCGAGGAGATCGAGAAGACCACCAAGCACGACGTCATCGCCTTCCTCACCTTCATGGAGGAGCGCATCGGCCCGGCGGCGAGGCACCTGCACTTCGGAATGACCAGCTCGGACGTGCTCGACACGTCTCTGGCCATGCTGCTGCGCGACGCGGCCGATCTGATGATGGCCAGCATCGACCGCGCCCGCGACGCGGTGGTGAAGCGCGCGCTCGAGCACAAGCACACGCCCACCATCGGCCGGTCGCACGGCATCCACGCCGAGCCGACCACCTTCGGCTGGAAACTGATCGTCTGGGCCGACGAGCTGGCGCGGGCGCGGGCGCGCCTTCAGCGGGCGCGCGAGGTGATCGCCCACGGGAAGATCAGCGGGGCGGTGGGAACGTTCGCGCACCTCTCGCCGGAGATCGAGGAGCGCACGCTGGCGAGTCTCGGTTTGAAGCCCGAGCCCGCCTCGACGCAGATCGTGCAGCGCGACCGCCACGCCGAATATTTCGCCGCCCTGGCGCTGGTGGGCGCGTCGCTGGAGAAGTTCGCCACCGAGATTCGCCACCTGCAGCGCACCGAGGTGCGCGAGGTGGAGGAGGCGTTCGGCAAGGGCCAGAAGGGTTCGAGCGCCATGCCGCACAAGCGCAACCCGATCCTTTCGGAGAACTTGTCCGGCCTGGCGCGCCTCTTGCGCGGGTATGCGCTGGCGGCGCTCGAGGACGTGGCGCTCTGGCACGAGAGGGACATCAGCCACTCCAGCGTCGAGCGGGTCATCGGGCCCGACGCGACGGTGACGCTCGATTTCATGCTGCATCGCTTCGCGGGGCTCATCGAGGGACTGCGCGTCCATCCCGAGCGGATGCGCGAGAACCTCGAGGCGACGCGCGGGCTGGTCTTCTCGCAGCCCGTCCTGCTCAAGCTGATCGAGAAGGGCATGGAGCGACAGGCCGCCTACCTGGTAGTGCAGCGCAACGCGATGAAGGTCTGGGACGAGGGCCGCGACTTCAAGTCTTTGCTCGCCGAGGACCCTGAGGTGCAGAAACTCTTGAGCGCCTCGGAGCTGGAGGCGTGTTTCGACTTGCAGCGCGAGCTGCGGCACGTCGACGCGGTGTTCGAGCGGGTGCTGGGAAAATCCTTCAAACCGCCGCGGCGCGCAGCGGATCGCGACGGGTGATGGTCAGGGCTGGTAGCATTCGCGCCATGCAGAGGGTCTGTGTCTTTGCGGGAGCGAAAGCCGGCGCGCGCTCCGTGTACCTGGCGGCGGCACGGGAACTGGGCGGCGAGATCGCGCGGCGCGGCCACGGCCTCGTCTACGGCGGCGCGTCGGTGGGCCTGATGGGCGGGTGCGCCGACGCGGCGCTTCTCGCGGGGGGCGAGGTGGTGGGCGTGTTGCCGCGGGCGCTCAGCTCACGGGAGATCGCGCACCAGGGCATCACCGAGATGCGCATCGTCGGCTCGCTGCACGAACGCAAGGCGGTGATGTCGGCCCTCTCGGACGCGGTGGTGGCCTTGCCCGGCGGGTGCGGGACCATGGACGAGCTGTTCGAGGCCATCACCTGGGTGCAGCTCGGGCTGCACGACAAGCCGATCGGACTGCTCGACGCCGGCGGATATTACGCGCCGTTCTTCAGCTTGCTGCAGCACATGGAGGAGGAAGGATTCGTGCGGCCTGGCTTGCAACTGGTGCGCGCGTCGAATGCCGCGGAGATGCTCGACAGGTTGTTTGCAGCGCCGCCCGTTGTGGCGGGGGCGGATGTGCCGGCATTGCGGCCGTAGAAGGTTTTAGCGGATGCGCGTCGCCTCGACGACGCGGACCTCGCGGCGTATCGCATCGATCCGGTAGACGACCCGCCAACCCACGACGTCGATCTGGAGGAGGGAATCGCTCATCGAGGCCCAGAACGGGCTCGAGTCTGGCACTGTGCTGACGGCCTCGGCCACCTGCTCCATGGTGCGCTGAACCTCTGAGCGCTCGTCCACCCGGATGGCGTCGAGATCAATCCCGAAGTGGACCGAATAGCTCATCAGGCCAGTTCGCCAGATTGAGTCAGGCGCACGCAGGACTGTGTACATCCATGCCCTGCCGTGCAAGCCGTCTTCTAAGCTCGGGAAACTATTTGCCCAACGCCTCGCTGACGGTGAGCACCTCGCCGTCGAAGCTGTAGAAGAACGACCAGCCTCCGACGACCAGGCACAACCTGCTCACGGCCAGGGACTCCCAGAACGGGCTTTCGGGGGGAATCCACGTCAGGCTATCGGCCAGCCGCCGCAGACGCTCTTCCGCCTCACGGAGAACGTCGGCAGGTGCTGCGGCCCGAGCAGCTTCAGAGAATTCGATGACCCATTGAGTCAAGGCAGCCGCTCCGCTTGTCCGGATTCCAAAAGCTGGGTCGCGGGGGGCGGGGGAGTAAAGGCCCAGTGGAGGGCGCTCCCCTACCCGCGCAACGCGCCAGCGCGTGGCGCCTCGACCGCACGCACAAGCGAGCGCCGTTGGGTACGCCGGCGCTTCAGGCGGCGGGCAGGCGAAGCTCGATGCTCGCCCCGCCGCCCTCGGCGTTGGCGGCGCGAGCGGTCCCGCCGTGCGTCTCCGCCACTCGCTTGGCGAGCGCCAGGCCGAGACCGAAGCCGCTCGATTGTCCCCGGGCGTTGCTCCCCCGGTAGAACTGGTCGAAGACGCGCTCCAGCTCATCGGCGGCGATGCCGGGCCCATGGTCGCGCACCGCGAAGATGGCCTGCGTCCCGTCGCGGCGCGCCTCCACTTCGACGGGCGAGCCGTTCCCGTACTTGCGCGCGTTCTCGAGCAGGTTGTCGAGGGCGCGTCCGAGCAGCGCTTCGTCCGCCTCGATCTCCAGCGCCGGATCGACTCTCGTCTCCAGCCGCAGTCCGGGAGCCAGGGTGAGAGCGCGCTGGCGCGACTTCTCCACCACCTCGGCCGCCTTGAGCCGCACCTTGTGCAGCGGCGTGGCGGCCAGGTCGAGGCGCGTGGTGGTGAGCACGTCGTCGATGAGCCGGTCGAGCTCGTCGACCTCCTCGTCGACCACCACCAGCCGCTTGCGCACCGCCTCGTCGGGGGCGTCGATCAGGCCCATCGCCACCTTGATGCGCGCCAGCGGGGTGCGCAGCTCGTGCGAGACGTTGGCGAGCAGCTCTTTCTCCGCCTTGCGCGCGGTCTGGATGCGGTCGGCCATCTCGTCGAAGCTGCGCGCCAGCTTGCCCACCTCGTCGCGCAGCCCGCCCAGACCGGACCGCCGCGAGAGGTCCCCGCGCCCGTAGGCGGCCACCGCGGCAGTGAGCTTCTCCAGCGGCCGCGTGATGGAGCGCGAGAGCGGATAGACGAGCGCGAACGAGACCAGCAGCACCACCGCGAGAAGGAGCAGCGGCCGCAGCAATGCGCGCGGGCCTTCGGACATGGGCAGGCGGACCAGCACCATCGTCCCGGGCCTGGCCCGCAGCGGCGCGCCGACCAGGCGCGGCGGGCCGAGCCAGGAGGGGCCACGCAGCCCGCGCTCCATGACTGGAGGGGGCGGCGGCTCGATGGGCGCGCCGGCGGCCGCCAGGATCCCGACGGCGGGATCGAACACCGCCACGTCCACGCCGAAGGCCTCGTGGATCTCGTCGACGCCTTTTTGCAGATCTTCCGCCCCGGACAGAGTGCGGGCGATGTGCGCCGCCACGTGCGGCCCCCCGCGCAAGAGCCGGAGCGGCCCGTGCATGCCGGTGGCGAAGATGATCGCCGCCGTCACCACCGTCACGGCGAAGAGCACGCCGAGGAAGGCCAGATAGAGCCGGCGCGCCAATCACGACTCCCGCGCCAATAGATAGCCGGCGCCGCGCACCGTCTTGACGTAGCGGGGGTGTCGCGGGTCGGGCTCGATCTTCTGCCGCAGGCGCGAGACGTGCACGTCGATGGAACGGTCGAACGCGTCGTCGGCGTTCTCGCCCTTCATCTGCTCGAGGAGTTGGTCGCGGGTCAGCACGCGCCCGGCGTTGCGAGCCAGCGCGCAGAGCAGATCGTACTCGTGCGCGGTGAGGCTCAGGCGCTTGCCCTCGACCGTCACCTCCCGCGCCGCGTAGTCGATGGCCAGCCCGCCGCTGATGAAGCGCGCCTGCTCGGCCGGCTCGGCCCGGCGCAGCACCGCACGGATGCGCGCCAACAGCTCGCGCGGGTTGAAGGGCTTGGCGAGATAGTCGTCCGCGCCCAGCTCGAGGCCGACGATCTTGTCGGCGTCGTCGCCCCGCGCCGTCACCATGATGAGCGGCGTGTTCGATCGCTCGCGGATGCGCCGCGTGAGGGTCAAGCCGTCCATCCCCGGCAGCATGAGATCGACGAGCAGGATGTCGAACCGCCCCTGCCCGATCTGCTGCAGCGCCTGCACCCCATCCGGCGCGACCACCGCCTCGACGCCGTGCTGGCCGAGAAACTCCGTCAGGAGCCCGGCCAGCTTGCGGTCGTCTTCGATGAGGAGGGCGCGGATCATCCCCCCCTTTCTACTCCCCTCCAAACCCTCCGTGGTCTCCATGGCGCTCCTTGAACCGCTGCAACAGTTTGGTCCGCTGCTCCGGCGTGAGCACGGCGTGCACCTTGGCGACCTCCGCGACGACGAGGTGGCCCATCTCCCTCACGTCGTCGGCCCGCTGGTCGGCGATGCGGTTGAGGGCATCGACGTCCAGCTTGTCCTGCGCGAGCAGCCCGGCGACCTGCGCGTGCGTCTGCTTGTTCTTCATGCGCGTCTCGAACGCCTTGATCACTTCGTCCCTGGCCTGCTCGATCACCGCGCGCTGCGGCGGCGTGGCCTCGATGTAGTCCTCGGCCTCCTCGACGCGCGCCGAGATCATGTGCTTCATCATGTGGTGGCCGCCGTGCTTCTGCGCCCAGGCCGCTCCGGCGCCGACTACCACCGCCAGGATTCCCACGCTTACAAGAATTGTTTTCGTCATCTGCAGTTCCTCCTTGCAGATGCAGTATGAGGGCAGCATTACGGGCCCGTTGCGCGCGGATTGCGCTTTATTTCACCAGGTAGCCCTTGGCCCGCAGCGCTTGCTCGATACGGGCGCGGGTGTCGCCCAGGGAAAGCCCGGGCGTCTCGCCGGTCAACGTCTCGACCAGCTCGGCGTACTTGCCGGCGAGCTGCGCGCGCACCTCGTCGGGGATGTCGGGCAGCGGGCCCTCGCCCTGGTACCCGCGCTCGCGGATGAGCCACTGCCGGAAGAACTCCTTGTCGAGCATCTTCTGATCCTCGCCCTTCTTGAAGCGCTCCTCGCTGCCTTGGGCGATCCAGTAGCGGCTCGAGTCGGGCGTGTGGATCTCGTCGATGACCCACAGTTTCCCCGCGCCATCGATTCCGAATTCGTACTTCGTATCGACGAGGATGAGACCGCGCTGCCGTGCCCACGCCTGCCCGGCGGCGAAGAGGTCGAGCGTCATGCGGGCCATCTGCTCCCACTGCTTCTGCGTGATGGCGCCGCGGGTCACCAGCTCCCGGGGAGAGATGGGCTCGTCGTGCTTGCCCACTTTCTCCTTGGTGCTCGGCGTGAGGATGGGGCTCTCGAACTTCTCGTCCTTGCGCATCATTTCCTTCAGCTCGATGCCGTATGCTTTGGCGCCCTTTCCCGACTGGTAGTCGCGCCAGAGCGAGCCCGTCAGGTAGCCGCGCACCACCATCTCCAGCGCGAGCGGCTGGAGGCGCCGCACCACCAACACACTCGGGTCGGGCACGTCGAGGATGTGGTTGGGCGCGACGTCCTTGGTCCGCTCGAACCAGAACACCGTCAGGCGGTTGAGCAGCTCGCCCTTGAACGGCACGGTGGTGAGGACGCGGTCGAACGCGCTCAAGCGATCGGTCGTGATCATCACGATGCGGTCGCCCTTGGCGTAGTTGTCGCGCACCTTGCCGCGGTACAACTCGCCCAGCCCGTGGAAGTCTGCCTCGCGGAGTGTGAAAGGGAGCTGGGCCCTCAAGAGCTCATCGCGCGTCATTGCGGGTCCTCCGGAACGGCGCAAGATAGCTCAAGCCGTGCCGGAGCCGGAAGGCGGAGGCACTGATGATCAAATTCGTCCTGCATCGCCCGCGCAGCTCGCAGAACATCGGCTCGGCGGCGCGGGCGCTCGCCAACACCGGCGCGGGAGCGCTGTGGGTGGTCGAGCCGCTGGGGTTCGACCGCGCCCAGGCCGCCAAGCTGGCGGCGGGAGCGGACGAAGTGCTCGATCGCATGCGCGTGGTGCGCACGCTGGACGAGGCGCTGGCCGACTGCGTGGAGGTGATCATGACCACCGGCCGGGAAGTGCCGGGCGCGCTCTCGCCCGAGGAGGCGGCGGAGCGGCTGCTCTCGGCGCCGGGCGCGAGCGCGCTCGTCTTCGGCGACGAGGTTCGCGGCCTGACGAACCGCGAGCTGCGTCGCGCCGGAGCGGTCGCGACCATCCCCACCGCGCAGAAGAGCTCGCTCAATCTCGCGCAGGCGGTGATGGTCTTCGGATACGAGTTGCTCAAAGCGCGCGGCGGGCGGCCCGCGCCGCCGGCGCCGGAGGAAGCGCCGGCCGACGAAAAGCTGCTCGGGCTCTTGCGCGAACGCGCGCGGTCGCTGCTGCTCGCGGCGGGATTCCTCAACCCGCAGCAGCCCGACGCCGTGCTCGACGAGCTGCTGCAGCTCCTGCGCCGCTCGCGCCCGACGAAGCGAGAGGCGGAGATGCTGCTCGCGGTGGCCGCCCAGATGGAGCGGACGCGGCTCCGGTAGGCGTGCTCGTGCTCAAACGAAAACCTTCGCTCGCTAGGCGGCCGGAGCTGCCGGTGCAGCGGGCGCAGCCGGAGCGGCAGGGGCGGCTTCGCCGCCCTTCTTCGGCTGGTGCTCTGCGCAAAGACCGTGCGCGACCACCTTCTTGAGGCAGCCTTCCTTGCTGCACGTCTTGTAACGGCTCTTGGGCAGCTCGCCGCTCTTCCACTTGTCGTAGTGGAAGAAGCAGTAGCCCTTGGCCTGGTAGGCGCGCTTGCAGGCCTCGATGCTGCACTTCTTGTCCTCGCCGCCCTTGGACGTGGGGGCATGTGTCTTGCGGCGCTGCGGCTTCTTGTCGGCCATCGCTCTATCGCTCCAGGGGAAATGAAAGGGGAGCGCGTTTTAACGCGAACGAGACCGTATTGACAATGGCACGCACGCTGCAAACCCTTGGGCGGGGCGCCTACGAGCGCCCGGTCGGAACGTCGGGGGGCGGCGATGGAGGGAACAGGCCCGGTCGGGCTGGTGGTCATCGGCTTGGGCGGAGTGGGCAGTTCGCTTCTAACCGGGGTGCTCGCGGCGCGCGAGCACCTGGCGCACCCCTTCGGCAGCCTCGCCGAGGCGGGTGGCGCCGGACGCGCGCCGGGCAGCGGGCTGGTCTCGCTGCGCGACAAGGCGCCCCTGGCGGAGCTGGCGGATCTGCAGCTCGGCGCGTTCGAGCTGCGCGACGACGACGCTTACCGGGCCGCGCTTCGGGCCGGCGTGGTGAGCCGTTCACTGGTCGACGAGCTGCGGCCGCAGCTCCGGCAGGTGCACGCGATGCTGGGCGCGCGCCAGGCGCCGACGCGCCGCCACCTCGCCGACGCGCTCGCCGAAGATCTGCGCGGCTTCCTCACGTACCACCGCTGCTCGCGCGGCGTGGTGGTGTGCACCATCCCGGGCCCGCAGGACGCGCCGGCGAAGCTGGACTTCACCGCCGACGAAGTGTGGAAGGCGCTCGAGGAAAGCGCCGACTGGATCACTCCCGGCGTCGTCTATGCGGCGGCCGCGGCCCAGGCCGGCTGCGCCTTCGTGGCGGCGGGGCACGACGCGGCGCTTTGCGCACCGGGGATTCCGGCGCTCTTCGCCGAGGCGGGCGTACCGGTCGCGGGCGCGGGGCTGCTCGGGCCCGACGCGGCGCTTCGCGAGGCGCTGGCGCAGGTCATCGCGGCCGAAGGCATGGGCCTCTCCGGCTTGGCGTCGCTCTCGACGCGCGCGGAGGAGCGCGGCGCGCGCCTCTGGGGCGGGCCCGACCGCACGCAGGAGATGGGCCTCGCCGGCGGTTGGGCCGGCGGCGTGTTCGAGCTGTCCGTCGAGCTGCGCGGACAGGTCGCGCTCTACCTCGCGGGCCGCGCTCTCGACGCGGCGCTCCTGACCGATCTGGCCGCGCGAGCCGGACGCAAGGGCGGGCAGGACTGGATGGAAGCGCTCTTCGCTGCCTCGCTCGGCTCGAGCACGCCGCGCCAGGCTGCCCGGCCGACGCTGGCGCATCGCCGCGAGCGGCTCTTCTCGGAGCTGCCGGCGCTCGCGCAGGGCGCCTCGCGCGAGGCGGCGTAGTTCTACTGTTCGGGCGGGCGTGCAGCGGCGTTGCTCAGCCGCGGAACCGCGCTGTTCCCCGACGGAACGGGTTTACCCCTTTTTCCCCGCCGCGCTGCATCGATCCGTCGCGCAGCGCACGCCGGAGAGCCTCGTCCGTGCAGGCATGCCGTTTGCTCCAGGCTGGAACATCGACGGCACGCCGGTCGACCGATTTCGGGGCGGTTCCGAGGGGGCGTGGGAGGTCGGCGCGCAGGCGTGTGCGCTGGCAGCCGTGGGGCGTGAGCGGGCTGGGGGCCTCGCTCGCGCCCCACATTTTTTTGCCCTCGATCAAGATACTTGACCGACCGATCCACTCAAGATACTGTACTGCTCGAGCGGAGGGCCTGTGCCCGAGCGTGCAGCCGCAGGACAGCCTGGTCCGGCCGACCTGCTCCGGGCAGCCCTGGAAAAGATCGTCTTCTTCGAGTGGCGGCTGTCGGAGCTGGCCGCCGAGCTGTCGGCCTCGAAGTCGCGCTGCGCATCGGCCGAGGTGGAGCGGACCCGGGCCGAGGACCAGGCGCGCGCCGCGGAGCAACAGGCCAGGGCGGCGCGCATGCAGGCCGCCGATCTGGAGGCCGACCGTTCGCGGCTCGCCTCGCTGCTCACGCGGCCCGCGCCGCCGACGACCGACACGCGCGCGCTGGAGGCCGAGCGCGATCGCGCCGCACGCCTCGAGGTCGACCTGCGCGAGGCACAAGCCGAGCTGGACCGCGGCCGCGCCGAGCGCGAGCGCTGGTTGAGCGAGATGATCGAGCAGGCCCGCAGCGGCGACGAGGCGCCGGCCGCGCTGGCCCAGTTCATCAGCGAGCTGCGCGGCGACGTCATCGCGCTGCGCGAGCGCCAACAGCGCTGCGACGAGCTGCTGAACAAGGCCGGCATCGCGCCGCCGCCCGCCGCCGAGTCGCTGCCGGTTCCGCCGCCGGCGCGCGAGCCCGAGCCGGTGGAAGAGGCGCGCAAGCTTTGGGCCGAGGGCCGGCTCGAGGTCGGCGCTGCACCCCACGCCTCCGCGTTTCCCAAGGACATGGGCGCGGCCGCGCGGGCCTTGGCCGAGCAGTGCATGCGCAGCCTCTCCAGCCCCGACCCGTCGCGGCGCGAGCAGGCGGCGCGCCACCTCGCCGCGGTGCCGCTCCCGGGCGCCGCGCCGCTGCTCGCGTCGGCGCTGGGGGCGGAAGAGGAGCCAAAGGCGCGCGCACAGCTCGCTCGCGCGCTGGCGGCTTGCGGGGAAGAGGGCGCAGCCGGAATCGTCGCGCGGCTCCAGTCAGCCGAGGAGCCGCCGCTGGTCAGGCTCGCCGCGCTGGAGGCAATTTGTACAAATTGTACAAATCGCCGGGTCGCCATCGAGACCGCCGCGCAGGACCCCACGCCTGCCATCCGACGCCGCGCCGCCGCCCTGGCGGCAGCGGAAGGCTTCGACGATCTGCTGGCGCGCTTCGCCAGCGACGCCGACGCCAGCGTGCGCGCCGCGGTGGAGACCGCGCGCCGCGAAGCGCCCGCCGCCGCAGAACTGGCTCCCCAGACGGATCCAGCGCGCGAGGCCGTGCTCGCCGTGCAGGCCGCCATCTTCGGCCTCACCGAGAGCGAGCTGGCCGACCGCATCGGCGTCGCCGAGGCCGAGGCCAACGCCATCGCCGCGCGGCTCCTGGCCGCGGGGCGCATCGGCCGGCGCGGCAAGAGGCTCGTCGCCGCCGAAGGGAGCGCGCGCTGATGGAACAGGTCCACTACTCAGCCCGACGCTTCGCCGAAGTGCTGGGCCTCAGCTCGCGCGAGCTGGCCGCGGCGGAGGAGAGCGGAGCGGTGCGCCCCAGCGTGCAGCCCGACGGCACGGCGCAGAAGACCCTCTACTCGGTCCACGACCTGGCGGCGGCGCGCGCCGCGCTGAAGCTTTTGCCGCCGCGGCGGCCGATGCGCAGGCAGCTCTTCCTCAACTTCAAGGGTGGCACGGGGAAGACGAGCATCTCCAGCAGCTACGCGTTCCGCCTCGCCGAGATGGGGTACCGCGTGCTGGTCATCGACCTCGACTCGCAGGGCCACGCCTCCAAGTGCCTGGGCGTCACCGGCGAGGAAGCCGAGAAGACCCTCTTCGACGCCATCATCAAGAAGGTGCCCCTGGAGAGCGTCATCGTGCGTACGGGCATGCCGGGGCTCGACCTCGTGCCGTCGAACCTGACCATGAGCACCATCGACCTCTCGCTCATGCCGCTGGCCGCGCGCGAGTTCCGGCTGCGCAACGTGCTCAAGGAGGTCGAGGGCTCGTACGACTACGCGGTGCTCGACGCGCCGCCCTCTTTCGGGCTCTTGAACCTGAACGCGCTGATGGCGGCGCACGACCTGTTCGTGCCGGTGCTGGCGGACTTCCTTTCTTTCCACGGCCTCAAGCTGCTCTTCGAGACGGTGCAGTCCCTCGAAGAGGATCTGGAGCACGTGCTCGACCAGATCTTCATCGTCATCAACGCCTACAACGCGACCTTCCGCATCGCCAAAGAAGCGAGGGAAGCGCTGGAGAAGCACTACCCGGAGTTCCTGCTCAAGCAGGTGATCCGGCAGTGCACCAAGTTCGCGCAGGCCTCGAGCGAGGGAATTCCCATCTTCGCCTACGACGCGGAGAGCAAGGGCGCCCAGGACATCCAGGCGGTGCTCGACGAGGTGCGCGAGCGCATCGGCGAGCCAGTCCGCCTCAAGGCGGTGGAGAGCGGCCGATGAAGCGCGGCTTCGAAGAAAACGTCCCCAAGATCCGCCCCCGCGTGCGACTCGGACGGGAAGACCAACTCGAAACCCCAATCGCCCCAGTCGTCCAAACCCTCCCGATCCAGAAACCCGAACCAAAACTCGAACCCACACCAGAACCCGAACCAGCCCCAGAACTCGCGCCAGAACCAGAACGAGAACTTGGACGAGTACCCGAACCGGCCCCAACGGGACCCCTGAAGCGCCGCGCAACCGCGGTCCAGGAGGTCACCGACCTCGCCCGCGAGCTGACCTCCGATCTCTCTCGCGCCGCCGACGCCAACACGCGCCTCAAGTCCGACCTCGACCGAGCGCTCGCCGCCCTCCGCAAAGCGGCCGACGAGTCCAGCGAGCAGCGCATCGAGGCCCAGCGGCTCTCCGCGGAAGTGGAGAAGCGAGCGAAAGCCGCGCGCGACCTCGTCGCCGAAGCGGAGTTGCTCGAAGCAGAGCGGGACGGCGCCCTCGCCCAGTGCGCGCGCCTCACCCGTGAGCTGCGCGAGGAGAAAAACAAGTCCTCGATGGCTGCGGAGGCAACGTCGAAGGCCCGAGCCGAAGCGAACGAAGCCCGCGTCTCGGCCGCGCGGCTCTCGACGCAATTGTCCGAGCGCACGCGCGAGCGCGACGAGGCCCGCACCGAGCTGCTCGCGGCCCGCGCCGACCGGGACCGCCTCGCCGACGAGTTGCGCGCCGCCATCGCCGAGGCCGAAGAGGCCGCCAAGAGCCGCAATGCGCTCGAGGAGATCCACCAGGCCCTGGCCGAAGCGCGCGCGCGCATCGCCGGCCTGCGCTGACCAGGCTCATCCGCGCTGGCCCCACAAGAGCAGGCGCGGGTACGTGTAGAGAAAGGGCCGCTCGTCGGCGAGCTGCGGGAGGAGCATCTCGCAGTAGCGCGCGAAGAACCGCTGCCAGTCGCGCGGCTCGAGCCGCTTCTGATAGTCGGTGAGCAGCGCGCCGCGCACCCACTCGATCACGTCCTCGCGCCCCGGCAGGAGGTGCGGATAGATTTGCAGGCGCACGTTCTGTCGCGCGTACCCGAGCTGGTGCAGCCACGCCGCGTACTGCGCCGGCTCGTGCATGACGGGCCGTCTCTCGAACCCGCCCAAGAGCCGCTTGAACTCCTGCGTCCGCGCCAGCTCGAACGCCGTCTGGTGCGAGACGTGCTCGTCGTTGCTCGGCATCTGCACGGCGATCTGGCCGCCGGGCGCGAGCGCCGCGGTCAGCCGGCGCAGAAGCGACGCATGGTCGGGCAGCCAGTGCAGCGCCGCGTTGGAGAAGACCAGGTCGAAGAGCTCCGGCGGAGCGAATTCGGCAATGTCCCCCCGCTCGAATCGCAGGCCCGGAACCGCCGCCGCCCTGGCCAGCATCGCCTGCGAGCTGTCGATGCCCACCGTTTCACGCGCCTCCAGCTCGCGGTGCAGGTCGCCGGTCATGTCGCCCGTGCCGCACCCCAGATCGACGACGCGCATCGCCGGCCGGCGCTCCACCAGCGCGAGCAGATCCCGGAACGGCTGCGCCCGCTCGGCGCGAAAGCGCTCGTACCGCTCCGGGTCCCAGACGTCGCTCATGGGCCGTTCTTGTAGAGGTGCATGGGGACCCTCGGAAAAAGGGTCCAATCCTAGACTCATATGGGGGGCTGGGCGAAGTGAGCGCGCTCACGTTCCCAGGCGATCGTCTTCCAGAGGGCGCGGGAGGGCCAGATCGTCCTCCACCTCGCAAGCGACCGCCCGGTGCTGGAGGCGGTCGTGGAGCAGGTCCAGCTCGGCCGCGCCGCGGTCGCGGTCTGCGCCGTGCGCGAGCGTGAGGGCGAAGCGCGCGCGCTCCAGGTTGGCCACTTCCTCGTGAAGCCGGGCGACGGCGCGTTCGCGGGCGCGCCGCACGCGGCGCAAGTGCTCCAGCTGACCCTCCAGCGCCTCGGCCGCGCGCAGATAGCTTTGCTGCGCGGGGCGATCCTCGGCCTGGGTGGCGCTCTTCGACAAGTGCAGGGCGCGAACTTTGAGATCCTCTTCGAGTGACGGTGGCGCGGCGCGTCCCAGGTCGGCGGCGCGGCCGGCCAGGTCGAGCGCGGCGAGCGCGAGCGAGTCCAAGAGATCGCGCAGGTCGGCGCGCGCGCCTTTGGGCAGCTCGCCGGCCGCGCCGCGGCGGGCGGCGGCGGCGCGATCGGCCAAAGTGCGCAGCTCGGGCGCCAGCGAGGCGCGCAGCGCCGCGAGGCGCGACTCCACCGGGTCGGCCCCGACTGCAATGTGCAGCGGGACTGCCGTGAGCGCGGCCCAGAGCCCGAAAGACGCGCCCGCCACTCCCGTCGCTATCGGCGCCGGCACCAGCCCAGCGAGGGCCGCGGAGAGAAATGGCAGGGTGAAGGCAGCGAGCGCGGCTGCTCCCGCGCACAGCGCCGCGACGAGCGCTGCGGCCGCCAGGGACGGACGCGCAGCGCCGCTCTCCTGCGCCGCGTCGGCGCGGGCTGCGGCGAGGGCGACGCCGAGCAGCGCGCCGCTCAGGGCCCAGAGCGAAAAAGCGGCCGCCGCCGCGCAGAGCAACGCCGCGGCCACCCTGCGCCGGCGCGACCCGGGCAAAAGCACCAGCGCGAACGCGCTTCCCGCCGCGGCGGCTGGCCAGAACGCCGCACCCGCCAGCGCGCCTCCCGCCGCCGCCGCCAATGCCGCGCGCTGGAAGTGGGAGTGCTCTTCGAATCGAACGTCCATGGCTACCACCCCGCCACGGGCGCGCGCACCGCGTCGAACGCCTTCTGCTTGAGCGCCTTGCTGGCCGCGCCGCCGGGCGCGTCGATGGTGTCGACCTCGATGGCGTAATCGTGGGCTTGTTCCGACACGAGCCGGGCCTGGGCCGGCACTTCGGCCGCCGCGCGCATGGCGACGCGCTTCAATTCCTCGACTTGCTGGCGCGCCTCATCCCGGCGGCCCGCCTCGCGCAGGACGGCCGCGGCGGTGGCGAGCTGGGCCATCTCGGCCTTGGCGCCCTCGACGGCCGCCGCGCCGGGGGCCAGCGCGAGCAGCCCCGCGTCCGACGTGAAGGTGGCCTGGGCGGCGGCCTGCGCGCGCCGCTCCTCGCCCGAGGCGTCTTCGAAACGCAGCTCGACGGAGGCCAGGTCGGTCGGGCCGTGGCCCGGCGGGACGGAGAGCTTGACCAGCACGCGCCGCTCCTCGCCGGCCGCAAAGTCGGGGAGGCGCACCCACTCCGCGTCTTGTGCATTTTGTACAAATTCGTAGCCAAGCACGCGCTCCACCGCGGCGCCGGCCAGCCCGCGCACGCGGATGCGCACGTCGCGGGCCGCCAGGGCGGCTGCGCGGCTCAGCTCGTCGCGGAAGGCCGCCGGCAACACCTGGGGCGACTGGATGTATCGCGCGCGCCCGCCCGCCTGCGCGGCCAGGGCGGACATCAGATCCTCGTCGTAATCCTCGCCCATGCCGAAGGTCGATACGGTCGCGCCGCCGAAGTCGCGCTGCGCGACGCGCAGCAGGCCCGGCCGGTCCGAGATGCCCTCGTTGGCCTGGCCGTCGGAGGCGAGGAAGACCTTGTCGACGCGGGCCGGACCGCGCCCTCGCATGAGCTCGGGCGCCGCCGCGTCGAAGGCCGCCGACATGTTGGTCCCGCCCGTCGCCTCGAGCCGCTCGATGGCCGCCAGGGCCAAGGCCCGCGTCGCGCGCGACATCGGCGTGGAGGGCAGCAGGACCGAGGCGTCGCTGGAGAACTCGACGATGGCGAGCTGATCGCCCTCCCCCAGCGCCTCGACCAGCACCCGGGCGGCATCGCGCGCGCGCTCCATCTTGGGCCCCTGCATCGAGCCGGAGCGGTCGAGAATCATCACTGCGTTGACGGGGACGCGCCTGGCCTTGGAGCGATCGCCACCCGCGGTCAGATCGATCTCGAGATACGCCTCCGTCGCGCGCGACTCGGGCAGGTAGCGGCGGTCGAGCTGCGTGGAGAATCGCAGGGATCCAACCCGCTGTTCGACGGGCAGCGGCTTTGCGATGGGCCGCAACAGGGCGGCGACAGCGGCGGCGGCGAGGGAAGCGACGGCGAGGGCGACGAGAGCGAAGGTGCGGCGCATGGCATGACCTCCGCCACGCTTGAACGCGCGTCACGCGCCGGCGATCTTTTCCGAGAGGAACTCCAGCGCCCGACGCTCCGCGTAAAAACCGGGACGCCACGGCGGACCATCGACGAATCCCAGATGTCCCCCCTGCGGCCACACTTCCAGCGTCACGTTGGGCGGCGCGGCGCGGGGAATGCTCGACGCGGGGATGAACGGGTCATCCTCGGCGGAGAGCAACAGCAGCGGCGCGCGCACGCGCGCGAGGTAGGGGCCGCTCGAGCTCTGCGCGTAATAGTCGGGCGCACCGGCGAAGCCGTGCACGCTGGCCACCACCGCGTCGTCGTACTCGAAGAGCGAGCGGGCCCTGCGCACGCGCTCCGCGTCGTACGCGCCGGGAAACCGCGCCAGCTTGTGCAAAGCTTTTCGTTTCAGCGTGCGGAGGAAACGGGTGCGGTAGACGAAGGGCCAGAACCCGGGACCGTCGAGCGCGCGCGAGCAAGCGGCCAGATCGAACGGCACGCTGACGGCGACGGCCGCCTTGATCTCGCGCGGCAGCAGAGCACCCTGCTCGCCCAGCCACTTGACCAGCACGTTACCGCCCAGCGAGCAGCCCACCAGCGCGATGCGGTCCGACTCGTTGCGCGCGCGGGCGATCAGCTCGCCCAGGTCGCCCGTCTCGCCCGAATGATACGAGCGCAAAAGCCGGTTGAGCTCTCCCGAGCAGCCGCGGAAATTGAGCGCCAGCGCGCGCCAGCCGCGGGCGTGCGCCTGCCAGAGCAAGCCACGGATGTAGTGAGCCGACGAGCTGCCTTCGAGGCCGTGCAGCACGGCGAGCAGCGGCGCGCCTTGCGGACCCTCGAGGCGATCGACGTCGACGAAATCCCCGTCCTTCAACTCCCAGCGCTCGCGCGCGAGCGGCACGTGCGGCGGCCGGCGGAAGAGCGTCCCGAAGATGGTCTGCGCGTGGGGCCCGGGGAGCCAGTGCGCCGGAGCGAAGCTCAGAGCTCCTCCAGGAAGCGCGCGACGCGCGCCGCGAGCCAGACCGCTCAAGGGGAGGATCATCGGAGGCAATGCTAATCTCGATCGATGCCGCGCGTCGCTGGCCCTGCTGCCCTACGGGCTGCTCGGCTGGCAGGCGCGGCGCTGGATTCCCCTGCCGCGCAGCAGCCGGCCGGGCGACAGGCGGGCAGGTAGCGGCGCTGGCGTTCCATCCCTATGTTGTTCCCATGGCGGGGGTCGAGGGGCCGCGCCGCCTGGCTGATTTCCTGCGCGAACGGCGCGACGAGATCCTTGAGGCTTGGGAGGGCGCGGTGCGCGAGATCGGCACCGCGCGCGACCTGCCCCGGCCGGTGCTGCTCGATCACATGCCGCAGTTCATCGAGGACCTCGCGCACTACGTCGACGACTTGCGCGCCGGCCACCAGACCGACCCGCCGGAGAAAAACCCGCGCATCCACGCGCTGGAGCGCTTCGAAGCGGGCTACGACCTGGCCGCGGTGGTGGCCGAGTACGCCATCCTGCGCCGCTGCATTACCGAGCTGGCGGTGGGCGCGGCAGCGGTGCGCTCGGCCGAGCTGCCGCGGCTGCACGCGGCCATCGATCAGGCCATCGCCGCCTCCGTCGTGCGCTACACCGAGGCGCGCGAGCGCACGCTGCGCGCGCTCGACCGCATCTCCAGCGCCGCGCTCGTCAACCAGGACATCGAGTCGCTCCTGCCGCGCACGCTGGACGCGTTCCTCGAGACGACCGCCTCGGTTGATTCGGTGGCGCTGGCGCTCTTCGAGGGCGAGGCGCTGCGCGTGCGCGCGGCGGTGGGATTTCCCGGCGATGGTCCGGTGGGCACGGAGCTGCCGCGCGACGGCACGGCCGCGCGCGTGGCGGCCGATAGCTTGCCCACGCTGGTGCGCGATGCCAGAACGTCCTGCGGCGAGATGTGCCCGCCGGGGACGCGCGCGCTCTACGCGGTGCCGCTGGCCCTCGGCGACAGCATCCTCGGCGTGGCGACGATGGGCTCGCGCAGCAACCACGAGTTCTCGCAGGAGGACCAGTTTCTCTTCCGCACCATGGTCCACCGTGCCAGCGCCCTCATCCACCAAGCCGACCTGCGCGCCGATCTGGCCCAGCACGCCATCGAGCTGCGCGCCGCGCTCCGCTTCCGCGACCGCATCCTCGGCGTCCTGAGTCACGACCTGCGCAACCTGCTCGGCGTCATCCTCACCACCGCGGAGTTGCTGCAGCGGCGCGCGGCCGACGAGCAGCAGCAGCGGCAGCTCCGGCGCATCATCGCCAACGCGCAGCGCATCGAGCGCATGGTGCACGACCTGCTCGACTATACGCGCACCCACGGGGGCCGCGGCATTCCGCTCACGCCGCACGAGGCGGACCTCGAGCCCATCTGCAAGCAGGTGATCGACAACATGCAGGTGCTCCACCCCGGCCGCTCCATCGAGCTGCGCGTCGAGGGCGACACGCGCGGCGCGTTCGACCCGGACCGGACGGCGCAGGTGGTCTCCAATCTGGTGGCCAACGCGATTCATCACAGCCCGGAATCGTCGGCGGTGCGGGTCGCGGTGCGGGGCGAGAAGGACGAGTTGGTGCTCGAGGTGCACAACGAGGGAGCGCCCATTCCGGCCGACGTGATGCCACGGCTGTTCGAGGCGTTCCAGCCAGGGGTGAGGGAGAGCGGGCCGAACGCGGGGCTTGGGCTCGGGTTGTACATCGTGCAGCAGATTGTGGACGGGCAGGGAGGGAGTATCGAGGTGCGGTCGAAGGATGGGGACGGAACGACGTTCACGGTGAGATTGCCAAGGAAGGCGGCTACCGGCTGACCCGCCCGCAGATCCGCCGACAGAGTGCGCGCATGTGAGCAGGTTGGAGAACTTGCCCTGCTCGAAAAACGCGCTCACGCTCGTGCTCGATGGAGGGGTGAAGACAGTCATCTCCATCGACCGACCGCCGCGCAGCATGCGGCACTTCTTTGGAGGCTCATGATGATGCGCAATACTTTCGCTCTTCGCGCCGCGGCGGCGATCTGCACGCTCCTCGCCACCGCGTGCGGCAACAGCAGCGGACCCAACACTAACCTGAAATCAGTGTTCTTCCGCACCGTCACCGCGGCGCCATTGGCGACGCTCAACCTGAAACGGGCGGACGGCACGGCGATGGGCACTTCCGCTCGGGTGCGCATCGACACGCGCGCCACCTTCGACAGCTGGATCAAGGTAGGCCGTACCGCGACCGCCAACGCAAACGCCAACGGCGTGGCGACAATCGTGCTCCCCGCGGGCAGCTATCCCATCGTGGTCGATCCCAGAATCTCGCAAAACACCGCGCTAGTGGGCACGCTCAACGACACGTTAGCGGTCTCCACCGACATGACCGGCACGACCGGCACTTGGCAGACCTCCAAGCAGAACTGGACAGTGACCAGCCCCACAGGCAAGCCGTTCAGCGCCGCGGCCATCGTCATCTACCAGGTGGACGCAGGCGGCGCGGCGCTCTACGGCGCCGACACACTCAACCAGCTGAACCCGGTGGTGCTGGCGGTGCCCCGCCTCCCGGTGCCGGGCGGCAGCCAGCAGAGCATCACCTTCACCACCGAACTGTTCAAGGGCAGCTACCGCGCATTGATCACCGCCACACCGGTGGCCACGACCGACACCATCGCGCCGTTCGAAACCGCTGTGTTCAACGCGGCGGGCGGCGGCGCCACCGAGACGCAGGCCATCCAGCTCGCCTCTGGCGGCAACGTGGTCTCGCTGAAATTCATGGAGGGCGCCGCTGTGATGCTCGATTCGCAGATCGGCAGCGTCTCCGTCTATGACGCGGGCTCGCTCATCCTCCTCAACCAGGGCACCTCGACCAACGGCGTGGCCACGGTGAGCACCGGCGCGGTGGCCAACGTCATCGCAATCGTCTCGGGACCGACCGGCGAGACCATGGCGGCAGCCTCGTACACCGCCTCGCCCACGCACAGCGCGACCCTGACCCGCTACACGGTGTCAGGGCACGTGAAGGCGCCGGCGGCGCTCGTGCAGACGGGGGGATCGTACGGCTCGGTGACGGCGACGGTGAAGCCGAATCTGGGCGCCTTCTGGGACGCGCTGATCTCGGGCTCGCCCGTCACCGCGAACATCACCGACGCGCAGGGGACGTACGTGCTCCCGCTGATCAGCGGCTCGTGGAGTCTGCAGGCGGTGGGGCTCACGAACCTGGCTAACTCGGCGGCGTTGTCGCTGAGCGTGAACAACGCCAACGTCACCGCGCAGGACATCAGCGTCAACGCGGGCGGCGTCATCTCCGGCAACATCCAGGACCAGGCGAAGAACCCTATCCTGGGCGTCCAGCTACTCGTGGTGACCCAGGACTCGAACCACACCACCGTGGGGACCCCCACCCCCGCCATCACCGACGCGGCCGGCAACTACTCGATCCAGGTGCCCTTCGGCACCTACGAAGTGTTCGCCAATGGCGCACTGACCCGAGACGTCGCGGTGAGCTCGTCGGCAGCGACGAAAACGCTCAACCTGACCCAGTTCGCGATCAACGGCCGCCTCACCGACTCGGTGCTGGGTCCCGTAGTAGGCAGCGTGACGTGGGCCGGCATCAACGGCGGCACCAACAACGTCACCGCCGGCGCGCTGGGCACCTTCACCATCCCCAACGTGATGCAGGGCTTGAACTGGTTCCTCTTCCAGCCGCCCACCGGGTCGTCGCTGGGGTTCGCCTACGAGCTGAATGCGTTGGTGAACGCCGACACGATCAAGTCCCTGCCGTAAAACGATAGAGCGGTAAAACGCATGCGGCGTCGCGTCGGATCATCCCGGCGCGACGCCGCACCGTTTTGTGCAGCAGGGGTTGCTCCTACTCGTGCTCGTGCTCGTGCTCGTTTTCGTTTTCGTTCTTCGTTTTCGTTTGGGGTTTTCGTTTTGGTTTATTCGCCTGGGCGCAGGCGCTGGTGCGCATCGTCGTGTCGGTATATCCATCGCTGGCCGTGCGTCGGCCAGGAGGAGGACGTGCCCAAAGAGAAAATCGCACTCGTGACCGGTGGCTCGTCCGGCATCGGCCTTTCGGTGGCGCGCAAGCTGGCCCAGTCCGGCGCTCGGGTCGCGGTGGTGGCGCGCACCGAGCGGACGCTGCGCGAGGCGGTCGAGTCGATCGGCCGCGACAAGGCGGAGGCGTTCCCCCTCGACGTGCGCGACCTGGCCGCGCTCGCCGCCCTGCCGGCCCGGGTGGTGGAGAAATTCGGCGGGCTCGACATCGTCGTCAACAACGCCGGCCTCCACCACCGCGGTCCCGTGCTCAAAGTCGCCCCCCTCGACCTGGGCGAGATGATCACCGCCAACCTGGCCGCGCCCGTCGTGTTGACCCGCGCCGCCGCGCCGCTCATGCGCCGGGGCGGCAGCATCGTCAACGTCGCCAGCCTCGCGGGCATGGTGCCCGTTCCCTTCCAGGCCACCTACGGCGCGTCGAAGGCGGGGCTGCGCGCGTTCTCGCGCGCCGCACGCGACGAGTTGTCGGAGCAGGGCATCACCGTCTCGGTGGTCTCGCCGGGCCCGGTCGACACGGGCTTCTTCGACGGTCAGATGGACAAGGTGGCGGACATCACCTTCTCGCAGCCGCTGAGCAGCGCCGACCAGGTGGCCGACGCGGTGATGAAGTGCATCCGCGAGGGCACGGCAGAGATCGCGCTGCCGTGGCTGTCGGGCAAGCTGTGCATGCTGGCGTACGTCTATCCGGCGCTGGCACGCGCTCTGCGTCCCGCGATGGAGCGGCGCGGCGCGAAGGCGAAACGCGCATTCTTCGAACGCAAACGCACGCGAGGCTAAGATGGCGCCGTGCGCCCCGCCATCGTCGCCCTGCTTCTCTGCGCCTGCGCCTCGTCGCGCGACATGGACGAGATGGAGCAGGACCTCGACGGCGGGTGCGGCATCGAGCGGTGGCAGGTCAAGACAGGCGGCGATCCGGCCGCCGCCAACATCTCAGCCGCCGCGATCGCCACCAGCATCGAAGCCATGACTTCTCTCCCCGCCCCGCCGACGCTGCCGCAGGCCGAGCGCATCTCGCCCACGGAGCTGACCACCTGGCAGCTTGCCGACGTCGACCTGCTCCGCTTCAAGAAGGAGAACGACGGCGACTATCACCTCGTGCTCAGCGACGGAACGCGGACCATGATCGCGGAGATCGCCGACCCGGCCTGCGTCTCCGCGGCGAGCCCGCTGTTGGCCGGCATCTCGGCCGCGCGCGCGCAGTTCAACGCGAAGTATTCGAACATCCCCACCTTGTCGTTCGCCGACTCCGGCGAGACGGCGACCCTGAGCGGCGTGGGGTTCTTCGATTTCAAGCACGCGCAGAACGGAGTGGCGCCCAACGCCATCGAGCTTCATCCCGTGACGGCCATCTGCTTCGGCCGCGGATGCGCGCCAGCCGCGCTGCCACCCGCGGCCAGGTCGGGCGGCTGCGCAACAGCGGGCGACGCGCCGCTCTGGCTCGCCCTGCTGGCGCTGCGTCGCCGCCGCGCTACTGCTTGACCAGCTCGACGCGGCGGTTGCGGGCGCGGCCATCTTCGGTGTCGTTGGTGGCGAGCGGCGCCAGCGGGCCCACGCCATTGGCCCGCAGCCGGCTCTTCGACACGCCTTGATCGACGAGGTGCTTGACGAGCCACTCGGCCCGCCTCTTCGAGACGGAGAGGTTGCGCTCATAGTCGCCCTGCTCGTCGGTGTGACCGACGACATAGAGCCGCAGCAGCCGGTCCTTCTTCATCAGCGCCGCGATCTCCTTCACCACCGAAGCTGCCTCGGGGCGCAGGCCCACCTCGCCCGGCCGGTAGAGGATGTCGGCGAGCGCGATGTGGCCATCGCGCGTCAGCGCCTCGCCGATCACCGGCGCGGTGACCTGCTTCGCCGCGGCCGTCGCGTCGCGCGCCGCCTGCTCCTTGGCATCCTTGCTGCTGGTCACCTCGACGATCAGCAGCGTCGTCTCGGAGGGCGCGACCTGGATGGCGGCATAGGCGTCGCCCAGCTCGCGCCGCACCAGTTGCGAGAGCGCGTAGTGCGCCTCCGGCGAGGCGGGCACCTTGCCCAGCAGCTTCACCGAGGCCGGCGCGCCGCAATCCTTCCCCGCGCAGGCGTAGAGCGGCTTGAACCCGGCGGTCGACAGCTCGCGCACGTACCCGTCGTAGATCTCCTTCGTCGACTTCCCCTTGGGGTTCTTCCACACCGACTTGTTGAAGTTCCCGCGCAGCTCGAGCTGCCGGCCTGCCTTGCCCGCCGCGTCCAACGGCGCCTGGGGCAGCAATATTTTCTGGTCCTCCTTCGACTCGCGCGCGGCCCGACTCGAGCCCGGGAACGGCCGGATGTCCACATACTCGTCCGCCAGCGCCAACGGCGGCAGGAGCGCGAGGATGGGCAAGAGTCGTTTCGTCATGGCCCCGTTCTACCGCGGCCCGCCGGCACAGTCTTGTCCGCGGTGGTCCGCGCCCGGGTTCGGGGCTAGGAGCGCGCCCGCTGGCGCACACTGTCCCGGCGGCGCCGCGGTGGTCCGCGCGCCGGTTCGGGGATAGTGTGCGCGGCCCATGACCGCGGGGCTGGCGATCTTTGGCGCCGTGCTCTCCACGCTCATCCTACCGCTTCCCGAGGAGCTGGCGCTCCTGGGCGCGGGCTGGGTTGCCCATTCCGGCGCGCTGCCGCTCTGGGGCGCGTGGCTCGCCTCGTGGGCAGGCGTCATGATCGGCGACACCGCCACTTACACGGTGGGCCGGTTCTTCCTGCCGCGCCTGTTGCGCACGCGCATCGGCAAGCGCGTGGTCGCGCCCGAGTTGCGCCAGTGGGCGGAGGATCTGGTGCGCCGACATGCATTCCGCGCCATCCTCATCGGGCGGTTCCTCGTGGCGCTGCGCGGGCCGGTGTACCTCGCCATCGGCGCAGCCAGGTATCCGGCGCTGCGCTTCGCCATCATCGACGGCGCCGTAGGCACCATCGAGGTGGCGGCGCTGGTCGGCCTCGGCTACTTCTTCGGCCGCTCGGCGCGGCTGGCCGGCGAGGTGCGCTGGGTGGAGATCGCGGTCGCTATCTCGCTGGCGCTCATCCTCATCGCGCCGCCGCTGGTGAAGTGGCGGATGGTACGCAAACGCCGCGCGGCGTGATTGCCAAGCGCTCGGCCATGCCCGACTGTCGCACTCAATGCAAATCTGGCCCGGCCGGTCGTATCCCCTCGGCGCCCGGTACGACGGCTCCGGCGCGAACTTCGCCCTCTTCTCCGAGGTGGGAACGCGCGTCGAGCTGTGCCTCTTCGACTCGTCGGGAAACCAGCAGCTCATCGACCTGCCCGAGCGCACCGGATTCGTCTGGCACGGATACGTGCCGGGTCTCGAGCCGGGCCAGCGCTACGGCTATCGCGTGCACGGACCCTGGGCGCCCGAGCAGGGGCATCGCTGCAATCCGGCCAAGCTGCTGCTCGATCCGTACGCGCACGCCATCGAGGGCCTGCCGCGCTGGGACGAGGCCGTCTATCCGTACAAGCGCGCGGTGGGCGACCTGGCCATCAGCGACTCGGACAGCGCGCCGTTCATGCCCCGCTGCGTGCTGACCAACCCGTTCTTCGACTGGAGCGACGATCAGCCGCCGCGCATCCCCTGGCACGAGACGGTCGTCTACGAGGTGCACGTAAAGGGCTTCACCATGCGCCACCCCGAGGTGCCGGTGGGGCAACGCGGGAAATATGCCGGGTTGGGATCGCCGGCGGCCATCGCCCATCTCAAATCGCTGGGCGTGACGGCGGTGGAGCTGCTGCCCGTGCACCAGTTCGTGCATTCACAGGCGCTGCTCGAGAAGGGACTGCGCAACTACTGGGGATATGACTCCATCGGATACTTCGCTCCGCACAACGAATATGCCAGCCGCGGCCAGCGCGGCGAGCAGGTACAGGAGTTCAAGCAGCTGGTCAAGACGCTGCACCACGCCGGCATCGAGGTGCTCCTCGACGTGGTCTACAACCACACCGCCGAGGGAAACCAACTCGGGCCCCTGCTCTCATTCAAAGGGATCGACAACGCGGCTTATTACCGATTGAAGCCCGGCGAGCCGCGCTATTACATGGACTATACCGGCACCGGCAATTCGCTGAACATGCGCAATCCATATGTGCTTCAATTGCTGATGGATTCCCTGCGCTACTGGATCCAGGAGATGCACGTCGACGGCTTCCGCTTCGACCTCGCCGCCACGCTGGCCCGCGGGCTGCACGACGTCGATCGCCTCTCGGCCTTCTTCGATCTCATCCAGCAGGACCCAGTGGTCTCGCGGGTCAAGTTGATCGCCGAGCCGTGGGACGTGGGCGAAGGCGGATACCAGGTGGGGAACTTTCCGCCCCAATGGTCGGAATGGAACGGCAAGTATCGCGACACGGTGCGCGACTATTGGCGCGCGGAACATGCGACGCTGGGCGACTTTGCCAATCGCTTGACCGGCTCGTCGGATCTCTATGCCTCGACCGGGCGCAAGCCCCATGCGTCGATCAACTTCGTCACCGCGCACGACGGATTCACGCTGCGCGACCTGGTCTCGTACAACGAGAAGCACAACGAGGCCAACGGCGAGAACAACGGCGACGGCGAGAGCAACAACCGCTCCTGGAACTGCGGCGCGGAAGGCGAGACGTCCGATCCCGCCGTGCAGGCGCTGCGGGCGCGGCAGCAGAGGAACCTCCTCGCCACGCTGCTGACCTCGCAAGGCGTGCCGATGATCCTCGGCGGCGACGAGATCGGCCGCACGCAGCGCGGCAACAACAACGGCTATTGCCAGGACAACGAGATCTCCTGGTTCGACTGGGAGCACGTCGACAAGGCGCTGCTCGAGTTCACCCGCGCGCTCATCGCGCTGCGCGGCGCCGACCACCGCATCTTCCACCGGCGCGGCTGGTTCCTCGGCGAGCCCATCCACGGCACCGGCGTCAAGGACCTGGCCTGGTTCACGCCGGAAGCGCGCGAGATGACCGAGGAGGACTGGTCGGTCGGGTATGCCAAGTCGCTGGGGGTGTTCCTCAACGGCGCGGCCATCAAGCGCCCCGGCGAGCACGGCGAGCGCGTCAAGGACGACAGCTTCTACATGCTCTTCAACGCCGACCACGAGCCGCTGCCGTTCACACTGCCGCCGCAGGAGTTCGGGCTCAACTGGATCCGCGTGCTGGACACCTCGACCGAGGCGCCGCTGGACTTGCAGGTGCTCCAGGCGGGGACGCAGTTCGAGCTGCAGTCCCGCTCGGTGGTCCTGCTCCGCTGCGTCGATTGACCTGACGTAACCCTCGACGGCTACCCCAGCAGCAGCACTTCCGGCAGGCCGCCGTCCTGTCGCGGCGTGCAGCGGCACGAGCGCGGGTGCGAGATGGCGCGGGCACCTTCCCACTGCTGCTGTGCGATCAGCACCATCCTTCGCACGGCGAGCCGCGAGGCGAGGTCTCCCGCCGACCACTCGACGCCCACTTCAGCGTCCCCCACCCACGCGATGCACCCGTGCGCCTCGAGTTGCACGCCGCTCGGCCCCGCCTCGGGCAGCGCGACGCGGATGCGATCGCCGGGCCCGCCCAGGTCAGCCGGCCCCGCGGTGAACCGCGCTCCCCTTTCGCTCACGTCGTGCGTGCGGCAGAGGATGGCCGACCGGTCCTCCCCTTCGGCCAGCACGAGCTGCTCGCTCCCCCACCGCGGTTCGCCGCGCAAGAGCACGCCCTTCAACTTTTCCAGTGAGCGCCCCGCCCCCGGCAGCTCCAGCCACAGCCCGCCCCCCGCCGGCCGCGCCCACACCGTGCCGTCCAGCAGAGCGGTCTGGTCGGTCGAGGTAAAGTCGACCAGAAGACGCGCCGCCGGCCCTCCGGTGACTCCACCGCCTGGGAAAAAGAAATACCCGACGCCATCGACGAGATGAACATGCCGCGCCAGCCGGCGCGGGTTGTCGACCTCATAACGAAGCCGCAGTGTCATGTCACCCGCTGGAGCAAGCGGCCGGCCACTCCGCGCGTTGTCGAAAATCACCTCGGAATGGAACATTCTCCAGTGATGTGGACGACGCCGGGAGAAGCGCCTTTCCCAGCGCGGCGCACGCGTTTCCCGATGCGAAGTACTTCGGCGCCAACGGCCATTTGGATTAGCATGTCCGCATGTCCGATCTGGCGGAGCTGGAGCGAAAGCAGGCCGACGCGGCCAAGTTCGCCCTCGAGATGGTCGAGGAGAAGGACCCCGAGCGCCTCAAGAAGATGGCCGAGCAGCTCCAGGAGCGCTGCAAGGATCTGGAGAAGATGGCCAAAGGCATGGAGGCGGCCTGGGCGCCCAAGGGCGGCGAGGGCGGAGAGACGCGCGTGCTGCTCACCAAGGAGCAGCGCGAGCGCATCGCCGAGCAGACCGGCGTGGGCATCGAGGTGGTGACGCTGATGGACACGGCGGAGCGCAAGTGGGCGCAACAAATGCCCACCGCCGAGCCGCGCCTGATCGAAAAGATGGCCGCGAAACAGGCGGCGCACTCGCGCCTCATCCAGGAGACGCGCACGCAGGTGGAGAAGATCATCAGGCAGCTCGAGGCGCTCGACGTGCCCGAGATCGCCGACCAGATCGCGGAGCTGAAGAGGGACCCGACGCTGGGTCTCGCCAGGAAGAAGTAGCGCGCGCGGGTAGCGGGCACGGAGGGAGAAATGGTAAATTCCTCACGGTCGTGAATCTGCGTGAGGGGACCGCCATGCCCGGCCTCAGCTGCATCAAGATCCTCGGGAACCTCAAGTTTCTTTCGCACAACCTCACGCTCCCCAGCAAGAAGGCCGTCAGCCCCGCCAAGGAATGGTCGAACGCGTACTTCAAGGACCGCGACAAGAAGGAGATGACGGGCTCCCCCAAGCTCATCCCGCCCTGGTTCATGCCGCAGCGGGCGGGCTACCTGCACCACCACAAGAGCTGCGACGAAGTCGGCAAGGGCTTCAAAGATTTTCACGACGCGATGTGCGACGCGGTGCAGTTCTCGCACAACATGTGGAAGCTGCAGGCCAAGTTCAAGGACCTCAAGGTGATGGCGGTCGCGGCCATCGGCGCGCCGGGCTGCCTCGACGGCCCCGAGCTGGAGAGCAACATCAAGAACGCGCCCATGGTCGCCTCCTTCAGCGGCGACATGCAGAAGCACCGTGACGCGGTCGCGGCCGGCGTGTCCAAGTGCTTCAAGAAGTGGCAAGACAAGGTGATGGTGCCCGGCCTCCCTTGGTACCCGGCGTTCGCGGCCTTCCCCGGCCCGATGGCGCCGCCCATGCCGAACATCCCCGTCCCGCTCATCATGTGCCCCTCTGCGATGATGACCGAGATCGTCATGCCCAGCTCCATGACCAAGGAGATGGACGACGCCCTCGACGGGGGGCTGAAGAAGAAGGACCCCGACAAGCAGTACCACGCGCTGCACGACGCCATCGCCACCACGCTGTCTTTGGCGTTCATGATCTGGATCGCGTCGCAGATGGTGATGTTGGTGTTGGGCAAGGGGCCCATTCCGACGTTCGCGCCGCCCTTCGTGCCCGTCGGGCCGGTGGTGGGGGGCGACAACATCGCGGCGCCGGGCCACTTGATGTCGTAGCGCGCAAGCCGAAGCCGCCGCGGATCTGCTTGCGGTATGAAGGGCCATGCGGGTCGCGGTCATCGGCGGCGGCATGGCGGGCCTCGCCGCCGCGCACGCGCTCGTGGGCCGTGGGGCCGACCCGATCGTCTTCGAGGCTGAGGCGCGCGCCGGCGGCAAGGTGGGCAGCAGCAGCGACGACGGGTGGCTCACCGAGGACGGACCGCACTTCCTCGCCAGGCCGCTCGACGCGCTCATCGAAGCGGCGGGGCTGCAAGGCGAGGTGGTGCGCCCGCAGGGCCCGCGCACGCGCTTCGTGCACCTCGAGGGGCGCGTGTTCAAAGCGCCGGGACTCGGGTTGCTCCTGCGCGCCGGCGTGGGGCGCGCCCTGCTCGAACCGCTCTTCGCGAGGCGGCTGCGCGACGACGTGACGCTGCGCGACTTTCTCGTGCGGCGCTTCGGGCGACGCGCCGGCGCGCTGGCGGCGCAACTCATGGCGGCCGGGGTCTACGCCGGGGATCCGGCGGCGCTGTCGGCGCGCGACGCGTTTCCCTCGCTCGCCGCGCCGGGATCGATCCTGTTGAACGCATTGCGCTCGCCGCTCCGGACCGGGCTCTGGTCGCTGCGGCGCGGGCTGGGAAGCCTGCCCGAATCAATCGCCGCAAAGCTGGCGGTCCGGCTCGGCATGCCTGTCAAAGCGCTGCAGCCTTCGCGCGGCGCATGGCACGTGCTGGCGGGGGGAGCGACGGAACGCTTCGATGCGGTGGTCCTGGCGGTGCCCGCGCCGCAGGCCGCTGCGCTCGCGCGCGGGTTCGCACCGCGGCTCGCCGACGCGCTGGGCGGTTTTCGCGCCGCGCCGGTCGCGCTGGTGCACCTGGGATTTCAGCAGGTCGGCCTGCCGCGCGGCTTCGGCATGCTCGATGCGGACGGCGCGCTGCACGCGACGGGGACGCTCTTCCCAGCCTCGATGCTCCCGGGCCGCGCGCCGGAAGGACACGCGCTCTTGAGCGCCGTCTGCGGCGGAGCGCGCCACCCGGAGCGGGCGCGCCTGCCCGACGCGGCGCTCGTCGCGGCGGTCTGCGCGGATCTCTCGCGCGCGCTGGGCGTGAAGGGCGACCCCGAGTTCGTCCGCATCGTCCGGCACGCCGAAGCGATTCCCCAGTACGTCCTGGGCCACCGCGACCGCGTCCGCGCCGCCCGCGAATTGCTCGCCGGCCTGCCCCCGATAAAGCTGGCCGGGGCCGCCTACGACGGCGTCAGCGTCCCCGACGTGGTGCGCTCGGGCACAGCGGCGGCAGAAGCACTCATCCAATAGCGGTCAGAGGAGCTCTGAAGCCGGATTTGGCCGGCCTTCGGCGAACCTCGACGGGCGCAGAGCGCGAGCGTCGAGCGAGCGCGCCTCGCCGTGCACGATCATCTCCGCGAGAAGCTGGCCCAGTGCAGGCGCGTGCATCACGCCGTGGCCCGACGAGCCGTTGGCGAGGAAGAGGTTCTCGCAGCCCGGCGCGCGGCCGAGGATGGCGTGACCGTCGGGGGACATCTCGTAGAAACCCGAGTACGTACTCTCGACCGGCACGCCGCCCAGTCCAACGACGCGCTCGGCGGCGCAACGTTCGACTGCGGCGCGCCAACCCTCGCCCTCGCCCTGCATGAGCAGCAGCACGCGGCCGTCGCGGACGCGGATGTGGAAGCCGTCTTCGACCCAGATGGTCATGGGCATGTCGGCCGGCAGGACACCGGTTTCAGCGGTCACCGCGACGTGCCGGCGCAGCGGCGCGACGGGCAGATCGACGCCGGCGAGGCGCGCTACTTCGGCCGCCCACGGCCCGGCGGCGTTCACCACGCAGCCGGCCGGAATCTCCTCGCTCGCGGTGAGCACCTTTTCGATGCGCCCCGCCGCGCCGCAACGAAACCCGAGAACGTCGGCGCCCGTGCGAACGCGGGCGCCCTGCAAATATCCGCGCAGGATCTCCGGCGGGCGGATGAAGCCGTCGGTCGGGCAGAAAGCCGCGCCCGCCAGCCCCTCGACGCGCACGGCGGGATTGACGGCGGGGATCTCGCTGGCGTCGAGCATGCGCGCCTCGCCCAGTCCCGCCGCGCGCTGCACGCCCTGCGCCGCGCGCAGCACGGCGAGTTGTTCCGCGGCGCGCGCGAGCCACAGGTAACCGCAGGGGGTGTAGCCCGGGTCGACGCCGGTCTCGTCGCGAAAGCGCCGCAGCTTTTCTCTCGCGAGGAGCGAGAGCCGGACATTGATCTCCGTGGAGAACTGCGCGCGAAACCCGCCCGTGGCGCGGCCGGTGCTGCCCTGCCCCGGCGCCGGCTCGCGCTCGAGCAGCAGCACGTCGCGCACGCCCAGCTTTCCCAGGTGCCACGCGACGCTGGCGCCCACGACGCCCGCTCCCACCACTACGACGTCGGTCACGGGGTGAAAATGTGCTGCGGTTGGGGGAAGGGCCGCAAGCTACGACCTCGCGGCCCGCTGCAGCAGCCGCGTCACGTCGGACGTCGAGAGGCCGAAGAGCGCCTTCAGCTGGGAGAGCAGCTTGAACTCCTCCTGAGCGATGATCCCGTCAGCCTCGAGGATGCGCGCGCAGCAGACAAAGGCCAGCTCGCGGTGCCCGGCATCGGCGAGTCCGGCGGCGGTCTCGGCCAGCGCACGCTCGAGGCCGAGTTGGTCGAGGCGCTTCTTGGCGCGGTCGGCGAGAGCGCCGCGGTCGGGGAGCTGGCGCAGCTCCGGGACGTCGCCCTGCACCGCCTCGGCCACCAGGGCCTCCGGCGCTTCGAGGCAGCCGTCGGCCCAGGCGGTGAGCATCATCAGCTGGTAGATGCTGCGGGCCTGCTCGTCGGACATGGGAACTCCCGGAGTATAGATATCAAGGTGGCTGACCTGCGGCAGAAAGTGAAGAACGCGCTCGACGAGGTGCGTATCCTGGTGCTCGGCTCGCAGGTGCTGCTCGGGTTCCAGTACCGCGCCTTTTTCGAGAAAGGCTACGATCGGCTCCCCGCCGCTGACCGGGCCTTCGAGCTGGCGGCGCTCGCCGCGCTTCTCGTCACGCTGGGGGTCCTCTTTCTCGCTCCGGCGCGCCACCGCATCGTCGAGCAGGGTCTGGACAGTGAGCGCTTCCACCGCTTCACCATGCGCGTCATGAGCGCCGCGCTATTGCCTTTCGCCTGTGCGCTAGCGCTCGACGTGGGCGTCGCCGGCGATCGCATCCTCGGCCCGCTGGGCGGCGCGGCCTGCGGCGTGGGAACCGCTTTTGCCGCTCTGGCGCTCTGGTACGGGCGCTTCGCGCATCGCTCGCGCCGCAAGCGGAGCGATGGGGAGGACGTGATGGAAAAAACGCCGCTCGAGCACCGCATCGTGCAGGTGCTCACCGAGGCGCGCGTCGTGATCCCGGGCGCGCAGGCCATGCTCGGCTTCCAGCTGGCGATGGTGCTGATGGAGGCGTTCGATCAGCCCCCATGTCGGCCAAGCTGGTGCATCTGGGCAGCCTCTTCTCCATCGCACTCGCCACCATCGTGCTGATGGCGCCGGCGGCGTACCACCGCATCGTCGAGCAGGGCGAGGACACCGAGCGTTTCCACACCTTCGCCAGCAGGATGGTGCTGCTCGCGCTCGCACTTCTCGCCCCCGGGTTTTCGGGCGAGCTGTACGTCGTCCTGCAGCGCATCGGCCTCCCCACCGCATCGGTCGCGGCGTCGGTCGGCGCGCTGCTCTGCTTCTACGGCGCGTGGTTCGGCGCGATGTTCTGGTTACGGTCCGCGACGGACGCCGCCGGCACTCGCCGGCATCGTCACGCGGCCGCTCGCACTGGTGGGGACTGACCCCCAAACGAAAACCAAAACGAAAACCATCAACGAAAACGAAAAACCAAAACGAAAACCGCAAACGAATGCCGTTCTCGTTGCTCGTTCTCGTTGCTCGTTGCTCGTTCTCGTTGCTCGTTGCTCGTTCTCGTTGGGCAGCCTCGCGCCACGCCTTCGGCGTGGCACTGCGGCTGCAGTTGTTCTCGTGGGTCGTTTGACGTAGCTCGCTGCGCTCGCGCTGGCTTCGGATCGTCGTCCGTTCGTCATCGTCGGCCTCCCCGGCTGCGCCGTTTTTTGAGGGAGGCCGACGATGACGAACAGGACGACTCTTCCACACCAGAACCTGATCGTTTCGTTTGAGGTTTTCGTTTTGGTTTTTCGTTTTCGTTGATGGTGTTCGTTTTGGTTTTCGTTGGCCGCGGCTAGCGAATGAGTCCGCTGAGCAGGGCATACACCCGGCGGGCGCAGGCTGCCCCTGCGTCGGCAACGTCGGCAGCGCAACCGCCCCCGAGAGCAGCGATATCGAGTGCCGCTGCCGCCTCACAGACCTCACCGCGGGCGATCGCATAGACCCGCTTCTGATCCGCGCTCCCCGACCTGCCGGTAGCCTCTGCGATGTTCAAGCAGGCGCTGCTGGCAGCATTGAGAGCCTGCTCACGGATCCTGGGATTGGAAATACGAGCCTCACGCACCAGCGACAGCAACTGCCGCGCAGCCTGATATGCGATGAGCTTCTCGTGTGGAAGAGTCGTCCAGTTCTTCATCGTCGTCCTCCTTTGAAAGCGGCAGCGGAGG
>WNFC01000375.1_pt1 | contig 43756 bp, 40 predicted proteins | sample 5400541 | NCBI WGS metagenome assembly WNFC01 (sample SAMN13153342, study PRJNA577476) | soil metagenome | isolation source: 120 cm saprolite under Douglas fir tree site 2 hole 2 replicate 1 | place: USA:California | collected 2015-04-18 | reverse complement strand
GCGGCTCCAGAAACTCCGAACCCCGCCGATAGCAGCGGTTCTTCCGCTTCGCGCCGGGAAGAAAGTGACCTTCGTGCCGTGTTAAACTTGCATTCGTCCTGATGAGTCCTAAATCTTCCCCCCTACGCCTGGTTACCCTCGTTATCCTCATCCTCTGCATCGCATTTGCTAGTAGCAGGGCGCTTCCCGCCCAGCAGACCCTCCCCTCACCCACGGCGTCTGATGGGCCGGCCGCGCTGCCCCAGATCTACGTCCACACTGCGCTCTCAGACACCCCGGCAAACGGCAAGACCTGGGAAGCAAACACCTCGGACGATCTTCAAGACAGATTGAATCGCGCGCAATGCGGCGACGTGATCAAACTTCAGGCCGGAACTACCTTCACTGGACAATTCAGGCTGCCCGCGAAATCTTGCGACGATCAGCATTGGATCATCATCCGCACTTCAGCCAGCGATCCCGCATTACCCGCCGAGGGCACCAGGCTCACACCTTGTTATGCCGGCGTCTCCGGCCTTCCCGGAAGGCCACCTCTACACTGCTTGCCAGGGGGAAACGTCCTGGCAAAGATTGAAGGCCTGCCACCTCTCGATTCGCACGGCCAACCGGTGGACCACTATCGTTTGTTGGGTCTCGAGATCACGCACCCGGTAGCATCTCAGGCGCCCGCACTGTTGGGGCTCGGAGTCGGCTCGGATCACGTCATCGTGGATCGTTGCTGGATTCACGGCAACGCAACCGACGGTACGCAACGGGCCATGGCGCTTAACGGCAGCCATCTCGCAGTTGTGGACTCGACCATCACCGACATCCACATGGCGGGCACCGACACTCAGGGCATTGCCGGCTGGACCGGCGCCGGTCCGCTGAAGATCGTCAACAATTTCATTGAGGGCGGCAGCTCTAGCATCGGGTTTGGCGGTGCCGGATCGCGAGTGACGCCGCGCGATATCGAGATCCGCAACAACCACTTGTTTAAGCCGCTGTCGTGGAGGGTCGGCGATCCGAATTTCATCGGTGTCATCTTCAACTGCAAGGTTGCATTCGAATCCAAGAATTCCTCGCGCGTCCTGATCGAAGGCAACATTCTGGAGAACGTTTGGGGCGGTCGCCAGGGCGGGGACGGGGATGCGGTTTGGCTGGGGCCGAAAAATCAGAACAATGCCTGCCCCTCGTGCGAGGTCAACGACGTTACCTTTCGCTACAACATCATTCGGCACGCGGGCGCCGGCATCTACGTCTTCGACGCTGCTTCCGATGCTGGCGGCGTGGCCCAGCAGGCTTCACGCTTCAGCATTCATGACAACCTTCTGGAAGATATCCGCCTGGAGTATGCCGGACCTGGCACCGGAAATGGTTTGTTGTTCCGCTTTCTTGGCAACGAGCGTTTCTTGCCTCCACGGGAAGTCAGCATTCAACACAACACCGGATTGACCGACGGCGGCATCCTGCAAATTCTGTCCTCACCGCAAGCCCCTTTGGCGAATTTCGTTTTCCAGGACAATCTGCTCTCAAACGGTCGGGTCGCTATCTCCGGTTGCAGAGGCAGTTTTGGCACTTTTGTGCTGGAAGATTGCGCTCGCGGGTTCGTGTTCGTGAACAACGTGATCGTGGAATCTGGGGGAGACTTTCCGAAATCCAATGCCAGCTATAAAAAGGGAAAAGATAAGAAACTCAATCTGTATCCCAAGAAGTGGCGCGATGTTGGGTTCGCCGGTCCAGGAGAGAGCGGCGCCGCCGACTACCGGCTCTGCAGTGCGCCCAGCCAGCCGGCCGCTGCCTGTAGTTCTGCTAGTCCCTATGCCTCCGCGGCGACTGACTCCAAAGATGTCGGCGCCGACGTCTCCAAAATCTACCAGCTCACCGAAAAAGTGGAGTAATCACTCCCGTCCAAAGTCGTGTTACAGCGCAGCGCTCCAGCCGCGAAGTGGCGGAAGATCACAGCCCAGGGCGAAAGATCGGGACGAAACCGCGCAGTGGGCGCTTCAGCTTCGTGAGCCCAGCTTCTTCTTGCTCAGGACAGGTTCCACCGCTGCCGCCAGCGGGATCAGAAGGAACGCCATCACCGGTACCATATACCGCAGGATAGACAGTGCAATCACCGCCATTCCCCAAAAATAAAACACCAGAGTCAAAAACAAAGTCAGAAAATAGCGCTGCTCCGGAAATCGTCTCCAGGCAAGGACCACACCCATCCCGCACAAGAGAAGATAACTGAATTGCAAAACAGCGATCGCCGTCTCGTGTGCTCCCGATTCGGTTCCGTACCAACTCCTGGCGACTTTCAGAGCGTAGAGTTCAAGCACCGGCGCCGGGTCCTGCCGAAATTCGTCCGCGAGATAATGAACAATCCGTCCCGTGGTCTGCAATTCGCGCAAGTGTCCGCTCATACGCTGCATAAGGTCCGCCGCCGCCACGGGCACCGCATAGTCTCCCGGCCTTCGCGTGAAGGTCGCCCCATCCAAAATGCTGCCCGCCCCATTCGTGCTGAGCGGCACGATCTTACCGGTGTGGCGATAAACCTCCACTTCCCACGGCAGCACCGCGATAACGAACGCCGCGATCAGTATGGTCGCGAGCACGACTCGCCGCTTCAGCGCCCCCGCACGCCCTAGCAAAAAAAACAGGCCAAAAATTCCCGGAACGAATAGAACAATTGGACGCACCAGCCCCGCCCACCCCAGCAGCAGTCCCGAAAGCAAGGCCCATTTCGCGTCCTGGTTCGAAATGCTTAGAACGAAACACAACACCGCCGCGTAGAAGAGAGGAATGAAAGGTATTTCGCTATTGGGCTGCTTAACCAGCCAAAGATTAAAGATGTAGGTGATCCATAACGCCGCGCTGACCATGCCTGTGCGCTGGCCAAACAGTTTGCGGGCAATGCAGAAAACCATAACGCACCCCGCAGCCATGCAAAGTACATTGGCAGCGGCGATCATATGCAGCCGGTCTGTTCCCAGAGCATCAGCCGCCCGATACGCAGCCGCCAGGAACAGCGGAAAGCCTGGCGGATACAGCGTGAGAAAAGGGCCCGAGTTCACCACCAGGCCCTTGCCCGCCAGCAAATTCTGCGCCGCCGGGCTATAGAACTCGGCGTAGTCTCTGCTGGTGTTGGAACTGAAAGATTTCGGCAACCCAGCCAGGAAGAGCAGTTGCAGGAAAACTGCGGCCAGAAATATTGCAGGGAGGGTGAATCTCTGCTGCCAGTGAACAGTCATTCGGCTACGAATTATTTCATCTCGCGGAAATTCCAGGAAGTTCTCAGCGAGGTCCGCGAGAACCTGCGCTCAGCGCTTCGTTGTTTGCCTCGCCGCGAACGTTCTCGCCAGCGCTCGCCGGCGCTTCTGCCACCGCCCGCGCCGGAGATTTCTTGATCGAATACTTGGCCAGGCACCAGATGGCCCGAAAACCATCTTTCCATCCGATCTTCTTTCCTTCTTCGTAGGTGCGGCCCGAGTAGCTGATTCCTACCTCGTACACCCGCAAGTGCAATTTCGCGACCTTGACCGTGACCTCTGGCTCAAAGCCAAAACGGTTTTCTTCGAGCGGGATGGACTGAATCACTTCCCGCCTGAAAACCTTGTAGCACGTCTCCATATCCGTCAGGTTGAGATTGGTAATGCAGTTCGACATCAGCGTGAGCAGCCGGTTTCCCACCGAATGCCAGAAGTACAGCACGCGATGGGGGGCGCCGCCCATGAAGCGCGATCCGTACACCACGTCTGCCTTCTCCTGCATCAGCGGTTCCAGCAACAAAGGATATTCCTGCGGGTCGTATTCCAGGTCCGCATCCTGAATGATCACGTAATCCCCGGTCGCTTCCTGAATGCCGCGTCTCAACGCCGCGCCTTTGCCCATGTTGTACGGCTGCAAAACCACCCGCAGCGCTGGGTATTGCAATGCCAGGTCAGCCAGAATCTCGCGCGAGCCGTCCTTCGATCCGTCATCTACACACAACAACTCAATCAGCAAAGGCACGTCCAGCACCCGGGCCACGATGGTACGCAAGGTTGCGTTTTCGTTGTACACCGGCATGACGACTGACAATTTCATCGCACTTCCTCCCGCGGGAGCAGCCAAAGACTCAATAGGTAGCCGCTCACAGCCGTTGTCACCATGGTTCCAAGAGCGTACCGCTGCCAGGTTATCAAGTGCAATCGGGATTCCTTTCAGGAGACCCGAGAAGTCATTCCTGACGGCCAGTATTTTCAGCCATTTGCAGCGACCGGATTCTCTTCGGCCAGGCTGCGGATTGGCCGCATCCGGAGAAAATTCTTTCCACGCGGAAGTCGGCGCTTACCCTCGTGGCCCCGGCACAAGTTCTCTCGTTGCCCGATGCGCATACGCACCCTCGATGACTGGTGGCGATACCGGTTTCTGCTGCACGCTGGGGGTAAGCGTCGCCTGCGGGTGCTCCGCAATCTGTCGCAGTCCGCAGGTGTAAGCCACCAAAAAATAAGGGAAAAGATTATATGCGGTGTCGGCAAAAAATGCGCCCAGCATATACGCCGCCATACTGGCCATCAGCGCGCCGGTGAAGATGCGGAATTCAGCGTCCGCTTTAAACAACGCGGACTTTTGCGCGACAAACAGGTTGTTGATTCCCGCTCCCAGCACAAGTAGGAAAAGGACCAGCGCAGGCACTCCAACTTCCGCCCCCATCTCGCTGTAAGTGTTGTGCGCCACCAGCCATTTGCCGGTGACGATGGGGAAGTTGCCTGGTCCAACGCCCAACAACGGATGCTCCGCCATCAATTGCATGCTGAGCTCAAATAACTCTTTTCTGCCTTCTTCAGAGCCCCGGTCTCCGGAGCCTTGGATTCTGCCCGCATAGATGCTTTCTATGCGGGTGAAGTAATGCTCAGGGGCGAATGCCATCATCAAAACCACCGCCGCCACCGCCACCAAAATCAGATGGTACCTGCGGCCCTTGACGCCGAATTCCCACAGGCACACGATGCCAGCCATCATCAGTGCCAGAAAACCGCTCCGCGAGTAAGTAAGCAAGACCACGCCTAGCATGCCGGCCACAGGTATGGCCCAAATCGCTTTACGCAAACCCCCGCGGGCCCCCAAAAGAAACGCAAAACAAAGTGGGAGGTTCACCGCCACATTGATTGCCAGATCGTTGGAGTTTTCAAAAATGCCACCGGCCGCGCCAATCAACCGTCCGCTACTCGTGTGATGCTGCGCCAGCGAGGATAGCGTCATAAAACTGACCGCCGCGGCTTGTACAAAAAGCAGTCGGCGCAGTTGGGGCAACGTCTCCACCAAAAGGGTGATCAGCACCGCCACCACTACGCCTTTGGCGAAGCTGGAAAAAACCATCTGGAAGGCCTGCATTCGCCAACCCATGGCAAACGGGATCGAGATGATCATCTGCAGAAACAGCAGCAGCAGAAACGTCAGAGCCAGCGGAAATTTCATCTTCCGTCTTCGGCCCAGTCCCGCGATCAGACCAATCACGCATACGATCCCGGAGATCATCGATATATGGACGAAGCGCAGCGGACTAATTACGTCTTCGGGACGGGCGTAATAGAACAGCGAGAAGAGCACCAGCGCGCGAAAGGCTATGGTCGAGCGCTTGTCGGCTTTCGCTGTACCCGGCTGCATCTCCGTCGCCAGAACTGCCACAATTCGTCCTTTCAGGAATGCACGATCCCCGCCGGCCGCGAGACTCTGCTCGTCAGCCTTTGCGTTATGGGGATCTCTAAACCGGACAACCCTGTCTTGCTACCTTACAGTTCGCCGATGCCCGGCATCCTCACCAGCTTACATCACATTCCGCAAGTCACTCTAGGTGACCACCGTACCTTCGGATGCCGTTTTCCGGGCTACCTCTGGTTCAGAACGGATCACCGGAGGAGTGCAAATTCTGGTGGGATCGCGCCAGTCACTGCCGGCGCGCAACTCTTGAGAGTCCGGACACGAATGACGCGATGGATGGATGATGTCGTTTCGCGCGCAAACCTGCACATTTTGACAGTATGCACCAACGATCGATTGCTGCGGTAATAGACCTGCGGAGTGCAGGCTCCGAAAAAACCGTCGTAACGTTCATTTTGCTCGGCGTATTAATTTCCTCAACTCACTGATGACTGCTTGGTCGAGTTCGGGGAGGACTAGCCTTCGGAGCGTTAAATGCGAGGTCCCCCAATGTTAATGCGCATGTTCGCGGATATTGTTGCACAGATCCTACACACTCTTTGGGAACACAAGTTGCGGTCATTCCTCACCATGTTTGGTATTGCATGGGGCGTTGGATCGCTGTTGCTTCTGGTGGGGCTCGGCGAAGGCTTCCGGTCGGGCAACGAGCGCGAGATGGCGGAATTCGGACAAGACATAATGTTCATCTTTCCCGGGCGTGCTCCGGCGGTACAGGGCAGCATGCATTCTGGCCGCAACTACTTACTGACCTATCAAGACTATCTGGATGTTCGTGACACCGCGGCGCACGTACGCGATGCTTCGCCGGTCCTGGCTGGCGAAGATGTGCGCGCCGTGAGCGAGTTTGCCAGTACCAGCGGACAGATTGTTGGCGTGGCGCCTCACTTCAATCAGATTCGGTTTCTCCCTCTGAAACAGGGACGCTGGCTCAACGATTTCGATGACCGTCAGAAACGTAACGTGATCGTCCTAGGCGATGAGATGGTGAGAAGTCTCTTTCCGGGGCACCCAGCGGTGGGAGCGACCATTCTGCTCAATGGCATTTGCTTTCAAGTTGTCGGTAGCGTGAAACGCGTGGGCCGCGGCGACAATAACTCTACCAACATGCGTGGCTACATCTCCTACCAGGTCATGACCAGGTACTTCCCGCTGAAAGCCGAAGGACAGCGAAACGCCATTTCATTTATTAACTACCAGCCTCGTACGCGGGACCAACACTTGCTGGCGCTGCAAGAGGTTCGCAAGATCATCGCTCGCAATCACGGGTTTGACCATCGAGACGACAGCGCGTTCGAGGTGTGGGACACGATTCAGGAGTCCGAAATGATTGGCGGCATCTTCGATGCCATGAACATGTTCCTCGGCAGCGTGGGGATGGTCACGCTGGCGATTGGCACCATTGGAGTGATCAATATCATGCTGGTGTCAGTCAGCGAGCGAACTCACGAGATCGGTTTGCGTAAGGCCGTGGGCGCTACGAATCGACACATCCTGTTCCAGATATTGCTGGAGGGGATCCTCATAACTCTAGCCAGCGGATTAGTCGGTATAGGACTGGCTACGGGCCTAATGGCGGCGCTCGGAGCGGTTCACGGTCCGGAGGGATTCGATCCGCCAAAGCTCGTGCCGATGACTGCAGCGTTGGCGATTTGCAGTCTGACGGTGGCCGGGGTGGCTGCAGGGCTGTACCCCGCCCGCAAAGCCGCGCTGCTACAACCCGTGGAAGCTCTTAGACAGGAGCAGTAATTCGTGTTGGTCGATACACTTTCTGAGGCGTGGGCCGCAATGCGACACAACCGTCGCCGTACTGCGCTCACTATGCTGGGCATGGCCTGGGGGATTGCTACGGTTGTGTTGCTGCTCGCCTACGGGAATGGATGCGGCCAGGTCATGACCAACATATTTGCCAGCTTCGGCACGAAAACGATGTTTCTCGTCCCCGGCCGTACTTCCATGCAAGCTGGCGGCCAGAAGGCCGGCGTGCCCTTGCGGCTTACTCCGGACGATGTTGACCTGTTGACAAAGAATGTCCCCCAAATCTCCTGTATCACGCCGGAGGTGTACAAGAACGCCAACATTCAGTATGACACTCGAACGTTTAATTTCGAAGTTGCCGGCGATCATCCCAATGTCGCTGCCATAAAGGTTTTGAAGACAGCGCAAGGTCGCTTTTACAACCTCGAGGATCAACTCCAGCGCGCTCGGGTCGCCGTACTCAGTTCCGAGGCGAAAGAGAAACTCTTCTCCGGACGTAACGCTGAGGGCGAACGCATTCGCATCGATGGCGTCAGCTTTGAAGTGATCGGTGTTTTGAGCGCCAAGATGGAGGAGGGCGACGACGACATAAACCGTATCGTTTATGTGCCCTTCACCACCATGGGAGATCTAACTGACACCCATTTCCTCCATTCTATCGGCTTCAACTATGAGGTAAACGACTACCAAGGGCTGGAGCGAGCAGTCCGTGCAGTTATGGCGATACAGCACAAGTTCAACCCAGCGGACCGCCGTGCGTTATCGGTGTATAGCGTCATGGATCAGGTACAGCAGTTTCAGGTGATGGCCCTGGGTTTGAAAGTCCTGCTGGCATTCATCGGGACGCTTACCTTAGGTACAGGTGGAGTTGGGCTGATGAACATCATGCTGGTGTCCGTGACCCAGCGCACTCGCGAGATCGGTATGAAAAAGGCCCTCGGTTCGCGACAGCATGACGTCTTCTTCCAATTTCTGGCGGAAGCGCTGACCATCAGCTTCGTCGGCGGAGTGCTGGGGATACTGCTGTCGTACCTCATCGCTGATTCGGTAGGAACACTCACGTTGTATAGCGCTATGGCCAAGCACGCGGAGGCTGGCGATATCCGGCTGCTCATTGATCCCGGAACGCTCGTTATTGCCACCCTCATACTCACCGCAGTAGCCTTGGCGAGTGGCATAGTCCCTGCCATCCGCGCCTCCCGCCTGGATCCGATTGAGGCTTTGCGCCACCAATAGAGTCGTTTATGCGACGTCTTACGACTTGGCAACACCGACAGCACTGCGCTATTACTTTTTTCAAAGTTTGGACTGTAAGTTTCGCCAGTTGTGCATCTTCTCACCCAAGGTTACAAAGCGAGAGAAGCGGCAGTGTCTCGGAGTCGACTGCGATCCTAGCGGCGTGAGCACACGACACCCCGTTACCGCGGGCCTTTCTGCACGACTTTTACTTCCATGGTCGCTGCTGGGAAAACGACCGAAATGCCGAATGCCGAGATAGTCCCGGCGACGTCTGGGTTGCGGGAGGGAAGTGAGGAGCCACGAATGAACCACACATTGTTGCGACGGGCGGCAGGTAGTAGCACGGAATGCCTTATGTTATGCGAGCTTCAATGAGTTGAGCCCGCAAGAATTAACTTCCTGTTCATGCAGCAAATGATTTCGGATTGCGCACGCACCTGCTATCACGAGGCATTCAATGCAACAGAAACCTAGTTTTACGGCGATTGTCTTATTACTGGCCCTGGTTTCACAGGACTTTGGGCCCTTACTTTCGGCGCAGACGGCGACTCCCACAGCGCAGCAACTGGACCAGTTGCTGGCGCCGGTCGCGCTTTACCCTGATTCCTTGCTGGCTCAGATCACAACCGCCTCGACGAATCCGCAAGAAATTCTGGATGTGGATAACTGGTTACAGCAAAACTCCGGGCTTAAAGGCACGGCGCTCACCGATGCGGCAGAGAAAAAAGGATTCGATCCGGCGTTCATCGCGCTGACAAATTTTCCGCAAGTGCTGAACATGATGGCGCAGCACATCGACGACTACGCTGCGATCGGGCAAGCATTTTCGGCGGACCAGGGAGCGGTCACTGCCTCGATTCAGCGATTACGCGCCCAGGCGTATGCTGCGGGCGCGTTGCGCAGCAACTCACAACAGCAGGTGGAGGTACAGCAGCCGGGAGGTCAGACGATCTATGTAATTCAGCCGGCAAACCCCCAGGTGGTTTATGTGCCTCAGTACAACCCCACCGTGGTTTATGTCGCACCTAGTACGAGCGCTGTCATCGCGACATCGCTGATCAGTTTCGGAGCGGGGATCGCGATTGGGGCACTGCTGGTTGATAACCGGACATGGGGATGGGGCGGATGGGGATGGAACTGGGGATCGCACCGCGTCTATTACAATCACGTGGTCTGGGTCAGTTGGGGAAATCCTTATCGTCCGCCAAGCGTCTGGTATCGTCCGCGACCCGTTCATTATTCCAACCGTCCGGGCTACGGTGGCAATTGGCACTATCGTCCGCCGAACTATCGGCCTCCCTATCGTCCGGGGCCAGGCTACAGCCGTCCGCCGTACGGACCTGGCAACCAGCCGGGGTACAGGCCTCCTGGAAATCGGCCGCCTGTTGGCAGCAGGCCGCCAGCCCAGCCACCTAAACCCGGCCGACCCGTCCAACCGATTGTCAAGCCCGGCACACCGAACCCCCCAGCCACGACTCTGCCTTCCGCAAAGCCAGCTGCGCGCCCTACACCAAATCCGCCCAATACAAACCGGCCGCCGGCGAATGGTACGAACCGACCAGCAGCAGCCCGGCCGGCCCCTCAATCGAAACCCGCGCCTCCGGGCCGCCGACAGCCGAATTAACGAGGCGATAGGGCAATCTTTGCTTCAATCAGTTTTGCACTTGAGAGTTGAGGCCCCATGCCAATTCGCCTGGCTCAGCTCCGGCAGGAGCCCAATCAACCGGCCAACCGCGCGGTGAGGCGCATCGCCACCGCGAGTGATTGGTTAAGTCGAGCGAACCGTTTCCTAATCGCTAGAAATTGCGTGGGTCAATGCGGTGCCACAAATTTTCAGGGATATTTTTAGCTGCCATGCGTTAAAATATACTGTCAACTCCGAGGGGGGAGCCTCGTAATGCCATCACCTCGCAGATTGCCCACACGCCGGCGTGCTCGCCAGAAACCAATCAGATTCTTTGATCCCAAAGCGTTTTTAGCGAAAGCTGGTATCGGCACGACGGTCCATCACTGCCGCCCAAAACAAGCTGTCTTTTCGCAGGGAGAGCGCGCCGACGCTGTGTTCTACCTTCAGGAAGGCAGGGTGAGGCTCAGCGTAGTCTCCAAGCAAGGACGAGAAGCAACCATCGCGCTGCTCGGCCCCGGCGATTTCTTGGGCGAGGAATGCATCGCCTCGGATCAACGTCTCCGTTTGGCAACGGCTACTGCAATTACGCCCTGTTCGACCCTGAGAATTGACAAGAGCAAGATGCTCCGTACTCTCCACGAAGAGCACGCTTTTTCTGATTTATTCGTGGCTTACGTGATCGCACGTCACAACCGTACTCAAGCCGACCTGATCGATCAACTGTTCAACTCGAGCGAAAAGCGGCTGGCGCGAGCGCTTCTAATACTCGCTCGCTTCGGGAAAAAACCGGTGTCTGAGATCGTGATCCCCAATATGACTCAAGAGATCCTGGCGGAAATGATCGGTACAACCCGCCCGCGGGTTAATTTCTTCATGAACCGGTTTAGAAAGCTTGGCTTCATTGACTACAACGGTGAACTGACGGTCCATAGTTCGCTTCTGGGTGTTGTCCTCCACGAGTAGTGCAAAGTTTCCATTCCAAAGGCACGCAAGTTGATTTTGCCGATGTGTCCAATTTTGAACAGACACACCTGCTTTTGGTTCTTTAAGATTCTTGATCATCCCAGGCTGGACGAAGGTTGGGTTATGTATTGTGAGTCGTGCGCATCGGGCCGGCAGGCGGAATTCACTGCTGAAATAAACATCCATTTCCGCGGCCCTCAAAATCTCGACAAACCGGGCGTCCTCGTATTCCCGAAGCTTTTAATCTGCTTGGATTCCGGCTTTTCGCGGTTCATCACCTCGGAAACCGAATTGGCGCGATTGGTCAGTGGTACTATGACCGGTGAAACCTCAATCCGAAAGAAGGGCCCAGCCAGGCCGCAGTCTTTCGGACAAGAATGCGCTTGAGCAGCGCCGAACGAGCTTCGCGCCGAAGCGACGACGTGCATGTTCTGTGAAAGGGTACGACGACAATGACGAACCGTTCTCGCATTCTGATTGCCGACGACCACAATCTGGTGGCGGAGTTGTGCAAGCGACTTCTCGAAACCGAGTTTGATGTAATCGGAGTGGTCAGCAACGGTCGCGCCCTGGTGCGGGCCGCCGGCGAATTGAGGCCGGACGTGATCGTGCTCGATATCGCAATGCCCATTCTGAATGGTTTGGATGCCGGGCGGCAGCTGAAGGAAATGCTGCCCGGTGTCAAGCTGGTCTACCTGACGATGAATCCCGACGTAGAGGTGGCCGCGGAAGCCTTCCGGCGCGGGGCCTCCGGGTACCTGCTTAAGACCTGTGCTGCGGCTGACATCGTGCTTGCTGTTCGCGACGTGTTGCGGGGCAAATCTTACATGTCACAGGCTCTGTCGCGAGACACCATCAATTTCTTGCGGCGGCAAGATAAGGAACTGATCGCCGAAGGCGAACTCCTAACCGAGAGGCAGCGAGAAGTATTGCAGTTGCTAGCCGAAGGCAAGGTGATGAAAGAGGTTGGCGACATTCTGCACATGACGACCCGGACGGTGGCCTATCACAAATACCGGATGATGGAGGTGCTTGGCGCCAAAAGCAACGCCGAACTGGTCAAGTACGCCATCCGGAACCATATGGTGGCCGCTTAGACGGAGCCACCGGTAATCTGCTCTGCCTACAAACCGCCCTCGAGAAACTGCCTGCCCTCGAGAACTTGCTTCCACGGCACCTAGCAGGTCGGTTCCCGCTCTTGTTTTTACAACGTAGGCGCATGCCCCAGAACTGAAAGCGTCTTGACCACGCCGGCAGAAAATTCCCGGGGGACGAAGATTGACATGCCTAGGATTCCGCGCACACGTCGAGGCTGACGTCTGCATTAATAAACAAGCCCGGGGGAGGGCAAGGACTATAGGGTATGGACGAAGCGGAGTTCTGTCTTTGCGCCAGAGCAAATAAGGACGAAATAGTTTCCTGAAGTGGCAAGAAGAGCAAATAAACGACTCCGCTAACCGATCATGAGCGCTTCGGGAGCGTGCAGGACGACCCGGCCGCGTCCCTTGGAGAGAATTCCTGCGCGCATCCAATTGCTTAGCACACGACTAGCGGTGAACGGGCTGATAGCCGCCATCGTTCCGAGTTGATCGTTGGTAGCGCGGATCTCGATTCCGTTGGGACGAACCTCGCCGGATCGCTCACTGAGGCTAAGTATGGTCTCTGCCAACCTTTCTTCCGCAGTTTTGGTTACCAACCCGACATGGCGTTCTACGTAGTTTCGCAAGTAGCCAAGAGCTATGCGCAAACCATTTTCTCCGAGCACAGGATGACGGGACGCCAACTTGCGTATGACGGAATGCTCCCAGGCCAGGAGTTCACAGTCGGAGGATGCTTCTGCCGTTGCCATATAGGCAGACGGACTCTTCAGCAGGGCCACCAACCCGATGACATCCCCCGGCACCAGCCATGCCAGGAAAACTGACTCGCCTTCTTCGGTGAGGTGGTAATAGTTAACCTGGCCCCGTCGAACCAGCAACAAATGAGTAGCCCGATGACCTCCTGTGGTGATGTTGTGCTTGGCGGAAATCCGCCGGATCTGGGCTGCGGCAAGAATGGCTTGTGTGGCAGGTTGCTCAAGGCCGGTCAAAAAGCTGGAGTGCCCAGCAACCGTCAATGCTGATCGAGATTTGCTCATGGTTCATGATCCACGGTTGCAAGGCTTCGGTTATTCGCCGTCATTGCACCTGCTCCTGCGGGCACCAGTTCTGCCGCGATCAAGTATCCAATGATCGCTCGCGGTCTTGTCGGAAGGCTGACCTCGCGGAAGAAACGTTTACCTCTGGCTTCTTTGCGTGACGGACGTTGTTCACGTTTGCGGCAACTCACGACTGATCCAGTGGGATGGCGCTCAACCGCGTAATCCCGCATCAGACAAGCTGTGAAGGCGTTGACGCGAGCGTCATCCCTCCAGAGGCGACAAGCCCCTTTTGCCGAAAACAAGCACAGAGGGGCTTTCCTGCGCTGAGCCGCTGATACACGCGCATCCTTTACGCCGAGCCCCTTTTCTACAACTGTCAGTGTTGACAGTTTGCATGGTAGCCGTGCCTAACTATGATTCACTATCCGGCAGACGAAGACGGTTGCGATGTCCGGCCGGATCGAGTTCTCTGCCAGAACTTCTAGAAAAGAATTCTGCTCTGTGGCAGAGCAAAGAGCAACAGGAATGGACCGGAACTCTGCAATTCCGAAGATGTGGTTTGCCATAGCCAGCACTCCACTCTTCCGCTTGTCCTCAAGGTAATGTCGATCGAACATCAATATCGGCGCGATATCGTTTGCTTCGGCAAGATGTTGCACCAAGGCGGTTACGTTGCTGCGACGGATGGCAATCTCTCAGTGCGTCTAGACGAGGAAAGGGTTCTCGCGACTCCCACGGCTATGAGCAAAGGCGCGCTGCGCCCTTCCGACATGGTGATCGTGGATATGAATGGCCGTCTGATCGCTGGGCGTCACAATGTTTCGAGCGAAATTGCCATGCATCTGATGATCTATAAACTGCGTCCAGATGTTCGCGGCGTCGTGCATGCGCACCCGTCCACGGCTACTGGTTTTGCCGCCGCTGGCATGGCGCTAAACCAGCCCCTGGTATGTGAAGTCGTGATCGGACTCGGGTCTATTCCTTTGGCGAAGTACGGGACCCCCGGCACACCGGAACTGTGCAAGTCACTCGAGCCACTGATCCCGCACTACGATGCAATTCTGATGTCCAATCACGGAGTGGTGGCGTATGCGGAGACTCTGCATCAGGCGTACATGAAGATGGAAACGGTCGAGCACTTCGCGAAAATTGCGCTGGTGACCCACGTGCTAGGCCGCCAGCAACCGCTGGGTGACGAGGAGTTGCGGAAGCTCGTTCTGGCGCGAACCAAATATCAAGGCTCGCGCTCCGCCGCGCCGCTGCCGCTGGCACTGCGCTGTGACGGTAACCACAACGGAGACCGCAAGGCCTCTTAACTGGCGTGCAGTGAATTCCCACCCGAGAGAAATCATCCCCTCCAACTCCGACCTCGATGTTTTGATACTCATCCGACGAGACAACTTCACCGCTTCCCGACGTTGTGAAACGGCTCCCGTTTCATCTTGCACGTTTTGATCAGGGCCGCGTTACGGCTTCTTCACTTGAAACCACGCTTACTTCACACCGGCTGAGAACTCCAGCACTGCCGTTTTCGTCAACCGCGGGACAGTGAAACCAGCTGTCATTTCTGCCAGTAGGCAGGCGAGGGAGAGTTCCTTAGGATTCGCTTGATGAATTGCCATGAGGGTCGTCAGCGACGAGCGTGCCAACGGACAAGCGCATGCCCACTGTTGATAAGACGGACGCGGTGCTTCACGGAACGTAAATTTCCAGATCCATCTCGATTGAAAAGGAGAAATTGAAATGCGCAAATACTTTGTTCTTGTGGGTTTACTTCTGTTGATTGCCGGCTCGGCCCTGGCTCAGGGCGAGTACCCGACGGTTGAAACATCGCCGGCTTTCATGTTCATTCACACCACCCCCCCCGGAGCCGGACAAGGCGTTAACTGCGCCGGCGGTGGTGGCACAATCGCCTATAACCTAACTAGCCTGTTGGGCATAGCGGCTGACATGGGTGGCTGCAAGATATTCGGCTTCATACCCTCCAGCTCCCCTTTGTCCGGCAAAATTAACGGGAATGAGTTTACCTACTTGTTCGGGCCGCGGCTTACCTTTCGAAACAGCAGCCCGTTCCGGCCATTTTTCGATCTCAACTTTGGCGGCACGCGCGTCTCGCTCAGTTGCAGCAGCAATACGGCTTGCAACGGCACGAGTTTTTCCAAAAACGCTTTCGCCCTGTCGGTAGGTGGAGGGTTTGACATCCAGTTGAGCAAGAAGTTCTCTCTACGTCCCGTCCAAGCCGAGTATCTATACACCCGCTTTGGCAATAGCTGCCCCCTCACTGTTTGCACCAACAACAACAATCAGAACAGCTTCCGGTTGAAGAGTGGAATTGTCATTGCGTGGGGAGCAAAGAGCTCCCAGTAAGGGTGCCTCTGTTGACCTTGGCCTCTCCCTCCGCGAGGCCAAGGTCGCAAGCGGGCGAAACGGGTAATACGAACCGCCCGCCGTTTTCACCGCAAGACTGTAGGACGTTTTCGAATCGCCTTCGTCTCAACACCAGGGAACGAAGAATACAGGCGCCAGAGGGGCGTGGCGCTCCGGATTGCCGCCTCGCTCTTATGGGGAAAGAGCGCGGTGAGAAGGCCTCGTCTCCCAGGTAATCTACTCCGCAATGCGCGTTCCTACCGGTTATTGTCGGGAATTAGTTGCGGGACGCTCTGTTTTGTCTAGGCTGCTGCATATCCTTATTCTGCATTCTGTCTCGGGACCATACTCAATCCTTGACCGCGGCGGTTTCGCTTGCCTCGAGCAGCAACCGGACAGAGGCACGGTTTCCCTGTGACCCACTGGATCCGGAACCCAACCAGAAAACTGCTATATTCGCCGGGCACGGTCGTAGCGCAGGTTGCGTCTAGCCGAGGGCGTCGGCCCAAAGTGGATGTCCACCGAGCCCTCGACGTTCTGCTCGCACTTCCCCGTCGTAGGAATCGACGCCAGAACGAAGCCTTCCCGGCGAGGACCTGAATGTGCAGCGAAAGTGGTCCGGTAGGGCAGAGCGAGGAGCGGGGTAGAACCAGAATTTGTCGCGCTGGGAGAGGGTTCTCGAGTGTCATGTGGGCGATCTGCCCGTTTGAGGATTCCGTCTTGTCCCTGGCGCGAGCCATGTGACGCTAGAGCGATGGCAGGGCAGGGTTGGTTAGTTTGCTGCCTTCCGGTATCCGGAGTTGGTTACGTTCACCGAAAGATTCTTCGCCTTGGCGACCAGAAGCTCGGTTGCCGGGTATCCCGTCCCGTCCTGGAGGGACGAGAAGCGAACATCCAGGGTGACAGCATCTTTGGCGTCGTCCAGATATGTGGCCACCGTCAGCCCAATCACCCGGTTGCTGGCGGGGTCAACTTCCACCGACAACAGGTCGCCAGGCTTGGCGTAGTCGCTGAGGTTTACTCGTACCCCCCTGCCAGCACCCGGCAGGGTCAGGCTGGCCTTGCCCGCTTCCTTCACCGCCTGGATTCGCTCCGGGTTGGGTGGAACATAAGTCTTCACCAGCGCCACTGCCGCCTTCATGTAGTCCGTGAGTTCTTCCTTCTTATTCTCGATGATACGGCCCCTCAGCCCGCGCTTCTTTGCGGGCGGCGGAGATGCGTTCACCGTAACCTTCTGTAACGAGCCCTCAGCGCCGTAATAGCATTGCTTCTGCTGCCGCGATTTTTCCTCACCTTTGAGGCTGATTACGGTGGTCTCAATCCATTCATACTGGCGGATGTTCTTTTGGTCCTGGGCAACGGATTGCTTGAGGGCAGCGACGCGTTGTTGCACCTCCGCTGACTGGGTCCTCGCAATCGCCGGCATCAGAAACAACGCGAGGGTACAGGCGGCGGCAAGACGGTTTTTCGAACCTGTCATTTTGTCTCCTTTGCGGCATCAAGGATTGTCTTAGTCGAACACGCGGTGCGGCATTCGCTCTGCACTTACGATGAATATCGGGACCTGGTCCCGGTGCCAGGACGCACGAATCGACGACAGTCCCCGGCACTTTCATTCACTTAAGGTTCAGGGTGGCACCAATCACGACGCCGGACGTGGCGGTAGTTGCAAAAGCGGCGGCCGAGCCCCTTCTTTGATAATCGAAATACAAATAACGATATCCGGCCTGCAAGGTCATATTCGGTTTGACCTTGTATCCGAGAAGGCCAGCTATCTGATATTCGAGCTGAGAGCCAGTGCCCCAACCGCCGACATCACCCGCAATTGTTATCACGGTCTTGGGTGAGAGTCCCATCTCAATTCGCCCGCCCACAACGGGGTCCACCCAATTCTGGGATTTTGAAAAATTTAGGTTAGGGGCGGCAGGACTAAAGTGCAGATTCTCGCCGAAGTACCAGAATCGAATTCCGGCCAAAGCATCGACCTTGAATTTTTCCGCATCGATCAGACGGAGGCCGAGTTTTGGAGTAAGAATGAATTCAGTTGCGGTGAGGTTGGCGGTCTGGGCAAAGCCCGGCGGGAAGGGGAGCGCTTTGTCGGCCTTAAGTCTTATCCACATCATGTCGATTGGCACCAATATCCGGCGGTGGCGAGCTTCGACCATTCCCATCAGTCCAAAGCGGAAATGCGAGAGAAGGTCAGTGGGGCTAGCCCTAAAGCTGGCGTCGTGGCCAAACGCGCCCACCGTTCCATGCACTCCCGGAAACCAGAGATAGGGGCTCACAGAGAGATGCCACTGGTCATCGGCAGCATTCCCACCTGAGGCGGTTCCACCTTGAGGAGGATCCGGATCGGCTGGGTCAGCGGCCGGAGACTCGAGGGCAGCGGAAACAGTCGGCGCAGGGTTCGAGCTCGCATACGTGAGTCCAGCGTCTGGAGTCACGCTGCCATTGAGTTGCCCTTTCTGTTGTGCCTGCAAGAGCGAAGCCCACACCAAGAGGAGGCATGAGAGGATTAAGATTACATTTATGCGCTTCACTTTTCCCCCATCAAGGTCTTCAGATTTGCCAGGGCTTGCCGGTACTCAAGATCGGATTGAAACATCTCTGCCTCTACTCTGGCTGTCTTTGCCGCTATGACCTCGGCACCGTTTTCGTCATAACTTATCCTCTGTACCCGAATTGCTGAATCCAGGCGGCGGGTGAGTTCGCTGAGCTGTCGCGATCGCTCCAGTTCGAGATGGCTGTTCTTGACGGATGCGGCGACTTTAGCCTTTGTCAACTGCAAAGCCAGCTCCGCCATTTCAGCCTGCGCATTCGCCCCTTTGATTGTGTGTTCACGCTTGCCGAAGTCAAACACGTTATAGGTCGCCACTATCCCGATAAAGGAGAAGTCACGCGGCAACAGAGGCACCGAGTTGCTGTTATAGGCGTATCCGCCCATCGCCGCGACGACGGGAACATAAGCCAATTTCTGCAATGTCGAAGCCGCTCGTGCCTTTACTACAGTTTGCTCTGCCTCGATCACCTCGGGGTTCGCCGCCAAGGCTTTGTCGGTAGCTTCCTTCAGTGAAATGTCTTCAAAACGCGGGTCGGGAGGCACCAACTGCAGCTCTGTATCAGGAGGCCAGCCGAGCAGGTCGTCGAGTGAGGCCGTCAGTTCTTTCACTCTGGTGGTTGCGACTGCCAGCGCGTTGCTCGTTTCGATCAGTTCCTCCTCGTGGCTACCCGATGCCACTGGCGTTGCCGAAGTGCTAGCCAGCAGCCACTTATTGCCGGTCTCCGTGGCTTTCACCTTGGCGAAGTCCAGTTGCCGTTGGGCGACTAGCAACTCGTAGTAGTTTTTCTCGACCTTGTTGGCCGTCTCGGAGACAGGCATCCCCGCTTTGGCTCGCGCAATGCGCTCGTCAGCCAGGTTAATTTTGTAGAGTTCGCGAAGCTGGAACAGGGGCGTGATCGGTTGCGTCGCGGTAACAGCAACAAGAGTTTGATCCTTCCCGGTCAACGGTACTCCAAAACCTCTAGTGTTCCCAAGCGGACCAATAACCTGGAGTCGTTGACCCATGAACTTGTTGAAGTGAAAGTTCTCGAACGTGGAACCTATCTGAGGAAAGAAGGTCGATTCTGTGCCCAGCCGGGTCTGCCTTGCCACTTCAACTTGAAGCTGACCGAGACGCACCATTGGGTTGTTGTTCGCAGGGGCTGCTTTCTCCTGCGCCTCTTGCAGCGTAATCAGCCGCGCCCCGGTAGAAGTAAGAGCGGGCTCTGGGTACGCCGCACCCTGGACAACAGCCGGACTTCCACCCGCCTGCTGAGGATTGCCAGTCTTGCCTTCGTGAGCAGAGGTGAATTGTGCCTTCAAGAGCACGCTGGGAGCGGTCGGTAGTTGTGGTAGCGGCGTCGGAACGCCGGTCGAGAGATCTTGACCTGCCCCGGCCCCACTAAGTACGAGACAGCCAATCAAGTTGATAGTCAGCCTCCTGATGCTGAAGGCACTCTTGAGCAGATCGACCGCCTTCTCGGCAGCGGAATGCTGCGGGTCAACTGCTGCTGGCGAGTTTTCTTTGCTACCGATTTGTGCCATTTTCCCTCCAAAAGGTTCAGACCGACCGTTTTGCAAAACAACTGGTCAAGATTGCGTTTCCGATCGTTGCTCTTGTGTCTCGCTATTGGCCGCCGGGTGTCATATTCTTTCCGGTGAAGTCTCCGCCTGTTCCAGTCACTGGTTTTACACAGCGAAACCCGAGATGGGTGGTCCTATTGGTGACTTCACCACTGCCTCGATATTTCCTCTGATACCGCCGGTTGTACTCGCGATGTTCCGCTGCGCAAGGTGCACACAGTTTCCGCCCGGGTTCAGATTGATTGGTGCATGTTGTTCTGGCGCATTTCCCCACCACGATCTCGCGATCAAACGAAATCGCGTCGAGGATCTGGTCGATCACTCTGCCGTCGTACAGGTGCTCCTGCCAATTTGGCGCCAAGCCTGCGAGAATGGCATCCGCTTGTTCGTCTGTCACGACACCACCTCAATCCCAACGCATCTCCCTCATGCGCCCGGGGTGGCTAACACGCGAATAGTACGGGGCCCCCAGTAGGGCTGAGAACTGTCAATGCTGACAGGCCCGCAAAACTTCAGACTGCACATCTGGATTACTCAATACTGGTATGCGGACAGCCCCGCGCAATGACTGGTATGACTACGCGCGGGCGGGACTGTTCCTTCGGACGAAGGGAACGTTCTCCAAGTTCAATGACCCCGGCTGTAACAAGTGACAGTTGGCACCGGTGCACGCTCGTGGTGCACTATCGAGCGAATCAACTAGGACACAAGCGGCCAAGCTGCGGCGCGATTTCAGAATCATCGAGAGGTAACTTTATGAAAAACACAAGACGACGCATTGAGAGCAACGTGCTCCTTACCCTTCTGTTTCTTTCGGCCGGCGGAGGAATCACTGGTTCCGCCAACGCACAGAGTCCGGAAGTGCAGCAGGGGGTTACGGAGGTCAGAGAGTCATCCGCGAAGAACAAGCAGGCACTCGCGTCGTACACCTGGAATGAACTGGTCACGATCAGCTTGAAGGGCGAAGAGAAAAAGCAAGAGCACTTTCAGGTGCGCCTCGGGCCGGATTTGAAGCCACAAAAGACTTCGCTTGACCCACCCGCCAATCCTCCTTCCGGAGGACGGCTGAAACAGCATGTGATCGCGAAGAAGACGGAAGAATACAAAGACTACGCAGAACAGATGAAAGCATTGGCGCAGCAGTATGTGCCGCCGGAGGGATCCCTACTGCAGCAGGCCTATGCACAAGGCAACGTCTCCCTGGGTCCGACCGGCGGCGATCCCAATGAACTTCAACTCGTCATCCACAATTACCTGAAACCTCAGGATTCGATGACCCTGGTCTTCGACAAAACGCAGAAGGCATTGCTTAGGATTCAGATTGCTTCCTACATGGACGATCCCAAGGATGCGATGAATTTGACGGTGCAGTTCAGCCGACTGCCGGACGGGACGAACCACGTCTCGAATCTGCTTATCAACGGAGTCAGTAAGCAATTGAACATTGCGATTCAAAACTCGAACTATCAGCACGTGTGAGCTTTCAGGAAGGCACCGCGCTTTGACAGGAAGTGACATCGTGAGACGCCTTACAACCGTGCCCGCCAGTCGTAGGCCCACCTGCGCCAATCCAGGTTTCCTACCGATGGCGGTTTTGCTCCTGTTCGCCGTGCCGCTGGTGGCGCAAGATACTCCGGTTGGTACGGCGGGAACTCAGGTTGCCACGGAGCAAACACCAGCCGCGGCGACGAATTCTGACGCGCTGAGAAAAGCGGCGCAGAACCCCATCGCCAGTCTCATCAGCGTTCCGGTGCAGAACAACAACAATTTCGGCATTGGTCCGGACGGCCGCATTCAGGACGTATTGAACATCCAGCCCGTCATCCCGGTTCGTGTGAGCGCGAACTGGAATCTCATATCCCGAATCATCACTCCGATTGTTTATCAGCCGACGATAAGCCAGCCTCTCAGTCCAGGAGGCGCGCCCGTCAACCAAGGTGTTTACGGATTCGGAGATCTCAACCCTTCGTTCTTCTTGTCCCCGGCAAAGCCACACAAACTCATTTGGGGCGCGGGGACGGCGATCGTATTGCCGACGGCGACCAACCAATTGCTAGGACAGGGAAAGTGGAGCACGGGGCCTTCGGTGGTGGTGCTGGCACAGCCTGGCAAATGGACGCTTGGCGCACTGGTGAATAATGTCTTCTCATTCACCGGTCAATCCAGCCGCGCGGACGTGAACCAGATGTTGTTTCAATACTTCATCAACTACAACCTGAAAAAAGGCTGGTACCTCACCTGGCAGCCCACGCTGACCGCGGACTGGGAAGTCACTGATGGCGGTCGCTGGGTAGTGCCGGTCGGCGGCGGCATCGGAAGGATCATGAAGCTGGGGTTCCAGCCGGTCAACGTTGGGCTTCAGTTTTACGGCAACGCCGTCCATCCTCCCGGAGCTTCGCCCTGGAACATGCGGCTACAGATTGCGTTCCTGTTTCCCAAGATAACCAAGCAGCAGGAGAAGATGATGCTCGAGCAAAAACTGAAACAGATGGAACAAGAGCCACCGCAGAAGAAGTGATCGGAATTGCCTGGGCCCGGGTGGACCAGTGCGAAGAGGTTTCGATGACAATTGCCCAGGCCGGTGTCGGTTTCTTCGATGGCACCTCGGTGGGGTGGAGCGCCAGTTGGGCCTGGGGATTGCCGTTGGTCGTACTGACCGTGCTCATGCATGTCTTAGGTCTAGGGCTTATGGGTCAGAGACTAGCCCGTGTAATTGACCATATGCCTGAGCGCCGTCATCCGATGGCTGTGTTCGCGTTCGTCATGGGCACCGCGACCCTGTTGGCTACTACGCTGCACGCGGTGGAGGCCGGTATCTGGGCCTTCGCTTACGGTTTTCTTGGCGCGCTGCCCGACCTCAAGTCCGCGATGCTTTACTCGCTGAATGCGATAACAAGTTACGGGCACGAGGGTCTGCTTCTGGAATCCCACTGGCGACTTATGGGTGCGATCGAGGCCCTGAACGGATGGTTGCTGTTCGGGCTGAGTACCGCTTTTCTGTTCGGCGTGATTCAGAAAATCTGGATATTGGACAGAAAGCAGGGCGGGGCGCGGAAGCCGGAATAACCTGGTCATCAATCACCGCTCGCGCCACGCTCCTCCGATCCGATGTTGGGAGGCACAACTGATGTCCGAAGCAACTTCGAACGTAGAGTTCGCTCTTAAAATCCACGAGGACGGTCATCATCAGCCGTCACCGGCCAATCGCCGAGAGCAGTGGGTCGAGATCATTGAGGCGGTGGTACTCGCGACTGTCGCGGTGGCCACCGCGTGGAGCGGCTACCAGGCGGCGAAGTGGGATGCCCTTTCGAACCAGCACTACAGCCTTGCGTCGACGACCATGGTAGTGTCGCAAGAAAAGGCGACGCTGGCGGGACAAGATCGCCTCTACGACATCACCACCTTCAATGGCTGGGTTGCCGCCAAGGTATCCGGTAAAGAGAAGCTGGCGGCATTCTACCAGCGCCGATTCCGACCGGAATATGCCACTGCTTTCTCGGCATGGTGGAAGCTGGACCCGGTCAACAATCCCACCGCGCCACCCGGCCCTATCTTTGTGCCGGAGTACACGAACGCAAACATGCAAGCGGCCGCGAAGCTAGCAGAGCAGGCGAACGGCTACTTCGAGAGGGGCGTAAGCACACGCGAGAACGGCGACAGGTACGTGAAGGTCACAGTATTCCTGGCTACCGTGCTGCTGCTGACCGCCCTCAGCCAACGCTTCGAGATCTTTGGGCCGCGGGTCGTGGTGGTGACGGTCGCGTTGGTTTTGCTTGTCATGAGTGCGTACTGGATATTGACGTTCCCGCGGGCCTAGACGAAAGGCCGCATGCGGTGAGATATGGAGCATGCGCCGGTGCAGACCTGCCCTACTCGTTCCCGTTCCTGTTAGTTCTGCCAGTCGTCTGATCGAGCCTTAGGGACCACACTTCAGATGTTCTGTCGCCCCGAAGGAATAAGCCCATGAGAAGAAGGATTCTTACTGCTGGCGTTTTGGGTTGCGGCCTGCTCGCATTGTGTTGGAATCTGTGTGCGCAGTCGGTCGTCAACATCAATATCAATATTTCACGGTCGGTGCCCGCCGTGAATTACCTGACAAATTCTTCTACCTGGATTGACTTCAAGGGCACTCCCTTGTTGCCGTTCGCTCTGGGCAACGCCAAGGTGGAGAACAAGAAGGGCCTGATGTCGGTGGATGCCAGCTTCTCGAAAATGTCTTCTGCCGCCCAACTGGGGCCGGAGTTCCTTACCTATGTCCTGTGGGCAATTACTCCGGAGGGCCGGGCCAGCAATCTGGGTGAGGTGCAGCTCAATGGGGATAAAGGCAAGCTGAGTGTGACCACGAGGCTGCCAAACTTTGCCATGATCGTGACCGCCGAACCTTACTTTTCCGTCTCCGCGCCTAGCGAAATGGTCGTGTTGCAAAATGTGCCACGCGACAATACCAAAGGTGCGACGATACCGGTTACCGCCACTCTGTTAAGCCGGAGCACGTACAGCGGAGCCAACCTTGCGCCTTTCATCATCGATCCCAAGGTCCCTCTGGCGGTCTATGAAGCTCGCAACGCGATCCGCATCGCCCAGGTAGAAGGCGCGGAGAAGTACGCTCCCGACGCTTGGGGCAAAGCCAGTCAAACCGCCGCTCAGATGGAAGACTATCTGGCTCGAAAGCAGAAGGACCCTGTTATCACGGCAGCCCGGAACGCCGCCCAGCAAGCCGAAGATGCGCGCTCAATCGCCGTCAGGCAAGCTGCCGAAGATCAGATTGCGGCCGAGAAGCGTGCCGCTGTGGACAAGCTGGCCCAGCAGCAACAACAGGCGGCGCAGCGAGAAGCCGAATTGAAGGCGCAGCAGGAAGCCGAAGCCAAGCAGGCTGCCGAGTCTTCTGCCCTGGCCGCTCAAGAGGCCCAAGCCCGGGCACAGGCGGAAGCGGCCCAGAAGAAAGCTCAGGATGAGGCCGCAAAGTCAGCTGCCGCTGCGGCCCAGGCCCAGTTGGAACAGAAACAGTTGCGCGCCCAGTTGCTGACGCAACTGAACGCAGTGCTGCAAACCGTGGATACACCACGCGGACTGGTGGTAACCATGGCTGACGTTTTGTTCGCTTCTGGCAAGTACGAACTCTCGCAGGATGCGAGCCTGAAGCTAGCCAGGCTTTCCGGCGTCATCCTCGCCCATCCCGGCCTGAAGCTGCGGATTGAGGGCCACACCGACAGCACAGGAAGCGAGGCCTTTAATCTCACGCTGTCCGGTCAGCGGTCGGATGCCGTACGGGCGTTTCTGGTGGAACAGGGACTTAAACCAGAAGACGTCACGTCGGCGGGAATGGGTCAGGACAATCCAGTAGCCAGCAATGACACAGGCGCGGGGCGACAGCAGAACCGGCGGGTGGAGATCATCGTTTCCGGCGAAGCGATAGGAGCGAAAATCGGTTAATTGGCAATTCCGTTGGTCGTCGCCACACTCAACTCTACCGTGCCGTGTGAAGTGGATGGGTGACCCCTTCGCCAGCGCGAAGAACAAACCTGAATGGTAAGAAGAACTTTGTTAGAGGCTCTTAGGCGGAACCACTGCCGATCTGCTGTGATTACTGACAAACTCCCTGCCCTCGAGAACTGCTTCCACGGCAGCCAGCAGGTCAAGTCCCGCCCTTGTTTTCACTACGTAGCCCTGCGCCCCTAAGCTGAGGGCTTCTTGCACCAGGTCAGCAGATTCTTCCTGGGTCACGAAGATCATTTTGGTTTCCGGAGCTAGTTTGCGAATCTGTCGAGCGGCTGCGATTCCATTGAGGGTTGGGAGACCGATATCAAGAAGAATCAAATCCGGTTTCAGTTCTTCCGCTTTCTGAACCGCCTCTTGTCCGTCGGACACTTCGCAGATGACCCGCAAGTCGGGCCTTTGGCTCAGTGTCGAGCAGATAAGGCGCCGAAAAGGCACGAAATCCTCTGCGACAAGCACGCGAATTAGTGGCATTAGACCCTAGTATCCCGCTCCGGCAACCCAAAACTTTCGGCCAGAAGGGTTCCGGGGCTTGCTTCTCTTACCCATCTTTACATATTTTTACATCTTCTTCCTTATTGGAGGATTGTCAATACACTAATGGACTGGCTCCCACGATTCGGGGTCAGGGTGAGAATCAAGATCGGACCGAACGCGGCTGCCCGCGCCTCATCTGCGCGAACCGAGGCTGTTGCATCTCGCGGCCCTGGATCTTGCCACTGTAACGGGCAGACCCGGCTGTCAGTTTTGCCAGTATGCACGGCAGATAACGCTGCTTAGCATCTCTTCGTCATCTCTTTTTGCCAACCGAGCCAAATCAGCTCAAACAAGTTCAAGAATGACAGTTACTGAGAGGAAAACCTTATGAAACAGAACCGAAGAGGGGTCGCAGCGTGCATGGCGTTGCTGTGCATTTTTTGTGTCGGACTGGCGTATGGCGCTTCGAACGGGAACAAAGTCAAGGTTAAAGGACTGATCACCGGGCGGGACGGAGAAAATCTCACGCTGAGAGCTACCGACGGCTCCGGCAACATCGTTGTTGTGCTGACCGACGATACCAAGGTTCAGCAACCAAAAGGGGTATTCCGGCACTCGGAGAAGTCAGTGACCGCGCTGATCCCGGGACTGAGAATTCAAGTCGAAGGAACCGGCGATCAAAGCCGGGTGGTTGCCAAGACTATCCAGTTCGATCAGGACGACTTACGCCTGGCCGAGGTGATTCAGGCTGGCTTGAATCCGACGCAGCAACAGGCCGCGGCGAACCAGCAGAACATTGCCGCCAACAAGGAGAGCATTGGCGCTAACAAGCAAGACATCGCCGCCAACCAGGTACAGCTAGCTTCCAATAAAGAACAGATCGGCGCCAACCAGGAACAGATCGCTGCAAATCAGCAGGAGATTCAGGAAACCACTAAGCGCTTCTCCGAACTGTCGGAGTATGACACCAAGGCCAAAGCAGCCGTTTACTTCGCCACCGGAAGCTTTACCATTTCGGCGAGTGATCAAGCCGCTTTGACAGAGCTGGCGGCAGCCGCGACTGGCCTGACCGGATACATCATCCAGGTAAAAGGTTTTGCCGATTCATCCGGCAATGCCGCAATGAACCAGCAGTTGAGTATGGATCGAGCCGATGCAGTGGTTGCGTATCTGCTGCAGAACTGCCGTATCCCTCTCCGGCACATCGTGGCACCAGGGGCGATGGGCGTATCTGATCCCGCAGCGCCGAACGAGAACGCCGATGGACGAGCGGAAAACCGTCGAGTGGAAGTGAAGGTTTTGGTGAATCGCGGAGTAGCTGGAGGAATGTAGGCCGCACCATTGCCGTAAAGTCTGAACCTGCAGGTTCGTTTCTGAGCACAACGCCGTGGAGTTGTGCTCAGTGGCGACCGAGCCTGGTCTGGGCCAAACCGCGCCCTCTTCTCCTAATATCGGCCACGTATGTAGTTTTTCGATTTCTACCCGTCAACAGTGTTACGGACGAACTGTCACTTTTGCCAGTTTGCCGCCGTGACCAAGCCTCTAGTCTCGATTCAGGCGATAGAGATGAATGCTGTTTCTACCATCGAACTGCGCCCTTTCCCGGTTCGCATCGCACTCCTGGTAGGCGGAGATTCGCAGATTGAGGCACGACTACGGAACTCTCTGCATCCGGAAGCATGGGCGATCCAGCACGTAAGGGACAACGCAGAGGCTTTCGTCTTGGCGCAAAGAAAAAGTTTCGACCTGATCGTTACCAGCGAAAAGACCTCGGGAAGGGAAGACATCGAGTTGCTTCGCAAGATCCGAAGCATACGTCCGCATACCCGCTTAATCATTTTGGCCGATGAAAGCACACCTGGGGACGTAATCACCTCGATGCGCGAGCATGCTTTTAGCTATTTTTCCAAACCATTTTCCTTGGATGCCCTCGCCATTATGATTGAGCATGCGATCGAGGAACCCTGCTGGGATGATGGAATCGATGTGATCTCGGCAACTCCGGAATGGATTAGCCTGTGGGCTCGCTGCGATCTTAAGACGGCGGACCGGGTGCTCCATTTCTTTGATGAGATCGCGGAACTGCCAGATCCGGAAAGAAGTGCGGTTGGTAGCGCCTTCCGTGAAATGCTTATGAACGCCATCGAGCACGGCGCGCGTCTTGATCCCAGTCAGCAAGTAGAGATTTCTTATGTACGCGCTCGTCATATGGTGACGTGCCGCATCAGCGACCCCGGAGAAGGCTTCACCCTGGATGAGATTCCCCACGCCGCCATAGCCAATCCAGCGGACGATCCGTTGCGCCACGTCGAGCATCGTGAAGCTCGCGGCATGCGCCCGGGCGGTTTCGGAGTTCTACTTGCCCAGAAACTCGTCGATCAGCTCGTTTACAACCAACAAGGTAATGAGGTGCTGCTCATCAAGTATCTCGATCTGGAGCCTTCAGGACACACGGCGAATGCCAACGTCAGACTTGCTGATTCGTAATAGGGACCGTCGCGTTCATTAATGTCCTGACCTCTCGTAGAGACTGGTGTGGAGAATAACCAGACGTTTCAAGAGAACTCTCGCATTGGGACAACATTTTCCTTTCCCGTCCCCAGGACCAGGCACCAGTCTCTGAAATTCAGCTACAGCCGTGGTGCGCACGTCCACTTTGGAGGAGACTTTTAGAACCTCTCCGTCGCCTGGCAATACACGTGGCAGGGTCGACCCAACTGAATTCCAGTCTCCGATTTGGCAAGCCGCGGACCCCTGGCAAAGGCGGGATGCAAGCCGACTCACACGTTCAAGGTTTGAACGTAACCGCTCGTCCGCCGCATTCAACCGGCACTTCTGACAGGTGTGCGTCCGGGAAAGTGTCACGTAGCTTGTCTGCAAGCGCGAAACCGAGCTTCCCGTTGGATACTGCTATTGGGAAATGGTCCGGAGTCTGAGGCGTCCGGTCGAAGATGCGTCGGTCCACAAATACTAGAGGTGAAAAAAATGGGGGACACGAGGATCGATCATCGCCGTTGGCTTTCACACTGCTTCGCCATGCTGGTATTGTTCGTCTTGACCCTAAGCGGAGTCTGCTTAGCCCGAGACAAGAAAGACGTCATAGAGTTCACCAATGGTGACCGCATTACGTGCGAGATCATTAAGCTCGAGAAGGGCTACTTGTATGTCAAGCTCGAGTACGCGGACGGTACGGTTGCGATGGATTGGTCCAAGATTGCCCGCGTCGTGAGCCCACAAAGTTTTGTAGTGGCGGACAAGTCCGGGAAGCGCTACAGGGGCGCCTTGCAAAGTGTGAACGAGGGGAATGCGCCACAAGAACGGGGAGCACCAACAGTACAGGTAACTGGGCCTTCTACAATCCAGACTCTCTCAGGTACAGAGGTTGTTGAGATTCACCGGACAGATGCCAGCTTCTGGCAGAACCTGCACGGCGGAATAGACGCCGGCCTTAACTACGCCAAACAGCAAAACCGCACCCAATATAACTTTCAGTCTAATGCACTGTTCGAACGGACGAAGTGGCTGGCTACGGCGAATTACGAATCCAGTTTCAGCGGCGGAGGTAACATTACCGATCTTCGCAATGACCTGCGACTGAATGTCACCAGACAATTGGGATCGCCGCGCAATTTTTACCTGGGACTTGCGGATTTCCTGCAGAGCGATGAGCAGCAACTCGACCTGCGGACGACCTTCGGTGGCGCCCTGGGTCATATGTTCAGTTATACGAACAACACCTTTATTGCCGCGTATGGTGGCGGTGATTGGAACCGCGAGCGCTATTCTTCCGAGGCGACCATTGGCCGGACAGGAAACAGCGCCGAAGCGGTCCTAGCAACACAAGTGAATTTTTTCCGCTTCAAGACGACCGATATTCTCGTTGACGCTCGCCTGTTTCCCAGTCTGACCGACCTGGGACGGGTCCGGTTTGACCTCAATAGTTCGCTGAAATTGAGAGTGGCAAAAGATCTGTACTGGAGACTTGGTTACTATCTCAACTTCGACAGCCGACCGCCGCAAGACCTGCCCAAGACTGATTACGGATCCACTGCCAGCCTGGGGTGGACCTTTTGACAATTCGAAATAACAACCCCTCGCCAATCGTCCAGGCTCGACTGCCAGCTCCCGGCGATCGGGTCGTCACTACACTCCCCGACAATCAAGCCGAATGCGCGGAAAACAGAAACGCGCCCAACAAAAGGTGAACGCGACGCTTGGCCATTCTGAATTATCTACGGTTTCCCCGCCGGCGCGCTGCTCAGGATCGATCCCTGCGCCTCTTTGCCGGTGACCTTCTTTACGTACATCGCCTTGCCGCTGACCCGCGCTTGAATGTCCTTGCCTTTGATCCAGGAAATGTCGTCCTCCGAATGGGTATTGTATTGAACCACGTAAACCTTGTCGCCGAGTTGTATGGAAACATGGTAAGTCGCAACTTCTGCGCTCACAGGAGCGTCAGTGCCTCCTGAATGCGACAGTGATTCCTGTTTCTCAACCTTAATGACTTTTCCGGCCTGATATTCGTTGCCTGCCGCAAAACCGGCCGCGGATACCAATGCCAGAAAAAAGAATGCAGCGATGACAGCGCGAATTTTCATTGAAGTCTCCTAGCAAACTTGCTTAGTCTGAAAGATCTCCCTTTTGACTCTGGGGTGAAATGAAGATAGCCAAGCTACATTGCCGAGTCTGCTGTAAGTGTTGACAGTCCCCCCTCGGTTTTTTTCGTCGTCAGCGTCAACATTAATCCACGAACCAGACGTAGCTCGCGCCCAGCTTCCTGCCGGAGTTCTGCAGGACCACGTGCCACGGGTTACAGAATGGAGTCCACCAGGCGCCGGAGTTCGCCCGAGTGTGGCAAAACTGACAGTTGCCAGAATCAAACCGCTCACGCAGCATAGTGCACGGCAGATTATCTTCTGCAGCCTACGAGAGTTTGTAATGGAAAGCCGAATGGCTTCAGAGCAAGCAATCAGTGACGAGAGAATGGCAGTACGTTGGCAGTATCACTTAGCCCTTGTCCATCCGAGCCGACCATCACTCAATCTTGATCTGTCAACCTGCTGACGGTGTAGCGCATGTTTATTTGCGTTGACCTGAAAGGACAAGAAAATGCGGCATATCGAAACTCTAAGACCTTACCAGGTTGCCATCGGCGGCCTGACGCTGATTGGGCTGCTGATACTGGCGAGTACTCTCGCTTTCTCCCGTGGACCGAAGCCGGAGACGATAGAAGCGAGTGCCATGGGCACCGGCACACAAATGGGGCAGGTGATCGGCGTAACTTTGGATATTTACGATTACTCCACTCCGGAGGACAGGCAAATCCTCATTGATGCTTTCACCAAGGGCCAGAATCAGGGGTTGGTCAATGCACTTTCCAAAATGAAGGCTGTAGGTCACTGCTCGGTCACAGGGACGCTCGGCTATGACGTCAGCTACATCCGCATGACGGCCACTCCAACCGGGAGAAAAATCGTGTTTGTCACCAACCGTCAGATCAGATTCGGAGAGGCTTTCTTTGATACTCAGTCCCAGTCTTTCAACTTGACGGCTGGCGAATTCGAGTTAAACGAGACGGAGAAGAACAAGAGCACAGGAATGGTGTATCCGGCTGCTCAGCTGACGATCGACAAGCAAGGGCAGCTGCAGTTTGATCTGACTAATAACCCCTGGAAACTGGTGGACGTTCTCGATTGGAAGGGAACGCCTGGAGTGAACTAAGGGGGAAGCATCCATAACCGATAGCGAATAAAGATCAGGCATGAGACCCGTTTGGGTAGGAGTGAAGAAAATGATTAAGATCCTCACGAAACAGCTTTTGTCAACAACTCTATCCTTCCTGTTGGTCATTGGTACCACGCCCCTGGATGCTGGAGCTCAGCAGACAGGGTCTGCAGGGTATTCGGGGCAGGGCGCGCCGCTGTCGGCAGAAGAGTTGCAGCAATTGGTCGCACCCATCGCGCTCTACCCGGATTCACTGGTAGCGCAGGTTCTTGGAGCGGCGACCTTCCCAGACCAGATTGCTGCCGCGGCCAGCTGGCTTCAGCAGAACAGCAATCTCACGGGAAAAACTCTAGTGCAGCAGGTTGATGCGCAGCCGTGGGACCCCAGTGTGAAGGCTCTCACACAATTTCCCTCGGTGCTCGGCAACTTGGCGGCGAACCTTAGTTGGACTTCGTCGCTGGGAGAGGCGTATCACACCCAGGCGGCAGAAGTGATGTCGGCCGTCCAGGTGTTGCGTGCGAAAGCATTGGCTGCCGGCAATTTGAAATCAAGCTCACAACTGACGGTCGTGCAGCAGTCGCCACAAGTGATAGTGCTTCAACCTACGAACCCGCAGGTTGTATATGTTCCCGTTTATAACCCCACGGTTGTCTATGGCTATCCGTATGTGGTTCCGGGGTACGCCGTTGTTCCAACAACGACAGCAGTGGTTGCGTTTGGAGTTGGCATCGCGGTGGGCGCGATGATGGCCAGTTCTTGGGGTTATAGCTCTTGGAACTGCAACTGGCACAGCACAACGGTGGTTTATCACGGCGGGGCATACTACGGAAACAGCGCATGGCACGGCGGCTACTATGGCTCGGGCGGGTCTTATTACGGCGCCAACGGCGCCGCCCACTACAGCACTGGCTATAATCCGTCCACCGGGACTTACGCACGTGGCGCCACAGTCTCCAACGGCTACGGCAGCCAAAGCGTCGGTCAAGCGTACAACCCAAAGACCGGGGCATACGGACAAACCGAGCAAGGTTCCAATGCCAATGGGAGCTGGGGAAGCTCGACGGTCTCGAAAAACGGCAACACTGCATACACCCAGCATCAAACCACCTCTCAAGGAACCACCGCGTCGATGCAAAGTACCACCGGTGCCTCGGCCTATGGCGCGTCGGGTAAGAACGGTAACAGCGCCGCCGTAGGTCAGACCGCAAACGGGAACAAGTATGCAGCCGCGAACGGCAATACCTACAGCAATACTGGGAGTGGCTGGAACCAAACGAACGGAAGCTCGAACAAATCCAGCAGTTCAAGTTACTCGAACCCGTCGAGCTCTTCCCAGAAATACAACAGCTCAAGTTACTCAGGTCAAAGCGCATCGAAAAGCAGTTCCAGCGGCTGGGGATCGCAGGAAAAGAGCAGCGGCTCATCGGCCTTCGGCGGCGGCGACGGCGGAGGCTGGGGATCCAAGTCGGCGAGTGCTCGTGGTTCGGCAAGCATGGGCGGTGGGGGTGGCTGGGGGGGTGGTGATCGTAGCGGTGGTGGTCGTAGATGAAACCGAGGTGCAAACCACCAACGAGGCTCGAGTTTTGGTGACCTGTGGTGGTGCAGCGCCTTACAGTCGAAGTTTTGGAGAATAGATATGTCGAGTGCAACCCACAGAATCGTTGTTACAACCCGGTTTATCCTTCTGGCGTTGATCATTCCGCTGGCCGCCTGCAACAAGTCCGACAAACCTTCGTACAGAGTGTTTGCTTCACCGGACGATGCGGGCAATGGCCTGCTGGAAGCGGCCAAGTCAGGGGATCTAAACGCGGTGCTGGCTGTTTTCGGTACGGAATCGAAAGCGATCATTTTCTCTGGCGATACCGTGCAGGACAAGGCCACGGTCGACAAATTCGTGGCAGCCTATGGGGTGATGCATCGCTGGCGCAAGATGGCCGATGGAGCCCAAGTCCTGCTGGTTGGAGCCGATAACTTTGCCTTCCCGATCCCGCTGAAAAAAAGTGAAGGCGGACAATGGTTTTTCGACGCGGCTGCGGGAAAGGATGAGATTCTGGCACGCCGTATTGGCAGGAATGAACTCGCAGTCATCGACGTCTGTGGAGCGCTGGCCGATGCTCAGGCCGAGTACTTCTCCCAGCGTCACGATGACGGAAGCACAAAACACTATGCGCTCAAGTTCATCAGTGACGCTGGCAAGCAGAACGGCTTGTACTGGGAATCGCCAGAAGGCCAGCCCAGAAGTCCGCTCGGGCCCCTGGCGGCATTCGCATCCGACGAGGGATATAGCCTAAAGCCGGACTCGCACGCACCTTTCCATGGCTACTACTTTCATATGCTGAAACGGCAAGGTAATCATGCGCGAGGAGGTGCGAAGGACTACGTAGTCGATGGGAAGATGGCCGGTGGATTCGCTTTCGTTGCGTATCCGGCTGAATACGGCAACTCGGGAGTGATGACATTCATCATCAACCAGGATGGCGTGCTGCTCCAGAAAGATTTAGGGAGGAGCACAACCGAAACCGCAACCGCAATGAGCGAGTTTGATCCCGATGGCGGTTGGAGCCCGGTGGCGGAATGATGGGTTTCTTTCGCTAACGCCAAGAGAAGGCCTTCCAGGGGCAAGACAATTGAAATCGACGCTCCGGCTCCCGCAATCCGGTCTGACGTAAGACTGTGGCGGTCTACGACACCATATGAGCAATATCGTCGACCTCCCACGTCTCGTTTTCGCGTTCTCTTTTGTCGCGCTTTGGCTGGCAGCCCTCGTCGGTACTTTCCTTCGCAAAAAGCTGCGACCGTTGGAAGAAGACCTACAGGAAGTCTTCGGCGTTGTGCAAGGCGCTACCGTGACATTGCTCAGCCTCCTTATAGGGTTTTCCTTCTCGATGGCCATCAACCGCTACGAACAGCGCAAGAACTGCGAAGAGGCAGAGGCCAATGCGATCGGTACGGAGTACGTCCGCTCCGGCCTGCTGCCTGCCGGAGATGCCGCGAGAGTGCGTGCACTGCTCAAGAATTATCTTGAGCAGCGGGTGCTCTTCTACAGAACTCGCGACGGGCAGTTGCTTCGGCAGATCGACACCAATACGGCTCAACTGCAGAACGAGCTTTGGTCCACCGTTCAGACTTGCGCCGGGGCTCAGCCCACACCCGTGGTCGCCCTCGCCGTTTCGGGCATGAATGATGTGTTGAACTCAGAGGGGTACACTCAGGCTGCTTGGTGGAACCGCATTCCATTTGAGGCCTGGGTCCTGTTGGCTGCGATCGCCATTGGCTGTAACCTAATGATCGGCTATGGCGCACGCCGAACGAGCACCCTGTTCATAGTCTTACCCCTTGCTGTGTCGATCTCGTTTTTTCTCATAGCCGACATCGATAGCCCTCGCGGAGGCGTGATTCAAGTCCGGCCACAAAACCTTGTCAGGCTCGGCCAAACCCTACATACACAATAGTTCAACCGGATTCCCACTGCGGAATCCCCATTCGTCGATGTTCAAACAAATCCGACGAATGGGTCTGGTTTGGCTCATCGATTCACGTAGGACCTTCTGCGCAAGTGAGGCCAAGCCAGATCATTGAGCAGACACTGTCGGTTTTGACAGTTTTCGGCGAGGATGTCGTCCATTAGCTTATGCGTGTTGGGTACATGGTGCGATGCGACGTTCACGTCGCACGCGGTAAAGCAGGCTCCACATGTTGAAACTAATGTTTACGCTTCTCATCCTCGCTTCAGCGGGTCTGGCGCAATCGTCCTCCGATGGATCGTTTTCGGTGCACCATTCCAAGCATGCGAATTTTTCCCTCAGCCCCGCACAGATGCGCGAGGCGGAGAGTCTCTACCAAAACGCGTGCGCGGCGGTGCAGCACGAGTTTCACGGCGGCAACGGCGAATTGCATCCCCACTTTACGGTCATCCTCGGTAAGGAGGCCAATCAGGTTCGGACAAGCCCCATGAAAAGCGACACCGACGAGATTTGGATGACGAAGTGGGACCCAGCCGTGTTTGCGGAAGGAGTCGTGGTTCTCGCGTTCGACAAGTTACTCACCGACGATATGGTCACACAATTGAGCAAACGGGCCATCCTCTACAGCAACGCCACACTCGATGTTGCCGGATTCAAGTAAGCTCCAGGATGCGGTCGCGCCAGGGATCGACGTCACGCTTGAATCCCAAAGCCGCTCGTCGTGAACCGAACGCAGAATGAGGGAAGAGCTCGACGAGTTAGAAGCCGACTCTTGCGGGATTTTTGGCGCTCACGCTGACTCGCGCCGACCTGCGGGGACCGCCAGATCTCCAGTAAAGAAGGGATCGAAATCGGCCAGCTTGCACGAAGCGCGGACCCGCAATTGGACGATGTTCCCCGTTGTGCACTTCAGCAGGAGTGAACACTCCCGCGAGGAATAACCCTCCAGAATTGACATGACAAATACGAAGCGTTCTAGATCGTCTAGGCTCGTCACCACATTGACCAGACTGCTCACCTGTGATTCTCTTACCCCTTCACACCAGAGATTCCGCTGTTCGTTGGCTCGGGCCGAACCAGAAAAGACAATGTGAATTGCTTTGGTGATCAGACCGCGCTTAATCCAGGATTCAATCCACCCCTTGAATACGCTGTTCTCTTCGCAGCCTTTCTCTACCGTCGAAGCAAAACACTGCTCGGCTTCTTTGTGATTTGTCGTCAGTAGGAATGCAAGGAGGTAAAAACGCTTCATGTCTCTTTCACACACCTCGCAGAAATCAGCCAGCTTCGCGTAGTCAGCGCGAAAGTTTGCGATATCTGGTTTTTTGGGCTGAGACATCAGTCGCCTTGTTTCTTCGCCGTTAATCCGAGGGCTACCCGATCGTGAAAGCCATCCATCCTGGTTCCGATTCGCTGCAGTACTCTGCCGGCAATGAGTGCAATCTTCCCTGGTGCTGAAATCGTGCCATTGGTCGATGTATTCATCCACCTAAAGACGTGAATGTCTGCGCCAACCCGAGCCGCGCCGAACGGTCGCTGAAAAGATCCTGCCGGTCCCTCGTCCTAAAGTTAATGCTAGTCGCGTGCCTGTCCCGTGGAACTGTCAACACTGACAGTAGTGGCACGTCGGATGCCAACCTAGCATTCAACTCGTCTTTCTATGGTGCAAGAAGGATCACGACGTGTGTGAAAGACCAGAGCGCGTTGGTGCTGGAAGGCCGGAAATACATCTGCGGCTTGTTTCGTCACTTTGGTCTCCCCAGGTTCGTGAATGTTGATCGAAAAGAAAGTGCATTGTGGCGGATCCACTGCGCGGAATCAGGGCTGGTCTGACGCCGGGGCCGGTAGCGCTCGGGTACGCTCTCATCTGCGTCCTTTGCCTGGGCATTGTTTCACCTTTTGCGATCGCGAAAGCTGCACCCGGCCCCCTCCCCAAGCGACAGCAAGGCGGAGTGCTTTTCCTTTCCTCGTTAGATCCGGACTTGCCCGACGTCGCCGCTATGATCGAGCAGACCGAAATCAACATTCTTGATGGCAGCACCACGCCCGTTCATTTCAGCCTTGAGTACCTCGATTTTTCTTCATCTTTCACTGACCCATCACGCAAAGTGGCAACCGCGTCATATCTCCGCGAGAAGTACCGCGGACAGACCTTCAATCTTGTGATCGCTATCGGCGCGAACACAACGGCATTTGCCGAACAGATTCAAGCGAAAGTTTTCCCTGATGCGGCGCTGCTGTTCTTCGTGGTCAATCCTGAAGATGCGGCCGACTGGCTTAACCGAAAAACGGGTAGGACGGGAGTCATTCAAGAGTTGCATTACCTGCCCACACTGCGGCTGGCACTGCGGCAAAATCCCGGCACTTCCCATGTCATTGTCATTGCGGGCTCCTCGGAAATCGAGAAACTCGAGATGAAGGCAGCGCGCGCGCAGTTTCGCGGGTACGCATCAAATCTGGAGTTCCAATACTTGGCGGACCTGCAGTTCGCAGAACTGGCACCTCGGCTGGCACAAGCGAAGGCTGACAGCATCATCGTGTTCCTCGATTTCAAAACCGACTCGAATGGTGAGCAGTTCATCCCCACACGCATTTTGCCGGCCATCGCCAAGACGTCCAACCGCCCAATCTACGGAACATCCTCCTCCTTCGTCGGCGGTGGAGTGGTGGGAGGGAGTGTCGCTGATCTGGGAGAGGTGGGGCGGGTTCTGGGACGTGATGGGGTGCGCATTTTGAAGGGAGAGAAACCGGAGAGCATTCCGGTTACCACTGGTGATTTCCAGCACGATGTGATGGACTGGCGTCAACTGCGGCGCTGGGGTTTTCCCGAAAAGCAGCTCCCACCGGCCAGCGTGGTGCTTTATCGGGAACACTCCCCATGGGAGCGCTACCGGTGGAAAGTTTTGGGCCTTTTCACACTCCTGTTTATCGAGACACTGCTGATCGTTTTGTTGCTTCGTAGTTTCGCCAGGCGCAAGCGCGCTCAGGTGGCGCTCACCCGAAAAGAGAAAGAGCTCGCAGAAGCGCAGCGGCTCGCGCGAGTAGGCAACTGGTTGTGGGATCCAGCGAGTAAAGCGATGACCTGGTCGGAGGAACTTTACCGCATCCATGGACTTGATCCCAGGTTGCCTTTGCCGACATTCGAGGAATTCGACACGTTATTCCCTTCCGAGAGTATGGGCCGGTTGACCGCCGCGATGAAAGAAGCTTTGCGAATGGGTTCATTTCAGGAGATCGAGTTGGAAGTAGTACGCCCAGACCGCAGCACAAGATGGGTTAGTGTCTGTGGTGAAGCGGCGCACGATGCTACAGGCCGCGTGACCCATTTTCGCGGCACCGCGCAGGATATCACCGAGCGCAAGAAATTCGAGGCCAAACTGCGCGACAGCCAGGGCCGGCTGACAGCTATTGTCGACTCGGCGATGGACGCTATTATTGCCGTTGACGACGAGCAGATTGTCTTGCTGTTCAACCCGTCGGCCGAGAAGATGTTCGGTTGCACAGCTCGTGATGCCATCGGCAGTTCCATGCAGCGTTTCATCCCGCAGCGCTTTCGCTCCGACCACATCTCGCATCTTCGCCGCTTCGGAGCAACCGGCGCTACCAACCGCGCTATGGGTACGCTCGGCGCACTTTGGGCCTTGCGGTCCAATGGCGAGGAATTTCCGATTGAAGCCTCTATCTCCCACGTTGAAGATGGAGGTAGAAAACTTTTTACGGTCATCATCAGGGACATCACCGAGCGTCGCCGCGCCGAAGAGGCGGCAGTGGAGAGCGAGACGCGCTTTCGCTTGATTGCCAATACAGCCCCAGTGCTGATCTGGATGTCCGGTCTGGATAAGTTGTGCAACTATTTTAATCAGCCCTGGCTCGAATTCACCGGCCGGAACCTTGAGGCGGAGCTGGGCAACGGCTGGGTGGAAGGCGTGCACCCAGAGGATCTACGAAAATGCCTCGATACGTACACCCAGTATTTTGATCGCCGAGAGAAATTCAGAATGGAATACAGGCTTCGTCGCCACGACGGCGAATACCGGTGGGTCTTGGACATAGGCGTGCCCAGATTCAACCATGACGGTTCCTTTGCCGGATACGTGGGCTGCTGCATGGACATCAGCGATCTGAAGCAAGCGCGGGCCACCGTAACCGAATTCAGTGGCCGGCTCATTCGAGCCGCTGAAGAGGAGCGAGCGCGGATTGCGCGCGAGTTGCACGACGACATCAATCAGAGGCTGGCGTTGCTGGCCAACGCACTTCAGGAAGCTGAGCAAGCGGCCGAAGCGAGGAAGTTCCCCTTGCAGAAGCAGAGACTACAGGAGCTTTGGCATCTGACTAATGAAATCGCGACTGACATCCAGCACATGTCCCATCAATTGCATCCATCCAAGCTGCACTACCTCGGGTTCGCAGCTACAGTGCGTGATCTCTGCAAGGAAGTTGCCCAGCAACACAAGATTGAGGTGGAATGTGTGGTCAAGGATCTGCCCGGCAACCTTGAGGAAAACGTCTCTCTCAATCTGTTCCGTACGGTGCAAGAATCGTTGCGCAATGTGGTCAAACACAGCCATGCCCGTCACGTGAAAGTGGGATTGACTTGCCAATCGAGTGTGGTGCAGTTACGCGTGTCCGACGATGGAGTTGGATTTAATCCAGAGGACGCACAAGGTAGTCACGGTCTTGGACTGATCAGCATGCGCGAGCGTCTGCGGTCGGTGGGCGGCGAGTTCTCCATCTGGTCGAGGCCATCCCTTGGTACACAGGTGGAAGGACGTGTTCCGGCTACCACGAAATTTGCTCACCAGGGAGAGGAAATCGGGGCGGCGTAAATGAGCCTCAAGGGCGGCGAGTTCCCCGGTCAGTTTTGACAGTAGCTGAGACCACTCAGGCCAAATTAGGATAGCTGCTTGTCGTCTTGGCGCCCGTCACAAACGACAGCTATGCGACTTACAAGTCCGAAGCGCCGGCCCTCGAAGGAGGCTTGTGCGGAAAACGACAATAATCCTCGCCGACGACAATTCTGCTGTCCTCGCCCATGTCAGAAAGATGTTTGAAAAAGAGGAGGACTACAAAGTCATCGCCGAAATATCCGACGAGACAACCGTAGTCCGCGAATGCCTCCGGCTTAGGTCCGATGTCATTATCCTCGACATTTCCATGGGGGAACTAAGCGGGATCGATGCCGCGCGGCAGTTGCGAGATTCGGGATGCAGTGCCAAGATCATCTTTCTTACCGTTCACGAAGACGCTGACTATATGAACGCCGCCATGGGCGCAGGCGGCTCGGCCTACGTGGTGAAATCACGTTTGAACCTCGATCTGTTCTGCGCTATCAATGCAGTGCTTTCCAATAAGCTCTTCGTATCCGCAAGCTTGTTAAATGAACTCGGGTAGAACGCCTCTCAACCAGCCCTGGGCACGTTTAACGGAGGCCCGACGCTGACTGTCAGTAATGACAGTTATGCCCTTGTTTCGTTCCCTTTACTCTGAACAGCAGAAGGGGTGCCCCGGCTCTGAGCACACTGCAGGGCGAATCGGAAGCTCTGACGCGATTATTGCGGCTTTGGGCCCGGCAGGTAAACAGGAATGGGTTCGTTACGCAAGCTTGAGCGTCTTCTGCTGATCTTCGGTGTGCTGATGCTCGCCCTTTATGTGGCAGCCCAAATCCATCATGTTGTTCTGTCTCGTGCGGAATTGCAGAGATTCAAGTCTCAGCGCTTGGCTTCGGTGGGACAGCCTCAACCGGTAGCGCTGACCAGTGCGATTCCGAACTTCAGTTTGTGGTCGGAGAAACGTGTCAAGGATTACCAGGAGAGTTTGGCCGCACACTTCGCGCCTTCCCTCGGCATTCTCCGGATACCCAAGATTGACGTCGAGGTCCCTGTTCTGGAAGGGACCGACGATCTGAGCCTGAACCGGGGAGTCGGGCACGTGGCCGGTACGGCCAATCCCGGGGAGAACGGCAATGTAGCGATTGCCGGACATCGAGACGGATTCTTTCGCGGGCTAAAAGACGTGGGTCTCGGCGACACGATTGAAATGGTTACGCCGCAGCGGACGGAAATCTACATCATCGACCGCATCACCATCGTTGATCGCAGCGATGTCTCGGTGCTGCGACCGCGGACTCATCCGTCGCTGACGCTGGTAACTTGTTATCCGTTCTATTTCATCGGCAGCGCCCCGAAACGTTACATCGTCCAGGCGTCTGTTGTTGCCGACTCGGCCTCGAATGTTCATGCTCGTGTCCAGTCGGAATCCGAGCCAGGAGCGGTCAATCAACAATCAGTCGCAAGACGACCCTTTTGAATAGATAAAACTGATGGATCTGAGAAACATGATTCCGAAAACTGATAAGGAGAAGAGGAAATGAAATCAAAAAGAGGTTGGGCACGGACATGGCTGGTGGTCGTGGTGGGGGCTGTTTGCCTGGCCTTTACCCTGAGCATGAGCGCGCAAGTGCAAACAACAAGCACGACAACCAGTGACGCAGCCACGGTCCAAACCAAAGTCGAGAGCGGTGAAGTCGTGACCGTCTCGGGCAACGACCTGGTAGTTAAGATGGCAGATGGCAGCTTGCGGCATTTTGCCAATGTGCCGGAAAGCGCCAGAGTCACAGTTGACGGCCAGCAACTCGGGATTCACGATCTGAAACCGGGGATGAAACTTCAACGCACCATCACCACCACCACAACCCCCCAGACCATTACCACCGTGCAGAGTGTTACGGGAAGGGTGTGGTTCGTAACCCCGCCAAATTCTGTAATCCTGACCCTGGCGGACGGAAAGAACCAGCGGTTCACGATTCCCAAGAATCAGAAATTCAACGTTGATGGCCAAATGGTCGATGCCTGGGGCCTGAAGAAGGGGATGAAAATCTCCGCCACCAAGGTCGTGGAGACCCCCGCCATTGAGGTTGCACAGAACAAAACCGTGACCGGCGAAATGCCGCCTCCACCTCCGCCACCGCCAGCTGATGTCCCGGTCCTGGTTGTCGAGGAGGAAGAAGTGGTTGTTCCAGTAGAAGTGGCTCAGGCGCCGGCGCCCGAGCTCCCGAAGACGGGAAGCGAACTCCCTCTGATTGGATTGCTGGGTCTTCTGTCGCTGGCGTCGGCGCTCGGTCTGCGAACGGCTCGGAAGAGTCGCTAGCGTCCGACGAGGAACGCTTTGTGCGAGTCCCGTTCTCTGGGGTCTTGTCCAAGACAAGGCCCTCTTCACAGGCGGATCAATCGCCATAGGAGTTGCCTGCGCACCATTGGCAACTCCTCCTTTTTTTCGCTGGAGAGCTGCCGGAAGCCAGGAACCAGAGCCCCGGAAATCTGCTCATAACGTCGAATCGTAGCTGGGTTCCGGGTCCAGACTGGCATTTTTGCCAGTAGCCCGCGACATGACCGGCAGTGAGCATGGAATGTCTTTTGATGCCTTTGGCGGACGCGCCTTCGCCTTGCTGCGCTCGGGGGAGAGCGGGCAAGTATTCGTCGAATCCTGAAGAGGCCGATATGAGCGACCGCTTGTCGCCGCCGATACTTCGCTCTCTGCAAGCTGCCGCATGCCTCGTCATCATCATGTGGGCAATCAGGGCCGCGTCTGACTTGATCGTGATCCTGCTGATGGCCCTGGTACTCGCCTACGCCTTTGTTCCGTTGCCCCAATGGCTCATGCGCCGTTTCCAGTTCGGAAAGACCGTTGCGCTGGTGTTGACGGTGGCCTTGTTGGGAACGCTGAATGTGATTACGGTTTCCCTCCTGTACGAAAGTATCGCGCGAATGACGGAGAGGCTGCCCGAATATCACCAATATTTCATGGTCCTTTTTGAAAAGTTAGTGGTTTTCGCGGATGCGCACGGCATTAACTTTGCCAATATCTCCGCTGCGAAGTTGTCCACCTCGGATAAACTCCTGGACCTCGCCCGCAGGGTCCTCCGGCAGGCGGGTGGCTTTTTGGGCGATGGTTTTCTGATTTCTATATTGTCGTGGATCTTCATCGTCGAGATGGTGGTGGAGGAGGGGGCGAAGAGAAACCCTCTCGCCGAGAAGCTGGCCTACTATGGCGGCGGTGTGCAGCGTTATATAGCTACCTCGGCCGAGACGGGTATCATCACCGCGCTGGCCAACCTGGTGGTGCTGATTGCTTTGGGCGTGGACTCCCCGGTCCTGTGGTGCGTGCTGTATTTTTTCCTCCACTTTATACCTAATGTGGGCTTTATCTTGGCCCTGGTGCCCCCGACTCTTTTGGCCCTGCTCATGCTCGGTTGGAAGAAGGCCCTTCTAGTGGGTGGCGCCTTGATCGTGTCCCAGATGCTGACGGACTATGGGCTCACGCCGATTCTCATGAAGAAGGGCGTGGATATCTCCTTCCTTGAAATCATGGTGTCGCTCATGTTTTGGGGTTTCCTTCTCGGCCCGGCGGGAGCCATTCTCGCGATTCCCTTAACTCTTACTCTGAAAAAGTTCATCGAGCGATTATCGAGCGACGCCGAGGTCAACGAGCGAGATGTGGGAACGCCCTCTGCCGCACGGCCCGTCGTTGAAAGCAGCGTTCTGGTCGGGAGCATGAGTCGGGTAGCTCGAAGCTAGGGATATCTCGAACACAAGCAAATAAAGGAAGCTTTGCCAGAGCCAGGTGGGGCCCAAGCAGCAAGCCAGATCAAGCCGAACATCTTTTGTCGAGGTACTGTGATGCATACCGTCGTCCGAATGGCCGTGTTGCTTACA
>WNFC01000373.1_pt1 | contig 43801 bp, 50 predicted proteins | sample 5400541 | NCBI WGS metagenome assembly WNFC01 (sample SAMN13153342, study PRJNA577476) | soil metagenome | isolation source: 120 cm saprolite under Douglas fir tree site 2 hole 2 replicate 1 | place: USA:California | collected 2015-04-18 | reverse complement strand
CGATGATCGCCACCTTGCGGCGGACCCTGATCGCCACCCCCGCCCGGCTGGTGAGCCACGGCGGGCAGCTGATCATGCGGCTGGCCCCCGGCGCGGACCTGCTGCCCGCCATCCTCGCCGCCATCCGCGCCCTGCCAGCGCCCGGCTAGCCCCCGGCCAGGACCACTCCGCGCCCCGCACAGCCGCCACAGGCACCCAGACCCCAGGCCACGGCCCCCAAGGCCCCGCACCAGCAGAAAGGCCCGAACCCGCGAACCCGGCGCCAGTCCCGGGCCATCACCATATCCTCCAGCCCAGGCAGCCAACCTCAAGATCATCTACAGGGCTGTGGATAACATCCGCTGCTCTACTCGTGGATTCGGGTCTGAGCACGCGATTGAGGCCGAACGGGTGTGGATGCAGTATGTGCGACTGAGGGAACGTCGTCGCGGCGGTAGCCGGATAGGACGGCGGGTAAGAGTGTTGGCGATCCAATCGCTCCGGCCGGAGCCGGCCGGCAACCAGCAAGGCGGGGCTGGCGCTGGGTGTGGACCCGCCACGGCGCCAGTGTCATCCCAGTTTGGATCTGCTGCCACGTTGAGGGCCAGTGTCCGGCTGGGCGGTTAAGCAGGCGGGTGATCCGCGAAGTCGGTCGCGATGATGCGCCGGTCGGTGATGCCGTCAGAGGCCCGGGAGGCGAGCCAGCAGATCGGCGGCCCCCATGATCGCCGGGTCGAGCCAGGTAGCCCGCACGTCCTCCGGCGCCGAGTCTGGCGTCATCCCGGTTCTGGTGGCGCCGCCGGGAAGTAGCAGGTTGACGTCGATGCCGGTGCCTGTGAGGTCAGCCGCCATGATGCGAGAGAGTGCATCGGTCGCCGCGCGGGACGGTCCGTAGGGCGTGAAGCCCCGGCGTCGCATCGTCACCTCATTGACCGAGATGTTGACGATCTTGCCATGTCCGGCTGCGAGCATGAGCGGCACGACCGCCCGCGCGACCAGGAAGTAGCCGAGCACGTTGGTGGAGAACAGGTCGCGGAAGCCGTCCGGGCTGACGTGCCAGAAGCCCGCCGGTTTGGTCATGAAGTCCGGGTTCACCGTGCGCATGCCGATGCCGGCGTTGTTGACCAGTACGTCAACGCCGCCGAGGATCGCGAGCGCGCGATCTAGGCCGGCGGAGACGGATTGCTCATCGCGGACGTCCATCACGAGCCCGGTCACACCGCGGGCGATCCGGGTGGCGGCCTCCCGGACGCGCGGCTCGGTCCGGCCGGTCAGGGCAACCCGGGCGCCGGCTTCGGCCAGTGCCTGGCTCATGGCGAAGCCCAGCCCGCTAGTACCTCCGGTGACGAGCGCGCGGACTCCTTCGAGTACCGGCGTGGCCCGTGGGTCAGACGGCTCAGTCACGCCGCTGACCTTACCGTGCCGCCGCGGCGCCCGCCTCATGTAAGGCCACCGCCGTCGTGAACGCGCGGCTCGGTTACTTTGAGTTGAGCCTGGGCGCCTTCGTCTGGCGCGCGAATTCGCGCCAGGCAGCTTCTTCGGCGTCAGGCTGCCCCGGCCTCCGTCCTGACGCAGGCATCGTCATACACGCCTGCGGCAACGTCTCCACCTACGCAGAGCACGCAATCGTCGTCATCATCGGCCATCAACCAGGGCGGCACCCTCGGCTGCCAGGGCCTGGAGCAGCTCTGGGAATCAGCTGACGGCTCGCCCGGCGCGGCCTTCACTGCCGCGGAAATGGCCATGGCCAAGTCGACCGGCGAGCAGTACGCTACCGGACCCTACGGAGAGCGCGGGTACTAGCAGATCAACATCAACCATGGCTCGCCTGGACCCAACACCCGACGTACTCACGGGCGAGACCACTAAGCCGCGGGCTGGATCCGGGCGGTCACGACGCAGCGCGCGCCATCGTGGGGTACGAACGTTACTGCTTCCCGGCGGATCCTGGCTGGCCGCGGGGAAGCAGGCCGAAGCGTCACGGCGTGCAGCACCTCGAGAAGGACTATCCGCATCTCGAAGGTGGCGAAGCTGGCACCCAGGCACCGCCGGATGCCGCCGCCGAAGGGAAACCACCCGAAAGCCGGGGGCACCTGGCCGACGAACCGGTCCGGCCGGAACGCGGCGGGGTCCCGGTAAAGGTCCGCGCGCCGCTGGGCCAGGTAGATGTTGGGGCACGCAATCACGCCGGCGGGAATCACATGCCCGCCGATCCTGACGGCCTGGCGCACGTGGCGATCCACGACCGCGATCACCGGCCGGACCCGCAGCGTCTCGGTGATCGTGGCGTCCAGGTACTCCGACGCGCCGCTGTCCAGCTCCGCGACCAGGCGGCCCAGTGCGCGGGGATCGTGCAGCAGCAGGTCGAAGGCCCAGGCCAGTGATGTCGCCGTTGTCTCATGTCCGGCGAACAGCAAGGTCACGAGCTCGTCGCGGACCTCATCGTCGGTCATGGCGCGGCCCTCGTCGTCGCGGGCGAGCAGAAGCTGGGACAGGACGTCGCTGCGCTGCTCGAGGTCGGGCGCGTGACGCCGCTGGCGGATCTCCTCGGTAAGCGCCGCGTACAGCGCATCCCGGGCCCGGATGAACCGCGCCCACGGGGCGTGCGGGCCCAGCTTGCGATCGCGCGTGGCGAAGAGCAGGAACGGATTGCGGCCGATCGCGGTGAGCGTGAGGATGCGACGGCGCAGCTCATTACCGCGCGCGCTCCCGTCGACACCGAAGACCACCCGCACGATGACGTCGAGGGTGATCGACTGCATGCTCGGCCGCAGCGCGAAGGGCTGGCCCACCGGCCAGCGAGCAATCTCTGCCCGCGTGATCTCGCGAACGGAGGCTTCCCAGGCGCGCATGCGATCACCATGGAACGCGGGCAGGATCAGCTTGCGCTGGCGCAGGTGTTCCGGCCCGTCCAGGACGAGAACCGAATGCGGACCGACCAGGGGCTCGAGGATCGTGGCGTTGGCCTCGCCGGCCCGGAGCACGTCATTGTCGCCGCCGAACACGGCCTTCACCAGCTCAGGGCTGGCGATGTGGACCATGTTTATGCCCAGCGGAAGACGCATGGTGAACACGTCACCGTAGGCTCGTGAGCAGCGGTCGAGGAACCATGTCGGCTTCTTCAGCCACAGCCAGGCTTGCGCGATGCGCGGATAGCGGGGACCGTTCGGGAGAACCAGGCTGGACGCACCGTGCCCGGCCTGACGGCCAGCGAGTTCCTCAGGAACCCCGGCGAGGGGCGACGACATTGCCCCATTATTCCTCGCGGGAGGCCCGGTAGCCGTCCGCGCCTGGCCAATCCGGCTCGGCAAGTCGCAGCGGTAGGGATTGACGCCGGACCGGATGGGCGGAATATGGGTGACGCCGGAACTCGGCCGTCGGACAATAGCCCATGCTCATTGATCACTGGCCGCTGCTTGGGCTCCGGCTGATCACTCCTCGCCTTGAACTCCGTCTGCCGTCCGACGAGGAACTCAGCGAACTGGCTGACCTTGCGGCTGAAAGCATGCACGAGCCGGGCAGCATGCCGTTCCTAGTCTCGTGGCCGAGTCTGCCCCCGAAGAAACGAGCTCGCGCGCTGGTACAGCGCCATTGGCAGCACCGTGCTGACTGGTCCGAGGATGACTGGTCCCTTGACCTGGCCGTTTTCGCTGATGGACGAGTCGTGGGTGAGCAGGAGATTTCGGGCCGCGACTACTCGATCCTGCGGGAGGTCAGAACCTTCTCGTGGCTTGGCGTGCGCCATCACGGGAGGGTGCCTGTCAGAGTCACGGGACTGGCACAGTGCCGGCCGCTGTTCGGGCTCCACAGCGATGATCCATCCTGAAGGCGGGGCCCGAGATCCGGTTGACGCCGGTTCGATCCCGCCTGAACCTCGGCGTCGCTACAATCCGCAGCGGGGTCGCACAACTGAGGATGGGAAGCGGCAGGCATGAGCGAATACCAGTACTACGAGTTCCTCGCGCTCGACCGGCCGCTGACCGCGGAACAACGCGCCGAGCTGCGGTCGATTTCGACCCGGGCGGAGATAACGGCCACGAGGTTCGTCAACGAGTACCAGTGGGGCGACCTCAAGGGCGACCCGCAGAAGATGGTGGAGCGGTACTTCGACGCGTTCCTGTACCTGGCGAACTGGGGGACGCGGCGGCTGATGTTCCGGCTGCCGCGCGGGGTGCTGGATTCGGAGACCGCCGAGCAGTACTGCTACACGGACACCGCGTCGCTCATCGAGACCGGCAGCCACCTGATCCTCAGCTTGTACGTCGACCGCGAGCCGGACGACTACTGGGAGGAGCCGGGCGGCCAGCTCGCGGCCATGGTCCAGGCCCGTTCCGAGCTCGCCGCCGGGGACCTGCGGCTGCTGTACCTGGCATGGCTGCTGGCCCTTCAGTCCGATGAGGTGGACGACGAGGACACCGAGCCGCCGGTGCCGGCCGGCCTCGGGAACCTGAGCGCATCGCTTCAGGCGCTCGTCGATTTCTTCGAGATCGACGAGGACCTCATCGCCGTGGCGGCGGCTTCGAGCCCTTCGATCCAGGAGCCCGAAGGGATGGCCGGGTGGATCGCGTCCCTCCCGGCGGAGGAGAAGGACGCGCTGCTGGCGCGGGTCGCGGCCGGGGAGGGCGCGCAGGTCCGGGCGTTGCTACTGCGCCGCTTCCGGACGGCCAGCGGTCCACCGCCGGCGGCACCGGCCCGGACGGCCGCGGAGCTGCGGCAGGCGGCTGGCGACCGCAAGGCCGCGCGGACTAAAGCCGCGGAACAGCGCCGGCGCGAGGCAGAGGCCCGCAGGGCGGCGGCTCAGGCTGCCGCCTACGCCAAGCACCTCGACCAGCTCGCTACCCGGACGGAGGCGGCCTGGGAGAAGGCTGCGGAGCTGATCGAGACGAAGAGGCCACGTGACTACGACCTGGCCGTGTCGCTGCTGCGGGACCTGCAGGCGCTCGCTGACCGGCAGGAAGATTCGGCTGCGTTCAGGAAGCGGTTCCTGGAGTTGCGCGCCCAGCACCAGCGCAAGCCCAGCCTGCTGGACCGGTTCGACCAGGCGGGCCTGCCCAGCTGACGAGCTCGAGCCGTCGGCACGGCACGCGATCGAGGCCCGAACGGGTCCGGTGCGCGCCTTGAAGCCGGTCTCACCACTTGCGGGTTGACGCCTACATACGGCGCAGAAGCGGCAGCTCCGCGAGATAATGAACGGCCATGGATCTTTACGATGAAGAATGGCGGCGCAAGGGTGCGACGCTGAGCGATAAGACGGCTCGTTCGGAGTTCGGGTTAACGCAAGATGAGATCATCGCGGCCATCCGCGCAGGCAAGCTCCAGTATCGGCCCAGCTCGATGCACGGGAACCCATGGCTGCGGCTGCTTCGCCGCGAGGTTGAGGATCTCGTCAGCGCGCGGCATGGCGAGCGGTACCTCCGCGAACGCCTGGCGCGGACCGAACTGGCGCGCATCAACCGCGAGCTGAAACAGCTCCGGACTCAACTCGCGGCACTTGAGGAAAGGCGGGCCGCGCTCCTCTCCGAACTGGCTGAGGAGCGCTGATGACCCCGCCGAACTCGCGGCGTGTGTGCCAGAATCCTCAGTAGCGATGACCGAGACGAACGCGGCCCTGCTGGCCGGCCTTCCCGGCGATGTCCGGGCCCTGCTGGCCAGGCCGCCACTCACCGATACCAGGCTGCTCGAGCTGGCGGCCAGGTGGGAAGACCTTACGCCGGCGCAGGCCAGGATGGCCGACGCGCTGCGGCTGTTCGTGGTCACCTGGGACCCGCTCGAGTGGCTGGCGCCACGCCCGGAGGCGGTGGCAACCGCCAACGCATGGCCGGTTGAGATCGTCGTTTACGTGCCGGTGTGGTCGCTGGCCGAGATGGCAAGACAGCGGGAAACGACGGTGGCGGCCGTGCTGGCCGGGCTCGGCGGCCGTGCCATAACGACCGCCGCGGCCTATGAGGACGCCGTTACGTCCGGACGGTACGCGGAGCTCGCGGCACACGGGGAGATGCCGGCCCTGCTGTCCGGGAACCCCGGGCCAGCGCTCGAGAAGGCCGTCATCATGGCCGAGTCCGCGGAGTGGGAAGACATCGGCCTTGGCGCGATCACCGATTTCGTTCAGCAGGCATTCGGCCCCGTCGAACTGGACCGGTCGCTGGTTGAGCTCACTGTGACGGTTGCTCCCCGACCCAGCTGCCCGGCCTGCGCGGGCCGCCGGTTCAAGTTCCCTGCTGACCTGGCCGATTCCCGGGACCGCATGTGCCCGGTGCACCGGAAAGAGGCGGACGCAGTGATCAGGAGGCGGATGGCCCGGGCGGAGGCCAGCAATCCGGCTGGGTGGCGGATGCTCGCGGATGCCTCCGCACGGCTGTCGCTGCCGCACCTGCCCGGCGGGCTGGCGACGAGGCTCGCGGCGGCCGAGAAGGATCTGGTGCGGCGCGCCCGGCTCCTGGCCGAGGCCGCGGCCGGGTTCGCGGGCCGCCCGGATGACTTCGGCAGCGCGCTCGCGGAAAACCAGGATCAGGCGGGCCGGTTCCCGGGCTGGCCGGTCACCCTCATCGGTGACCTCGGCCGCGCAGGCCAGGGAACCGAGGCCGTCATGCTGAGCGAGGCGCTGGCCGTCGTCGACCCGGCCAGGCACGGTTTCTTCGCCGGTGAGGCGGCAGTCGCGCTGGCCGAAGCCGGGCTTGCTGACGACGCGCGGGCGAAGATCGCCGAGAACCTCGAACGCTGGCCCGATGACATCCGGGCCCGGATACTCGCCGGTGACGCGCTGGCCATCCTCGGCGATACCGAAGCGGCGCTCGCCCATTTCCAGGGGGCCTTGCCGCTGGCACAGCAGGCCAAGGACTACCAGGTGATCCGTGACCTGTCCACGCGAATATTCCGGCTTACCCGTCCCGCCACCGGTGAGACGGTGCAGCGCCGCCAGCCCCGGTCCAGGCCGGCCAGATCCCAGCGCAAGGGCCGACCATAACCGGCGTCCGAGCTGGCAGGGCGAGGACCTCATCGGCACGGCCAACGCGGTGAGCTCCCAGCCGCCACCCGGCCACTGACCGAGGAAGAGCTCAAGGTCCCGGTCCGGCAGGCCACTCAAGGTACCGAACGGGCCCGGGTGCGAGCCCTCCGTAAAGCCCCAGAGTCTGAACTGACGGCGTCGGCGGTGAGGACAGCGGCTGCGATCCTGCGGACGCGTTCGGGATCGGCGATCGTGTCGATTCCGGTGATCGTGCCGTCGGCGACGGTGAAGCTCATCACGGCGAACGGCCGTCCGCGTACGGTGATGACCACCCCGGGGGCATGGCTCGTCTCCACCAACTATCTCTTCAACATGAACAACCTCGGGCTGGGGATCGGCTCGGACGGATTGTGCGAGATCAACCGCGGGCCCCAGCCCGCCTCCTCCTCCTCCTCATGATCGAGGCAGGCCAACGCTCTGACACCTATCCCGCAGGGTGCCCTGAGCTGGTGAATCCGTGGCTGCGGTCGTGCGGTGAGATGATTAGGCCGTGGATGCCGAGGAGCCGGAGATACCGCTCACCGGCGGGCATACACCCTGGGTGGTGCGGGTCGGCGAGACGGTTCGTCGGCCCCTAAATGCCAGCAGCGAGCGGATTCACCGGCTGCTCGTCCACCTTGAGAACTGCGGCTTCGACGGCGCGCCGCGGTTCCTGGGAATCGACCAACGCGGCCGCGAGATCTTGTCGTTCATCGACGGCTTCGCGCCGCCGCACAACGGGTTCGAGCTCAGCGAGGAAGGCGTGCGGGCAGGCGCGCGGCTGGTGCGACGGGTGCACGACCTCACCGAAGGCACCGAGTTTGCCGCCGGGTCCGAGGTCGCCTGCCACCGGAACCTGTCCCAGCCCAACTTCATCTTCCGCGACATGATCCCGGTAGCGATCATCGACTGGGATACGACGGTGCCCGGAACCAGGCTGGCGAACTTCGCCGACTTCCTCTGGGCCTTCGTCCACCCGGGTGTGTACGGCGACGGCGAGCCCGCCGCGCACATGCTGCGGGTAGCCGCCGACGCGTACGGCCTCCCGCTGCCCGGCGGCGATCTGGTCGACGCCATGCTGACCACGGTCCGGCACTTCCAGGCGGTCGTAGCGCCGCCGGATCGGGGAGTCGTGGAATGGGGCGCGGCGGAGCTGACCCACCTGGAGCGCAACGCGGATCTGTTCCGGGCACGCCTGTCCGCATAACCTGGAGGCCGCGCTATCCGCCGTGCAGGTCAGCGACCGGGCCAGCCTATCTGCTGCCTGTCACCGTTATGGGGCGGGAGGCCGTGAATCTTCCCCCGGTAGATCCAGCCGTGGTGCTGGGAAGCGTCCAGACTGCCGGAGCAGCAAGTGCCCGCCATCCAGCCGGCCGCCCCCGGCGGCCGGATCGAGCGCCCAGACCTGGGCATCATGTCGTCCCGGGCCCGGACGGGGCGATCCACGCCCGTCCATCCGGCTCCCTGGCTTGGCTGCGTTAGAGTCGTGCCGTGACAGACAGCGATGACTGGCGGGTAACCATCTCCCTGGACGGCCAGGCGCAAGTCGAACAGGCGCAGCGGGCGTTGTCCCAGCATGAGGTGGAAGAAGACGTCCGCCGCCAGCTCGGCCGCACCATCGCCGTCGGCGCGGGTGACTCGCAGATCTTCCTGTACGCAGGCACCGAGATCGCCGCCATGGAGGCTGAGCGGGTCGCCCGCGACGTGCTGGCCCAGCATGACATTCAGGCGGAGTTCGCGCTGCATCGATGGCATCCCATCGAGGAGCAGTGGGAGAGCCCGGACGTCGCGATGCCGCAGACCGAAGCCGAGCGGCAGGCGGAGCACCAGCGGCTCGAGGACTCTGAAACCGCCGAGTCCCTGGCCGCCGGGATCGGCCGATGGCAGGCCCGGGTTGAGTTCCCGTCGCACCGCGAGGCGGTCGCGCTGGCGCGCAAGCTGGAAGGTGAGGGCCTGGCGGTGGTGCGGCGCTGGAAGTTCCTGATCGTCGCCACTGACAACGAGGACGACGTCCGGAAACTCGCCGGACAGATTAAGCGGGAGGCACCGCCCGACGCCGTGGTCCGCGTCGAGGAACCCGGTGTAGGTTGGCCCTTCATACCGTCATGACCGACACAGGTCCCACGGGTACGGTTACAGGGACCTTCGGCCCGGCCGGCGCCGGAGGATACAAGGCAAGAGTGGGTTATGCGGACGTTAACCGGCGCCGTTCGGGCCAATCCTGACCGCGGATGCGCGGCGCGCGTTAGTGGGTGGCGTAGAAGCTGCCGACAGCGCTGAATGCCTGCTTGGGCTCCCAGGGCAGGTCAGGATAGGTGCTCCCGTGCCCGCTGGCGTAGGTCTTGACCAGGCTGGTCGCGGTCATGTCGAGGTCGTGCCGCGGGTCGGTGCTGTGGGTCAGCCAGGGGTCGGCGAAGGTCCAGATGAAGGCGCCGTCCGCGCCCTCGGCGTCGAGGATGCCGAGTGTCTCGGTGAGTTCGCGCGCCTGGTGCTCCTCGTCCCGGAGGTGGGTGCCCTTCTTCAGCCGGGGGCGCACGAGCCGGCCCGCGACCGGTATCCGGTGCAGCGCCAGCGATGCCGTGTCCACCTCGCCGAGCTTCATGTGGCCGGGGCGGTCCCCGCGGTAGGGGCTGTGCCCGAACTCCGAGTTGAGGACCGGCTTGCCCTGGCCGAGATAGGGCCTGATCATCTCGGCGTAGCGGTGGTCCTCGACCTTGGAGTTCCGGTAGTGGTCGACGCGGATGACGTCGAACAGGCTCCAGTCGACCGCCTCGAACGGGGTCGAGGCGTAGGTGAGCGGCCCGTGGAACACCGGGCGGACCCGCTGGCTCGCTTCGGCGAGGAACGCCTGGAGCGGCCCGGCATAGGGGCTGGATCGCAGGCCCGCGGTCCGTATGGTCGCCACGCGCTGGCCGACCGACCGGCCCGGGACTATCCCCCGGGTGAACAGGCTCGACTCGGTACCCACGCAGAAGACCAGCCGGCCGGGGAACCGCTGCCGCAGCGGCTCGGCCGCGGCGGCCGCCTGCACCAGGTAGGCCAGGGTCGTCTCGCGGCTCTTTTCGAACATCTCGGGTGAGAGCCACACCTGCAGGCCCAGCCCCAGCGCGCCGGCGGCCGCCGTCATCAGCCGGGTGATGTCACGGCCCTGGAACCGGACCGCGTTGCAGTGCAGGTCGTCCCGGATGATCTGCAGCTCCCGGCGGGTGGCGGCGGGGTCGAAGACCGGGCGGGTAAGGAACCTGCCGCCATAGACCCGTCCCACGTCGTAGCACACGCCCTTGATGGCCATGCGCTCCCCTCGTGCCGCCGGGCGCGTTCACCGTACATCGGTTCTTGCTTGTTAGGCAAGTTTGCTGGATAGGCAAGAAGGTGTAGGGTCTGGCTCATGATTGGTGGTCGTGGGCCCGGCCGGCGCAGCGGGCTGCGGGAACGCAAGAAGCTCGCGGTCCGCCACGCGCTGGGTTCGGCCGCCCTGCGGCTGGCCGTCGAGCGGGGCCTGGAGAACGTCACCGTCGAGGACATCACGGCCGAGGCCGATGTCTCGCTGCGGACGTTCGGCAACTACTTCTCCAGCAAGTACGAGGCGATCTGCGCCATCGGCACGGACCGCGCCCGGCGGATCAGCGCGGCGCTGCTGGCACGCCCGGCCGGCGAGCCGCTGTGGGAGGCGATATCCCACGCCGTGCTGGCTCATTACGAGGGCGCCGGCCAGGCACCCGACGGGGAGTGGATGGCCAGGCTCAAGCTCGTCCTGGCCGCGCCCGCCATCCGCGGCGAGTACCTGAAGGTGACCTCGGAGATGCAGGAAACCCTCGCGGAGGCGATCGCGACCAGAACCGGAACCGACATCGGGCAGGACATGTACCCGCAGGTCCTGGCCGGCGCCGTCATCGCCGCGGCGCAGGTCGCGGTCAGGCGATGGTCCGCCGCCGACCCGCCCATGCCCCTCGGGCCGCTCCTGCGGCGAGCGCTCGAGCAGCTCGCGACGGCCTGCTCCCAGCCGCCGGCCGGTTAGTGAAGAGGAAGAGTTCAAGGTCCCGGCAGGGCACGCAATCGAGGCCGAACGGTCAGGGTCCGCAGCCCGGTGCTAGTGCTTACGCCCTACCCCGCCCCACTGGATGTTCGGCGTGTCGGCGGCAGCCTGGCCGGTGACCGAACGCCATTGGCGCTTGGGGACCAGGCCCGGCTCGAGCAGCTCGAAACCGTCGAAGAAGCCGAGGATCTGATCCCGGCTCCGCGCCCAGACCGGCTCGCTGGCTCTCTCGTAAACCGCCTTCGCCTGGGCCATGGCTGCCTGGTCGGGGAAGAACTCAGTACCTATGTGGGAGATCGCCAGGTAGCTCCCGGGCGCGACGGCGTCCGGCACGAAGTGCAAGGTCGCCAACAGTCCGATCGCCACGGGCCGGCCGAAGTCCAGGTGCGCGCGGACCTCCGGCAGCGCGAGCAGGTCGGCGGGGCGACGCAAGTCCCCTTGCACCATGATGCTCAGGTCGCTGACCGTGAGCAGGGCCCGGCCATGGGAGACGACGACCGGGTCGTAGTCCACGTAGACCACCCGCGCCTCGGGGGTTGACCTCGCGCGCGACCTCGTGCACGGCACCCTGCGTGGGCAGCCCCACGCCGATGTCGAGGAACTGGCTGACACCGGCCTCGGCCGCCAGGAACCGGACGACCCGGCGCAGGAAGCGCCGGTTCTCCAGCGCCGACCGGCGCAGCCCCGGCACCAGCGCGAGCACCTTCTCCGCGGCGATCCGGTCCGCCTCGAAGTTATCCTTGCCGCCCAGGTAATAGTCGTACATGCGCGCCACGTTCGGCGTCGTCACATCCAGGCCCAGCGGGGCTCCCTGTATCCCGGGTCACGAAACCAGCGCATCGGCGGAAATGACGCCGACGAGCTGGCTCCCGGACAGCAGGTCACGGGCCAGCGACTCCGCCCTTTCTATTAATTTTTTGCCGAACGGGCCTCGGCATACGCCCTGGTCATGTCCCAGGAGATCTTCGGGCGCGCGGTGGCCGGTTGTACTGTGAGGGCTGGAAACAAGAGGAGATCCGGGTGGCGATCGATGGCCCCTCCGGCGCGTATGACGACGATCCCGAACAGGCCGGAGATAGCAAACCGGAGAAAGGACGCGGGCCCAGCGGGAAAGACGTCAGCCGCCCGGTGGATGCTCAGCCCGCGGAAGTACGCAGTCGCGCGGAATACTACGAAGAATTGCGCGCCGCGAATAACCAGATGGCAGCCGACGGCCACTCCGACCGTCCCCCGCTGGACTCACTGCACGTTGCGCCCGACCGCGCCAAGCACATCCTCGACGGGGATCGCTGGGGTGGCGGGCACCGGCACGGGACAGGCAGGCCCGGGAAAACGGAATTCCCGGCCGGCTGGGACGACGAGAAGATCATCGGGCACGTCCTGGGCGTCGCACGCGCTCCAGACGACTCGCCCGTGTTCCAGGCCAACCGTAGATGGCGGGTGCATGGCCATCGAGACGAGGCCGGTATTACCGTCATCATCCAGCCTGACGGCAGGATCTGGTCCGCATGGCCCGACGCCGGCAGCCCAGGGGTAGTCAAGAACCCGAGGGAGACGAAGTGAACGAATCCGAGGTCATCGAGCGCACTGAGGCGCTTCCGGATCACTACGCAGACCGGGTCCGCCCGGAGGACCTGGACGGAATGCGATCCATGGCCGACGGCGGCGAATGGCAGGAACTGGTCGACCTGCTGATCGCCAGCTTGACCTTGACCCAGGCGCCCGTAACCGCTGACGAACGTGATGAACTGAGGTCCCTGGCGGAAGCCATGGATCTGCCAACTGGCCCGCTGGCCAGACTTAATGTCCAGGGCTAACGGCGATCATCGGGCGAGTTCGCGACTGCCTTCTGGGGCTTTTGCGGACATCATGCTGCTCGCGGTGTCTGTGCGCCGGGTGCTGGTGCTGAGGACGGGAATCCGGGCATGATGCCGGTGCCTGGCAAAGGGTCGCCCAGGATGCGGAGCATGGTCCGAGGGGCGATGTAGCGATCCCGGCCGTGCAGCCAGCGGGTGTTGCTGAGCAGCAGGCCTTCTCCTGGGCACAGCCGGATGGTTTCCAGGTGTTGAGCGATCACGGTGCGCAGCAGCGGGATGGCGAGGGCGGCATCGACGGAGAACCAGGCAAGGTTGTCGAGTCGGAGCCGGATGGCAGTCCGTCCGGACCCGTCCGCCTGGCAGACCGGGCCGCGGTAGCCGCCTGCTGACCCGAAGAACGCAGCCCGAGGTGCGGACAGCGACTGCAGGGCGGCGGGGTACTGCTCAGCGAGCGTCCCGATGATCCGCGCGCCGTCAGCGAGCAGCGTCGTGCCGCCTTGGTCAGCGGGGCGCTGGCAGGCTAGCAGGAGTAGGCCGGGCGGGTCCGGCACGCTCGATCCGTCGGTGTGCGGAATCAGTTCGGCGTCGGTGAACGCCGCATAGCCAGCGTCGTTGGCCCGGGTGTCGGCGATCACGGTGACGCCGTCCGGTCCGGCGTCGCGGTGCGGCCGTATGGCCATCAGCCGGCCTGCCGCGGCGGCCAGCGCGGCAGGGTCGGCAATGCCGCCGAAGGTCACCAGTCCTTGATCGCGCAGCTGCGCCGCGATGCGCGGCTGCTGAGCGGGGTCACGGATATCGGCGTAGTGCGCCTGGAATGCGTCCATCGCTTCTCCTACGGTCCGGGGGTTCATTACCGCAAGGGTGCCGGTCGCCGACCGCGATAGCTAGTGACAATCTGTCACACAGGTGCGCAGGTACGCCGCTGGCGCCCGATGTAGGGTCGGGTCAGGATCAGCGACCTGGAAGGAGCCGTCAGCCAGGTGGAAACACGGACGCCAGCACCGGTGTATCCCGCCGCGCATGCGTTCCCGGTGTCGGTCAAGGGTGTCGCCGTCCAGGGCGGGAAGGTACTGCTGCTGGAAAACGAGCGGAGTGAGTGGGAGCTGCCTGGCGGGAAACTAGAGCTAGGTGAGGATCCGCCCGACTGTATGGTGCGGGAGATCGGCGAGGAGTCCGGCTGGACCGTGATGGCCGGGCCGTTGCTGGATTGCTGGCAGTACCATATCCGCGAGGGCAGCGACGTCGTGATCGTCACCTACGGCTGCCACGTGCTGAGCAACGATCCGCCGATCGTCAGTAATGAGCACAAGCGGGCTGGCTTGTTTGCCCCTGGCGAGATGCAGGAGCTGGTCATGCCGGATGGCTATAAGCGCTCGGTCGCCGCATGGTTCGCGCGCCTGGACGGGCAGGCGGTTTCCTAGACGGAGGCCGGGGATGGGCGGTCGTTGTCAGCGGTGCGGGTCACCTGGCTCACCCACGGGTAGCCCAGCATCCTGTGGGGCCTGCCAGCTTTCCGCCCGGCTGCCAGCGCCAGGTGCACCTGGTGTCGCGGCCGCCTGCCTGTCTGTGGCGGGCCGCGCCGAGACCGGCGGAGATCTCGGGGCGATCCTGCGTGCCTACCGGAGCGCCAGCGGGCTGACCCAGCAGCAACTGGCGGACGTGCTGGGCTTCGACCGTACATACATTTCCATGATCGAGTGCGGCCGCCGCAGCATCACTGACCGCGGCACGCTGACCCATATCGCCCGGACACTGGCCATCCCGCCGCGGATGCTCGGCATCGCCGACCCTGGCGACGCCGACTTCGCCGCCATGCTCGCGTTCGGTATCTCCGTCATTCGGCTGGCCGACGTCGCCCGCCATAGCGGTCAGGCCGGTAAAGCGGTCAGCGAGCTGTGGCCGCTGATCACCCGGCTGGAAGCCCGCATCGCCGCCGGGCATGCCGAACCGGAGACGGTGAGCCTGCTGGCCCAGGCCCGCGTCTCCTTCGGGGTTGCCCTGGGGCACCTGCTGCCTGAGGAGCGGCTGGCCACTGCGGCTCGGTGGACCGGCCGGGCGCTGCGCATCGCCTGGGATCTGGGCGACCGGCGGCTACTCGCGTTCGTGCTGCGCATGCATGGCAACGAGCTTCGCAAAGCCGGCCGCGCCGCGGCCGGTATCATCCGGCTGCGGCAGTCCCTGCAGATCGATGATCACCCCGCACGCATGGGCGCCGGGCTGGTCCTCCTCGCTCGTGCCGCAGCCGAATCAGGGCAGGCAGACCTGTTCGACACGGTCGCCGGTCAGTGCGTCCGTGCTCTAGAGGCCGCATCGGGCCGGGATGTCTTGTTCAACACGTTCACTGTCCGGGAGGTCCGCCTCCGCGGATTGCTCGCGACAGGGCGGACCGGCCCGGCAGTCGACCTGGCGGAAAGCTTCGCGGCCGAAGACGGGCCGCCAACGCCGCAATGGCGGGTCATCGAGCGGATCACGACTGCCGACGTTCTCGCCAGAGCCGGGGACGAGCAAACCTCGGCGGACATGCTGTCCGCCGCCATCGGCGACGCCGAAACCCTCCGCCTGCCCCACCAAATCCAGCGAATCATCCGCCTGGCTCAGCGTCCCGGCGTCCTGACCGGGTCGGCAGTTCGCGAGCAGGCTCAGGTAGCTCTCACTCGCCTGGACAGGCAACTCGCCGACGCGGGTACCATGAGCTGGCCGTCAGGCAGTACGTGCTGATGAGCGGCTGGACAGCGGCATTGGCCCGGACGGCTGCGGAGCTGTGGCAGGCGGCTGGCGACCGCAAGGCCGCGCGGGCGAAGGCCGCGGAACAACGCCGACGCGGGACAGAGGCCCGCAGGGCGGCGGCTCAGGCTGCCGCCTACGCGAAGCACCTCGACCAGCTCGCTACGCGGACGGAGGCGGCCTGGGAGAAGGCTGCGGAGCTGATCGAGACGAAGCGGCCGCGCGACTACGACTTGGCCGCGTCGCTGCTGCGGGACCTGCAGGCGCTCGCTGAGCGGGATGAAGATCCGGCTGCGTTCAGGAAGCGGTTCCTGGAGTTGCGTGCCCAGCACCAGCGCAAGCCCAGCCTGCTGGATCGGTTCGACCAGGCCGGCCTGCCCAGCTGACGAGCTCGAGCCGCCGGCACGGTAAGCGATCGAGGTCCGAACGGGGCCGGTGCGCGCCTCGCGAAAGGCCACCGCCGGCCTGCGCTCGACGCACCGCGTTCGAGTTTGGGCAGGTCGTTTCTACGGTGGCCGTGGCCGTGGCCTTGGCGCGAGGCCCGAGGGCTTGCTTTGACGAACCTCAGCTTGTCGGGCAGTCGCCGGTCGGGCTCGACGAGGCGAGCGTCGCACGTCGACGAGCCCGACCGGATCCGACTCACATCCCGGGTGTTCACATGAGGTCCGTGATCTTCCGGTCGCTTCGCCCGCTAGGCGGCTCGGACCCGCTCGTAGGTGAGGAAGGCGAGGCTGTCACCGAGGGTCTGGGTCTTGACGAGGCGCATGGGCTTCTTGTCGCTGGTCTCGCCGAAGAGGCGCTCGCCGGCCCCGAGCACGACCGGGAAGACTGTCAGCCGCAGTTCGTCGACGAGGTCGTGCTCCATCAGCGTGTGCACGAGCGGGGTGCTGACGTAGACGACGATGTCCCCGGCTAGCTCCTGCTTCAGCTTCGAGACCTCGGTTACCACGTCGCCCTTGAGTACCGCGCCCTTGAAGACCGTCGAGTTGCTCCACTTGGGTTCTTCGAGGGTCGAGGACACGACGTACTTGGGCAGGCTGTTCAACCTGTCCGCCCACGCGCCGCTCCGGGATAGCCACCGCACGGCGAACCACTCGTCGCTCCGCCGGCCCAGCAGCAGGGCCTCCGCGCCCAGCGCCTCGTCGAGCTCGACCTTGGCCCACTCTTCGCGGTCCTTGTCCCCCATCTGGAGGAACCAGCCGCCGTGCTTAAAGCCCTCCTCACCGGTCGGGTCCTGGACGACTCCGTCGAACGAGACGTTCTCGCTGACGATAATTCTTCCCATTTCGGTTCTCCTTTGGTTGGTGTTGTCAGCTACCAATGAGGCAGAAACCGCGAGGCCGCGAAACTGGGCGCGCGGCGGCCGCCCAGTTCGTCCCCCGGCCGGTGTCCGTACAGGATGCAACTACGACAAGGCGCGGCAAGAAGGGGGACGCGACGGTGGCGATGGAGACAGCCAGCCTGGTCTCAAGGGCGCGGGCCGGAGATGGCGAGGCGTTCCGGGAGCTGACCGAGCCGTACCGCCGGGAGCTGCAGGTGCACTGCTACCGGATGCTCGGGTCCATCCAGGATGCCGAGGACGCCGTCCAGGACACGCTACTGGCCGCCTGGCAGGGCCTCGGCGGGTTCGAGGGACGCGCCTCGCTGCGTACCTGGCTCTACCGGATCGCCACCAACCGGTGCCTCAACGCGCGCCGCTCGGCGAGCCGGCGACCCGCCCAGGAGTGGAACATCCCCGGAGTTGAACCGCCCGAGCCGACCCGGTTCGGGGAGGTCGCATGGCTCGAGCCATTTCCCGACGCCCTGCTGGAGGGCATGATCGACGTGCCGCCCGGGCCGGAGGCCCGCTACGAGCAGGCCGAATCCATCTCCCTGGCCTTCGTGGCCGCCCTGCAGGTCCTGCCGCCCCGCCAGGTCGCCGTGCGCATCTTGCGCGACGTCCTCGGATTCCACGCGAACGAGGTGGCCGGCATGCTGGACTCGACCGTCGAATCGGTCAACAGCGCCCTCAAGCGGGCGCGCGCCAGCATGCAGCGCCGACGGCCGCCGGCGGGCTCGGCGAGCGAACCGCCTCCCGCCGCCGACTCGCCCGCCGAGGACGCGATCGTGGCGAAGTTCGCCAGCGCGTACGAGTCCGCGGACGTCGACGCGCTGGTGGCCCTCCTGACCGACGACGTCTTCATGTCGATGCCGCCGATGCCCCTCGAATACGAGGGCCGGGACGCCGTGGCCCGCTTCTGCGCCAGCATCCTCGGCTCGGGCCGGAGGTTCGACCTCGCGGCGACGCGAGCCAACGGTCAGCCGGCATTCGGCGCCTACGTGCGCGCTCCTGACGGCATCCGCCACGGGACCGGCCTGTTCGTTCTCACCCTTAGCGGCGACCGGATCTGCGCCATGACCCGCTTCGACAGCAGCGTGCTCCCATGGTTCGGCCTGCCGCGATCGCTCCCGAGCCGATAGCCAACTTCCGGGCGGTAGATGTGCGCGGCAGCGAAACCATGAGCCCGTGGATGCCTGCCTGCCCTGTCGGCGCGTCTGGCGCCAGTTGTCCCCCATCGCCGCGCTATGGGAGCTCAGCCCGGACCAGTGAGACATACCGCGGCCGTAGGCGGCAGCGCTTGCGCATCCGGGCACGTCGGGGCCAGGATGGCCGCGAGCCCGGCTTAGGCTCAATGCGGGGAGAGTTAAGGGCTGCGGCCTGCCGTCAAGCGGTTTGCGTCGATCACATGGAAATAACGACGACGGTTCGTAGCACGGGGAATCGGCCAAGACAACCGATCACGAGGGACCTCCGTTGCATGTTCAGTGTGCCATCAGCACCGCCGTCCCTGGAGAGCTCCCGCGCGGTTGTCGTAACGGGCGACAGGCCGATCGTCAAATTGGTAGAGAGACAACGGACTTCATCATGAAGGAGGACCGGATGACAGCACCAGCAAGGCCCAACCCGATCCCTGATTCGTATCGCCGTATCACACCCTGCCTCACCGTCCAAGGCGCCGCGAAGGCCCTCGAGTTCTACGCCGCCGTGTTCAGCGCGACCGAGCGCATGCGCTTCCCCGGGCCGGACGGGACCATCGCCCACGCCGAGATCCAGATCGGGGATTCCGTCGTGATCATCGAGGACGAGGACCCGCAACGCGGGACCAGAGCACCGCCGTCCGGTGGCCTGCCCTGCTCTCCTGCGTCGCTGTTCATCTACGTCGAGGACGTCGACGCCGTCATCGCCCACGCCGTGGAACTCGGAGCGACACTGCAGCGCCCTGCGGAGGACCAGTTCTACGGTGACCGGGACGGGCACATCATCGACCCGTTCGGGCACGGGTGGACCGTCGCGTCGCATGTGGAGGATGTGACGCCGGACGAGATGATGCGGCGGATGGCCGAGTTGTACGGCTAGGTCCGAAGGGAGACGCGGGATGAAGTATGTGCTGCTGTTCGTCGACACGGAGGAGTTCGCCCGCGACCTGGAGGCCATGGGTCCGGCCGAACGCGACCGCGCGTATCAGCGGGTCGTCGAGTGGATGGCCACCTACGCCGGCAAGATCCGGGGCGGAAACAAGCTGCAGTCGCCAGAGACAGCGACGACCGTGCGGCTCGACCGCGGTGAGCCGGTTATCACCGACGGGCCGTTCGCCAGCGTGGTCCGGCAGCACGCGGGCCAGCTGGCCGCTGCGCTGATGAGAGTGACAGGAGACTTCGCAACCGCGGAGGACCTGGTCCAGGACGCGGTGCTCGCCGCGTTGCAGCACTGGCCCGCGGAGGGGATCCCGGAGCGGCCTGATGCGTGGCTGTTCACCGTCGCCCGACGCCGGGCCCTGGACGGGTTCCGGCGCGCGGACAACTACCGCGCCAAGCTGGCGCAGGTGCAGTGGCCAGTCCAGCCCGCCGAGGATGAGCGGTTGCGGCTGATCTTCACCTGCTGCCATCCGGCGCTGCCCCGGCCGGCTCAGATCGCGCTCACCCTGCGGGTCGTGTGCGGCCTGACCACCTGCCAAATCGCCCGAGCGTTCCTGGTGCACGAGACGACCATCGCACAGCGGATCACCCGGGCCAAGCGGAAGATCACTGACGCGGGAATCCCATACCGGGTGCCCGATGACGACGAGCTTTCCGCGCGGCTGACCGAGGTGCTGACGGTGATCTACCTGCTGTTCAATGAGGGCTACCTCGCCACCACCGGTCCGGCCCAGTCGCGGGACCTCGTCGAGGACGCGGAATGGCTGGCCAGCCTGCTCCACCAGCTCATGCCTACCGAGCCGGAGGTGGGCGGACTGCTCGCGTTGATCCGGCTGCATCGCGCCCGCGCGAATGCACGCTTCGGCACCGACGGCGGGCTCGTGCTGCTGCGGGACCAGGACAGGTCACTGTGGGACCGCGAAGCTATCGCCGAAGGGGATCGGCTGCTCACTCGCGCCGCTCGGCGACAGCGCCCTGGCCCGTACCAGCTTCAGGCCGCGATCGTCGCCTGCCACGCGGAGGCCGAGCGCTGGGAGGACACCGACTGGGAGCAGATCGTGCTGCTGTACGACATGCTGCTGCACCTGGCGGCTTCTCCGGTCACGCGCCTACACCGGGCCATCGCGGTGCGCTACACCGCGGGGGCGCGGGCCGCGATGGCCGAGCTGGATGACCTGGCCGACATCCTCGACAAATACCACCTGTACCACGCGAGTCGAGCCGAGCTGCTGCGTGAGCTAGGCCATCCCGACCAGGCCCACGCCGCGGATCGCCGTGCCCTCGAGCTGACCACGAACCCAGCCGAGCAAGCCGTCCTCCAGCAACGCCTCACCGGGATCTAGCGCCCTGGAAGAGAATCCAGCTCAGTGGCCGAGGAGGCGGGCGCGCGATCGGCGTGGCGAGGAAGCATGTGCGCGATCGCCGATGTCGTGCCGCGGGCCGGTGCTGTGGGTCATCCAGGGATCGGCGAAGGTCCAGATGAAGGCGCCGTCCACGCCTTCGGCGTCGAGGATGCCGACTGTCGTGGTGAGCTCGCGGGCCTGGTATTCCTCGTCACGGCGGTGAGTGCCACTCTTCAGCCGGGGCCGCACGAGCCGCCCCGCGAACGGTAGCCGGTGCAGCGCCAGCGATATCGTGTCCACCTCGCCGAACTCCATGAGACCAGGCCGGTCCCCGCGGTAGGAGCTCTAGCCGAACTCGGAGTTGACCACCGGCTTGCCCTGGCCGAGGTAAGGCCTGATCGTCTCGGCGTAGCGGTCCTCGACCTTGGAGTTTCCGTAGTGATCGACGCCGATGAAGTCGAACAGGCTCCAGTCGACGACCTCGAACGGGGTCGAGGCGTGGGTGAGCGGCCCGTGGAACACCTGCCGGACCCGCTGGCTCGCCTCGGCGAGGAATGCCTGGAGCTGCCATAGGGGCCGGACCGCAGGCCCGCGGCACGTAGGTTCGTCACACGCCGGCTGACCGAACGGCCCAGGACAGGCCAGGGTCGCCTCCCGGCTCTTCTCGAACGGCTCGGGCGAGAGCCACACCTCCAGGCCGAGCCCCAGCGCGCCTGCGACCGCCGTCATCAGCCGGGTGATGTCACGGCCCTGGAACCGGACCGCATTGCAGTGCAGGTCGTCCCGGATGATCTGCAGCTCACGGTGGGTGGCGGCAGAGTCGAAGACCGGACGGGTCCGGAACCGGCCGGGATAGACCCGTCCCACGTCGTAGCACACGCCCTTGATGTCCATGCGCTCCCCTCGTGCCGTAAGGCGCGTTCACCGTATGTCGTTTCTTGCCGATTAGGCAAGTTTGCCTGATAGGCAAGAAGGTGTAGGGTTCGGTCCGTGGTTGATGGTCGTGTGCCCGGCCGGCGCGGCGGGCTGCGGGAGCGCAAGAAGCTCGCGGTCCGGCACGCGCTGGGTTCGGCCGCACTCCGGCTGGCGGTCGAGCGGGGCCTGGAGAACGTCACCGTCGAGGACATCACGGCCGAGGCCGGTGTCTCGCTGCGGACGTTCGGCAACTACTTCTCCAGCAAGTACGAGGCGATCTGCGCCATCGGCACGGACCGCGCCCGGCGGATCAGCGCGGAACTGCTGGCGCGCCCGGCCGGCGAGCCGCTGTGGGCGGCGATATCCCACGCCATGCTGGCTCATTACGAGGGCGCCGGCCAGGCGCCCGACGGGGAGTGGCTGGCCAGGCTCAAGCTCGTCCTGGCCGCGCCCGCCATCCGGGGCGAGTACCTGAAGGTGACCTCGCAGATGCAGGAGGCCCTCGCGGAGGCGATCGCGGCGAGAACCAGAACCGACATCGGCCAGGACATGTACCCGCAGGTCCTGGCCGGCGCCGTCATCGCCGCGGCGCAGGTCGCGGTCAGGCGGTGGTCCGCCGCCGACCCGCCCGTGCCGCTCGGGCCGCTGCTGCGGCGAGCGCTTGAGCAGTTGGCGACGGCCTGCTCCCAACCGCCGGCCGGTGAGTGAACGAGGAAGAGTTCAAGGTGCTGGCCGGACCACGCGATTGAGGCCGAACGGGTGCGGGTGCGCGTCCCCGGTAGGGCGAATGCCCTGGCTGGTTATCTGAAGCTACGCTCGCCTGCCTCGATCTGTCCGGCGAACTCGCGCCAGGCCCGTATTGACCCCCTGGCGTCGCTAGAATCGCCGCAGGCCCAGCTCGGCGAGGCTGGGCCTGCGGCCCTTTGCTGGGGGAAGCGTGCGCCATACCGACTGGGACGAGCTCGAGGTGCCGGTGCGCCTCGCGATCGAGACACGCACGGGTCGGGTACACACTGCCCGCACCGCCAGCACGGGCCTGAACTCGCAGCTCGCCGTGGTCTTGGACACCGACGCGGGCGTCGTATTCATCAAGGGCCTTCGCGCGGATCACCCTGGGGCGGTCCGGCAGGGACGCGAGGCGATGATCAACCCGCACGTCCGGGCAGTTGCCCCGCGGCTGCTCTGGCACGATCAAGCCGCTAGGTGGGATGTGCTCGCCTTCCAGTACATACACGGTGCCGCCACGCGGACTATCGTCCTGGCTCGCCGGACCTGCCGCGCGTCATCGACGCCATGCATCAGCTGGCGGCGATCAGCTGTCCGGATCTGCCAGTGAAACAGGCTCGGCAACGCTGGGCCGCGTAGGTCGACCGCGAGGCCGACTTGGACCTGCTGGACGGCGATGCGCTGCTGCACACGGACTTCAACCCGCTGAACGTCCTCCTGGGTCCGGATCGCACCTGGATCATCGACTGGGCCTGGCCGACACGCGGCGCGGCGTTCATCGACGCGGCCTGCTTCCTGATCCGGGCGATGGCGGCCGGTCACAGCGCCTGCCAGGCCGAGGCGCTGGCGTCCACGTGCCCAGGCTGGCAGCATGCCCCGTCCGCCGCCATTGACGTCTTTGCTCTCGCCAGCACCCGGCTCTACGACGAGATCGCCCGTAACGATCCTCAGCCGTTCAAGCAACGCCTGGCCGCCGTCGCGTATGAATGGGCATGCCACCGCCTTAGGACGAGCAGCGCCATGCCGGGGAACGTACGCCATACCGGCTAGGGGCGAACTCGAGGCGCCGGCACGTCACACGATAGAGGTCCGAACGGGTCCGGTGCGCGCCTCCCGTAAGGCCACCGCGGGCCTGAGCTCGCAGCTCGCCATCCCCGGGGCTAGGGCTTACGCCCTACCCCGCCCCACCGGATGTTCGGCGTGTCGGTGGCAGCCTGGCCAGTGACCGAACGCCATTGGTGCTTGGGGACCAGGCCCGGCTCGAGCAACTCGAAACCGTCGAAGAAGCCGAGGATCTGATCCCGGCTCCGCGCCCAGATCGGCTCGCTGGCCCTCTCGTACACCGCCTTCGCCCGGGCCATGGCTGACTTGTCGGGGACGAACTCGGACCCCGGCCTCGACCGCCAGGAACCGAACGACCCGGCGCAGGAAGCGCCGGTTCTCCGGTGCCGACCGGCGCAGCCCGGGCACCAGCGCGAGCACCTTCTCGGCCGCGATCCGGTCCGCCTCGAAGTTATCCTTGCCGCCCAAGTAATGGTCGTACATGCGCGCCACGTTCGGCGTCGTCACATCCAGGCCAGCGAGGTTCCCTGTGTCCCGGTTACGAAACCAGCGTATCGGCGGAAATGACGCCGGCGAACTGGCTCCCGGGCACGAGGTCACAGGCCAGCTACTCCGCCTTGTCTGCATATTTTTTGGCCGAACGGGCCTCGGCTAACGCCCTGATCCTGTCCCAGGAGATCTCCGGGCGCGCGGTCGCCGGATGTACGGTGAGGGCTGGGAGCAAGAGGAGATCCGGGTGGCGATCGATGGCCCCTCCGGCGCGTATGACGACGATCCCGGACAGGCCGGAGATAGCAAACCGGAGAAAGGACGCGGGCACAGCGGGCAAGACGTCAGCCGCCTGGCGGATACTCAGCCCGCGGAAGTACGCAGCCGCGCGGCAAAATCGCCAACGTGCTGGCCGCGCTGCTCAAGTCCGCACATCCCGGCGCCAAGAAGGCCCTGGCCGAGATCTGGAACGCCGAGGACAAGCGCCACGCCTTCGCGGCGGTGAAGGCGTTCGAGGTTGCCTACGGCGCCAAGTTCGGCAAGGCCGTCGCCAAGATCACCGACGACGTGGACCAGTTGCTCGCGTTCTACGATTACCCGGCCGAGCACTGGATCCACTTGCGAACCACGAACCCGATCGAGTCGACCTTCGCCACCGTGCGGCATCGGACGAAGGTGACGAAAAGACCGGGCTCACGGGCCGCCGGGCTGGCAATGGCGTTCAAGCTCATCGAAGCCACGCAAGCGCGCTGGCGCGGATGGCGATCGCCAGCTGGTGTACGTCGGCGCTGACAGCGAGGACGACGTCCGGAAACTCGCCGGACAGATCAGGCGGGAGGCACCGCCCGACGCGGATGAAGTCGAACAGGCTCCAGTCGACGACCTCGAACGGGGTCGAGGCATAGGTGAGCGGCCCGGGCGATGATCTCGCCGAAGTAGCCGCGAAGTTCCTGGCCGGCGGCGACCGCGCGGTCCCAGTTGCGCATCACCGCGATCAGTTCGGTCGACAGCCGCAGGAAGCGGGGCCAGTCGGCCTCGGGCAGGCCGAGGATCCGGGCGATGACCCGGACCGGGAACGGGAAGGTCAGCTGCGGGATGAGGTCGGCGTGGCCGTCGCCGGCGAAGGCGTCGATCAGGTGCCCGGCCTAGCCGAAGCGCTGGAACGCACCGAGCGGATCCTGCCGAGGCTCGAGGACAGCGCCCCGGCCATCTGCCGCGGGGATTTCCAGCCCGGCCCCGGGCTCGCCGCCTGGGCGCGAAGCCAATTCTGGCGGCGCCTAAACGAGCGGCCCGACTCTAGCCATGGTTCGTACCGTGGTCGATCGCCATGTCCCCCCGCCCGCGCGGCGGCCTGCGGGAGCGTAAGAAGCTCGCCGTCCGCCGCGCGCTGGGCTCGGCCGCCGTCCGGCTGACGGTCGAGCGGGGCATGGAGAAACGTCACCATTGAGGACATCACGGCCGCGGCGGATGTGTCGGTGCGGACGTTCGGCAACTATTTCTCCAGCAAGTACGAGGCGATCTGCGCCCTCGGCACGGACCGTGCCCGGCGCATCGGCGCGGACCTGCTGGCGCGCCCGGCCCGCGAGCCGCTGTGGCAGGCGATCACGCACGCGATGCTGGCCCACTACCAGGGCGCCGACCAGCCCCCGACGCGCAGTGGCGGGCCGGCGGCCCGTCATGAACCGGAGCCGCCGGAGCATCAAGGAAACAAAAATCTTACGGCTCGGGCGTTCCACAGGCGGCTGCGGTCATCCACATGCTGGCCTGCCGCCGCAGCGGGGACGGCAGGTCAGAGTATGCACAAGGTGGCTTGCGCAGGGGTGGGGATGTCCACAGGCAGCGCCGATTTATGCATGTCACATCGGTCAGGCCCGCCGTGTCTTTAGGGACGTACCCGAAAAGCACGGCAAGGGAGATCACCATGGACGCACGTCTGGACTACAGCAGCTCCGAGATCCTGCAGAAGTTCGTGAAGCACCTCAACTCGGCGGCGGCGGCCGTACCGAAGGGGACCCTGCCGCCCGCGACCGTGAACCTGGTGTTGACCCGGGTCAGCCAGATCAACGGCTGCGCGGTCTGCGTCGACATGCACACCAAGGACGCCGAACACGCCGGGGAGACCTCGGTGCGGCTCCACCTGGTGGCGGCGTGGCGGGACGCGAAGGTCTTCACGGACGCCGAGCGGGCCGCGCTCGAGCTCGCCGAGCAGGGCACCCGCATCGCCGACGCCGCCGGCGGTGTCACCGACGAGGCCTGGGCGAACGCGGCCAAGCACTATGACGCCGACCAGCTCGCCGCGCTGGTGTGCACCATCGCCACGATCAACGCGTACAACCGGCTGAACGTCATCAGCCAGAACCAAGGCGGTGACTACCAGCCCGGACAGTGGGGATGACGGCCGCCGCCGTCAGGCCACGCCGTCTTTGACGGCCAGCAGCGTCCACAAGAAGTCCTCTCCGAAGCAGGGCCCCTGGCTGTCCGCCTTGGTCATCTGCCGGAGCACCCGCACGGAGAACGGCGGCTTGTCCCACACGGCGCGCAGGCGGTCTTCGGTATAGCCCAGGCCGCCGCCCAGGCTGGCCCGCTCATACACCTGCTGGTCGGTGAGGTCACTGCCGCCCTCGGGCCGGAAGCACACCAGCCCGTAACTGCCGCCGGGCCTCAGTGCCCTGTGCACCAGCTCGGCATAGGTCCGACGGCGGTGCGGGGGTAGATGATGGAAGCAGCCACGGTGGCCGACTACGCGCAGGTCAAGCGCTGCGTCTTCGCCGCCGTCGAAGTGGCGGTATCGGAAGACCTCGCCGCGCACAGCCACGGCCCGATCGGCGAGGCAGTGACCATGCTCCTCGACGCCGGCAAAGCCGACGGGACCATCCGCCCGGACGTCGACGCCCGTGACGTCATCCTCCTCATCGGCTACCTGACCCGGCTCGAGCAAGCCGAATGGGATACCAGAGCCCGGCACCTGCTCCACGTCGTCCTCGACGGACTGCGGCTGCGCGATCAGGATCCGCAGCGCCTCACATAGAGGTGGTTCCTGGTCTTGTCCGTTTCTCGGCGGACGCCCGTCGCGGGCAGACGGCTCCCCCCGCCGTCAGGCAGGTCTTCCGGCCAGCCAGGACAGCATCTTGCGCAGCCACGGGGGTGCACCGGGGATCACGGCGGCGTGTACACGATCGGGCTGTGCTGCCGACGCCGCACGCCAGCGGAGCGGACGGTACCGGTCGTGCGCGGCCGCACCCGCTAGTTGCTGCAGTGCCGAGGCCTCGAGCTGGCGGACACGCTCGCGGCCGACGCCAAGTTCGGCGGCGAGGCTGTCGTAGGTGCGCCGGGCCTGGGCGAAGGTGCGCGAGGTGAGGATCAGCCTTCGCCGCTCCTCAAGCTCATCGATCAGTTCCTGGGCCAGCCTGAGCAGGTCGCCGTCGGCAAGCGCCGCCCCGGCCAGCGGCTGGAGGCTGAGCCGGCGGATGCGGTCCCAGCTGCGGGCGACGTCAGGCGGCAGGTCCCCCACACCGGGAGCCAGCGTGAGGAGATCCCCAAGCTCCTGCGCCCCTCGCTCGGCGACCGCCCACGCGGCCGCGACCTGCAGTGCCCTGGCCGCGTCCGCGGGCAAGCCGGCAGGTGGTACCGGGTCGGCCGAGGGCAGCGGCCCGGCGTCGCCAGGAGCTAGCAGGCGGCCCGTTCGGGCCTCTGCGCCGCCGAATCCGAGGTCGGCGACGACCTGCCGCACCGCCGTGATGAATCGGGGCCCGCTGTTACGGAGCTCGAGCAGGCAACCCTCAGGGGTGACGGCGACTTCCTCGACGTAGGCGAATCCTTCCCGTTCGAGCAGGTTGTAGAACCGGTTGCTGCCAGACAGGTGATGCAGCGGCCCGGCGAGCACCTGCAGCGGGGTGCGCCCGGCCGGCACCGGGTGCAGGTCCCATCCGGGAACCGCCCCGGCTGTGACAAGCCGCCTGAACTCGGCGGCCAGCGGGCTGTCGCCCACGACATGAAGGGACCGCGCCGCCGGCCGGAATACCAGCGCACCCCCGAGTGGCTCGCACTTCGACCCGGCACGAGCTGAGCCCTCGACGGCACGCGACAGATGGCCGACGACCGCTTGCAGCTTCTGCTCGGGTGTCTCCCTGTCGCCAGATGCCGTTCCTGAACGATCCACAGGGTCTCACCGTAGCGCCGATGGCAGTTATCCCGGGCGGGTTCCGGGTGCCGCGGAAGGTGCAGGGTCCCGGTCCTGCTCGGCTATTGAGGAGGCCGAACGGATCGTGGCGAGAGCCTCCTGGCTACCGGGCGAGCTTGCCGGCGGCTGTCGGCGGAGCTGGGGCGGGCTGAACGCCGCCGGCAGGGTCAGTCAGCCAGACCGGCGGCTTCGCGCCGTACAGGCTCACCTTGAGCCGGTGCACGGTAGTGACGGCATACTTCGGCAGTTCGGGCAGTTCTTGCCGCGCGACGCGCTTGCCGCCAACGAACGTGTGCTCCTTGATGCGACTCAGTATCTGCTGCTCCAGCGCCTCGGCCGAGTTCCCCGTTGGCCGGAGCAGCAGCTGCTCGAGTTCGTCGAATGTCACTGGCTCTTCTGGCACACTGTGAGCCTTCCAGACGCGAGCAGGACACGCGACCCAAAGCGGCACGCCGCTCTGCCTCCGGACCAAGGCAGCCGCCTACGCGAAGCACCGCGACCAGCTCGCTACCCGGACGGAGGCGGCCTGAGAGAAGGTCGCGGAGTGGATCGAGACGAGGCGGCCGCGCGACTACGATCTGGCCGCGTCGCTGCTGCGGGACCTGCAGGCGCTCGCTGACCGGCAGGAAGATTCGTGGCGTCGCTACGCTAGGGAGTACGGATCTTCGGCGAGGACGGCCGCACAGGCATGCCTATCCATCCGTGCCGGTTCGGCGCGCGGCAGAGGTGGACGGTCCTGCCGACCCGCCTCGCAGTTGGCTGATCCTTCCCTTCGAAACGCCCAGCAGCACGGCGGCATCGCTAACCGAAAGCTGCGCGGCGAAGCGCCGCAGGAGCTCGGAGGTGTCGCTGGCGATCTCAGCGGCGGCGCGCTCCTGCTCGCGGCGGCGGGCGCGCAGCCTGCCGGCCCGCTCGTCAAGCACCGGGTCGCCGGTGTGGTAGTCCATCTCCAAGTCCAGGGCCGCCTCAGCGCTGCGCGGAAGATCCTCGACCATGCCGATGACCTCGCGGACGTTGCCGTCGAGGGCCCGCAGGGTCTTTGCCCAGGTATGCGTGCCGGGCAGCGCGGGTACGTCGGCCATCCACCCGTCGCCGTCACGGGTCACCACGACGTGATACTTCATCGCCCCTTCAGCCATCCCTTCCCGAACACCGGCTCCAGGTCGCGCTCGATCGCTCGCAAGGTGCCGGGCCGTACGTCGCCGGCGTGCTAGGCGACGGTGGTGCGGGCAGTTACCTCGGTGCCATCGGCCAGGGTTGCCCGGGCCTCGTACTGGCGGTGGGAACCGCGCTGGCGCAGCAGAATCCCTCCGTTGCGCTCGATGAGCCTGATGACCTCCCTGGCTGTCATCACTATAGTTTAGCGACTAACCATTTCAAGTGTTTAGCACTAAACACTATGGTGCGCAGCATTTTGGGCGACCGGATCTCGACCACGAGCAGCGGCGGCTCGGTGAACTTGGCGCCGCCGATCTGGTCCATGCGGACCACCACCAGATCGGATCGAACTCGGTCTGCGGTCCGAGCTCGACGGCCGGCTCGGGCACGACGCATAGATCTTCGGGGGGCGCCGGCCGAGACCGTGCGGACCAGCGTCTTGCCGTCGCGCTGCTCCAGCGTGGTGGTGTCGAGCTTGACGTGGCCGGGCGTACCCTCGAACTCGAAGGTCTGCACGATGGCCTCCGGCGACGGGTCACCGTGGAAGACACCGTGGAAGGCGTAGGAGTTGCCTTCGTGGTCGGTGTGGATGTACCGCCACCGGCCGCCATCGCGGGTGTCGTAGCGCTCGACGGTCAGGGCCAGGTCGCGCGGGCCGAGCCACTGCTCCAGCAGGTCCGGTTCGGTATAGGCGCGGAGCACGAGGTCACGGGGCGCGTCGAACTCGCGGGTCACGATGATCTGCGGCATGCCGGGTTCGGCAGTGATCTGGGTCTTACTCATCGTCGTTCTCTTTCCCTTTTCTCCATAGCCGACGGGGTGCCAGGGCTGTCGTCTTGCCTGGCTTGCAAGGCCGCCAGCAGGTCGTCGAGCCGTTCGTGGCTTTCGTCCCAGAACCGCTGGTAGCGGGCCAGCCAGGTGGTCAACTCGCGCAGCGGCTCGGCCTCCAGGCGGCTGAGCCGCGCGGTCGCCCGCCGGGTGCGCGAGACCAGGCCCGCCTGGTCGAGCACCTTCAGGTGCTTGGAGACCGCCGGCTGGGACATGGCAAACGGCGCGGCCAGCTCCGCCACGGTCGCCTCCCCCTCGGCCAGCCGGGTCAATATCGCCCAGGCAGCGGGGCAGATCCTCGAACACCTGCCGCGCCCGCCTGCCGAGCTGTCCGGCCGTACCCATTTCCGCTGGGTTATTTATGCCGAACGGACGGTGGTGCCAGCTGCAGGACCCCGCGTCCAGTCGGCCGTTGTGTACCGCTCGCCCGGTGGCAAGCCAACGAGCAGGTCCACGTCACTGTCGCGCCGGTCCTCGCCACGAGGTCGCATCCGGCCGCATCGATCAGCTTGTTCCTTCGAGCCCTTCGACCCAGGAGCCCGAAGGGATGCCGGGTGAATCGCGTCCCTCCCGGGTGGGCAGTAGAGTCCCCCCTGTGGACACCGTGGAAGGTCTTCGCGACGCGGCGCGGCAGGCGCGGGAATGCGCGGTCATCGGCTATGCCGTGACGCTAGCACGCTGGATCGGGAACGGCCGCCGTCCGGTGACGGCCGGGCGGGTGCTGCGGAAGGCCGACGTCCCAGTCGAGTACTGGTGTGAAGAGGAGCCGGAGGAACCGGAGCCGTTCGGCCTAGATGAGGTCAACCGGCGGCTGGCCGCACTGGGCCGGGAGCCGGCGTGAACGGGCGCCGCGGCGGGGAGGGGCTCGCTGTCCTCATCGAGCGCAGCGCGGAACTGAAGCGAGACCTGGTCGACTTCGCGTGCAGCCCTCGCCTGGAGCGGTCGCTGGCCGCGGCCATGGTCGAGGCCGGGCTGGAGGAGGTGGAGGAGGCCGATGCGATTGGCACCATCGACCGGTTCGCATTGCAGTACCGCCTGCCGGACGGCAAGACCGTGGTGGACCGGTTCGTGGCCAGCCGACCGGACCTGGATGCGGCGGACCGGGAGATGCTGCTCGGCTGGCGCGACCCGGTGGAGGGGATCTTCGAGATCCGGGGCAAGGACGGCGACGCGATCATCCTGCTGAACCTGCTCGATGACCTGGAGTACCGCACGTACTCCAACATGGGCCGGGCTGTCTTCCGGCGGCTGCCCAGGGGCGGATTCCTGCACGCTCGCCTCGTGCCCATCCGCCCGGTGCCGGACGCCTGGCTGGTCTCCGGGATGATGTCCCCCTACCCCAAGTCCGGCGCCGCACCGATCGCACGGGCCGCGCTGCAAGCGGCGACCAGACGGCCTGAGCTGGTCTTCCGCAACCCGGAGAAGATCGAGCAAGGCTGGCAGCAGATGCGAGAGGACCGGGCGGCGTTCGTGGAATTCTTCGGCGGCGACGAACTGGTCCTCCCGCCGGCCGAGGCCGAAGAACGGCTCAACGTCTTCTACCGGCACCGGCAGGAAGCCGCGCTCGCCCGGCAGCCTGCCCGGCGCCGGCCCCGGAACCTCCCCGGCCTGGACGTGCCCGCCTTCGAGCTCCCGCCCGGCCTGGCCGAGGCGGACAGCATCGGCATCATCTACGACGAGACCGACGGGCTCAACTTCTATCCCGACTACGGGATGCTGCACGACCTGTTCGGCGACCCGGCGCTCGCGGCCGACAGGCGATACGCGGACGCGCTGCGCGGCTACCTGCGGTCGGAGACCATCGCGCCGCTGCCGTTGCAACGCCTCGCCGCCGCCCACCTGGACACGGTCGACGCGGTGTTCCGGAAGATCCTGCGCAGGCGGGACTTCATCTGGGCCGAGCACGGCGAGGCGCTGATGCGCCGCCGCAAGGCCTGGTACTACCGGCGCGAGCCCCGTCCGGGCGTCACGGTGATCGGCGACCGCCTGCTCAAGCTCGCCTTCGGCGGTCGTGGGTAAAGGTACGAACGCCGACTGGCCGGAGCGTGTTGTGCGAGACAATGGGACCGGGACCGCCCCGGCTGGCTCCCCCGCCACGCTGTCCGGCTGCACCCATTTCCGCCGACCTATTTATCCCGAACGAACGGCGGTGCTAGCTCCAGGACCCCGGCCCGCCGGCCGTTAGTCAGCAGCGGCGGGCGGGCTCGACCTCGACCACGAGCCCATTGTCCAACGCGGCAGGCGCCGCCATGTCAGTAATTTGCGGCCCTCGCGCGTCAGGTACCGTTCGCGCCGGTTACGTCGGCCCGGATCCGTGCCACGATCTGGTTTGCCTCTTCATCAGTGATCTCGATGAACTCGTTTTGCAGGTCGCCGCGTTCGGCGGAGACCAACATTGCGGTGCGTTCCCAGACGAGATCTTGACTAAACGCCTCATCCCGCCGACCACCGGCTTCGAAGTAGATGCGCCTGAGGACGCCAGCAGGCTGCTCGCGGCTACTTAGGTCATCAATAATTGCGTAGTAGGTTATCTTGTCCGCCATCTATGCCTCTTTCCGGTAGTCGGGAATGTCGGCAGCGCCGGGCGGAACCGGCACATCGGCTGTGACTTTCTTCTGAAAGGCTTCCAGGACAAGCTCCTCCAACGCATCGGCCTGCTTGCTGCGGATCCGCTCATAGGCGGTATGGGTGAGCTGCTTGGCCTCGAAGCTGATACGCGTGTGAAACTGCACTTCGAAACGCTGGCCGGTGCCCGGCTCGATCCACGTACTGTTGATGCCCTTGTACTGATCATCGGACCAGTAATTCTTGAGTTTGTCCAGCTTGAAGCCCTCGCCTTTCAAACGTTCGATGTCGGTCCAGACGCCTTGAGTGTAGCGGGACTCCCGGTACTGAAAGGTGTAGCGGATCGTGTCAGGCACGAGCGACACAGCCTCTTCCGGGGAGTGCTTCAGCAGCTTGATACCGTTGTAGACCTTCTCTTTTATGCGGTCGTGGCCTTTCATGCGGTGCTCGAAGCCGGCCAGGCGACGGTTCGGGTCTTGACTTTCTATGGCGCGCAGCGCGGGTGAGATCTTTTCTTCCTCACGTTTGGCGATGCGGTCGCACTCTGCGTCAACTCGGCTGTTGTCGGCGACGTCGAGGACTCTCTTGCTGTCCACGCGCCAGGAGCCCGCCGGGTCTTTCGATCTGTCAACCGCTGGGCGCTCCGTAGGCGGCCACTTGCGTTGGTACTCGCTCCATATCCAACGGGACTCCGCTGCCGTCTCCTGCCACTTCTCTGCGGCGGCCCGCTCCTCCGCCATGGTCTGTCGCGCCACGGCGGATTCTTCCCTGGAAACCGTCACGCGCAGGTCGGAGTAGTACTCCTGCCGGGTGCGCGTCTCGGCCCGGTCGTTACCGGGGCGGGCAGTATCGTCGCCGGTGCCATCCTGGTCGTCCCGGCGATCTGGGTGGTCGTCTGGCGGCATGTCGGCGTCACCGGGCCGGTCGGCTCCCACCGGACCTCACCGCCATCCCGGAGCACAGGATGTTACTGAAAGTATGTCAACTGTCGCAATAGGTAGCATATTGGTAGGCCACGGACGAGTGGGGACGACGCCGGGAGGCACGTGTCCGACCGCCACCTTCTAAAACGATCCCAACCCCACGCCGGTTCAGGGCTGCGATCACACAATGATCCCGAGAGCGTTAGTTCAGTAGGGACGGCCGGGATGTACCTGGTTGTACGCGGTGATGGCCGGGCCGGGAATGGTACCGTCGGCGCCTAGTTCGAAGCCTGCGCTGAGGGCCCAGTTCCTGACCTCGGATGTGCTGGCCTGCCACTGTGAGCCGACGATCTCGGTGCCTGGCTGGCGAGGCCGGGCCAGCCGGATGGCCTCGGCGACGAGGTCGGCGGCGCGCTGCGTTCGCTTGATCGCGAGTTCGGTGAACACGGCGCCGGAAAGCTCCTCCACGGTGCGGCCGGGCCGCTCGCGCTCGAGCTTGCGCACGGTCGCGGCGAGTTCGTCCAGGCTGAAGACGCGCACCGGGTTATCGAACAGGCCCAGCTGGGGGCGCGCTGGATGTGACGCCATACGGCCACGGTAACCCGCGGGCGGACGGCGCGAGTGGCGACTCCGCCAGGAAGAGCGATAACTGACCGAGGAAGGGCTCGAGGTCCGGTCCGTTCCGCAAATTTATGACCGAACGAACCGGGGTACGAGCCCGCGGTAAACCGCGGGCCTGGACGCTTGGCCACACGCGGCGCGGCGGAAACGGATGACGGCAAGGTGTGGGTCTGGGACAATCGCGGGGTGAGCCCGAAGAGTCGCGGGCGTCCGCCCGGCCGCGGCCGGAGTCGGCGTCCGGCATCAGGCCGCTCGAGCGGAAGGGGCCGGCCAGTCGGAGGCATATCCGGATGGGTGGCCGAGGAGGCCACCGACTGCTGGTTCGACGATCCGCTCCCCGGCGACCGGCGGTCCTGGGCGGAGCCGTCGGGACACGGTACCTATCAGGGCCTCGACCTGGAACTGCTGGATCCGGACGACGAGGACGAGCGCACGTTCCTGCTCGAGGCGCAGCACCTGGAGATGGAGGAGGCACTCGAGCGGCACGAGGAGATGACGGGTCCCGACGGCGAGCCGATGAACCCCACGCTGCACATCACGATTCACCAGGTAATCGCGAACCAGCTGCTGGCCGACGACCCGCCGGAGACGTGGCAGACGGTCCAGCGGCTGGCCGGGCTCGGCTACGACTGGCACAACGTGATGCACCTGGTCATGGGTCCGGTCACCGAGGCCGTATACGAGACCCTGGCCGAGAAGCGGCCCTTCGACCGTTCGGACTACGTGCGGCGGCTGGCCGAACTGCCGGGCGACTGGCCGCCACCGGAGGAACTCGGCCCACGCTGACGCCGCGGCCGGCTCACATGCCACGCTGTCCCGCCGCAGCCATTTCCGCTGGTTTGCCGTCAATGCGGTCAATACTCCCAATGTTGTTGACATCTGATTGAATACGTCGTTGGGTCATGCACATGGAGAACAAGGATGTTCAGGCGCAGGCCGGCTCCGCCCGTATGGCCCGCCGCAAATTCTTGTCCGCCTCGGCCGTCACCGCGGTCGCGGCGCCCCTGATCAGCGGGACCGCGCTGGCCGGTACCGCTGATGCCGCCATCCGGCAGGCTCCCGACCCCGGACTGCGGGCCTTGCTGCACGAGGTCGACCCCGACCGGATCAAGGCCACGATCCAGCGGCTGGTTCAGTTCGGCACCAGGCACACCGCGTCGAGCCAGCCCGATCCGGTACGTGGCATCGGCGCGGCCACGGCCTGGGTGTTCGAACAGATGCAGGCCATCGCGGCCACCTCGTCGGGCCGGATGACGGTGCAGAAGCAGACGTTCGTCCAGCCGGTCTCGTCCACCATCCCGGTGCCGACCACGATCACCAACGTCATCGCGACACTGAAGGGCACCGCATCTCCCGAGCGCTTCTATGTCATCACCGGCCACCTGGACTCCCGGGTGACCGACGTGCTGAACTTCACCAGCGACGCTCCCGGCGCCGATGACGACGGGTCCGGCGTCGCGGTGGCGCTCGAGCTCGCCCGGCTGTTCGCCACCCGCCAGTTCCCCGGCACCCTGGTGTTCGCCACCGTCGCCGGCGAAGAGCAGGGGCTGTACGGATCGGCTTTCATGGCGGCACAGATGAAGAAGGCCGGCGCCGATGTGCAGGGCATGTTCAGCAACGACATCGTCGGAGCGAGCCAGGCCTTCGACGGGACCCGGCCCGACCCGTTCACCGTCCGGCTGTTCGTGGAGACCATCCCGACCGCCGTCACCTCCAACCAGATCGCGATCATGCAAGCGACCGGCGGCGAGAACGACGGCGCAACGCACCAGCTGGCCCGGTTCGTGACCGCCGCGGCGCCGTTCGAGCTGACCGGCATAAACACCCGGGTGATCTGGCGGCGCGACCGGTACCTGCGCGGCAGCGACCATATCTCGTTCCAGGCCCGGGGCTACCCGGCGGCCAGGTTCACCGAACCACGGGAGAACTACAACCACGAGCACCGGAACGTCGAGGTCATCAACGGCGTGCAGTTCGGCGACCTGCCCCAGTTCGTGGACTTCGACTACACGGCCCGGGTGGCCAGGGTCAACGGCGCGGCGCTATGGGCGCTGGCAACCAATCCCAGTACGCCGAAGAACCTGCAGATCCACATCACGGCACCCGTCGGCTTCTCCGGCGTCAACACCACCACGCTCACCTGGAACGCCAACCCCGAGTCCAACCTGACCGGGTACGAGGTGGTGTGGCGGGAGACCACCGCGGCGGACTGGACCAACGTGATCCGCGTCGGCAACGTCACCGCGGTCACCCTCGACATGTCCAAGGACAACGTCCAGTTCGGCGTGCGCGCCGTCGACCAAACCGGCCACCGCAGCCCGGTCGCCTTCCCGCAGGTGGTGACCACCTAGCGACCAAGGATCGCTAGGCCCAGTCATTCGCTAGTCGGCTGCGGCGCTGGCCGCAGCGGTCTGCAGGCCGGCGATCCGCGCCGCCATGCGGGGATGACCGACCGACCTGTCCAAGGACCGGCTGGCGTCACGCTTGATCGCGTTGGTTACGAAGATCCGAACGAAGGGTGGTGCCCGCCCCCTCCCCCAATCCGCGCCGCGCGGGCGATAACGCCTCTATCTCGCACCAGACAACCTTGCCCGCAGGCTCCCGGGTCGGGTACCAGTCCCAGCGCGCGCTCAGCGCCGCCACCAGGAACAGCCCGCGTCCTCCCTCTTCCTGAGGGTCGGGTGTTCCGTGTTCGCCGAGGTCTTTCGGTGCTGGCGCCCGCGGGTCGGCGTCCCAGACTTCGATGAGGACGCGGGCGCTGTCGCCCGACAACCGCAGGCGGACAGCCGCCTCGTCGCGTCCCGCCGTAGCCTTCACGGCGTTGGTCACCAGCTCGCTGACGAGCAATTCGCTGTCTGGGGCCAGCCCGTTCGATTAGTGGTGAAGTCCCACTCCCACAGCACGTGCCTGGCATGCAGCCGGCGCAGGGCACCGCGGTAGGCAGAGCGCCGAGTTCGAGATAACTGCGCAGAGGAAGTGTCGGCTCGTCGAGATGGAAAGCAGGGCCGACGCCGGAGCTGGGCTCGGGACCAGTGGCGGTGAGCTGTGATCCTTGGACGACGCCGACCCTGCGGCTCAAAGAAGAGGTCATCGCCCGCTACCCCCTCTGACTCGATCCATGCACAGCGCTCAGGCAGTGGACCTGGTAGAAGTCGCCGGGACGGGCGTTACTGATCTGACTTGATCGCATGTTCACGTCCGGCTCGCTACTTCTTTGGGGCGTTTCGCCCACCCAGTGCCACCGACTTGGTGGCATCATCAGTGACAGAGTGCACCAACACTTGACGATTTGCAATAGTGCAAATGGACTACTGCGGAATGGAGTTTGGCGGCGTGGCCCGACGCAGCAACCCAGACCAGAACCCGACCCTGCGCGCCCGCCGCCTAGCCGCGGAACTCCAGCGGCGCCGTGAGGCCACCGGTATGAGCCGCGAGGAGGTCGCGCGGCAGCTCGAGTTGTCAACCTCCACGCTCTTCCGCATCGAGACCGGCCGGAACCGGCCGCAACCCGGCAACGTCCGGATGCTGCTCGAGCTCTACGGCGTAACCGGCCCGGAACGCGACGGCCTGATCCAGCTGACCCGAGAGGCCCGCCAGCCCGGCTGGTGGCACTCCTTCCGCGACGTCCTACCCAACCCGTACGAGGTCTACATCGGCCTAGAAGCCGGAGCCACCTCCATCCGCAACTTCGAGCCCATCGTCGTACCCGGGCTGCTCCAGACCGAGGAATACGCGCGCGAAATCTTCCGGAACGGGCCGATCGAGCTGGATCCCGATGAGGTCGAACGCCTGCTTGAAGTCCGTCTGGCCCGGCAGAAGATCCTGGCCCGCGATGACCGGCCGCGGCTATGGGCCGTGATCGACGAGGCGGTTATCCAGCGCGTCGTCGGAGGCGCCGAAGTGATGCGTGGGCAACTCCGGCACCTGGCCGATGCTGCCCAGCAGGGCAAGACCACCATCCAGGTCGTGCCCTATCGTGCAGGCGCACACGCCGGGACGACGGGTCCGTTCGTCATCCTGGACTTCCCGGAGGCCACTGATCCAACGGTCGTGTACGTCGAGACGCTGGCCGGGGACATCTACCTTGAAGAGCGTTCTGACGTGAGCCGCTATACCCTTGCATTTGACAGGCTGCGGGCCGCTGCGCTGCACCCCGACGACTCCGTGCAGTTGATCGAGCAGGTGGCCAGCGGCTTGACGTAGCGCCAGCATGCAGAGGAGGTGTGCGGGATGACCGGGATCGACCTGTCCCGCGCCGAGTGGCGTAAGAGCAGCTACAGCAGCCAGAGCGGCAACTGCGTGGAGGCGGCTCGCAACCTGCCGGGGCTCGTGGCGGTCCGCGACTCGAAGGAACCCGGCGGGGCGGGGCTGGTGGTCTCTCGTGAGGCCTGGCAAGTCTTCATCAGGACGGTACGGGCGTAGCCGGCCATTTCACCGCTCCGGTCAGTCGAAGCCACGTCGCGGCTAGGCAGGCGGCCGGGACGGGACCGGTCCGGGACGACCAGCAGGTTGTAGCCACCGGGCGGACGGCTGCATCGACAGGTTATCGCTCATAAGTGATATCACCATTTACCGATAGGGTGCTATTATTGGTCTATGGCAATACGAGACGACGAGTACCTGGTGATCACGGCGCGCGACTTGGGTGCGGCGCTGAAGCATTTCCGGACCGCGGCCGGGGTGACGCAGGCGGATGCCGCCGAGGCCATGGGTATCGGGCAGCCGTACCTGTCGTCGCTGGAAGGGGGAAAGTTCGGTAGCTCGCTGACCCACGCGCTGCGGCTGCTGCGCTTCGTCGACTGCGAGGTCATCGTCCGCGCGAAGGAGGTCCGTGGCTGACCGGCTCGTGGCGTGGCTCTATGACACGCCGGTCGCGGTACTGATCCGGGGGCCTGAATTCCGGATCCGGCTGGAGTGGCGCCCCGAGGGAATCGAGCGGTGGGGGCTCGGCAGCCCGGTTCTGTCCGTCGGGCTGCCGATCGGCGCCCCGACCGGCCCGCGGGACATGCGTGGGCTTGATTTCTTCGAGAACATGCTGCCAGAGGGACCTGCTCTCGAGCGGATGGCGGCTCTGGCCGGGGTCCGCCCGGTCGACACCTACGGCATCCTGGCGGCCTTCGGCCGCGACTGCGCGGGGGCGATCATGGTGCTCCCCGACGGGGACCGGCCCGGCGGGAACGGCGGCAGCGGATACTCCCCGATGAGGGCCAGCGACCTGCTGCGGGTGATCAGCGCACTCGACCTTGCCCCCCTGGGGGCCGCACCGGAGCGCGGCTTCCGCCCGTCGCTGGCCGGCTACCAGCGCAAGGCGCTGCTGGGCCGGGCCGACGACGGCACTTGGCAGCTCCCGTACGGGGACGCCCCCTCGACGTGGATCCTCAAACCCGACGGCCCGCACCCGATGGCCGCCAACGAGGCCACGTGCCTGCGGCTCGCCGCCGCCTGCGGCCTGCCGGTGCCCGAGGCGGAACTGCTCGACCTCTCCGGTCTCCCCGTCCTGGCGGTCAAGCGCTATGACCGGCAGGACGCACCTACTGGGGACATCCCGGTCCGGGTGCACCAGGAAGACGGCTGCCAAGCTACCGCCACGCCTCCCGGCCTGAAATACGAAGAACAAGGCGGCCCGGCGCTGCGTGACTTTGCCAACGTCATCAGGAACTTCGGCGATCCCCGCGAAGTCACCAGCCTGCTGCGCCGCACGACGTTCAACATGGCCGTCGGCAACGCGGACGCGCACGCCAAGAACTTCTCCGTCCTGCACGAGCCGGTCATTCCGGCCATCAGCCTCGCCCCCCTGTATGACGTGCTCTCGACCATCGCCCTCGAGCTAACCGACCGCGCAGGGCAGCCGATGCAGGCGGACACGCACCTGGGCCAGCGCGTCGGCGGGCAGACCGACATCCGGAAGGTCACCGCGGCGGACCTGATCGACGAGGCGGCTACCTGGAGCATCCGTCCGCGCGCGGCATCGGCGGTCGTGGCCGAGACCCTGGACCAGGTGCTTGCCGCCATCCCGGCGACACCAGGTGACGCCCGGGTCCTCACCGTCATCCGCGAGCAAACCGAGCGGATCAGCCTAGGCTGACTGCATCCGGGCGTTGCCGGTGGGGCGCGAGGCCTGGCACGATGAGGCGTGGACTACCTACTGGCTCAGGTGAACATCGGGCGGCTGCTCGCGCCGCTGGACAGCGGGCAGCTGGCAGACTTCGTGGCCGCCCTGGATCCGGTGAACGCGGCGGCGGACGCGGCGCCGGGATTCGTCTGGCGGCTGCAGACCGAGGACGGCAACGCGACCGCGGTGCAGGCCTTCCAGTGGGACCGGGCCGGGAGCGCCGGGGTGCTGGTCAACATGTCGGTGTGGGAGTCGGTCGAGGCCCTCGCCGCGTACGTGTACTCCGACACGCACCGTCAGGTCCTCAAGCGCCGCCGGCAGTGGTTCGAGCGGATGGCTGAAGCGTACGCCGCGCTGTGGTGGATACCGGCCGGGCACACGCCCACGACGGCCGAGGCCGAGGGACGGGTGCTGCACCTGCGGGAGTTCGGGCCGACGTCGTACGCGTTCACGCTGCGGGAGCACTTCCCGCCGCCGGGCGTCGCTGGCTTCGGGCCGATGCGCAGCTCCGAAGACTGGACCTGTCCCGCCTGAGGCCGCCGGTATGCAGACGCGCGGACGAGGGGCTGGGCGTGGGGAATGCCGTTCCGGTCAGGCGACGAAGATTTTCTCGCGATGCCAATCGAGGTATCTGCGCCTGGGACGTTCGGCATCGTCAGGGAGCAGCAGGGTCTCCAGGAGCGGCGGCCGACCGTAGTACTGCCTGGTGAGGTGATCTCCGCGGGCCGCGTCAGCCAACGGCTGGGCAATATGGATCTTCAGGTCCGCACTCACGGTCAGCATTCCCGTATCGAAGGCCACATCGTGGCTGGGGCAGGCGGCCAGGCCGTTCCGCGGATCCAGGCGTTCGGTGGCCGAACTGTCCTTCCACGGCTTGATGTGGCCGGCCAGCAACATCCTCCTGGCAACGCCCGGAGATGGGTTCAAGCCGCAGAAGACACATCGGCGGCCGCAGTTGTTCAGCACATTCAACGCGAACACGTGCTGCCCGACGCGGGCCGCGGCCAGGATGATCCGTTCGGTATCCTGCTCAGGCCAGTCACTCCCGGCGGCGCTGCGGGCAATCTGATCCCGCAGAGCATTCTCGAATACCGACGTGCCCAGCTCGCCCTGGCCGAGGAGGGCGAACTCGCCGCCGTCCTCAAGGTCGAGGAAATCGGGCAGGCGGTCGCGGTCGATGCCTTCGGCGCGAGCGGCACGCAGCAGCAGACGGTAGATATCTGTGAACCGGGCGCTGTCCTCCCGGAGCATGGCCCCGGCGAGGATGTCCCACTTGCCGCCGTGCGAGCGGGAGCCGTCCAGATTTGCCATTTTGGCCAGCACACTCGACGGCGGCCGGGAGAACAGCCGGGCCAGGGTGGGGACCGGTTCGGGCGCCTGGTGAGCGGTGGAACCGCCGAAGTGCCGGTGATTCACCAAGAATGAAGCCGCCAGGCACAGCAGCGTCTCGACCGGCAGGAATGTAACCTGGCGCCCGGAAGAGACCGGAGAGCGCCGTTTGAGCTCGCGGAATTGCTGCCGCGCCTGACCGACGGTCAGGTCCAGGAAATCGGCAAGCTCCGCCACACGGGGAGACTACTCCTGGCCAGCTCTGCGAGGAACAGCCAGCTTATTGCACGGTGTATTGTCCGACGCCGTACTGAGCGAGCAGATCGACGAGCTGGGTTCCGCTGAGGAGCGTCAGTGGCTTTCCAGTGGCGAACTCTTGTGCGCTCGGCCCGAACTCAGCCGTGGTGACGAGGATTCCTGGTGGCGCCTTCGTGCAGCATCGTGCCGTAAAGGTCGCGTACCCGGGCGGGCGGAATTGTGCTGCGATACCTATTGACCTGGATGACAAGCTTCCCGCCGCGGATGGGATCCGGGTCCATGGCCCGGACATCGACACCGCCGTCGCCGGAACGCTCGGTGGTCATCACCTCTATCCCCATTTCCTTGAAGAGCGCCGCCACGAGATCGTCAAAATCGATCGGGTCCAGGGTCAGGAGATCTTACCGCCCGGTGCCACGTCGTGGGACGGCTCATGCGACCTTGATGGTCCAGTCGCCGACGCGAGCGATGACATCGACGGTGCCGCCGAGGGCCTCGACGTACCCACGGATAGCATCCACTTCGGTGATCTTGCCATGCTCGATTTGCGAGACCCGCGCTTGTGTGACGCCCATCACGGCAGCGACCTGAGCCTGGGTGAGCCCGGCGTTCTTCCGCAGCTGCGCGAGCTGATAGCCGCGCTGCTCGGCACGCAGCTCCGCACGGCTCCGCTCCCGCTCTGCGACCCGATCGGGAGCATCCCAGCCAGGTTCCAGTTCCCGGATCTCCCGCCTGGTGTCCTCCCAGCGGACTGCCTTCATCGCTGCTCCTTCTCGCCGTTCTCTCGTAGGTACACCGCACAGCGTTCCTCCGCGAGCGGGACCGCTTCGGCATACCACCCGCTCCAGCGTCCTGCCTTGTCCCCGGCGACCAGGATGATCGCCTCCCGGGCGGCGTCGAACACAAACAGCAGGCGTACCTCGCTGGCACCGCCCACCCGCGGGCGAAGTTCCTTGAGGTTGTGGATCTTGCTTCCATGAATCCTGTCGACCAGGGGCCTGCCCAGCTGCGGGCCTCAGATGGCGAGTTCGTCGATGGCCTGCTCTACCTTGTCTGCTATGGCGGGCGCGTTCTTGCACAGGGCGAGGAACCAGTCGTTGACGGGCTCCAGGAGCAGGATCTCCCACCGCCCTTCCTCAGTATAACGATTACTTATTTTCTGAGGATCGCCCAGCGGGTCCGGTATCGGAACAGGAGTGACAGATCGCCGGGAGCCCTGACGGCCCCGGCGGTGACGCTTGGCCATGAGACCATCGCAGCACGTGCTACCGACATTCTGGTCTGGCGCGCTCTCCAGGGCACCTCTAGCTTGCTGCTTCCAGCCACGGACGCGGGATAGCTAGGCACCACGCCGGACATGACACAGTGACCCTGCCCATCGACTTAGTCATTTTTGACTGAACGGACGGTGGCATTCGCTTTGGTCATTTTCGGACAGCTCAGCGGAGGCGGTCGATCACCGCATCGGGAGCAGCTCCGTCCCAGCGAGTTCACTCTTGGCGGCGGAACGGCGGCTCGTTCCGCTCAGCGGCCGGATCGTGTGTCTCCTCGTCGAGGAGTGCTGCGGCCTCGGTGAGCGCGGCGGCGCGGGACCGGGCCGCGAAGTCGCCGGTGAGCCCGCTCTGCCCGGTGCACCACTGCGTCCACTCCGCCAGCAGGCGGAGCGCCGCGTTAGCGTGGTCGGGGAAGTAGCCCTCACGGATCAGGCGCGCCGTCATCTCGATCCGGTGCGGTGAGCAGGCGTAGCGCGAGCGCTCCCCGGGATGTGCCGACGGTCCCCACTCCTGGAGGATCGTGTCCACAGCTTCGGCCGCGTCCTGCGGGACATCATCGTGCCGTGCCGCGTACCAGCCCAGGAACGCCTCGCGCACCGGGCCGGGGTCGCCGCCGCCGGACGAGGCCGGGGCGGCGCTGGCGGCCGCGGCGTCGGTGAGGCTGCGGGCGCGCCGCCGGAGCCGGTAGTACTCCCGGATGAGTTCCCGGGGCTCGCTTCCCTGCAGCATGTCTGACAGCGGCCCGGTCTCAAGGCAGGGTGCCAGTAGCCGGGCGGTCGTCTCCGGCGGGCTCAGCGACAGCGCCGTCCCGGCGGCGGGCCCGATGGCGTGCTGCCATTCGACCAGCGCGTCCTGCGCCGACCCGAACACCCCGGCTCCTGCGACGGTGAGGATCCAGCACGAGTCGATGTCCCATGCGTACCAATGGTCCGGCGCCTCCCCGTCGTAGCCGAACGGGGCCGCGAGCAGGAACCGGCTGCCGTACGCGTCGCGCGCGACCAGGGGGTCCCCGGCCGCCTGG
>WNFC01001020.1_pt1 | contig 43820 bp, 35 predicted proteins | sample 5400541 | NCBI WGS metagenome assembly WNFC01 (sample SAMN13153342, study PRJNA577476) | soil metagenome | isolation source: 120 cm saprolite under Douglas fir tree site 2 hole 2 replicate 1 | place: USA:California | collected 2015-04-18 | reverse complement strand
GCTGCGGGTGCTAATGTTCGGCCATGCGTTCGACCCGCTGCAGTCGTCATATCAAAGCTCCCCGCGCCAACGCCACGGATTGACCGCGATATTCTTTTGGTGTTAATGACGGTTCGCCTTGCCGCATCGACACCGTCGGTCTCGGTCCACACGAGTGCGCGAGCACCGGCCCAGGCGGACGACCAGCGAATCTTCTTTTTCGATTCAGCCATTAGCCTTCATCTGCACGCACAGGCATTTAAGTTCTGGCGCTTCATTCCTCGTTCGGGTTGACCTGTCCTATATCATGAGTAAGCCCCGTCTCATTCCTTGGGTGACGGCCTCCGTGCGGCTTGACACGTCGAGCTTCCCGAGAATTGAGGAGACGTGAAACTTAACGGTGTGCTCTGATATTTGTAGTCGCCAGGCGATCTCTTTATTGCTCAAACCTTCTGCCATCAAGTCGAGTATTTGTCGCTCGCGCGGCGTGAGGGTCTCGGTCAACGGTTCGCGATCCAAAGCGGTACTCTCATGATTCACTTCCTGCGTCAGCGGCGTCTCTTCAAAAATCTCGAATGCATCACGAGGCAAAACGACAAGTCCTGCGAGCGCCCCTTCAACGGCCGCAATGATTTCTTCGCCCGTCGCCGTGTTCGGTAAGACTGCGGACACGCCGGAACGCAACAGACTGGCAACTGATTTCTGCTGCCAGTTAGGTATGAGTGCGACCACGGCGGGACCGGAAGTCTCAGTGCCTTCTGTTGTCGTTGCTAGCCCGACGATTTCGTCACTCGAACTCTCGCCGAGTTCGGCAATGATTAGGTCAGCCGGTCTCTCTGCAAGTTCGATCTCATGTTGCGCTTCTCGCGCAGTTCGGAAACTTCCCAAAACCTCGAAGCGCTCGTCTGCGCCGATCAGTGCAGCAAGTCCGGCGCGCACTACCGCTGAGGCGGCGACGATTTGAACAGTAATTGTCCCCTCATCGGCGCCACCTTGGTCGCTTCCATCTATGCCCAGGCTCGTCGTAGTCACTTGCCTTTTCCCCAGGTCGTTCAGCTAGCGTCAAAGTTATCTCATGCTGCTGGCCGCCGCGCAGAATTGTAGCCCTGATTGTTTGCCCGATCCGGCTTCGGCTCAGCACTGTCTGTACATCGTACGTATCGGCAACCGGTGCGCCTTCGAGCGTCACTAACACGTCGCCGAGCGTCATTCCAGCGCGGCCCGCGGGCGCTTCCGCTTCAACCGAGAGTATTAGCAGCGCGCTCTCGTTCGGCAAATTGAGATTGCTCCGCAATTCAGCGGGTAGCGCTACAGGTTGCATGCTGACTCCTAAATAAGGACGCGCGATGCGACCGTGCTCCAGCAAAGTATCAACGACATAGTTGACGGTGGACGCCGGAATCGTCAATCCCGCTCCACGCGCCAACCCGGTTGTGTTGATACCAATCACTCTTCCTTCTACATCTATGAGCGCACCGCCGGAGAAGCCGATGAAGATGGAAATGTCGGGTCGAATTAAGCGATCTATTTCTCCACCGCGCCAGGTGCGCCACTTATCGCCCAGCGCGCTGATGATGCCGAAACTCGCGGTCACACCCGGCTCCCGGTGAATTCGCCCAACGGCGAGTGTTAGGTTGCCAACTTCTAGTTCGTTGTGGCTTGCGGTTGGTACTGGACCGATACCGGGCGCCTGATCAGTTTCTACGCGAAGAACCGCCAGGTCTCTGCTGGGATCACGTCCCACAAGGCTTGCCGGAAGCCGTCGTCCGTCTCCGAGCGAGACCGTAATCTCCTCGTCACGTCGGACCGTGTGGTTGGTCGAAACGATCACACCATCTCTCCAAACTATGCCACTAGTCGCGACGCGCGGACGTGCGTCGATGGCGACGACGACCGGACTGACCCGTTCCACTGCCTTTGCCAAACTCTGAGAGAACACCAGCAAAGGATTGGGTGCGTTTGCTTCTGTCATGAATCCTCCTTGAATTACCCGTAAGTTTGTCGGGTCTTTCGATCTCCGGAAGATTGCCACGATGGCTGGAACTTCGCATCAGCCGATTGGGTAGGCGAAAGTCGGAATATCGACTAGGCAGAAACCATCATAGGTGTCCTAAAATCCGTTGTGAGTGTCATCTCTAGAGGCTGACAGTTGCACACAGAGAACTTGCGGGGGACGGTTCTAAGGTTTCTCTAACCTTTTTAAAACTGAGTTTCAGAATTACTTAGCGAAGTGGAGCGGGCGACGGGAATCGAACCCGTATTACCAGCTTGGGAATTAAAATTAACGCTCCTTTATTTTCAATACTTACAAAACCGCTCAGGAAAAATCAACTTGCATGCACTGCATACCGTGCATGCGGTGCCTGATTTGCGTATCGCTGGGGGACGTTTGGGGGACGGTTTCCATCACACATAGCTCTTCACCCACCGCAGATTTGAGCCTTACTGTTTTTGACCCCGAAGCGAGCCAGTATTCGAGATCTGTGATTATCTGTGATGACAAATTATCTACATGCGAAGACCCATACCGTCTAAAATTGCATAAACGTCAGGCGGGTTCCGGCAAATTCATATTTGTTCACGGACGAGCGCGCGGCGAATGAAGCGCATCGCACCGCGTGCATGGTCGCACCGATATAAGTGACTTCGGCAGCGGCTACGTGAGCCTCTATTCAAAAATCCCAATGAAGCGTTACTCCGTAGTAACGCGCGCGCCGGTCATACTGAGGAGCGATGAGTGGCAACAGCTTCCATTGCTTTGCTGGCGTCTTCTGGCTGGCTTGGTTAGACAGACTTGGATCGTGATGCGTGCGATATACGTAGCGACCGATGCCGTAGCCGATCGCGCTCCCGACCAACACGTCAGATAGGAAGTGGTTGCGCCCTGTGAAGCGGGCCATACTCGCGGCGGTTGCCAATCCGTAAGCGCTAATCTGCACCAGCCGCTTATCTCGGTATTCGTTTGCCACGACCGTCGCTAGTGACCAGGCCGCTGTCGTGTGACCGGATGGAAAAGAGAGTCCGCCTTCAAAGAAATCACCAGGCTCTGGCGCGCGGGGGCGGCGCCGTTGGGTGGCATGCTTGATCGCAAATGCAACAATGCCACCATCAATCAGTGCTTCTCCGCCGAGCAATCCCGTTTCGCGGGCGCGCGCATTGTGCGTCGCCCTCCCTATGAGATAAAAAGCGCCTGCGATGCTGCTCGCTCCGCCTGCGGAGCCCAGATAGGCAACATCTCGACTGATATTTAGGCGAAGTCGATCATTATGAAGCGCGCCAGCCGTGCGTCGGTCAGTGGTAATCAGAGCAGCCGTGGAAAGTCCGAGCGGCACCAACAATTTTGCGTCATCGCCCTCAAGATGCAACGGTGAAGTCCAGATGGCGCGCTGGTCACGCAGGATGTTCTTTAAGAACTTCCGTTCAAGCGATGGTGAAGGCGATGGCTCTGGTATGGGTGTCGGCGTTTGAGCGGACGCACTCGACATGCCGGCGATGATGATGACAAGCAGGACTGCGCCACGTTCTACGTTGCGGCATATTCTTGTGACGTTTGATTTCATAACACTTGACTCCAGCACTTTAACTCACACGTCGGGACCTGGGTTGGATGGTGAATAACTGATTGCTCACGCGGCTTTCTTTTGATTCACTAATCCGTAGCATCTCTAAACATCTTCATCCTCCTAATGATGAGATAGACAATAGAAGCGGCCACAATTGCCATGAGCATACTGCCTACTATGTCTATAGGATGATGGACGCCGGCATGCACGCGCGCGGCGCCGACCAAGATTGTAAGCACCCAGAGGAGAAGACTCAGGTACTTGCTGCTTGGAAAAATGATCGCGGCTGTCGCAGCGCTCCAGAGAACATGATCCGACGGGAAGCCGTTACTTGGCTTGTGAGAAATTAAAGGCGCGAAATGCTCCACGACGAAGGGTCGCGGGTCATAATAAAGAGCACCACCGAGTATTGAGACGATGTAGACGAGGGGCAATACCAGAGCAGCAAAAATGAGCATGCGCTTCTGCTCACCCCTCGGCTGGAACAAAAAGTAAACGACGGCAATACCTATGATCACGTACCACAAATAATTCGCCGCAATTATCAATAACGTATAAAACATGTAAATGCGCGAGCAGGATGTTTAGCGCGTTATCCCCCTCAAAACTCAAAATCAATCGAGAAGCGAAGTTGTCGGGGCGCCGCAAAGGACGTTGGCGCGCGGAACGACGACAGTGGAGTTACACCTGAACCAAAGAACGAGTTAAGACTCAGAACGTTCGGGTGATTGAAAAGATTAAAGGCTTCGACAACGAGGTCGAGCTTTCGCCGGTCGCCCATCGGGAAGTACTTGAGCACGCGCAGATCAAAGTTGATGAAGCCTGGCGCGCGCAGAGCATTTCGAGCAAAACCTGACGGGCGCGACGCGAGTGGAAAGGCGCGGCTGTGCTCTTCGTCTGCGCCGGTCAGCGCATTGACTGGTCTTCCACTGCTGAACGTTACGATTGGAGCGATCTCAACGTGTCCGAGTATCTTGCCAATGAGGATGTCGCGTTCGCTTCCCGCTCCCTTCTCCTCTTCGTCACCAAATGGAAGATCAAATAGACCGTTGACCACAAATCGGTGCCTGACGTCCTGTCGTGAAAGGGCGCGTTCAGATCTTAAGTCGAAAGGATTCTGCGGCTGATCGTCGAAGTCGGACGCGTCATCTGTGGTTTTCGATAGCGTGTAAGAAGCAAGCAGCTCAACCTCATTGCTCATTCGCTTGTTGAGCGCTAAGGTCAGGCCGTTGTAAGTAGACGTAGCCGAGTCTTCGAGCTGATAGATGGCGTCAAAGCGCGGATCGATGCGGCCTGGGCCAAAGACCAGCCGGCCCAATTGTTGTGGCGTTGGCCTACTTGTTGGCGTAAGAAAGCCCAACGAAGGCGCGTTTAAGTCTGTAAGCACGACGGGCGGCAACAGATTGACGTTGCGCGTGCGCGGCAGATGCACGCCGCGCGTGAAGAGATAATCCGCGCGGACCGTTACGTCTTTGCTCAATAGACGCTCGACGCCAGCATTCGCTTGAAAACTATAAGGCGCGACGAATTTTGGATCGGCGCGAAAGATTGATGGAGCGATTCCTGTGAACGGAGTAAGCGCGCGACCGCCGCTGGTCAGCGCAAAAATTGCCGCAGCATTTCCATCGGTCGCGACCTGCTCAAAACTTTGAACGCCATTCTTTTGGACTGCGCGATTGAGAAACGCTAATGGCAGGCGGTCATAGTAAAGCCCGACACCGGCGCGCACTACCCATTCTTTAGAAGGACTCCAGGCCAGCCCGAGTCGCGGACTAAAGTTGTTCTTGTCCGTTCGGAATGGTGATGGTAGATGCTCCACATCGTACCGGCCGCCGAGGTTCAAAGTTAGTTGTGGTGTCGCGCGCCATTGGTTTTGAAGAAACGCACCGAAACTGGTGACTCCAAATTGAGTCGACGGCGAGCCAAAGGCTTGCCGCCATATCGCCGGGCGGCCGGCAGCAAAGTCGTCGAGCGTGCGAAAGATGTAGAGAGCGCCAAACCCGTCGCGGAATTCACTATTCAACGCAACGTGATTGATCGTCACTCCGCCTTTCAATTCGCTTTTAGAATGTGAAAGCGAAAGGTTATCGACGACTTGGTAACGTGTTTCACGACGAGTTGAGTCTGCATCATAAGGACGTCCAAATCGCGCTACACCAGCTATCTCGACTACTGGGCCGAGGGTATCTACGGCACGCGTCACTGCCCGGCGCGAGCTCGCCTGGAATCGGAAGTCATTGATCAACCTCGATGACAAAACCGAGATCGCGGAGCCGGTAAATTGGTAGTCCTTTGTATAAGCGCTGCCGCGTGCTGATCTGTCGCTGAGAACATCGGTGTTAAAGGCATCATCACGCTCACGCAGATTCGTAAATGCAAAACGAAAATTCAAGGTGTGGCGCTGAGATGCGACGTATGTGATCTTTGCGGCTGCTTCGGTTTCGTCCGTTCCAATCCGAAATCTTCCTCCTGTCAATGATCGCACGGCGAGCCGAGGCGCAAAACCTGTAGCGAGCAGTGAGTTGACGCGCGTCCGCGCGCTTCGATCTATTTCCGATTCATCTTCAGCCGAGAGGTGCTCTTGCTCAGCCGCAACGTAGAAGAAGAGCTTATCGCGTTTGATCGGGCCACCAAGGGCGACGCCGGGCTGTACGCGGCGGAAACGCAAGCGACTCGCTGGCGGCGCATCCGAGAAAGGCTCGCGCGCGTTGAACCACTCGTTTTGGAAGAACGTGAAAGCGTCACCGTGAAATTGGTTTTGTCCAACTCTGGTGACGACGTTGATAGCACCTCCTGCCGCGCCGCCGAACTCAGCCGACTGACCGTTATTTACAATCTGGAATTCGCGCACGATTTCGGGAGAGAGAGCAACCCGAGCCGCGCCCGTGGTCTCGTCAGTGTTGTCTAACCCATCAATCGAGATCGAGTTGCTACGAGGGCGCAAACCTCCGAAGGTGAATCCGCTGTCGGCAAGTGGCGAACCTGATCCTGCCTTGCTGCCACCGCCAGTTTGTTGGTTTGATGGCGCCACGCCCGGTGCCAGCAATGTAAACTCCAAATAGTTGCGGCTGTTGACGGGCAACTCCTCAATCCGCTCCGGATCAATGGAGGTGGTAACCGCAGTCTGTGTCGCATCGAGAGCAGGCGGAATATCTGTGACCGTCACCTGCGCATTTACGTCTCCAGCGGGCAGCGAGATGTCGAGTGTTGTCGAGCGACCCAATGCCACCGTCACCTTAGGATTGAAATACGGCGCAAAGCCACTCGCTTGCGCTTTCACTTCATAGTCGCCTACAGCCAGCGCAGTAGCGCGATAGCTCCCATCAGTTTCGCTTGTGACATTTCTGGTTTGATTGGTAGTGAGATTGCGCAGCGCCATCGTGGCACCCGGAATACTTGCTCCCGCCGCGTCACGGACGGTGCCCATTAGAGTGCCCGTCGTCGCTGAATCTTGAGCTCGCGCGTGAAAAGGAACGAATAGTAGCGAAAGAACAACAATTGCCAAACCGAGGTTACTTGATAAAGATCGCACGCTTGAGAATCTCCCCTTGCCCGTTCAGGTTTCGCTTATGAAGTAGACGGATCTCGGCCCGCTCGAATATTGCATCGCTGCGCTGCGACTATTTCACAATCTTGATCTGCTTCGGATCAGTCAGCTCAATTTGAGCTTTGCCGTGGTAATCAACAAACTTACCGGAAACAACAATCTCTTTGCCTTCCAGCGTCTTTACGTCAGGGAACTTTGGGAAATCCGGGTTCTTGAGCACGGCCGTAATCGCCGTACGGTAATTTGGATCAAAATCGAAGACGATCAGGTCTCCGTCTCGCTCTTCGAAGAATTTGCTCACTGTTCCTCTGAACGATCCTTCCTGCCCAACCAGCTTTAGTGTGCCCGCAAGGTCATGAGCATCGAGAGCATTCTTGTAAGCGGTATCATTCTTATCCACCATTTCGAACTTGGCCGTCTTCGAGGCCACTACGTGCTGAAGTGGCTTCATCGGATCTCGATCCTGAGCCATGGACGCGCTCCGATTTGCTCTAACGCTCCAAACACCGAAAGCGCTGGCCAATACTGCCACGGCGATTACCGTGAGTCTGATTCTCATTCCTTTTTTTCCTCCTGGGACCTTCACTTTTTGATTATAACTTATTTTCAAAATCAGAACCGCGCAGAAACTTGGACGCCTAGCGCTATGTGCCAGCTGGAAACATACCATCGCTGACCGGCGTAGCGAAGGCAGCTAAGCTTGTCACGGCAGGAATGCTTCCTGGTGTCGTCGTTGGTGTCGTCGCTGGTGTCGTCCCGCGTTGAAAGCTGTCCTGCTTACCTGATTGAAATTCGCGTGATTGAAAAGATTGAGTCCTTCACCCAAGAGTTCGGCACAAAGTGGTCATAGATGTGGAATTCTCGTGGTCGAGAGCACATCAGAAGTTTCGCTTCTGGAGGCTGACACTCACGCAGAGAGAATTTGCGGCACGTTTCTAACACCTAGTTTAACTTTTGATTCTTGAGTTTAGAATTTACTGAGGAAAAATGGAGCGGGCGACGGGGATCGAACCCGCAACATCCAGCTTGGGAATCTAAACTTTCGATCCTTTATTTTCAATACTTACAAAATTGCTCAGAAAAAATGTACGTGCATGCGCTGCATACCGTGCATGCGCTGCCTGATTTGCGTATTGCCGGGGGACGTTTGGGGGACGGTGTGTCTTTCTTGTTGAGCATGGCAATCTGCTCGCGAAAACTGAACGTTCATGCGTTTGCATGCATAAGAATCTAAAGCCGCAAAAAATCTAATGGCGCCACGTAAGGTTGGGATGGTTACAAGATTATCCTATTAGCACTCGTGCTCGTCAGCGTTGGTTTTGCATTTGCCGGTATCTGGCAAAACCTGGTTTGGACATTCAACAGGTGGGCAAAGCCACAGTTACGGAATTCGCGCTACTAAATTAAACTCGCTCGCTACTCTACGAAGTAAACTTGTTCTCAATTCATTCACAAGCTAAATTGAGACCAGTACCTTTGCAAAATCTGAATGGACTAACCAGTAAGACATGTCGAGGCCGACAAGATCCAGCCATATAAGCGAGGGAAGACGTCGTCTTAGAACACGATTCTCCCTGGTCTCGTGGAATGGCCGCCGGCTGGTTGCCACCGCAGCGGCATTGCATGTGGTGCTCGCAGTCGCTCTCTTCGTAGCCGGTCGAACGAAAATCGTCCCAACTGTGATTGATCAGGACGGAATCATGGGCTCGTTTGCTCCTGATAGCTACGGATATCAGCGCAACGCGATCCAACTGGCGGAACTTCTGAAGAGCGGAAAGGTTGCGGATTGGGCGACCGCCGGGCGGCCTATCCACGTCAAGATCATCGCCATTCCGTTTGCGATATTCGGGCCGCTGTTCGGATACGGCACGCTTAGCGCCGAACCTTATAACCTGCTCTGCTATGCCACAGTTATTACTTTGGTCTTAGTGATGGGACGCGAGGTTGGTAGCCGCCGTGTTGGGCTGCTGGCCGGTGCAGTTGTTGCAGTCTACCCCAGCTTTCTATTGCATACGATGCAACTCTTGAAAGATCCGCTTGTCGTCGCCGCCTCGTTAGCGTTTGTCCTGGGTGTGACGACCTGGTTAACGCGCACTTACAGCGCAAAATCCGCCGCCATCGCCGCCGTTCTCACGATGCTCATCACGCTGTTGCTGTTCTTTGCGCGTGCCAATCTGGTTATCTTTTTTTTCGCCACGGCGTTGTTAGGTCTGACGCTGCTCGTAATGCGTCAGTTACTAGAACGGCGGTACCTGCTTTGGAATATGATTTTACCCCTGCTCATCTTGTTAGCAATGGCTTTTCCGCTTTATTTTCTTCTTCCCTGGTCACAAACCGACGAAAGGATGAAACAATTCCCAGCTGATCAGATTGGCCCACCGAAGATTACTGCGAGCACTGCTTTACAAGTACAGAGCCTAATTGTGCGGACCACCTCAGCGCCCAAGTCACCGAGCACCTTTGCTGCACGCTTGCGCCGGCGGGCAGATACTTTAGCGAAGCGAGTCGGCAGCAGGAGATTGGGATTTGCCGCTGCCTATCCTGACGCCGGCTCGTTACTCGACAGCGACCGAGACTTCAAGAGTGTGAATGATCTGCTCACCTACATACCGCGCGCGATGGAGATTGGTTTATGGGCACCTTTCCCTAACTCGTGGATTTCGGCCGGGCGACGCGTGGGCAATGCTGGAAAACTATTAGCCAGTGGTGAAACTTTTTTCATTTATCTTTGTCAGGTGCTGGCAGTTTGGGCTGTCATGCGCGAGCCACGCCGGCTGGCGCTTTGGTTCCTGCTTGCTATTGCGACTTGGGGAGTTACGGCGTTGGCTTTTGTAGTTCCGGATGTCGGCGCGCTTTACAGACTTCGCTACGCTTTCTGGGTAATGGTAATGGTCATGGCGATGACAGTTGTGGATAAGCTCCTTGCTTCCGTCGTTGAGCGCAGGCGAATGCGGCAACAGTATTTGGGCCGCCGCTCCCTACAGATTTCATGATGAGATCTCAGTGAATCCCGAAGAGGAAATGAATACGTTGAGACTGTTGACGGTTGTCATCCTTCTGGCATTCGCACTCGGGATGAACGCCTGCTCCTCGATCAGGCATCATTCGTCGGAAGCGAAATACAGCGACCATCCGCTCTCTGAGCGGGGACCAAGCTCACAGAATCGTGCGGGGTGGAATGATGCGCGCGTTAATCTGGACTTCAGCCTGATCAACCTCACCGGTGCGCCGGTGACAGGCGTTTATCTCTCTCCCAGCGCGTCGAGTGGTTGGGAGGAGAACATCCTGGCGGGATCTGATCTGAAGAATGGCAATACACTCAACATCAGATTCAATCCGAATGAGACAGCAGTAACGTGGGACATGAGAATAGAAGGGGCCGATGGGCATTACGCGGAGTGGAAGAATTTGAATCTCGGAGACACCTCACAAATTACACTAAGGTTAGAGTTATCGCCCCGGCTGACCGCGGTCGCGGAGGTTGAATAACTTGTCCTGTCACTCTGCCTCTGCCGGCGCGACGATTAAACGGGGGTGTCGGATGCGTTATCCTCGTAATCTAACCTATGGCCAAGCCGCACGAGCGGCGCTTCGAAAAACTGCCATGAGAACGTAGCCAGGTGCGAGTTCAACGCCTTATATCATCGATAACGGAATGATGGCAGCGCTGGAGAAACGGAGCGGCTTCACAATGCCTCGGCGGAGCTGACCAGATCGACCAGGCGTCTGGCGAAACAGCGTTCCGGCTCGCGAGGGATGAGGGTGCGAATCCGTGCCGCGGCCGCAGAGCCGACTTCACGCCACCTGTGACGCTCTTTCCACGCGCGCTCCATGGCGTTGTCGAGCGCGTCTTCCGTCGGCGCGACGGCGACGTAGGCAGTCACCCCGTCATTGACGACCTCCGTGTTGCCGCCGACATCGGTGACGATCGGCACGCGGCCGGAGAGCATCGCTTCGACCAGCACGATCGGCAGCCCTTCGCAGCGCGAGGGAAGAATCAGTCCGTGGTGACCGCTCCAGATTGCGGGGACGTCGTGCACGAAGCCTGCGAAGGTCACGTTGGTGAGGCCTAGGTTGCGCGCCATCCGCTCGAGACTGGCGCGCTGCAGACCGTCACCGTAGAACGTGACCGAGAGCGGCCGATCGCGCCAGTGCCGGCGCGCCAGAACGCGCAGCAGAAGGTCCTGCCCCTTCTCCTTTGGGTGTAGACGTCCGATGCAGGCCAGTCGCCATTCATGCCGATCGTCCCGCCAGTCCGTGCGCGGTTCCCACGGAACGAGAAACGGGTTGCGCACCACCGCCGCGCGCGGAAGCGGAAATCCGAGCTGTTCCTCAGTCAGCCGGCGGCTGTGTTCGGAGACGAAAAAGCAGGCGCGCGCGGAGCTGTAGACTGCGGCGATAGTCTTCTGCTGCCAGTCGGCCGGCCAATAGAGCTCGCTCGCTTTGTGCGACACGATCGCGTACGGCAGGCGAAGGCGGCGGCAAACTTCAGCGAGAAAGTAGCCGTCATGGTTTCCGCCCTGTGAGAGCACAACGAGATCAGGCCGGCGCGAAAGAGTCAAACCGATCAGAAGCCCGAGGATCTCATGCGCGTGCGCTGCGCCGGAGGATGACGAGCGAAGGAGCGTGAACAGGCGCCTCGGCATGAGTGGAAAACGCGCCAGATCGCGAATGGGGCAGGAGAGCGCGCGCAAACGTTGGATCCGCGGCTCGGAGTCGTCGACGCCGCTTTTGAAAACCGTGACCCTGTGCCCATCCGACGCGAGCACGGCGGCGGTCGCACTCCAGAGTTCCTCACTGCCGCCCCAGGCCTGATTTCCGCTGACAAAGACAAATCTCATGGCGGCTGCATTATAACAACGTCCTGTGCTATTCTCGGTGCATCCGCCACGATCTCATTCGACTCATCCGCGCGGACGAGTGGTGGGAGTACAAGCTCGTCCCGATTCTTTCGACCTTCTATGCTACCGCGCTCGTCCTGCACGTCGCCGCGAGTTCGCTGTGGGTAAGCGCGTTGTCGCTTCTGCTCGCAATCGTGCTGGCCGCGATCTACGCCAGTGTGATCAATGACGTCACGGACCTCGCCGGCGACCTCGAGGCGGGGAAGCGGAATGGCGTGGCCGGCCGCTCCCGCTTGATGGTCGCGACGCTCGTCGCGCTTACCGTCGGCGCGGGTTTCCTCTTCGCCTGGCTCTGGCGCGATGACGCACTACTCCTCTCGTGCTACCTGGCCACGTGGCTGGCATTCTCGCTCTATTCGCTTCCGCCGTTTCGGTTCAAGGAGCGTGGAGCAGCGGGCGTCCTGTGCGACGCTGCCGGGGAACAACTATTTCCCGCGCTCGTTGCCGTGTTCCTGGCCTGCCGAGGCGCGCAACGCGCGGTGAGCGGAGCGTGGGTAGCGAGCGTGGCCGTCTGGGCGCTGGCGTATGGCTTGCGCGGCATCGTCTGGCATCAGTTGACCGATGTCGACAACGATCGCGCCGCGGGCTTTCGGACCTTTGCGCGCCGGCATCCGCGTGCCGCTCCGGTCATCGGCACGTACGTCGTTTTCCCTCTCGAGCTCGGCGCTCTCGCGGCCATGCTGTGGCAGATCGGCAGCGCATGGCCGCCGGCTTTTCTCGTGCTGTACGCGCTCTACGCCGTTCGCAGTGCGCGCCGCTGGCAAACGGCGCCGGTGATCGTGGTGCCGAAGCCGCGGTTCTTCATCGTCCTGCACCAGTTTTATTCCGATCTGTTTCCCGTTGCGCTGCTCATCACAGCGTCCGTTCGCGACCGGCGGGTCCTCATCGTTCTGGCCGCCCATCTCCTGCTGTTTCCGCGGCGCGTGATTCACGCGATCCGGCGGCTCAGGGCTTCGACCGCGAGGACCGTCGTCAACGCCTCGGAACCCCACCACGGCGGCGTCGGTTGAAACTCATTCGGTGAGATTCGCTTGAGGCCTGCGTGATAGAAACCGGCGCGGGGCCAGGCTCCCGACGGAAGTTGCGCGTTGATCAGAGGCTGGACGTCGGGCGCGCGATTCCACAGTAGCAGAGCCGACGCGGCGAGGGCGAGATCGAGCGCGTTGCGCGGTGTCGCGGTCTCGATGCGCCGCACGATCATCTCACCCGCCTCGGGTGCGATCTCGCGAAGCGCGTGCGAAAAAAAGTACCAGACGGTGAATCGACTCTCGTACCACTTGGTGGACATCATTTCGCCATTGGCGCGCAGGACCGCGAGCATGTGCGCAATGGCCGATCGAGTCTCTTCACAATCACCGAGGTAGATGACGACATTCGCGTTGATCACCGCATCGACGTCGCCCACCTCGGCGGTGGTGTGCCGGAAGAAGCGATAGATCTTGCGTGGATGGGGCCACCATCGCACGATCCAGGTTCGAAAGAGACCACTGCGGTTGCGATTGGCCAGCAGGAAGCGGCGGTTGTCGGGAACCTCTCGGCCGGCAGCCAACAGCGCGGCGGATGCGATCGACGTGTCGTCGACATCAAGTGGAATATGGTCATGCCCCGGGTGTTCGCTCGACGGGTAACGCCACAGACCGTCGGGTTCCATTTCGCGCAAGAGGAAATCGAGGGCACGCGATCGTACGCGCGCGGCGGATGATGTGATCGACAACGCTCGTGCCGCGAGAGCTGCTGGAAAGACAACCGGATCACGAACGCAGTCGCCGCTCATTTCGGGGGTGGGCGATGTCTCGATCGGGATCTCGCCACTGGGGAGCTGCGCCGATTCGAGAAAGGCAACACCCTTTTCGATCGCGCGACGGATGGACGACGGTTCACTCATCGGAAACGCGCCCGCAGCTCGAACAGAAAGCGCAGCAGCGGCCTCGGTACGGCGCAGGCGAACAGGGTCGCGTACCCGTACAGCCGGTTCGGCTCGGCGGCGATCGTGGCCGCAGCGTGGCGGACGGCGGTGAGATGTGATCCCGCGATCAGCGCGGTGCGTGCGCACTCGAAGTGGTACTGCGCGTCCGCGTCTGTGCCGGCGAGGATCGGCGTACCCCGCCGTGGTCGCAGCCCGTGTTTGGTCCGCGCGTCGTTGCAGATGGCGAGCGCCATTGCCTTCATCTTCTCACGCTCCCGTACGCCGATGGCCGCCTTGTGCCGCCGATGCTTAAGGAGGGCCTCGCCGAGGTTCGCGAGCTCGCCGCTCTCGCCGAGGCGAAACCACAGGTCAAGATCCTCGCTCGGATAGCACCGCGCGTCGTAACCGCCCACCGCTCGAAGAGCATCGCGGCGGGCGACGACGGTCGGATGCGCCATCGGCGAAACGCCGCGCAGGAGCACTGTGGAAATCTCGTCATGTGTCGTCACGAACGTCTTCAGCCCGACGTGCCGCCCCGTCTCGTTGACCACTTCGATCCACGCGCCGATGGCCACGCACTCCGGATGGGCGTCGAGATACGCCACCTGCTTCTGCAACCGCTCGGGAAGGCTGATGTCGTCGGCGTCCATGCGTGCGACGTACTCGCCGCGCGCCGCCGCGATGCCGGCGTTCAACGTCCCCGAAAACCCTTCGTGCAAGCGGCGTAGTACGCGGACGCGGGTGTCGCGGGATGCGAATTCTTCGGCGATCGCCGCCGTTCGGTCTGTCGATCCGTCATCAATGACGATCAATTCGAATGAGGAGAGCGTCTGCCGGAGGATACTCTCCATCGCCTGCTCGAGGAATGCCTCGCCATTCCAAACCGGGAGGAGCACGGAGACCCTGGGAGCCTGCGAGGTGCGCACGCTGACGCCTGAATGATGTCGTGCCGCGGCCGGGCCCCACCTCGGCCCGGCTACGATGGTCCCCCGATTCTTGCAGAGTGTGCTGCTGGTGGCCTTCGGCATCGGGCTTTTCATCCTGTGGCGCACGCCTCCACCTTGTCGGAACGCTGGCTCACAAGGATCATGGCTCCGAATTCCTCGCGCGCGCGGTCCTCCGTCAGGCGCTCTTCTGGATCTCGCGGGCGCGCCTGCAAATCCTCCGATCGTTGCAGATAGACGATGGCTACCGGATTTTCATCCAAGATAAGACGTTTCATTTCCCGCAGGCCGTTGCGGCAACTCAGAACGGCTGCGCTTATCCTACAAAACACGTGTGAAAGACTGGCGGGGTTTTTTCCCGGTGAATGTCACGCTGTCGCCGGTGCCAGCGAGGCTGAGTTCTTCGATTGACCATTCAGCGGTCTGAATTCGGTTAGGCACTGTTTCGTAGGCAAGGTCCGTTGTAGGAGTTTCTGTCTCCGAAAGTTTTCAGCTAAATCAACTATAAGCATGTAAAGCGCGGGACCGAAATACCGCACATTGCGAATGGGACTTGAGTTAGTTCCGGTGAGCAGGCCTGGAAATCCGGCTCTCTGAGATTTCGTTCTCTCCAGCTTCAGGTCTGGAACCTGACATTCGCCAGAGCACAAAATGAATAACATTAGTGGGACATCTGTGGGACAAATCGCGTTTTTACCGATTCTAAAAACTTCGATTTTACGATTTTGCTAAAGCAATTTTGGAGCGGGCGACGGGAATCGAACCCGTATTACCAGCTTGGGAATGTAGCCGAGACACCCTTTATTTTCAACACTTGCAAAAATGCCTAAGAAAAATGCCAGCGCACAGTGTGCATGATGTGCCCTAGCGCGCCCTTTTTGCATGTGGCTGTGGGACATTTGTGGGACAGATTCTTTGAATGAGTAGTGATCGTTTCTACGGAATTATCCTTCACGAAAAAATGGTGAGCGAAGAAATTTGAACTCATTGTTCCGTTAACAATCACAGCCTTGCGTCAGGGACGTGATGTAATCCTGGAAGAGGCCGAGCGTATCCTAAAATCGAAGTGAGTCTTTGTGTCGCACCGGTCACTCAACGGTTAGCGCGCGATGAAATTAAACCGTGGTCACTATCGGCAATCCTCGCGAATAAATTCTGCTAAGGCGACGCGCCAATCACGCAATGGAGTTAGCCCGATCTCATCTGAAACCATGCAACGCATGGGCGTATCGCGTGGGCGTTCGGCAAGCAATCGAAGCTGATCTAACTTCACGGGCTCGATCAGGCGCGCTGTGTCCGAAATTTCTAAAAGACTGGCTACTTCCAGCGCGAAGTCGTAATACGAGCAAACGCCGCTGTTGACGACATGATATGTCGAGTAACGGCGCAGAGCAAGAATCTCGATAACCCTGGCTACCAAGTCGCGCACATAGGTAGCGCTCGCCCAAACATCCGTGATGGCGCGAATTTTCTTTCCTGCTTTCAAAGAACGATGCGCGGTGCTGAAAAAATTCTCTTTACCCGCGCCGAAAACCCATGAAGTCCTGATAATAAAACATCGCCGCGAAATGGCGGTTACCGCGCGTTCCCCTCCAAGCTTCGTTTCTCCATAGACACTGATTGGGTTCGGACGATCGTCGGATGTATAAGGTGAGCCGCTTTCCCGCTTGCCGTCAAAAACATAGTTTGAACTCAACTGCACAAAATCAGCGTCAATGTCCGCTGCTGCTTTGGCAAGATATTCTGGGCCGGAAACATTCACGGACCAGGCTAGCGACGGCTCAAGCTCACAACGATCGACGCCGAGTACTGCGCAGTTGATAATTAACTGAGGGCGCGAATCGAAAACCGCCCGTCTGACTGCTTGAGCGTCAGTGATATCGAGATCATTATGTGTGAGCGCCAATAATTGATGTTCTTTAGACAGTTGTTGCGTGAATTCCTTTCCGACAAGTCCGGCAGCACCAACAATCGTTATCTTCATTTCATCGATCTTACGACGCGGCATTTTCTTTGAAAAGTCTCCATAATGCTTTCTAATAATCATTTGATGTCCGATCGCTAAGGTACTTGATGTGAACACCTGATCTGCTAGGAGTGGACAAACTTGGCGGCAGTATTCAGCCTGCGGGTGGATTGTAGTTAACGATCGCGGACGGTTATGAACCAGCATCTTCCTCGAGCACCGCGCTTGCTAACCATCGTTGCGCTGCTACTCGCGATCGCAGGGCCGCCGTTGCTGGCAGTCATTGCCAAACGCATATTAGGCGCGTCGCCAAGTATCAGCGTCCAAATAATTCTCCAACTGGTTCTATGTGCATTCGCGGGCATCATTCTCTTCATTGTGATTCGTGGGGAGCGACTCCCTTTTTCTTCCATTGGCCTACGACCTATGACTTGGTCCACTGTCGTTTCAGGATTTCTACTTGCGCTGGTCACGCTCTACGCACTCCCGTTGCTCACCACACGTCTGGTGCGGGTGTTGGGTCTCGGCGGATTTGAGCCGGGACTAAACAGGCTGGCAGCCCTTCCCGTTTGGTTTCGGATCTTTGTCGCGATTACTAGCGGCAGCGTTGAGGAGATCTTGTACCGAGGCTATGCGGTTGAGCGATTAGTCTCGGTGATGGACAACTATTGGTTGGCGGGTCTCGTTGCAGTGATCGCATTTGGCCTAGCACACATTCCCTTTTGGGGCATCGGTCCCGCTTTGGGCGCAGACCTTCCGTTCGGATTGGTGATGACGCTCTTCTATCTGTGGAGGCGCGACTTAATCGCGAATTGCATAGCTCACAGCGGCGCGTTGGTTGTCAGCTTACTTTCGCTTCCACGGATTTGATCCGCCCACCTCCGCCAGTCATGCGCAAAATCGCCGCAGAAATTCAGCGCGATTGACGAATCGGTGACCCGGCAATTCCAGTCGCTGTTCAAGCGTCGCGCGTTACTCAACGATTCATTACCCCGGAGAGTCGTGCTTCTCCAAATTTGTTCGTGAGACTGCTGGCTTCAGATCGGATCGATCGTTCAGAGCCCTACCGAACTGAGATATTGCTTCATCTTGCCAAGTCACTGAGAGAATCGGAGGGCGCCTTTACTCTGTTGTTCAGAATTAGGTGCATTAAGGAGATCCTCGATGCCCTTACAGCGAAAGATTTTAGCTTAGAAGTCAGGCGAGAAGACCTCGAAAGTCTCACTTCTGGAGTCTGATACTCATGCAGAGAGAACTTGCCGAACGCTTTTTGATGAATGCACGTCATGCTTGTGAGGGGAAATATGATAACGTGTGCGCACCTCTTGAACGGAAAACACTTCGCTTACTGATTCACCACAACCTGATAAGCTTCCACCAAAGCGGTCCAACACCCAACCAGATGACGAGGTTCAGGATTGATATCAGGAAGCCGACTTTCCACCACGTTCGCTGTGACACGTAACCCGCGCCGAAGTAGATCGGAGCTGAACCCGTGCCATAGTGCGTGATGCCGGCGTCAAGATTCGAGAAGAAGGCCAGCGAGAGTGCCGCGAGCATCCCCGGAACTCCGCCCGCCAAAGCAGCGGCTAAAAAGCCGGCATACAACGCCGTGACGTGCGCGGTCATGCTGGCAAAGCAATAGTGGGCGTAAAGATAAGCAACGACTAAGGCCAGCAGCGCTAGCTTCCACGGCCAGCCGCTAATATGTCCCAACACATCGCCCGACAGAATCTTGATGACTCCGTTTTCGCTGAGCGCGTCCGCCATCATCAAGAGCGCCGCAAACCAGATGAGCGCATCCCATGCTTTCGTTTCGGCGAGCAAATCGTTCCAACTCAACACGCGGAACAAAAGCATCGCTGACAAACCGGCAAGCGCCACGAAGGCATTCGGGATACTGTGCCACGGAGAAGTAACCCAGCCGATCATTACCGCCACCAGAGTGACCAGCAGGATAATTTCTTCGCGGCTCATGCGGCCGAGATGGCGGAGATTTTCGCGGGCCAGCTCCCGCGCCGGTTCGGTGTCTTTCAACTCCGGCGGATTCAATCGATAAATCAGGTAAGGCACGAGGATCAGTGACAGCAGTCCCGGCACCGAAGCAGCAACGGCCCAACGTAGCCAGGTAAGATCGACGTGAGCCGTGTCGCGCGCGATGTCGGCGATCAACGGATTGGCGACCATGCCCGTGAGAAACATTGCCGACGCCGTGTAGGTGGCATGAAAGCCGACGAGCGTCAGAAAGGAACCTATGCGTTTGGCGGTTGGGCCAGGCTCGGAGTCGAGCGCTTCACACAGACTGCGCGTAATCGGATACACGACGCCACCGCCGCGCGCAGTATCGGATGGAACGAAGGGTCCCAACACCACGTCGGCGGCAGCCAGCGAATATCCAAGTGTCAGCGCGCTATGACCAAAGCGGCGAATGAACAAGTAGGCGATGCGACGGCCAAAGCCGGTAGTGGTGACCGCGCGCGCGAACAAGAATGCTGTAAAGACGAGCCAGACAGTTTGATTACTAAACCCGGAGAGTACTTTCGCCGGTGGCAACGTGCGCGTTAGCACCAGCAGTGTCATTGCGATCACCACGCTAACGCCCATCGGCAACGGCCGAACAACTAGTGAAATGATGGTGGCGGCAAAAATCGCGAGCAGGTGGCGCTGACCAACACCGAGACCCGGAAGCGGCAGAAAGTAAAGCAACGCACCCGGCACGAGGACTGCGGCCCACTGCAGCATAGTCGGTGTCGGACGCGGATTCGTTAGTACCAAGATATTTTCAGCTTTACTGACCAAGTATTTGTTCCTTCTCTGTTTGTAAGTGCAATAGCCTTTAAGGATTCGTTACGGCACTGAAGGAAAAGGCGGCGACTACACGCGTTGATGGCCTGCTTTAGCAAGACTTCATCGTCTGCCTTTGCTCGTGCAGATCGCCGCCATTTCCCTGGTGAGACACCGAGACTAGTCCTGCACTTCGTAAGTCCAAATCTGCGCCGGCTCGTTGCCGCGCGCGGGCACGCCCACATAAAGCCGGTCGCGCTGCACGAATAGATATCCAGTCCTTGCGCCTATCTGACTGGGAACATTCGCCAACAGTTCAAACTGGTCCGGGGTCTTCTGCTGAAACACACTGATGAATCCTTCCGCGCCGAGTACATAGACGCGCTTTCGATGAGCGTCGAAGTAAACATCGTCGCAAGATCCGGTCGATGGCAGCCGCGCGACCTCTTTACCGGAATCAGCATCAAAGGCGAGAAACATCGGGATCTTCCGCGTACAAACAAAGACGCGGCGATCGGGTTCATTGATGGCCATCGCATAGTTTCCCCGCACGCCTTTGAGCGTCCACTTGTTGATGGCTCCGGTCTTACGGTCAACGGACTCAACTACTCCGCCGCCCGTCGGGATGTTGACGAAGATTTTGGAGCCTTGTTCTTCGATCTGGAATGATTCCGGATGAGCGTCAATCATCACATCCTTGCCAATGCGCTCTCCGGTTGAGGCATTGAAAGTAGCGAATCCTGCAACTTTCCCCTCGCCGTAGCCTACAATTACTGTTTTTGTTGGCGCGTGGTAACGAAGGTTGTCGGGATCCGCGCCCACATCGATTGTCTTCTCGAGTTTGTAATCTGCGCCGTTATAGATTTGCACCTTTCCGTTTCCGGCGTTGGTGACCCATAACTTGTCCAGCTCGTCGATAAACAAGACGGCCTGCGGTTCGTCGAGACCTTCAGTGATCGAATGAATAATCGTGGCGGCAAAGGCATCAAAGACTTCGACTGAGTGATTGCCCAGCGCGGAAAAGATCACCCTGCGTCGCTTTGCATCAGCGGTAAAGTGATCGAGGCGTCCGGCGATTGGCGGTAAAGGGGCTTGCTCGTAAAGCTGTAGGGGAAGCTTTGCGTGGACCAGAGGGTCTTGTGGTTGCTGAGATTCCGATTGCGCGGAGCCGTTGACAATGGGCAGTGACGAAAGCGCCAGCGCTAACACGATGCAACCTAAAATTACTCTCATACTTTCCGGTATTCCTTTCGTAGAGTTGATCTAGTGCGGTTCGTACACTCTAATTTCCGCTGACTCGCTGTCCATGCGCGGAAGAGCAACGTAATAGCGATTCAGTTCCGGAACGAACAGAGAAGTTCGCGCGATCGGCCGCGTGGGAATCCTCGCAAGCGGGGCGTAGTGATCGCGGTCCTGCTGCTGAAAGACATCCACGAACCCTTCGCCGCCGGAAACATAAAGACGTTTTCGCTTGCCGTCGAAAAACATTCCATCCATCAGTCCAACGGTCGGAAAGTCCGCCACTCGCTGAAAGGAATTGATGTCATAGACGATGACTCGGGCGGGATTGCGCGCTCCCACAAACAACCGGCCGTGCGCCGCATCGAGAGCTAATGACACCGTTCGCTGAGCTTCTGTTGCCCGCCAGGTCTTGATGATCTTGTTGCTCTTGGCATCGATTACCGCGACTTCGTTATTCTGGGGAATCGTGATGTAGATGAGCCGGCCGGAATCATCTACCAGAATGGCGCCGGGGTGGGCGCTGGTCTGAATGTCTCCAAGGTGCTTATTCTTGCGCGCGTCGATGATGGCAACGTCGCCAAATTCCTTCTTCGCGTCTTCGCCACCATATCCAGTATAGAGAAGCTTGCTCCGAGGATTGTAGCCAAGGAGGTCTGGACCAAGGTCCAACTTGATACTTTCGAGCAACTCGAGAGTTTCACCGTTATAGACGCGGCAGACGCCGTCGTTGCCGCTTGCGACAAACAGCTTATTCAGTGGAGAGACATACCACACACCCTGAGGCTTTTGCGGTCCAGCGATGCTCTTGATCACCTTGCCTGCGCGGAGATCAATCACCTCTACGGTGTTGTTCGCGAGCGCCGCCACGAAGAGCCGCCTGCCTTTGACATCCGCGTAAAGATGGTCCATCCGCCCATCGACCGACAGCGGAATCGTCTGCACGAGTCGCAACGGCGCTGGACCGCCTTGTCCGAGCAGCGGCAAGCACAGGGTCAGTACCGTTGCCGCGACGAGGACGATTCTTTTTGCACGAGAAAAGATTCTCTCCATAATTGAGTCTCCGACATTTTCGCAGACCTGTACCCCAGTCTTAATGCGTGAGAACGATGCGACTATTGGCCTACCAGTTCAGCCTTATCCCAAGCTGAATCTGGCGTGAGCTAGTCTGCGTGGATGTTATGCGGCCTGCTGCTCCAATTGCCGCGCCCGACTCGCCGAAGACCGCGTTGTTGCTCAAAGGCGGAGCGAAGTTTGGGTGGTTCAGGATGTTGAAGAACTCGGCGCGAAGCTGTACGCGGAAACCTTCCGAGATACTTGAAATGGGAATGTTCTTGTAGAAAGCCATATCCCAATTGAAGAGGTGTGGCCCCGTCGCAATGTTTCGGCCGGCGTTGCCCAATCGCGTGATGGGATTCGGCAAAGTAAAGCACGCAGTATTGATGTAATGCAGAGGATCGGCGGGGTTGTCTATCTTGCATCCCGGCACGTAGTCCGGCCAGCCATTAGCGTCAGTGCCCCTAAGGCCCAGGGGGTCACCGCTGATGATCACGGAAAAGGGTACGCCCGAACTAGCGCTGACTATGCTGCCAAGCTGCCAATTGCCTAGCAGCTTGGACGCGACACCTTCTTTCGGACCCGGTATGTTCCAGAGCATGTTGCCGACAAACACGTGGCGCAGGTCATAGGCGCACCGCCCTGTACGGTGCGCCTTTTCGATAAATAGCGGTGACGTGATGCCGTTAAGGAATTGGTCGCCACGTGAAGCCTCCGAGCCATCGTCAGTACATTTGCTCCAGGTGTATGAACCTTGTGCCTGGAAGCCGTGGCTCAAGGGCTTGAGTAGCTGGAGTTGGAGTCCGTTATAGCGACTATTGCCATCCCAGAACGTACCCCGAACCTGAGAAGCATTGGGATTGAGTCGAACGCCGCTACCAGCGGGCGTCGGCCAAATCAGGCCGGCCGCAGTCTGTGCAACAGGCAGAACGATATTAATCTCATCGGTCCCAAAAGCCATGTGAACACCGCGCGACCCAACGTAAGCCGCCGTTAACGTCCAGTCGCGAACCACCTGATGCTGCAGCGTGACGTTCCAATTCATTATGTAGTTGCGGGCGGGGTTTAGTTCGGTGAACGGTACGTCCAGAGGTGCAGTATTAAAGTTTATACTGGGAAACAGTGCGCCGGGAAACACGCCTTGCGCAAGGTTTGTTTGGCCAGCGGGCGGCGACAAAGTTGTGCCGGTATTGAAAGGTGTGCCCTGCGCTTCCTTGGGCGTGAAGATCCAGGGTAGAGGCAAAGCGTCGTAGATGCCGAAGCCGCCACGAATGGCAGTCTTGCCGTTTCCGAAAACATCATAGGCAAAGCCCACTCGAGGCTCGAAATTGCGCAGCGTCGGATTGCGGTTAAAGAGTTTCTTAACGCCGACGAGCGGTCCTCCGGGCACCAGCAAAGCCAGGAACTGATCGTGCGCCTCTGTCGGTATGGTGCTCATTTCATAGCGCAGTCCCAAATTTAGATTTAGCTTCGAACTATAGCGCCAGCTGTCATTGAGGTAACCGGCCCAAACTTTTGTGCGTACACCGACTTCTCGCGTACGAGACGGGTCGAGCGAGAAGAAGTCGCGGGGAATGTCCTGCAAGAAGTTTGCCAAGGACCGAAACCTGACTCGTCCATTTGGTCTCCGCAAGCTGTTTTCGTTGTACTCGATCTTTTCGAAGGCGAAACCAAATCGTAGTGAGTGGTTTCCTCTCGTGACGAAAGCATCGTCATAGATCTGATACGAGTTCTGCACGTGCCGAAAATACGAGTTGCCTCCGACACCGACGGCGTCTTGCACTCCTGGGATCGTGATAATTGCCGATGCTCGACCAGGCGCGCTGCCGAGAGCCAGGTCCGCAGCCGCAGGATTGATGGCGGGCCCCTGCACATTGACGGCGCCTTTGGTTCGGTTGTAGCCAAGCCTGATTGAGTTGACGAAGCTTTGATTGAAGGTGTGTGTCTCTTCAATTGCGAACATTTGCCGTCGCGTGCGATTCGGGAACACAACGTTATTCAAAGCGTCCGGAATGCTCAAGCTCCCATTGTCGAACATGTAGGTCCCAAACAGGCTGTCCTTGCTCGAAATGCTATGGTCGATGCGGGTGGTAAAAAAGTCTTCATTAAATCTTTGACTCAAGGAACTCGTAAAAATCCCCGTATCACCGTTTCCTACCAATCCTCCATTCGGCACTGGATACAACTTGAGGAACGGAACGATGTTCGGATGTACGGTTACGGCGCCGCCCGCAAGTTGTCCAAGTCTCGCCGCCGGAGATGGGACGGTAACTATACTTGGAACGCCCTGTAATCTCCTGATGCGTTCGTAATCGGCGAAGAAGAATGTCTTGTTCTTGATTATCGGCCCACCCAACGAGCCGCCGAACTGATTGCGCCGCAGCGGCGGCTTCTCCGCACCGTCAAAGAAGTTCCGCGCATCAAGGGCGTCGTTGCGGAAGAATTCGTAGGCGGACCCATGAATCGAGTTTGATCCGGAACGGGTAATGGCGTTGATAACTCCGCCCGATGTGCGACCGTATTCCGCGGTGTAGTTGCTCGCCAGTACCGAAAATTCTTTGACCGCATCGGCGCCAAGATTTACGCCACCCGCGCTTCCGGGCGCGCCGTTCGTATAATCGTTAATGCTAACGCCGTCGATCCGGTAGTTGTTCTCCTGAGGACGGTGACCGGTTATCGTCAGCTCGTCACCATAGCCGCGATTGCCGCGAGAGGCTGTGCCGCCGCTCGCATATTGCGTTCTGATGCTTGAAATCCCGGGCTGCAACGTTGCGAGGCTTGTCCAGTCGCGACCATTGAGCGGCAGTTCGACTATAGTTCGTTCAGCTACTACCGCGCTGATTGTCGGCGTGACCGTGTCGACTGTTGTGACGGCCATCACTTGCACTTGTTGACTTACTTCCCCGACTTCGAGCTTCAAGTCGAGAGCTTGTTGCGCACCGACAGTCAATATAACGTCTTTCTGCAAGGTCGTTTTGAAACCAGAGGCCGACGCCGTGACTTCGTACTTACCCGGTATCAAGTTCGGCATCGTATAAAACCCGGCCTCGTCTGTGTTGACCGTTTTGCCGACGCCGGTCGCGACGTTTTTGATCGTCACCTGGACGTTTGGAACAGCGGCACGATTTGGGTCGCTTACTGTGCCGGATAACGTCGCGCCCGCGACCTGGGCGTTAACCGACAGAGGAACCAACAGAATCGCGAGCAATGCCGCGAAGGATGCCGTGGACAGTTTGAGCCAAAACATAGAGCACCTACCTTTCTCCGTTCTGAGTACTGGCACTGAAGCGAGATGCAACCAAAGCGAGAGTCCGGTAACCACGGTTCGAATTCAAGCTATAACCTGAAGAAACCGATCTCGCCAATTTGTCCGAACCCTCGATTTGGTTGCATCGCCCATAGGAACGCTCGACACCATGACTTGCGCGGGGCGAAAGCGACGGATTATGATTCGCCCGTTCGCGGCTTGATTACGGGTAGGGGATACTGTAACTCGCTGTCAATAATCTTTAAGGCAGTCTTGGATCTTCTTTAATAACTCTTAAAAAATTCTTGCACGAAGGTTTGTTGCTTGGAGGCACACGAAACTTATCAATTCGGCCCCTTTCGCTTCGACCCAGCGGAACATACTCTGCTTCGCGAGGGCAGCGCTGTCGCGCTAACACCGAAGGCGCTTGAGATGCTGAAGCTACTGGTTCAGAACAGCGGCCATCTCGTGAGAAAAGAGGAGATCATTGCGCATGTGTGGCCGGACACGATCGTTGAGGAAAGCAATCTAAATGTAATCATCCACGCGCTGCGTAAGGCGCTCGGCGATGATCCCGGCGCGAGCAAATACATCGAGACCGTAGCCAAGCGAGGGTTTCGTTTTGTTGGCGAGGTAACCAAAGCAAACGGATTGATACCACCGCCGATGGCGCCTGCGAGCGCCGCGACACTTCCGTACGGCCAAACACAAGTCACAACCCCTCAGGAAACCGCTTACGAACCTGGTAGGCGGCGCGCATCGTACAGTCGTGATCGGTGGATAGCTGCCGCTCTCGTGGTCGGATTGGGTTTAACCCTCGTTATATGGCGCGCCAATCGGCCGCCTACGGTCAGTAGCCTTGCAACATCCATCGCGCCGAAGTCAATTGCTGTGCTTCCATTCAGAATCCTAAGCGCCGAAAAAGGGGATGACTACTTGAGCCTGGGTTTAGCGGACGCGCTAATCACCAGTCTCAGTCAAACCCGGCAAGTCGTCGTGCGTCAGACTGGCGCCGTCGCAAAGTATCAGAGTGCCGCGATCGATCCGCTCGCGGCCGGGCGCGAGCAGGGCGTTGACGTCGTGCTTGAAGGACAGGTGCAGCGGATTGGCGACCGCGTGCGCGTGACGGCGCGACTAGTGCAGACCAGCGACGGGACCGCCTTGTGGGCCGATCGCTTCGATGAGAAATTCACCAACATCTTCGCGGTTGAAGACCTAATTGCCGAGAAAGTTGCGCGTACGACCATCCGCACGATGACCGGAAGGAACGACGACGCGCGACTAACAAAAAGTTACACGACGAACAGTGACGCATATGAGGCTTACCTCAAGGGACGATACTTCTGGAACAAGCGGACGGTTGAGAGCCTTAATAGAGCGCTCGAATATTTTCAACGTGCGGTCAGTCAGGATCCAAACTACTCGCTTGCTTATGTCGGGTTGGCTGATACCTACACCCTGCTAAGCTTCTTCACCCTCGCGTCGCCCAATGACGCCTTCCCGAAAGCGAAAGCAGCGGCAGAGAAGGCACTCGCGATCGACGACACGCTGGCCGAGGCTTACGCCGCGCTCGGTCAGGTGAAATCATTTTACGAATGGGATTGGGCGGGGGCCGAGGAGCAGTTTCAGAAAGGGATCGCGCTGAACCCGAATCAACCTTTGCTGCATCATTGGCGCAGCCTGAATTTGCTGGCGATGGGCCGGCTGGACGATGCACGCGCTGAGATGCAGCGCGCGCTGCAGCTTGATCCGCTGCAACTGATCACAAACGTTAACCTCGGGCGAATCGATTATTACCAAGGTCGATACGACGAAGCGATCAAGCAGTACCAGCGTGCGCTGGATTTGGATAAAGACTTTATGCGCACGCACCTCCGCCTGGGACTGGCTTACGTGCAAGAGCGTCGCTATCAAGAGGCTCTCGTCGAGTACAACAAGGCGCTCAAGATTGCCGGTGACACGCCGCAGATAAATGCGCACATCGCGCACGTGCTGGCGGTGTCAGGCAAGAAGACTGAAGCGTTGACCGCGCTGGCGAAGTTACAGGAACTGGCTCAACGCCAATACGTGCCGCCGTACGACATCGCTTTGATTTACCTGGGCCTGGGCGACAAAGAGAAAGCATTTGAGTGGTTAGAAAAGGCCTACAGCGACCACTCGACTGAGATGATCTATTTCAAAGTTGACCCGATGTTTGCTCCCTTAGGCTCAGATCCGCGCTATGAGAGTCTCCTGCGCCGCATGCACCTCAGCTAAAGCTACAGCATTTCTCTGAACGCTTTCGGGGTGGTCCACTCCAGCCTGCGAAAGTCCGATCGTGAAGTGATTGTGGCTCGTGAGCCTGTAGAATTTCTCTAACGTTTGAAAATTGACTTTACGAATTACAGAGGAAAATTGGAGCGGGCGACGGGACTCGAACCCGCAACATCCAGCTTGGGAATCTAAATTAACGCTCCTTTATTTTCAATACTTACAAAATTGCTCAGAAAAAATGTACGTGCATGCGCTGCATACCGTGCATGCATTGCCTGATTTGCGTATCACTGGGGACGTTTGGGGGACGGTTTCTATCATGCGTTGCTCTTCGCGACCGCGGAATATTCAGCGCACGCCCAGCAGGATGTCTAGGGTCAACTGGTCAAGCCGCTCGTATGGAAGTCCCTTCGCAGCGAGTGATGCACGGTCGAAATTCTGGGCGAGCAGCGATGCTCCTTGTGAAAAAGATCCACCGCAATGACTTCGCCAACCACGAGAGCCGTGGCCGTGGGAAGACCGATCTGTCGTTTGAGTTCGTTAGCGGGCGGCACTTGGCTCGCGCTTCGGTAGTCCTGGTTATTTGATTTCAATCTGCCGGGCTTGTCCGTCATCGGTGGCGTTAACAACTCGGCCAGGCGGGACAGATTTGATAAGAAAGCTAAACTGTCGCGTGCCCGGATTGTATTGACCTAACGGTGCGCCAACGCTGACAACATAACCGTTGGCTGCGCGCCTCACGTGCACCGTAGTCCGCCGAAACACTCCCCGCGTGTATGCAGGGCTCAGGCCGTCGTCTTCGTAAAGCGTGGTCGAAGCCAAACCCTTGTCGTCCGGATAGATCCCAAAGGTGATCGGATCGAAAGGTTTCTCGCCGAGGTAATGCATGGCGGGCCCGGTGGGAATAATCGCGCCGCCGCGCACAAACATCGGCACGGTCGCCAGCGGCGCATCGACGCGGATCATCGTTCCGCCAGCATATTTCTTATTAGTCCAGTAGTCGTACCAGAGGCCTCTCGGTAGATAGACCAAACGCTGCGTGACGTCGGGTTTGACGATTGGGGCAACCAACAAGTCGGCGCCGATCATGAACTCGTCGTCCAGGTTGTAGGTATTCGGATCGTCCTGATAGTTGAGCATCAACGGCCGAAAGAGCGGAGTGCCGTTGCGGTGCGCTTCTTCCAGCGTTGTGTAGAGAAATGGCAGCAACTCGTATCGCAACTTCAGATACTTGCGAATGATGTCTTCGTAGTATTTCCCAAAGCGCCAGGGCTCCTGATCGTAACCGTCGATGGCGTGATGATTGCGAAAGAAAGGAGCAAGGAAAGCGATCTGGTAAGAACGCACGAGGAATTCGCCATTGCCGCGGCCGATGAAACCACCAACGTCACTGCCGACAAACGGCTCGCCCGAAAGGCCGAGCGTCGTGAACATCGGAACGTTCAGTGCCAGCGATTCCCAGGTGCTGTTCGTATCGCCAGTCCACATTGTCGAATAGCGCTGAATGCCGGCGTAGCCAGCGCGGGTGATTACGAAGGGCCGTCGATCCGGCTGCAGTCGAGCAAGCCCCTCGTAGGTCGCACGCGCCTCCAACAGCGCAAAGACGTTGCGATTCTTTGCGTGGGTTGACTTGTCGCCTTCATCATAACTGACGACATCGACCTGATTCTTGCCAGCCTGATCAATAAAGTCCGATGGCTCATTCATGTCGTTCCAGATGCCCGCAACGCCGTTGTCCGTGTAGGCGCGATGCAGATCGCCCCACCATCGCCGCGCCTCCGGCAAAGTGAAATCGACGAAGACGCTGTCACCAGGCCAGACCTTGGGAATGAACAGTTGACCGCTCTTGCGAGTTTGAAAATAGTTCCGGGCCACTCCCTGATCGAAGACGTAGTAGCGCTGATCCGGCGTTTCAAGCTCCGGCTTCGACGAATTGATCGGCGCCGCGCCGGCCGCGGGAGGTTGATACTTCACGCCGGGATCGACAATCACTACTGCCTTGACGCCCTGTTTCGCGAGCTTTTCAGTCAGTCCTTTTGGATCCGGAAACCGGTTCGTGTCGAAAGTGAAGACGCGGTAGCCGTTCATGTAATGGATATCGAGATAGATCACGTCCAGCGGAAGATCGCGCTCACGATACTGCCGCACGACCTCCTCTACTACGGACTGCGGATAGTAACTGTAGCGACACTGCTGAACACCCAGAGCCCACAGCGGCGTGAGCGGCATGTGGCCGGTCAGGTCGGCATACCGAGCGAGAATCTTTTTGATCGAAGGGCCGTAGAAAAAGTAGTAGTTCAGCTCGCCGCCCTCGGCGCCAAACCATATGCGCTCCTGCGATAGCCGCCCGAAATCGAAATAGCTGCGATAACTGTTATCGAAAAAGATTCCGTAAGCGGCGCCGTTCTGCAAGCCAAGGTAGAACGGAATCGTTTGATAAATCGGATCCTTTCCTTCTGCATAGCCAGGAGTGTCAGAGTTCCAGTTAACAAAGAACCCGCGCCGCTTGTCGAGCCGCGCGGCCTTTTCGCCAAGGCCGTAAAAATGCTCATCGAACCCGAGCTTTTTCGCCGCAGCCACGAACATCCCCGCGGCAGGATCAAAAAGGATTCCTGTCAGAGTTCCTTTGCCATCGTAGGCCATCGGCTGTTCGTCGGCATTGATGGTTTCGTTTGTCCGCGCGTCGCGGAAATCAATCAGTAAAGGTGACCGATGCACGACGACTTCGACTTCATCGGTCGAAACGATTATGGTTTCGGCGGTTTCCTTGACACTCCATCGCGGTGCCGTCCAGTCTTCTTTCGCGATGGCCCATGAATGGTCTCTGGCCGGAATTGCTTTCGTGAATGAAGCGCGAACGCGAATCAGGTCTGGAGCAAGGATCGTTAGCCGAACCTGCGAGTTGTCCTGACAATTGAGCGTGACGCTCTTGTCGTTCTTCGTGAAACTTGTAACCGAGCCGATTTTCTCAAGCCCGGAAATTTCCTGCGCGAACACCGGCGTCCCCAATGCGATTAGAAAAAGGACTGCCGACAGGCGTTTGTTCATTTCGTAACCTCTAAATCGAATGTACAAGCGAAAGTTCCGTAAACTAAGCGGCTCGATCGTCCGCGGTAAATGCCAATCGTGCCGCGCCCAATAATCCGGCGTCGTCGGCGCATTCGGCACGCACAATTTTCACTTTGGCGGCGGGCAACGGAAAGGCGCGCTCGGCCACTTGCTGCAGCATGTGCTTTTCGAACAACTCCCAGGCGTTGACCACACCGCCGCCGATCACGATCACTTCCGGGTTCAGCACATTTATGAGATTGGCCAATCCGATTCCGAGATAGACCCCCATGCGCCGAAAGACTTCGAGCGCCAGGTCGTCTCCCTTAACGCCGGCAAGATAAACCTGCTCCGCAGTGAGTTCGTCGCATTCATATAGCGTCGAACCGGCGAAGCGCGGTCGAGCTTCACGCGCCATGCGCACGATTGCAGTTGCCGACGCATAGACCTCGAGGCAGCCACGACTGCCACATGTGCACGCCACGCCCCCAAACGGATCCACGCCCATGTGACCAATCTCTGCCGCCGATTCGTTCGCGCCGCGCCACAATCTTCCATCCAGAATGATTCCGCCGCCAACGCCGGTCCCCAGCGTCACGCAAACGATTGCCGAGTGCCCACGTCCTGAGCCCTGCCACATCTCTCCAACCGCTGCGGCATTGGCGTCGTTTTCAATTGTCACGGGCAAGTTGAACTCTTTCTCAACTGCCGCCGCCAAGCGAAAACCGTCCAGACAGGGAAGATTGGGGGCCTTCACAACAACGCCCGCCTTAGCGTCCACGGTGCCAGGTACGGCGACGGATATTGCCCGGATTCGCTCGCCTGCGTCTGTTTCCTTTTGCTCGCACTCGCGCGTTGCATTCATCAGCGCGGCAACAATCTCGCCAGGGCTTTCGGCGCGCGGAGTGTCCTGTTTGTGACGAAAATGTATGTGGCCATTCGCGCTGACGGTCGCCGCCCGCAGGTGCGTGCCACCAAGATCAGCGGCAAACACGCAGCCCGCCTGCGCACGTTCATTCGTAGCGCTGTTGCCTGAGTCAGTCATTTTTTCAAAGAAACTCGCGCGGCGCGACTTCTCATTTCAATGTCCGCCGAAAAATTCGATATCCCCACGCGTCAAGCGAGATCGCAGGCAAGCCTGCTGCTCGTTTCGCTCCGATGTTCGCGGGTGCCGGAGCATCGGGCGGTTGCGGCGAACCAACGTAGGGCGTGATTTCGCGGTAAGCATCGCTACTGCCAATCTCCACGCTGCCGAAGAATGGCCGGTTAGAAAAATTCAGAGCGACCAACACCTCTTCGTCGCTGCTCCGTCGAAGATAGGTTACTACGCGGGACTCATCAGAATTCCTGAGCCAGTCAAGCGAGCCGCGCCGCAGCGCGCTGCTCGATCGTCGCAACGCCACCATCTGTTTGTAGAACCGCGGAAACTCGGGCCGCCGTTCGGAAATCGGCCAAAAGATTGGCATCTTTTCAAACAACGCCGGCGCGCCGGATTCGGTCGTATCGCCCACTTCCATGCCGTTGTAAATCAACGGCACTCCATCGAGCGTGAACATGAGAGCCGAGGCGGCGAGTGCTCCCGGCTCGCCAAAGCGCGCGATCGCCCGCCGCTCGTCGTGGTTGTCAGAGAAGCGCAGATGAAGCGAGCCGCGCGGCCATTCCCGGGCTTCTTCTTCCCATGAGCGCCGCAAATCAGAGGCGCCGCCGCGGCCCTGCAAGACGTCGGTCAACGTGCCATGCAGCGGCCATGAGTAATCGAGGTCGAATGCCTTGACCAGCAAATCTGCTTTGTGGGCTTCGGCTAGCATCACAATGTCGGGCCGGATCTTTTCCAACTCCGCGCGGGCGTTCTCCCAAAAGTCTGTGGGAATCTCCCCGGCAACATCACAGCGAAAGCCATCGAGATCAAACTCTCGCAACCAGTACTTGAGCATCTCGGTCATGTAATGGCGCAATTCAACGTTCGTGTAATTGAGCGCGGCGATGTCGAACCAATCGTACGGATAAGTGATCTTGCCGCTGGCGTCGTGCTTGTACCAATCGGGATGCTTCATCAAGACACTGTCCCAGGCCGTGTGGTTGGCAACGATGTCGATGATCACCTTCATTCCCCGTCGGTGCGCTTCGCTGATCAGTCTCTTCAGATCATCCCTAGTGCCGTAGTCGGAGTTGATGGCGTAGTAGTCGCGCACGGCGTAAGGACTGCCGATGCTTCCCTTCTTCTTCTCCCGGCCAATCGGATGAACCGGCATTAACCAAAGGATTGTGACGCCGAGATCTTTCAAGCGATCAAGTTGCGCGGTGACGCCGTTGAAGGTCCCTTCCGGCGAGAAATCGCGCTCGTAGATCTGATAAATAACGCCGTCGCGCACCCAGTCACGCGATAACCGGGCTGCCTCTTTCGATACATCGCGGGCCGGTTGCTGCGCCGGGGTCAATGAAACCGTGACTGCCGCTAAAACAAGCGCAGCTCCAAAACACCAAAGGCCTCCGCACGATTTCCTCCAATTTGATTTCATTCCGATTCCTTTCTTCCTGGCTAGCTGTGCTCCTTTCAAGCCGCTCTAATCTCCATCGATCAAACCTGTACTCGGCACCGGCTGGGACGACTCGGGAATCGTGAGCAATTCTTGCGCGTCTCCCGCTATCATCTCGCTCTGTGAACCCACGTCCGACACATCGCGCACCGTCGTAACCAGCGCCGCTGCGATGAGCATGAACGCACCGCCGGCCATGACCATAAAAAGCGGCGCCGTCGTGCTGTTCGCACCAAAGATCGCGCGAATGACGCGCCCGAAGAAAAGAGAAGCAATGATTTCCGGAATGACGATGAAAAAATTGAAGATGCCCATGTAGACACCCATTCGGGCCGCGGGCAGCGCGCCAGACAAAATAGCGTATGGCATCGAGAGGATTGAAGCCCAGGCGATGCCCACGCCGACCATCGTCGCGAGCAGCACCCATTTGTCCTGGATGAAGTAAACCGACAGCAAGCCCAAACCACCGCAAATAAGTGAGATTGCATGCACTGTCTTGCGACTAGTAATGGAAGCTAACTTCGGCAGCAGGAAGGCTATGACGAAACAAACTATCGAGTAAATAGCGAAAGCATTGCCGCCCCACTCCTGGCCCAGCGCGAAACGAGGATCAGTGGCGTTACCGGCCCGAAAAACATGGTACGAAGTGGTCAGGCCAAAGAACATCCACATGCAGAACAGTCCGAGCCAGGTAAACATCTGAACAAAGGCGAGTTGCTTCATCGTCTTCGGCATGTTGGCGAAGGCGCTGGAAATCTCTCGGAGCAGCTCGGCCATGATCTTGAATATTTTTGCGAGACCCGTGGAGCTTCCATAAGTCTGGCGGCGCATCCGTTCGAACTCTTCCATGTTCTCAGGCGGATATTCTTTCGTCGTGAAGACGGTCCACAACACTGCGAGCAAGAAAACAATCGCGCCGATCTTGAAAGAGTACTGCACCGTGAGAGGAATGCCGCTACGCGTAGTTCCGCTCACGCCAAATTGCCGAAACACCCAGGGCAGTGCGTTTGCCAACGAGGCGCCGATGCCGATGAAGAAACTCTGCATCACGAAGCCGACGGTTCGTTGCTCAACATTTAGTTTGTCGGCAATGAAGGCGCGGAATGGCTCCATGCTGACATTGATGCTGGCATCCAAAATCCAGAGCAGTCCGGCGGCCATCCAAAGCGCAGAAGAATCGGGCATGAAAAACAGCGCAATGCTCGCGAGTATTGCGCCCGTAAGGAAGTAGGGCCGACGACGTCCCAGCCAATTCCAGGTTCGATCACTCATTGAGCCGACGATGGGTTGCACCAGCAGCCCGGTCATCGGTCCCGCGAGCCACAAAAGCGGCACCGCGTCCGGGCTAGCGCCAAGATATGTATAGATGCCGCTCATGTTGGCAAGCTGCAGACCCCAGCCAAACTGGATTCCCATGAAGCCGAAACTCATGTTGAAGATCTGCCAGAAGCTCAAGCGTGGTTTGGGCATTTCGTCGGTCCCCTTCGCCTATCTCGAATAGAGATTGATGTCTTCCAACACAACATTGCGATCCAGCCCCAACACGTACATCAGCGTGCGCGCCATGTTCGAGGCATGAATGAAACCCGCCCGCGGTTCAGCATCGAGCACTGAATTGTCGACATCAACAAGGCCCGGACAGAAGTTGAAGACGCGAATGTTCGCGCCAGTTTTACGCACATGATCGCGCAGCGCTTCCGCGTAACCGAGCAGGCCAAACTTTGACGCGCAATATGAAGGCACATCCGCGTAACCGCGCTTGCCGGCCTGCGAAGAGACGTTCACGACATCGCCAAAGTCATTTTTGATCATGTGCGGCAAAACTGCGCGAACCAGCTGCATCACTCCGCGCAGGTTGGTCTCCATCACTTTGTCCCAGCCATCTTCGGTGATTTGGTCCACGGCTTCCGGAACCGCGAGGCCCGAATTGTTGATAAGCAGGTCAATGCTCTGCCATCGCCCGACGACATGATTGATTAGAGATCGGATCTGCGAGTGATCTCGAATGTCGCAGGCGTACGTAAAAACGCGCTCCTCGCTGCAAATCAGATTGAGCTCCTCAGCAGTGTAGCGAAGCACCTCTTCGCGTCGTGCAGCAATGACAACTCGCACCCCCGCCTTTGCCAGAGCTTCGCTGAACGCGCGGCCAATGCCCGTGCCGCCGCCGGTGACCAAAGCAATCTGATCGGATATGGGCTTGGTCTTGAATCCCATAGCGCTAAGCTATTTGCCGCACAAGTGCGCCGTCCAAACGGATGTGTCCTGATCGAGTTTGATACTCTCGATTTCATGTCTTCGAACGCGACCGTAAGTGTCAGTCATATCTCCGAGGCGCTCGCCGTGACCTTCGGTTAACGCCTCGCGTTTGAAGCGCCAGGTCCAGTTGCCTTTCGTACTGTTGGGCAAATTCATGCGCGCTTCGGTGCCCAGCCCGAGCAAATCCTGCAATGGCACTATCGCCGTGTCGGCGACCGAGGAGAGCGCCGCGCGCATAAAGTCCCAGTAGATCTCTTCGCCGCGAGTGTTCAGGTACTTCATGCAAAAGTCGCGCTCCCGTTTGACTTGTTTCGCATCGCGCGTTGATCCTTTTCCGGCGACACTCTTGAACCAACCGACCGTGGTGTCATTATCATGCGTTCCGGTATAGACCACGACGTTTGAGTGATAGTTATGCGGTAGATCGACGTTCTTCGTGTCGCTGCTGAATGCGAATTGGAGAACGCGCATCCCCGGAAAGCCACAATCGTCTCGCAGCTTTTCTACGTCAGGCGTAATCACTCCGAGATCCTCAGCGATGATCGGCAACTCGCCGAGCTTGTCTCGAATCGCTGCAAATAGTTCTTTTCCCGGCGCCTCAACCCAGCGGCCGCGTTCTGCGGTCTTGTCGCCGCCCGGAATCTCCCAACAGGCGGCGAAGCCGCGAAAGTGATCGATGCGTGCGATGTCCACGGTTTGCAGCGTGGCCCGCACGCGCTCAATCCACCACTTGAAACCATCCGCCAACATGCGGTCCCAGTCGTAAAGCGGATTACCCCAGAATTGTCCGGTGACGCTGAAATAATCCGGCGGGACTCCGGCCACGACAGTGGGACGTCCACGCTCATCCAGCTTGAACTGATCCGGGTTAGTCCAGACATCCGCTGAATCATGGGCCACGAAGATCGGAATGTCACCGATCAAGCTGACGCCGCGCTCGTTGCAATAGGCCTTGAGCGCGAACCATTGCTTGAAGAAAAGAAACTGACAGAATTTATGCGCCTCAATCTGGTCGTGGAGTTCCTCGCGAGCGCTAGCCAGCGCGGCCGTCTCGCGCCCGACCAGCGAACGCTCCCATTCGTGCCATGCCTGGCCGGCATGCGCGCTCTTCAGCGCCCGAAAGAGAGCGTAATCGTCGAGCCATGAAGCGTTCTGCTCGGCGAATGTTTCGAACGCACTGCGCAGTTCCGTGTCGGTCGTACGCTGATAGCGCGCAAACGCTTTCCCCAGGACGATCTCCTTGGTCTTATGAACTCCCTCAAAATCCACCCGCTCAGTTGGCAGCGAAGGGAGCTCATCCAGGTCGCTCTTTGCCAGCAGCCCTTCTTCGAAAAGCCTTTCAGGACTGATGAGCAGAGTATTGCCGGCGAACGCGGAATAGCAGGCATACGGCGAATCGCCATAGCCAGTTGGTCCGAGCGGTAAAACCTGCCACAGACTCTGACCGCTGGCGGCGAGAAAATCCGCGAAGCGATACGCTTCGTCGCCGAGGGCGCCGATGCCGAAGCAACTTGGCAGCGATGTTGGGTGAAGCAGAATGCCGCTGGCTCGGGGAAAGGTCATCCCTTAGTCTCCATGAAATCGGTGCTCAGCCAAGATTCATTGCCGCTTCTCGACCTTGTACACTACTCTATACAACATCGCCGAGCGGGGTCGCAGATGTAACGTGAATTGTCCGTCCGCCCCCAATTCAGTTTCTTTCCCGCCCAACAACTTCTGCAGAATCGCAATTGCCTTGCCTTGCTCCATTTCCTTTCGGTCAAGCTCTGCTACGAGGCCGGACCTAAACGCTACTTGTCGTGGTTCCCCCGCGCGATTGATTGCAACTACGTATGCGGTACCGTCCGGATTTGCCGTTCCATCAGCATGGAAATCCGTCGGTAGCCTTGCGAACACGTAAGTATCATCATCGTAAAAGAGGTCGATCATCCTCCCGCGTCGCAGCGCTTCGTTATTTCGTCTCAACGCCAACCATGTCTGTGTCCATTCAAACATCCTCTGTTCGTCAAGTGTCCTCCCCTCTTTCGTGAAGGCGCTGCGCGAATCGCCCGGAAACCCACCAGGAAAATCGCGGCGATTGTCGGGGTCGTCTTTGCCTTCCATCGCAATTTCTTCGCCCGAATAAAGTTGCGGCGTCCCGCGCACCGTCAGCATAAACACCGTGTGCAGCATGGCACCTTCCAACGTCGCACCGTCCAGAGACATGAAGCGACGCGTGTCATGATTATTTGTGAGCGTCGTGATCCGCAACGGATCGGGATAGAGCGCGTCGTACTTCAACTGATCGCGCAACGCATGCATCGGCTTTTTGCCGGTAAACACATCCAGCGACGTGTACCACAAGGGAAAATCAAAATCCGAGTCCAGCTTTGTATCGATGCCGTCCCAACCGTTATGACCGCCAATGAAAAAGGCGGTCTGCGCCGAATCACGCTCGAACACCTCCCCCACCATCCACATGCGGGGATATTGGAGATGAAGAGCTGTCGAGAGATCGCGAATGAAAGCCCGCGGCATGTACTGAATCGTGTCTTGCCGAATGCCGTCTATTCCGGTAATGGCCACCCACCAGAGAGAGTTTTGAATCTCGTAGCGCGCAACTTCCGGTTCTTCCTGATTCATGTCCGGCAAATCGTCACTGAACCATCCATCAAGCGTGTTACGCACTTCATCGCGGTTCGCGTGTGGCGACAGCAGGACGCTGTTCTGAAACTTGTCCTGCACGTGGTTCTTCATCGTACCGTGGAACCAATTATCCAGCGGCGGATCATTTGTCCACGGATGATGAGATCCGACGTGATTCGCCACCTGATCCTGGATTACTTTCAGACCGATCGCGTGCGCCTTTTGAACCATCTCCTGCAAACTGCCAAGATCGCCAAAGTGATCTTCCACCCCGTAGTAATCAATCGCCCCGTAACCGTGGTAAGAAGTATTAGGGCACCAGGGCTTGTCACAGTTGCTTACGCCGTTCCAATTGTCGTACCACGGCGTTAGCCACAATGCGGTCACGCCCAGGTCTTTGAAATACTGAAGGTGTCTGATGATGCCGCGAAAATCGCCACCGTGAAACGCGCGTGGATTGCGACGATCATTCGCTTCGCGGGGGGCGTCCGCCGGTGCACTGTTCGACGTATCGCCATCAGAGAAACGATCCGTCATGATCAGATAGATCACATCGTCGTTTGTTATTCCTTGAAAATTCCTGCTCGCATCCAGCGGCGCGTTCAGGCGGAAAGGAACTCTCACGCGGCCCTGCGCAGTCTCAATGGTCAACGGATAATCACCCGGTGCTGCCGCCGAACTGAGACCGACATCAACGAAGAGGTACGTGCCATTGCGATTCACACGCACGTTGGAAACGATTGTTTGCGGACCCTCCGCCTTGACGCGCGCGCCGGTGAAGTTTGCACCGCGGATTAGCAAACGCACTGGATTGATCCGTTGATTGGTCCACCATGAAGGCGGTTCTACTTTTGTTACTGAGGGAGCGGCGGACTCTGGGTGGGCGAGACAGACCGTGGCGGCAAACAGAATTAATAGCGACGCGCGCGTGATCCCTGTGACGATCCATTCCAAACCAACAGGCCCGAGCTGATTCTTAGTTAGACGGTTTTTGATTCTTGAACCTCCGCACATCCCCGACCAGCCGGCGGAACTCAGTGCGTGAAAGTTTCTGACCAAATGCCGGCATCCCTCCCTTGCCAAGACTCACAATTAAGATCAGGCTCGCGCTGTCAGTAATGTTGGAATGCTTTTGCCACCACTCAGAATCAGTGAAATCTGGAGCCTTGTAAGTATTTCCGAGCGGCGTGCCCCCCACCCATCCGCGCCGTGACAACGCGCGCAATTATTCCTGAACAGATCCCCAACCGGTTCGCCTCTGCGAGGTCCGGCCATCGACTTACGTCGTTGCGGGACGATCGCTCGGGTTACCGTGTCGCGTTTCCAGGCGCGAAAGGATTCGAGCCGAAATTGAAATCGTAGGTCTTAGAGATCTGACTGTTATAGCTCTCTTCTGACTTGTCTGGGTTCGGCACCGGCTCAACCGTTATCGTCCTTGCCAAGGATAGTCCAGACAGGGCCAAGAGAAAAACTAATCCAATTTGGACAAAGCTCGTACGTTTATCTGTTCCTGGCGTGCGCGGCAAGTCCGTCATATGCGTCATTCCTTGGAGCTAAGATATCAAAACTCTACTTTGTCATTCACGATCAGATTTACGACGTCAATCTTGAAGGTTCCCATCGACGTAGCCTGCTTATCACTCAAGTTGACCAAGAGCGTTCGATTCGCGACAGTCAACAAAGGCGCGCCTTTATCATCCAGCCGAGGGAAAAAGAAGACGGCTTCGTCTCCCGGCGCCTTGGGCGGAACGAAGTGGACCAACTGGCGGCGATTCCCGTTCTCATTCGCGATGTAAATATAACGCTGCAAATCAGCCAACCTGCCCCCCTTGAAGACAGCATACACAGCATCAGCGCCAGGTCTGTTCGTTGACTTTGAACTGAGTGTTACCACGTAATTGGCAGCGCAGGCGGGACACTCAAGCATGCCCTTGGTCTGCGCGTCAAAGGAGAGCTGGTCTTTCTGGCTCATCTTTTGGTGCGCATCAAGTTGCCTCAACCGAACCAACGCCTGGCGGATGGGCAAAGCAGAGCGCAAACGCAGCAGGAAAATAAAGTCAACTGGCAGGTCGGGATCAACTTCAACACCCGGAGAAGAAACTATGTTAGCTGAACCCGCGGCGGCCTGAATATCTCTGTCGAAACGCAATCTTATTTCCTGGTGGCTGGTCCATTTCGAATTATTCAAAACCGCCTCTGCATCACTTTTCGTCCATTGCTCAAATGGTTTGCTAGCCCAATCTTGTTGAGCTAACAATCGTGAGAGCGCACTCGACGCCATCGCCAAGATAGCAATCAATATGACTGAAGAGAGCTTTCGCATCAGACCAACCTTCAGACGACAAATTGAACGTTACGGACAGCTGGGCAGTCTGTCGCAACCTTAAGAATTCTGACTATGGCGCCTGACCCATTAACTGTTGAGTACGCAACTTCTCATCGAGGATGCGCTCTTTTTCGACCTGCTTCTCCAGAGCCTCGAGACGTTTGAATTCCGCCAGCTCTGTTTGCGCTTTGTCTGCCTGCTTCAGCCTGGAATAAGCGAGAAAGAGTTGATAGTGAGCCTGCGTCAGCGTCGGCAATTTACTGATCACCTTTTCCAGACGAGCCACCGCTTCCGGATAATCACGGCGCTTCAGAGCCAGCCGCGCGTAATCGTACAGGACCGGCACCTCGTCGGGCGACAACTGGAGCGCATGTTTCAGCGGCGCATCAGCGTCGTCAAGGCGGCCCTGCTCAATTGCCACATAACCCAGACTCGAAAGCGCGTCGACGTGATCGGGATGAGTGCTAACGAACTTTTCCAGAATCTCGCGCGCCTTTTCAAAATCGCCGGCAGCACGATGAGCATAGCCGCGCAGGTAGTCGATGTTCTCGATCTTTGGATCGAGTTCGGCGGCCCGGTCAAAGTCCGCCGCCGCCGCGGTCCATTCGCCTTTGCGATAATTGGCATTGGCACGGGCATAGACGTACGCCGCTTCTCTTGGAACGCTCTCGATAGCTTTGGAGTTTTCCAGAATGGCGCCATCCCAATAGCCGATTCGCGAATACTCACGAGCAAGCATGAAATGAAAGTTTGGGTTCTTAGGGTCACGTTCAATCGCGTGCCTGAATTCGAGCACTGAGTTGGCATGATCGTTTTGCGCGCTCGCGATTAGCGCTAAACGAAAGTGTGTCTCCGGCGGACCGGGATTCATGTCCGCAGCCTCAGCCAGATAGCGTGAGGCTTCCTGATTGCGATCGAGGTTGTAGAGCGCGATGCCCAGATCGTAAAGCACCTCGAACTGATGCGGCGTCAATTCATTGACACGCCCAAACAAACGCGCCGCTCGTTCGTATTGCTTCGCCTCTGCCAGCATGGTGGCCAGGGTGAATAGCGACTTCGCGTCCGAGCCGGCTGCGCGTTCCACTAACTCTGCCGCGGCGTCGGCTTCCTGCGACCGATCTGACCGATATGCAACGTTGAGAAAGGCCAACGCAAGTTGCGGATCGTTCGGGTCGGCCCGGCGCGCGATTGCAAAATGATCAGCCGCCTTGGCAAAGTCGCCAGCGTCAGCGTACAGCGCACCTAAATTGTAATGTGCCTGGACGTGATTCGGATCAGTCTTCAAAACCCGCTCAAACTCAGCGATAGCTTCGGTCCTTCTGCCGTGTTCGGCCAACATGCGCCCCAGATTATTTCGCGCGCTGACAAAATTCGGATCGAGCTTGATCGCTGCCGTGAATTCGTTGAACGCTTCGTCATTGCGCCCCGAGCGATCCAACACGACGCCGAGTACGTTGTGGGTGACCGGCGATCGCGGCGATGCCATTACCGCAGCGCGCGCGTGTCGTTCAGCTTCCGCAAACGCGTTGGATTGCAGCGCCGACACGGCTGCATCCAGCGAAGACTTTGCTGATGCCGTCAGACCGTCGCTCGTCACTTGTGGCATAGAGGCTTGCCGCCGAGCCGACGCCGGCTGAGCGCATACCGGGCCAGCGCACAAACTGAGAGCAGTCAAACACAACCAATGCGAGAACCGCGCTCGCTTAATTCGACTGACTTGAATATGGCTTGTGTAAACTTTGATCATCGCGATGACGCATCGCTGTCGTTTAGTAACTATTTCGGATTCGTACTCGTCCTGAATTCAGCGTTGAGTCGGTCAACAATTGCGAACTCGCGATTTGCTTCATCGGTGCGACCCGCGCGCCGCAATGCCAGACCCAATTGGTAATGGGCGTCAGAGCGGTTGGGCGCCAGCGCCACTGCAGTTTGCAATGAGTGAATTGCCTCGGCATATCGTTCCTTCAAAGCCAGCGCGCGTCCCAAGGCCCAGTGCGCCTCAAACTCTTTCGGATCGAGCATAACGGCGCGCTGTAGAGCCACGAGCGCTTCCTCAAGTTTTCCCTGCTTTACGAGCAACGCTCCTAATCCCAGCTGGCCCATGACCGAATCTTTGTCGCCCTTCAAAAGTTCTTCGTACTGTGACATCGCAGCGCTTGAATCACCGGCCAACTCCAACACTGTGCCAAGAAAGAATCTTGCTTCCGCGTGACGCGGATCGATCGTCACGGCGGCGCGAAAACTCTTGACGGCGCCGGCGTAGTCCTTCAATGCATACTGAACGCGTCCCAAATACAATTGGGCATCAAAGCTGTTGGGATTAAGAGCGACTGCCTGAGAAAGCGCGTCCCCTGCTTCGCTGTTGGCATTACCGCGCGACGCCAAAATGATTCCCAGCAGGGTGTGCGCCTCAACCGCGCCAGCATCTAGACGCAAAGCTCGCCGGACTTCCGCTTCGGCCTCGCTCGTTTTGTTGGAGTTGTAGAGAGCCAAAGCGTGAAAATAGGCGGCCTCTATTGAGTTGGGCTGGTGTCGAGCGACCTCCGCGAAAGCGTTGACCGCATCAATCCAGCGATTGGCTTTGGCGTAAGCAAGGCCGAGATCCTGCCACGCGGCAAACAATGTCGGGTCGCGGGTTATGGCTTCGTTGAAATTCTTGACCGCAGAATTCATATCGTTGCGATCAGTGTCGAGCAACGCCGTCACATAGAACATTCGCGGATCCGTCGGTCGCGATTCCTGCAACACATCCAACTGGGCGGCGGCCTCCGCTAGATTGCCCAATTCACGATACGCCGCGATCAGCTCGAAGCGAGCTTCGTATTGTCGCGGATCCAGTTCCAATGCTTTGCGCAGTTCGGCTATTGCCTCATTCAGATCCTTTTGCTGCCCAAGCCGCAGCAAAAAGCGTCCCAACTGGTAGTGAGCGATCGTATTTTTCGGATTTAATTTGATTGAGTTGCGCTCAGCGCTAACGGCCTCGTCGGGCCGGCTTAATTTCCAGAGAACGTAACCGAGGTTCGCCTGATAATCTGAGTCAGCGGGTTTGAGGATGACCGCGCGGCGCGAGTCTTCATATGCCTCATTGTAACGGCCCAGGCGCATGCGCGCGATAGCCCGGGCGTTTAGTGCCTGATCATCGTTGGGATTGGCGGCTAGTTTGGCGCTGGCCCCGGTTTCGTCGCGTTCAGCCTTGACTTCAGGCGTGCTGAAGCGCTCGACATGCGATCGTTCCTTGGGCTGTTGCGCATTGGCGTGGGAGGATGTCCCGCCGACGACAGCGAAGATGAGCATGATGGTTACATTTGATCTAGTGAACATCGAAATTAAAGCAGGACTGCCGAGGAGAAACGGGCAAATTCTAACAAAAGACGACCGCGTGCGCGAGCACCCGGTCGTCGTTGCTGCTAACTGGAGCGGCCCGCAAAAACTGACCGCCGAAGATCACGCGCAGTGCCTGATTGCCGCACCGCGCCTAGAAAAGAATCTTGGCTCGGTATTGGATGACACGTCCCGGATAGGCACCATCGAACCGGCCGAAACTCCCCGGGTCACCTATATTGTTGTTCGGCACGGTCAGCTTTGTGTGATTCCAGGCGTTGAAGAATTCAATTCCGATCTGAGCCCTGACGCTCTCGGTAAT